>Ga0307421_1002346_pt1 | contig 10666 bp, 9 predicted proteins | sample SalMarWE160270MG_FD_202163 | JGI IMG/M metagenome (GOLD analysis project Ga0307421, IMG submission 202163) | Salt marsh sediment microbial communities from the Plum Island Ecosystem LTER, Massachusetts, United States - WE1602-70 | ecosystem: Environmental > Aquatic > Marine > Intertidal zone >...
ACCGAATCTTTACCCTATACAGAGAATATCCCCAAACCGGGCTTCTTGAACAACTGATAGAGTCCGACCTTAGCAGGATCGGTCTCTATCCTTTAAGGTTACATCTTTTCCTGCAATCGGTTTAATTTAAGGTAGACACCCCCCAACTCCATCAACTCCTCATGGGTACCCTGCTCGACGATACGCCCGTGGTGCATGACGAGGATCGTATCCGCCTGCCGGATCGTCGATGGTCTATGGGCGACGATGAGCGTTGTCTGCCGTCGTGAGAGCCTGGAGATTGCGCCCTGGATCAGCCGCTCCGTCTCGGGATCAACACTGGAGGTGGCCTCATCCAATACGAGAAGCCAGGGATTATAGGCCAATGCGCGGCCCAAGGCGAGGAGCTGCCGTTCACCGGCTGAAAGCGTCTCCCCCCTTTCCTTCACCTGGTGATCGAACCCCCCTGAAAGGCGGCCTATGAATCGGTTCGCCTGAACCTCCCTGGCTATCTCCTCTACCGCGTGCCTTGTCACCCTGTAATCACCCAGCGTTATGTTCTCCTCAATGCTGCCGGCAAATATGAAGGGATCTTGCATCACAATCCCTATCTGCGACCGAAGTTCGTGAACACCCCGGTTCCTGATATCAATCCCGTCCAGCAGTATCGATCCACGCTCGAACTCATAGAATCGCTCCAAAAGGTTGAGGATCGTGGTCTTGCCTGAACCGGTTACACCCATGAGGGCCACCACCTGGCCTGGCTTTACCTCAAATGAAACATCGTTCAGGACCGGGAAGCCCTCTTCATAGGAAAAGGATACGTCCTTGAACTCTACATGGCCTTCCTGTTTCTCCGGTCGCTGAGGCGCTTCCGGCTCCCGGATCACCTCTCTTTGATCCATGAGCCCGAATATACGCTCCATGCTCGCCATGGCAGATTGCATGACATTGTATTTCTCCGAGATATCCCGCACGGGCTTAAAGAATATCTGGATATAGCCGATAAAGGCCACCAGAGAACCAAGACTGAGCTGCTCTCCGATCACCTTTCCGCCGCCATAGAATATCAGGAGCCCTATGCCTATCGCTGAAAGCATCTCCATGGAGGGCATAAATACAGCGAAGATCTTGATCTGTCTCATGCTCGCAAGGTAATTCTCGTGGTTAAGGCCCTTAAAGCGTTCAAGCTGTGACTCCTCCCCAAGAAAGAGTTGAACAACCCTGATACCGGAAATCCTCTCCTGTAAAAATGCGTTGATCGCTGCGATGTGTCTTCGTATTTCCCTGAATACCTCCCTCGCCCGGCTGCTGAAAAACCACGTGATCAAGAATACAAAGGGCAAAAGCGCAAAGGAAACCAAGGCCAAGCGCCAGTTGAGATCGAGCAAGACCACGATGATGCCTGCCAGCAGGAAGATATCCTTGAACACGGTGACTATCACCGACTTGAACATCTCATTGAGGTTCTCCACGTCATTGGTTACCCTGGTAACCAATCTGCCCACCGGATTCCGATCAAAAAACTGTATGCCCTGGTCTTGAATCCGACCGAAAAGCTCCATGCGTATGTCCTGCATGATATGCTGACCGGCCTTCTCCAAGAGAAAGTATTCCCCGTAATTCAATATCATGGAACCGCCAATCAAAAGCAGCAACAACAGGGCTATGGACATAACACCCCTCAGGTCCCTCCCCCGCAGCTTGAGCACCTGATCCGAGCTGAGGTCCTGCATTACCTCGGCTGAAACGTACCAATAGGGACCCCTTCCCTTTATTACCTGACTGGCCTCGAAGGGCAGATCTCGCTGGACCTTGTCCTTAGAAATCCGGTAAAACCTCTCCGCGGAAAGAAGCCCTTCTTCCCGGTAGCGCCTGAGATCCCCAAGATCAATGCGGTTGAGTTGAACATTTGCGATAAACCCCGACTCGGATATCCCGGTGGGATCCATGAGAAGGCCGTATTTCCGCCTGAATTCTTCTGCGGTCGCACGCGGCGCCGTATCCTCTCTCACCGGATAACAGAAGGAGAGGATGTAGCTATCAATCGCAATCTTGGGCAGATAGGGAACAGTGAGATCGAATAGGGTGATTGCAAGCGTGAGAACCAGGGCAAGGCATATCGGCCTCTTATAGACCCTTGCATAGGGAAACAGCCTTTTCAACAGCCCAATATTGTAAGGCTTTCCGAGGTGCCGGTCTTCCGCATATCCGTAATCGAATTGCATGACTATCGAACCCCCTGGAGTTCCTCGCTCAGCTGCTGCCTTTCGTAGAGCCGTGCGTATTCTCCTCCTGTGCTGAGGAGCATGTCGTGGTTCCCGCTTTCAACGAGGAGGCCTTCCCTGAGCACATAGATGATATCCGCTCTCTTGATGGTGGTGAGCCGGTGGGAAACGATGATAGTGGTTCTTCCCCTCCTCATCTGAAGGATGCCGTTCAATATGGCGGCCTCGGTCCGGGTATCCACCTGGGACAGGGCGTCATCCAAGATAAGGATGGGCGGGTTCGCAACAATTGCCCTCGCGATGGTAAGCCTCTGTCTCTGTCCCCCTGATAGGGTAATCCCCTTCTCGCCCAATATGGATTGGATTCCCCTGGGAAGCGATTCCACCTCCTCTCTCAACTGCGCAATCCGGAGGGCATCATTGACGCTTTCCTGATCTGCAATCTGCCTTCCGAAGGTTACGTTGTTTAGAATGGTATCGGAAAAGACATAGGGCTCCTGGGTAACAAAGCCAATCGATCCCCTTAGGGTTGCCAAATCTATGTCGTGCAGGGCAATTCCGTCGATCAGGATCATGCCCTTGCCGGTTTCAATCAAGCGGGGGATCGCCTGAAGCAGCGTGCTCTTTCCCGATCCTACCCCGCCCACGAGTGCCACGGTCTGACCTGACCCTATGGTGAGCGTGATATCTCGCAGGGCGTGCTCCGTTCTATCCGGATAGAGGAATGTTAAACGGTCTAGCCCGATCTGCCCCTTGATCTGCACCTTGTAGGGGGAGACTATGCAATCCGTAATCTCGGGAACCTCTTCCAATATCCCGTTTATCCTCCTCATAGAGGCAGAGCCCCTCTGGATCAGGTTGGTAACCCAACCGAGCGCCATCATTGGCCAGGTGAGAAGGTTCAGGTAACTGATAAAGGCCACGAAATCTCCCGTGGTGGCAGTTCCCAGAATGGTCAAACGCCCGCCTAGCCATATGACTACCGCAAGCCCGAGATTGGTAAACAAGGTCATGACCGGGAAAAAGAGGGCAAGGGTTCTCCCCAGCGCCAGGTTATTCTCTATATACCTATCCCCCTTCTGCTTCACCCTGGTATAGTCCCAGCCTTCTCGATTGTATGCCTTGATTACCCTGATCCCGGCAAAGGCCTCCCTCACCGACTCGGTTACCTCTGAAAATGTCTGCTGCGCTTGCCTGAACTCCTTGCCCAGTCTTCGGGTAAGGATGAGGGAGAAATAGACGATAAAAGGTGTGGGAATTAGGGAGATGAGGGTTAACGGGATGTTGATGTATAGCATAAAGCCGATAGTAGCCAGGCCGAGCACGATGCCGTCAGTGAGGGCTACTAGGCCCATGCCGGTCGCCATTCTCACTGCATCGATATCGTTCACGGCCCTTGCCATAAGATCTCCTGTACTGGTCTTCCAGTAGAAGGACATAGAGAGGGTCTGGAGATGCTGATAGATGTGATTTCTTAAGGCCTCCTCCACCTTCCTCGAGTGACCAAATACGAAATATCGCCAGATATACCGAAAGATTGCCATGATAACGGCAATCCCCGCTATGATCAGTGCATATCTGAGTAGGGCTTGTGGATTGGCTTCGCTTGTAGTAAGGGCATCAATCGCGCTTTTAATAACCCTGGGAATAGAGAGCTGGAGCGCGTCTACCAACAAAAGGCTGGAGAGCCCTATGATCAAGGCTATCTGATTTTCTATAAAGTAGGGCTTGAGAGGTCTGAAATCTTTCAGCATACTGTCCCTGCATCGATATCCATCCTTATGGAAAAGCAAAAGAGCTTCCACAATATAAAAATAACCTCAAGGCTTTCAAGTCATAAAATCGCTTCGCGATTTTATGCAACGCGGCTTCGCCGCTCTAAAAAGGAAATTTCTATACAATCAAGTTGAATCGAATTTCACATATCTTTGGCTAGGTATTTCGCCCTAAGGGGGGATAGGGGATTCGCACCACGATAAACCGCCCCCAGGCAAAAATGGGTGTGGATTGTCTCATTTTGAGTAACCTACCTGATTGCACATGGCCTTTTTTATCAATAGATTATATTATAATAATAGCACCCTGGAGCATATACTGCTATGCTGCATCTATCTACAGAACCCTTATCGCAGCATATGGAATGATGGTAAGGTCAAAGCCGGAACTGCTCAAGAGCTGAACGGGGCACATAATAGCAAAGGTCATGGTAACTACTCGGGTAGATAGGTTGTAGGCTGAAGACTGTTAGGAAATAACGGGGATACAGCGCATTTTGAAGCCATGTTTGGTAAGAGAAGCTACTGTTTCTTGAAAAACGTGCGCCAATAGTTCGCCTCTGATCACTTTCAGCCTTCAGTCTAAACAGCTTTAGGCTGACTACGTGAGTAGTCACAGGTCATGTACATGAAGAGCTGGGGCACTCTTTCCAGATCGAAGCCCATAGTCACCCTGAAATACCCTGCGCGCCGTTCACAAAAATGAGGAGGCGATCATGAAAGTAAAGGATTTTATGAGTACCAATGTAGTGGCTGTTGATGAGGATACATCACTCCACGACGCCAGGAAGATCATTGAGGCCCATAAGATCAGAAGGCTCCCGGTGATAAGAAAAGGGAGGCTGGTAGGCTTGGTGACCCTGCGCATGTTGCTGGAGGCGGCTCCCTCTTCAGCCACCGACCTGACCATCCACGAGCTTCATTATCTGCTGGCCAAGATGACCGTCAAGCAGATCATGGCCAGAGATCCCCACACCGTATCGCCCGATATGCCAGCCGAGGAGGCACTCCAGCGGGGACAGGAGATGGGCTACGGCGCCTTCCCTGTGGTAGATAACGGCAGGGTGGTGGGCATCATCACCGAGTCGGACATCGTGCGGGTGATGACCAAGGTCTTGGGAGTACGGGTCAAGGGCAAGCGGATCGACCTGAAGGTGACCAAGCAGTTCGGCAACATGCAGCGCATCATGGCCATTCTCGATGACAGGAAGGCCGTGCTGTTGAGCCTGATGACCTTCCTGAGGCCCGGGGAGGATGACTACATGATCATCTTGAGGATCCAGACCGAGGACACCGGCCCCATCGTCAAGGATCTCACCGCAGCAGGATTCACCGTTACCTATCTGGGCTGAAGGTTCAAGGATAGATGTGATTTGACCGTCCATCTCATACCGCTGCGCATGCGAGCTTATCCTTTGAGATGTGAGAAAGGAGTAATCCCATGAACACCAACCGAACCCTCGTGATCGATGACGAGCAGATTGTGCTTGACAGCGTAACCAGGATACTGACCGAGGAGAACTACCAGGTGGAAACCAGCCTCAGCGGAAGGGAAGGACTCGCCAAGGCCCTGAAGGGCGGCTATGACCTCGTGCTCACCGACATCCGCATGCCCGATATCGGGGGAATGCGGGTGCTCAGGGATATCAAGCGGGCCAAGCCAAAGCTGCCTGTGGTGATCATCACCGGCTATGCCACGGTACGCTCCGCAGTCCAGGCCATGAAGCTCGGGGCAGCAGACTACCTGGAGAAGCCCTTTACCCCTGATCAGCTGCTCAAGGCCGTTGACTCGGCTATAAAGACAGCCGCCACCCAGAAGCCCGAGGAGCAGGCCATTGTGCACAAGGAGGTGCTCCTCACCGTGCTCGAGCGTGCCGCCACCGACAAGGAGTTCTTTACCGAGCTCATTGAGCAGGCCGCTGATGCCCTGGATTCCTATGAGCTTACCAGCGCGGAGAAGCTGGCCCTTTTGACCGGGGACATCACCTGGATCGAGGAGCAGATGGGGCCGCTATCCAGGGAACAGAGGAGATGGCTCGATCTGAGGAGGAGTGCGGAGATATGGTAGGCTTCGTGATAAGAGAGCTACCGTAATAAAAAACTTTACAATAATTCAGCAACAGATGACAGGGAGCAAAAAAGGAGAAACACGATGAGAGAATATCCAAAATACAAAAAGGTCCTTTTCTGTACCGATTTCTCTGAAAATCGGATTATGCCTTTGAGTTTGCCTATGGCATTGCAAAAAGGGATGACGGCCTTCTGTATATTTTACACGTAATACCTAAAGACCCCAACCAGGCGTATGCGGAGGCTTATATATCCCGAGAGGACTTAGAAAGGATACAAAAATGCTATGATCACAAATGTCAGTTGGATCACTAAAAACCATTGAATATCAATTGGTTATATTTTTACTTATGCCATACTTTCTCAAGATTTGCAGCGGTACCTTAGAAATTGGATGCGCCATACGCACTATTACCGAAAATGACGGTTGGTACAGATTTTGCTCAAACTGCAAATAGCAGCCTTAATTTTTCCAGAAACTCCGGTTCTCTGATTACTTTCTTTAATTCCGGATGGAGTCTTTCCGATTTCTTTTTGGCCTTTTTCAATCCCTCAACAACCATGTTGCTGTCAATTCTTGCGAACCGCTCTTGCAAGGTATCACATCCATCCAGAATGATCTTGAGATACTCCTCGTTGTCCAGGTTTTTTACAAGGGGCGTATCTGAAAGAATCGTCTTTAGGGTCTTGGTCAAAGAGATGGCGCTGGTTCTTTTGCGAGCTCTTTTCTTGATGTCGCGGAAAAACCGCTCCAAGATATTGTTGGTGCGTTGGGGCTGGATAAACATTTCACCCTGGGCAGTGTGCACGGCGATGGGATCGGCAAAGAGCTTTTCCCAGTACGTGTCAATCTGCTGAATCATCTTCTTGTATTCGTCTTTTCCTGAGAGCGTGCTCTCGGAGGCGATTTGTTCACGGAACCCTTTTACTCTTTCCTTAATGGTTTTCATGTCCGTGCCATCGCCATCATCATTGAGACCACTTCCTGGAAGCGCAATGCGAAGGGCTTTGCGGAGGGTGTCGAAGAGGCCTGCGCGCTCATCGAGTTGGGCAACGGATCTCCTCAATGCCGGATCATCCGTGACCCGCTTGATCGATCTGAAGAGTTGATTGAGAGGCCGATGGGTTTGCTCGTGCCTCAGTGGGGTTTCTCGAATCGCTTCTACGAGGGTGTAGATAGTCTTCAGCCTGTGGTAGAAGAGCAGATGAGGACGATCAAAGGGGAAGCCATATCCGTTCAATTGGGCCGATGTGTCAAAGGCCCAATGGATCAGCGCAAAGGCGGCCAGAGCAGGCATTTTGCGAAAGGACAACACAGTGGTGTCGTCCCCCTTTCTCATGCCCGCATGCAGCGCCTCCATCGCCTCGCGTTCTTGGCCAACCGTCATTTGCGGACATAGCTTTGAGCAGTTACAAAATAATATTGGTTAAGGAACTATTGCAAGCGGAACTACTTGTTAACAAATGCAAGGAGACGATAAATGGATCTTGAGTTAACGGAAGAGCAACAGATCATCCGGACCACAATCCGGAAATTTGCCCGGGAGGAACTTGCACCGGTAGCCGAGGAGCTCGATATCGCAGAGGAATTTCCCTGGAAGATCTTCAAACGGATAGCCGAACTCGGGCTCCTTGGTATGATTTTGCCTCCCGAGTATGGAGGAAGCGGCTCTGATGAGCTCTCGCTGGCTATTGCCATTGAGGAAATTGCCTAGGCTTGCGCTTCTACTGCTGATATATTGGACAGCGCGGATACAGTTTGGTGCCCCCATCTCTCAGTATCAAGCCATTGCTTGGAAGGTTGCCGATATGGCTACTGAGATTGAGGCAGCTCGATTCCTTTACTATAATGCCGCTTACCTGGCTGATAGAGGCAAACCATTTTCGAAACATGCCGCCATGGCAAAGCTCTATGCCTCTGAGCTCGCCATGAAGGCATCCACCTGGGGCATCCAGATATTCGGCGGCTACGGGTATATGATGGAGTACCCCATGCAGCGCTATTTCCGCGATGCCAAGCTGACTGAAATCTACGAGGGGACTTCAGAGGTTCAAAGGATAGTAATTTCCAGGGCAGTTCTTGGTTAGCATTTCACAAAGGAGTAAGCCATGATCGGAAAAACCATTAATGAGCTTAAGGTGGGCGATGCAGCCCAATTTGCAAAGACCATCGCGGAATCCGATATCTATCTATATGCAGGGGTTACCGGTGATCTGAATCCTGCCCATGTGAATGAGGAATACGCTAAAAATACGTTTTTCAAGACTAGAATCGCCCACGGCATGCTTTTAGCCGGTTTAATCTCGGCAGTTATTGGTACTATTCTGCCGGGTCCTGGAACCATCTATATCAGTCAAGAGCTTAATTTCCGAGAGCCGGTCCGAATAGGGGACACGATTACCGCTCATGTTGAGGTGGTGCAGGTTATCTCAGAAAAGAATAGGATCCGACTTAAGACCTTCTGCGTGAAACAGGACGAAACCACAGTTTTAGATGGTGAAGCTATCGTCAGCCCCCCTATAAAATCGTTACACGATTTTATCTAACGCGACGTTGTCGCTCCTATGGCGAAAGGCTAAAAAAGGATTGCAACTTCTCATTTAAATTCATCCCGCGCTGCAAGCAGTGGGGAATTCAAATTTAATGTAACGATAATCAACCAGCAAAATTATTTGACCTCCTCGGGTGCTTGTGCTATTAAATGAAACCCCATTCATAAATAACCGCTCTCGCTGATGATTTAAGCAGGAGGTCACAATGATTCACACGGTACAGCCCGCCCTTGAGCGCTATATGGGGGTTCCAGGCTTTCTTCTCACCCTCTTCATTCTGCTCGTGGGGCTGGCCCTCTTTCTCTACATCATCTACAGAAGGTATCAGCTGCTGAGATCCGCCAATCCGGATATTCGATTCGACTCCCTCAAGCAGCGGTTTTACGACCTCATCATTTACGGCATCCTCCAGTGGAGACAGCCGCGATACCTCTGGATCGGCATCCTCCATATCATGATCTTCTGGGGTTTCGTGGCGCTGGCACTGCGCACCATAAGCCTCTATGCTCTGGGGATACACCCGGGACTCACCCTGCCCTTTATGGATACCATCCTTGAAGATCTCTATCAGCTTGTTAAGGATCTTTTCGAGATTATCGTTCTGTTCGCCTGTGTTGCGGCCATATTGAGGCGCGCGATCTCCAGGCCGGAACGATACGAGTTTAAGCACGGTAAGGCCCACAAATTTCATGCCTATCTCGTGCTGGGCCTCATAGGGTTCCTCATGGTAACCGATATGGCCTTAGACGGGAGCGGGCTTCTTCTCGGAGAGCGAACCCGTTGGTTTCTCCCAGGGGCTTACGGCGCCTCGCTTCTTCTCAGCGGGCTTGATCAGGGCACGCTCAAGGACGTGTTTCTCTGGAACTTCTGGCTCCACATACTTACCATTATGGTATTCCTCAATTACCTGCCCCTCGGGAAGCATTTTCACATCATCACCGCCCTGCCGAACGTGTTTCTGAGAAAGCTCAAGAAGGGCTCCATCAAACCTCCCAGGTGGGGCGTTGAAAATATCGAAGATCTCGAATCCTTGGGGGTTGAGAAGTATCAGGACTTTACCTGGAAACACATCCTTGACTTTTACACCTGCACCGAATGCGGCCGGTGCTCCGATAACTGCCCTGCCAATACCGTGGGCCGTCCCTTGTCGCCCATGGAGGTCACCATAAAGATCAGGGACTACGCCTATCACAGCAAGCCCCTGTTCCCCTTCTTGAGAAAAGGGAATCCCCCTGATCCGGATCTTCCCTTGATCGGCACTATCCTCACCCCTGATGAGGTATGGTCGTGCACCACGTGCGGGGCATGCGAGGAGGAGTGCCCGGTGTTTATCGAATACATCGATAAGATGGTTGACCTCAGGAGGTATATGGTTGAATCGGCCATGATCCCCAAGGATTTCCAGGATGCCTTGCTCCGCTTTGAGAAGACGGGCAATCCCTTTGGCAAGCCGCCGAGCAAGAGAGCGGATTGGATCAAGGAACTGGATGGTGTCCCGGTTAAAATACTCGATGAGGGGGATGAGGTTGATGTGCTCTACTTCGTGGATTCCTATGCCTCCTTTGACCCGCAGATCCAACAAATCGCTATGGCCATAGTAAAAGGACTCCATGCGGCAGGGGTCTCCTTCGGCATTCTCGGCCCCAACGAATCCGATTCAGGGCACCAGGTGAGGAGGCTCGGCGAGGAGGGGCTTTTTCAGTTCCTGGTGGAGCAGAATACGGAAGCATTCAAGACCATTCGGTTCAAGGAGATTGTCACTACAGACCCTCACGCCTTTAATACCTTGAAGAAGGATTATCCGGGCGCCTTGACGGTCAAGCATTACACGGAATTCTTTCTCTCTCTGATCGAGAGCGGGCGTCTGAAGCCATCCAAATCCCTTGACAACAGCGATGTATATACCTACCATGACCCCTGCTACCTGGGAAGGCACAACGGCATCTACGATGCCCCGAGAAAAATCCTCGCCTCAATTCCGGGGATCAAGACCGTGGAGATGGAGCGCACCAGGGACAGGAGTTTTTGCTGCGGCGGGGGCGATATCAATCTCTGGTATGA
>Ga0307421_1002349_pt1 | contig 10659 bp, 8 predicted proteins | sample SalMarWE160270MG_FD_202163 | JGI IMG/M metagenome (GOLD analysis project Ga0307421, IMG submission 202163) | Salt marsh sediment microbial communities from the Plum Island Ecosystem LTER, Massachusetts, United States - WE1602-70 | ecosystem: Environmental > Aquatic > Marine > Intertidal zone >...
GTGAGTTGGACTGAAGAGCCGGATGTGGGAAATCCACAAGTCCGGTTCTGTGAGGGGCATTGAAACTCCTCATGTTAATTACTGAAATTTAAGATTAGGAGTCATATTATGTCTACTCGACAAAATGGAGAATGCCTATGATTTAGAGAAAAAATATTTGACGCAAAAGGAAGTAGCAGACAGGTTTAGAGTTACCCCTTCAACAATCAAGAATTGGAGGGATGAAGGTAAATTAGAATACTTTCAGGTCCCTGGGTCGGCTAGAGTATTATATCCAAGGGAATCCATAGAGGGATTTGAAAATCAACACACAAAAAAGGCAAAGGTATTAGAGTTTAAAAAACCTGCTGAGATTCAAAGGATAAAGCCTGGGGTATCTTCCAAACTACAAAAGAAATGGAGGATTTAACCTATGGCTAAGAACAAGAATCATCATTTAAGGAAAATAAAAGATATATGGTATTTTGAAAGTATGGTTAAGGGAAAACGGATAAAAAAGGCGCTATCTGAATCAGTAACAGAGGCAAGGAGATTGAGAGACCAATACCTTAAGGAAATTCAGCTCTATGGTGATATTCAACAACCGCAAGCTGTGAATGATTCTGTGCCACTATTTGGAGAACTTGCCAAAGAGTGGATAAAAATAAAGGAAAAAGAGATAAAATCTTCAACCTTGAGAGATTATAGAAGTTCGATGAACTATCACATTTTGCCAAAGCTGGGAAATAGTCCCATAAGGGATATCGGCTATCTTGACATCAAGAGATTCGTAGGAAAATTAAGCTGCTCTTCTAAAAGGATTAACAATGTTCTCGTTCCACTGCGATCTTTGTTTGAGTTTGCTCAATTATCAGAATTTATAGAGAAAAACCCAATGGATTTAGTGAAAGGTTTTAAGGTCGATAAACCAGATATTCATCCTCTTTCTATGGAAGAAGTGAATCTCTTCTTGGGTAATGTCAGTCCTCGATACAAGAATTTCTTTATTGTTGCTTTTTTCACGGGTATGCGATTTGGTGAAATGTCGGGACTCAAATGGAAGAATGTTGATTTCAAATTAGGTGTTATCAAGGTCAGAGAAACAAGGGTGCGAGGCGAAGAAGGAAGACCTAAAACCAAAAAGTCAGTGAGAGACATCACGATGTTGCCCCCTGTGGTTGAGGCGTTGAGAGACCAAAGAAAATCCACAATGGGTAAATCCGAGTATGTATTTCTCAATCAATATGGTCGCCCCTTGTTACTTGACACTGTTAACGAGGTTATCTGGAAGCCGGCATTAAAAAAGGCAGGATTAGAGCCCAGATCACTCTACCAAACGAGACATACATTCGCCACCTTGATGTTGGATGCTGGTGAGCTGCCTGGATGGGTTCAACAGATGATGGGTCATGAGACACTTCAGATGATACACGAAAAGTACTATTCCCATATCAAGAACTATCAGAGAGATGACGGGAGTGCATTCATGGAGAAAGTCTATAAACCTCGCACCGGATCAAATGAAGATGCCTCGAAATCAGATAAGAAATGTGAAAATTTTACGCCAAATTTACACCAAACAAAAAATGGGAAATTAGCGGCCGAGACTAACTCCCCAAAATAATTGAAGAAATAAATTTGATAAATGGTGCCTGGGGCGGGAATCGAACCCGCACAGCCATTAAGACCGAGGGATTTTAAGTCCCTTGCGTCTACCAATTCCGCCACCCAGGCCTTTGATATTAATTATATATTATTGAGCATGAATGCTGTCAAGCATTTAGATTTGTAAAAGAATTGAGATTTCGAAAACTCTTTCAAACAGACATGTGTAACAACCAAGGTTTTCTATATCCTGTTCTTTTTAAGGTGGTGTTCTGGGATTACGGAAAAAATTATTCTGTGCCCAAAAGAGATACAAGGAACTCCCCCAAGAAATACTCAAAAAAGGATTTATTTGTTAGCAACAATATGATAAGGTCGGTCAATTTTTTAAAGAGGCTTTAGAAGTGGATTTAACCTTGACGTTGAAGCAAAAGGCCATCCGCAAAATGGCCTGCCAGTTCGCAGAGAATGAACTGGCTCCCATTGCCCGCGAGATCGATGCAGAGCGGCGCTTCCCCTGGGAAGTGATCGAGAAGATGGGGGCAGTCAATTTTTTTGGAATGCAGGCCCCCCGGAAATATGGGGGCGCTGAGGTCGATTCAATTAGTTATTGCATTGCTGTAGAAGAACTTTCACGGATATGCGCTGCAATCGGGCTGACGGTTAGCGTGCACAACGGCGTGGCTGTCTATCCTATAAGTGTTTTCGCTAATGAAACGCAGAAAAAAAGATTCATCCCGTCGCTGGCTGCTGGTGAAAAAATCGGCGGCTTTTGCCTGACCGAGCCCAATGCGGGCTCAGACGCCAATGCCATCGAAGCCACTGCCATACCTGATGGCGATGATTATATCGTTAATGCCAACAAGATCTACGTCACCAACGGTGGCGTGGCCGATATCCTGTTGGTTTTTACCTCAGTGGTCTCGGAGGACGTGAAGGGAGGCATGGGTGTACTCATTGTAGAGCGGGGCACTCCAGGTTTTACCGTGGGAATCCTCGAGGATAATTGCGGCATGCGGGCCAATCCGGTAACTTCTATTATCTTAAACGATTGCCGCATTCCGAAGGCTAATTTGCTCGGTGAAGAGGGACAAGGCTTTAAGATTGGAATGATCGCCCTGGAAACGGGTCGGATCGGCATTGCAGCGCAGGCCGTAGGGATTGCCCAGGGTGCCTTGGATGTCTCAATTAAGTACGCAAAGGAGCGTATCCAGTTCAAGGTTCCCATCGCACGGCACCAAGCCATACAGATGATGCTGGCCGATATGAGTATATCTGTTGAGGCAGCGAGATTGCTCACTTACAGGGCCGCCCACAAAAAGGATAAAGGCGAATCCCTGTCCGGACCGTCCTCTATGGCAAAGCTGTTCGCAGCCCGAACTGCCTCCCATGTTGCATCCATGGGATTACAGATCCACGGCGGATACGGGTACAGCAAGGAGTATCCAATCGAACGATATTTTCGCGATGCGAGAGTTACAGAGATATACGAAGGCACCAATGAAATACAGCAGATGGTAATCGCCCGTGAATTGATGAAGACGGGTTCATAGAAAAATTTGAAAATCCTTTCAGGCAAATAAGAAATGAAGATAATAGTGTGTGTCAAACAGGTATTGGCAGCCAACCGGATCAAATTTGACGTAAAGACCAACACCATGGTGCGGGCGGCTGATAACTCATACATAAATCCAAATGATCTTTTTGCCATTCAGATAGCAGCTCAATTAAAGGAGAGATATGGCGGCACAATAACCGCGGTGACCATGGGGCCGTCGATAAGTGAGGAGGTGCTGCTCGAGGCAATGGCCCTGGGAGTGGATCGGGGAATGCTTCTTAGCGACCGGCGATTTGCAGGCGCCGATACGCTGGCTACTTCCTACGTGCTGGGGATGGGAATTCGCAAGCTCGGTGATTTCGACATGGTATTGTGCGGCACTGAGTCCACAGATAGTAATACAGGCCAAGTGGGGCCCCAACTTGCTGAGGAGATGGATTTGCCGCAGGTTACCGGAGTGGAGAAAATTGAGAAGCAAGGTAGCATGGTAAGGCTTGAGCGTGTGTCCGATGGACTTCGCGAGGTAATGGAAGTGACTCCTCCTGTTTTGCTCACCATCTCTCGTGAGGCAGCATATCCCGGCCTGCCCAGCCTGTTGGATATCCAGGATGCGTATGTAGACATAAAGTTAGACTGCTTTACCCTGGATGACCTGGAGGCTGACGAGCAAAGAGTCGGCCTCAATGGTTCAGGAATATGGGTAACGGGACTAACCCAGGTGCCCAACAAACAGAAAAGGTGCGAGTTTATCAAGGGAGGCTTTCGGCAGCAGGTGCAGACCTTGATGGAGAAGCTGAGAGAAAAGAATTTGATAGATTAGTGAGGTTTCATGGCGGACGATTTTCAGGTCTGGGTATTCGGAGATCATCGTAATTTTTTTCAAGACCGGTTGACACTGCAGGTATTGGCGCAAGCACGTAGGCTGGCTGATAAGCGAAAGGGTCTGGCAGTAGTGGTATTGCTGGGGCACGAAGTGGATGACATCGCCAAGGAGTATATCGCCCACGGTGCACACCGGGTCTTAAAGATCGATCATCCGCTACTTGCCAATTATCAGGTTGATCTGTTTACCTCCACAATCTGCGATTTAATACACGAGCACGGTCCTGATATATTTCTACTGGGCGGGTCCGATTTCGGTCGGGAACTCGCTCCCAGGGTGGCCAAACGGCTCAAGGTTGGGTTGTGTGCCGATTGTATCGAACTGGAACTGGATTCTGAGACCGGAAAATTGACTGCATCCAGCCCCGCTTTTGGCGGGTCTGTGGTGGCTGGCATTGCCTGGAGTGAGAGCCGGCCATGGATGGCGACCATCAGCCCCGGCATCTTCAAAGAGCAAGGCCATAATGAATCTTTTCGCGGAGAGATCGTCAGGGTAGAAAAGAATATAGATGAAGCACAGATCCGGGTCAGGACAGTTTCTTCATTCCGGGAGCCAAAGCAGGCACGTCCGCTCGAAGATGCCAACGTGGTTGTAGCCGGCGGGCGAGGTATGAAGGATGTGAATGGATTTCATTATGTCAGAGAGCTTGCAATGATGCTCGGTGGAGAGGTGGGTGCTACACGCCCGGCAGTTGACGAGCATTGGACTTCCCATGATAACCTCATCGGACAGACAGGCAAGTCCATTAAGCCGCGGATGTTGATTACCTGCGGGACTTCAGGGGCAATCCAGTATACCGCAGGAATAAAGGAGGCTGAGACGATCGTGGCAGTAAACCGCGATCCGCACGCTTTCATTTTTCAGATCGCGGATCTGGGCGTAGTAGCCGACGCCAACTCATTCCTCCCCGCATTAATAGCCGAGATTAAGGGGCATCAGTTCCAAGAAATCGCTGAACTCTACCGCGCGAGTCGCACACAAGAGGACATCGGAGGAGATTCAACGTTTGGCCGGCGGATCAAAAGCTTGCGTGAAGACAGAAAGTTAACAACGGGTCAACTGGCTTCCCAAACGGGAGAGACGCCGGAGTTCATCGACAGAGTAGAAAAGGACACTATCACACCACCGGTTTCCTTTTTGCTCCAGCTTGCCCGTGCCTTTGATATTGATCCCAGCAATTTTCTCTCGAAACAAGAAAAGATAGAAATCGGAGAGAAGCGGCACGAGAGCTTTTTTAAACGCACACAGGACTATTCCTATCGCACATTGACGGCAGGCGCTGCGGATAAGCATTTGCGGGCCTTCATGGTGACCATTGAGCCAAAAAAAAGACACAAGATTGTCGAGTACAAGCATCCGGGTGAGGAATTTATCTATGTGATGAGCGGGGAGCTGGAGATTACCCTCGGTTCCAAGGCTCACCACCTAAAACCCGGAGAAACCATCCATTTCAACTCTGAGACCAAACACAGGCTGCGTAACATCTGCGAAGAAAAGTGCGAGCTTATCGCGTTCTCTACACCCCCTGAAAGGATAGTTTAACAGGAGAGGCTCGTTATATAATGATAAAAATTCGCTTCCATGTGAGGGCAGTATAAGATACAGGCGCGTGGGTGCCAATGGAAAGTCCGGGTAGAGATATTAGTTGGGCATTAGCACTGGGTGGAATGTTTTTCTAAAAAACAGTACTATTCGATAAATCCACAAGATTTTTGGGTTTTCTCCCACACCTGAAAGGTTATGATTAGCTTGCCAAAGTTATTATCGAGACTCTACCTGATTTTATTGGAGAACGAAACATGAAATATCAAGAAATTAAAGGTTTGATGCGGAACCCTTCGCTTGATTTTCCGGAACCATAAGACATAGAAATACCCAGGGCAACTATCTATAATCTGTATTATTCTTGATTAAGCAAGAATAAGGTCACTTCCCCTTCCGTTTTTCTCAAAAGCATACCCTTTTTTTCAAGGTATCTCAAATGAGCAATAGCTTCTCCGGTGGCAAACCACTTTTGTGACACTGGAAATTGTTCCCAGGATTCATAACTAATATCCCATGTCATCTCCGATGCGACTTGGAAAGCATTCATAGGGCCTTTGCCCAGTATCTCAAGGACTTCTTCAGTCCTATTCCGGTGATGCTTTTTCAACTCTGCGATTCTTTCTCTATGGTTCCTGAATAGACGCCGGTGTCCGGGTAATACGAGATCGACATCCAGTTCATAAACCTTGTCTAGACTAACCAGATAGTTCGCGAGCGGATCATCCTGATCTGACCAGCATTGAATGTTGGGCGTTATGTCGTTGAGAATATGGTCTCCGGAAATGAGAATCTTTTTCATGGGTTCATACAAACATGTATGGCCTCTGGTATGGCCTGGAGTTGCTACACATTTAAAGAAATAATCACCAATTGTGATCGTGTCGTCATCTCCTAAAATGCTCAATTCCGGAATCCACTTAGAGCTAAACTTATAGCCGGGATGGCTATTGAGGGCCGCACTTAGGGCATCTTTTGGGAAGCCATTCCGGCCGCCATATTGAATCATGGGTTCCCAGCCTCCCCAAGCCTCGATAATCTCCGTATCCGGGCGGTTGAAGTATGTCTTGCTGGTAGCTGTGACCAGCCTTGAGACAAGACCGAAATGATCTGCATGGAGATGAGTAATGAAAAAGTCTGTCTCCTTCAAGTCCAAATTCAGTTCATGCAGACCAGTCTGCATGGCATCAAGACACTCTTTTCGATTCAATCCCGTATCAATGATCAAATTTCTTTTTGGACCCATTATTACATAAGAGTTGAGGTATTTGAGTGGGCTCTCAGGGAGGGGGATTTTGATTCGAAACAGGTTCGGTAGAATCTCTTCGGTCATCGACTTACTCCTTTTCTATTTGGCTTCGGCTAAGGTTCCTCAGCAATAACGGAATGATTTTCAGCTTCAAGGAAAAATAGAATACCCACCAAAGATGTTGGGGTCTGTGCTCGCCCCCTGAAATTCATGTATTCTTGCCGCAGGCTTTATCGAACCCTTTTTTGATTTCACTGAAGATTACAGAACGAACCATGAAATATCAAGCAATTAAAGGTTTGATACGGAAACCTTCGCTCTTGAATTAATCCTCTTTCGGTCTGCCTTTTAACTTATGGGATTATGATATCCAGATGGTTTATGGAAGCGATACTTAGCTGCAGTAATGGAAAGATGTCTGACATTTTTAAAAATCTAAAAAACTTAAAATATTTAAATCGTTTTGGAACCAAAGTCCCCATTTACTTCTATTTCCTTACGTTGATGTTCTTCAAAAAAATCCGCTATCTTCTCCTTCTCAGATTCCTCAATCTCATTGAAATAGATAGCCGTATTATATGCACTATCCATATTAGTTTCAGATAAAACCTCTTCAACCCTTACTACTACTCCATTACATTCTACATAATCAAATCCATTCCCTTGATCACCATAAGGTAACGCCAAGGCTATCTTAAGACTGGTCATTAAGGGAATATGCCTATTTAGCTGACAATATGCACCAAGACAACTCAAATTTATCGTATCGGTGGCGAGATCAAAATCCTCTGTTTTAAGCTTAATCCCTAAATGCTTATCTATTCGGAGATGTCTTCTACGTTCTACATAGGTATTGTTGCGGTTCATTGACTTAGAGCCCAAGGTTTTTATTTAGATATCATTTACTAAAATGATAGTCACTTGGAACTGCTGAAGATTACCACATATACTTCTTTTTGTCTTCATCAGATATAGCCACAAAATGTGGAGTTTGCTCCATTTTCCAGAAAATTCCATATAGCGTGCTATAGTATTTATCTGGACATCACTTGATTTTATTGAAGATTACAGAACGAAACATGAAATATCAAGTAATTAAACTTTTGATACAGCAACCTTCACTCTTGAATTAAACTTCTTTCGGTCTACTATTTAGATAGTATTGTGATATCCGAATGGTTTATGAAAAAGATATTTGGTTGCAATAATGGCAAGGTATGTCATGTGAAGCAGTATTTCGTCGGTGTCCTCTTGCTCTCCAAGTATCTTTTGACGAATCAGGCAGGCAATAATAAAACGAAGAACGTCCCGTATCTTCCCCTCTTCCGCCGTTAGAACGTAGTTTTCACGGCAAAAAGAGCATCCTAGTCCTTAAAATCAGCCGATTCTCACAACCTTCTTCATTGATTAGAGACACCTTCCCAGGTCCGGAACACAAAACATATACATTGCTGAAAGGTTTGTCGTGTTCAAGTGCGGCGAGGTCCTTCGTTCGTTGCCTCATCCTTAGTGAGAGCCTCTTCCAATCGCCTATCATCTGCTACGCCTAAATTAATAAGCCTCGTAAGCAATCGATCCACCTCGAACCGTACCTCCTTGTCGGCTGCAAGTAGATTTGGCTCCTGATCTCTGATCCCGTCTATCAAAACACACACGCGGTGACCGATACCATGGTCCACCCAAAACTCCTTGTCGTCAAGGTATTTCTCCATCCAAGTGTTAGCCGCGGCGACGATAAAAGGCAGATGTATTGACATAGGAGATACCTCTAAGAGGTTCAGTGTCAGCACAGCGACAAAGAGCGAAGGGCCACTCTTAACGAGTTTTTGCAGGACCTGAAGAAAGGAATCGAGTCTATCAATACCTTTCGGAAGCAGGTAGCATTTGGCGGGTTGGATGGAGTTGTAATCATTGAAGAAGAGTACGCCGATAGCCGATCCTATATGGATTTCGACGGATGTGGATCGATCTTCTCCCAACCACTTCCAGCCTCTGCTCTTCATTAACCGGTCGGAGAGCGTGGAACGAATCTTGGTCGCGATAGATTGTGGAATCCCAGAGTTATTGAAATATACGGCATCAACGCTTCGTAGGAAATGTGTAATCACATCAAAGAAAGGCTCATCAGGCAGGGAGGTGATAGGCTTCAGTGCGAATTGGTAGATTTCTGGCAAAGTAAAACCGGGTAAGCAGTAGGCAAGTAAGTCGAAATAGGCATCATTCCATTCTCTTGGAGGGTGGTCGATCCTTTCATGTTCTTCCAACCCGGCACCGTTTGCCGTTGCAGTCCATTCGGCATAATTTCGAACGATCTCCCTTATCCATGGCCTCTGGATGACATCGACCAGCCCCCGCGCATTCCCGAGCCAAAGTGCTGTGGCCTGGTGGTCAGCCCATGTGTCAGGGCGCGGGAGTTGCAGTTCGAGCGTTTCATGCTTTCGCCCCAATTGTATCCGTATACCATGTCGTAATCGCACTGTTTCCGAAGGGAACGGAGGCCAATCAGGTTCGAGAGAATTACCAGCGAGCCAGCCCATTTCAATATCCACCGCCGCTTGGATCTGGTGCCGATACCTTTCGGACCGCCCTGCGAACTCTTCCTCGGGGAGATCCCGTTCACGAGTCGGCCGAATAGTCCCCGAGAAGGCACACCTCAATACCGCACGTGGCAAGCGTTCGTCAATGGAGTCAAGGGTGATTGCCGCTGCTCCGAAGCCATGCGCCGCGGCTGGGTTTTCGCTGGCAGTCAGTTCAAGGAGGGCACGCAAGTCCTCCGTAGCGGCGCTGTGTCTAAAGAGGTGGGTCATCCCGACGAAAGCAATTGCTATCGGGTTAAACTGCAGTCCCGACCGAAATCTATGGACTGAGTCTTTTTTGGTTCGAAGTGCTTCGGCAAAGACGGCCCGCGCCCATGTTTCATGGTGGACGCGAAGATCGGCGTCGCCATCGCGCATCGCAATCATCGCCGCAGTCACGATGGCCTCCTTACGCATCCGATCCTCGTCGGCGTCTTCATTCTCCGGCTCAGCAGCTGAGCTTTGCGCCCATTCAACCGCCGCCGCCGCGAATGTAGAAGACGAACGGGACGGATCTTTCAGTGCCAAGCTTAGGGCGGCCCGCATGTTTGTATTCACCATCCTGCCCCGTAAGGCTTCTTGCAAAGGGGCCATGTGCCGACTTTCAGCCTCTGGTGGCACATATTCGTAAGCCGTTCCCTGCGTTCCATCCTTCAGTGAGACAGACACTTCGCGCCAATTTTTCGGATCTATTGAGTTGAGTGCGTGCACCGCCATGAAGCGGGGATCACCCAAATCCGATTGTTCATCGGGCGGCCCGAGGCGTTCCATAGACTGACGAAGCATAGTAGTTAGCGTATTTCGCTGCTCGTCGGGTCCATTTAATGCGAAATCAATGAGAAGTTCGTCTAGCATATGGCGTCGAGAAGCACGTTTTTTTAAACCCTCTAGGTTAGCCGCGCCTACCGGTTCCTTTTCGAGAGCCTTGAGCCCAAAAAAATCCGGGTATTCAAAGTTATCGTTGGTTTGCCGCTCTCGGTCAATGGACAGGAGTTCGGGACAGGTTATGAAAGGCAATGCCGCTTCTCTTGATTTAGGCCAGTGCGAAAGCAGGAGATCGACAGCAACCAAGAGGTAAGCCGCCGGAGACCCGGAAGGGCCGAGCACGTCGGCGAGCACCTTTTCGATAGATTCTCCTCCCTCGATCCGGTCGTGTGCCCAAGCTTCTAGTGCCCTGTCTCAGAAATCCTCTCCCTGATTCAGCAGTTTAAGATAACTCGAAAACCTATGATTCTAATCCACTAAAAAAACCGTAAGTCCATAAATA
>Ga0307421_1002354_pt1 | contig 10645 bp, 13 predicted proteins | sample SalMarWE160270MG_FD_202163 | JGI IMG/M metagenome (GOLD analysis project Ga0307421, IMG submission 202163) | Salt marsh sediment microbial communities from the Plum Island Ecosystem LTER, Massachusetts, United States - WE1602-70 | ecosystem: Environmental > Aquatic > Marine > Intertidal zone >...
CGAGGCTCCCGATATCATCATCCTAGATCTGAACCTACCGAAATTGGACGGTTTGAGCGTCTGTAAGAGTATCCGCGATGAAGGGGAGACCCCGATCATCATTCTTAGCGTCCGTGGCGATGAAGAGGATGTTGTGAAAGGATTGGAACTCGGCGCGGATGACTACATCGTAAAACCGTTCAGTCCCCGTCAGCTTGTTGCCCGCGCCGAGGCTGTTCTGCGTCGAACGAAATCCGGTCCCGTATCTCCCGGCCCAATGAGTGCAGGGAACTTCATGCTTGATCCAGCAAGGAATGAGGTGCGCATAGGCGACGATGACAACATCCAACTTACTCAATTGGAATGTCGTCTCCTGGAAGTACTCATGCTGAATTGCGACCAGGTGCTGACTTCAGCTTCGATTATTGATTCAGTATGGGGTTCTGAAGGAGCGGATAGGGTAATGCTCAAGCAGCTTGTCTACCGTTTACGACGGAAAATCGAAATCAACCCGTCAGAACCCGTACATCTAATTACGATTTCAGGAGTGGGCTACTCGTTTGAAGCATAGCCAATCCCCGCGCGGATCTCATCTGCCTCAACGCAATTAAATTCCCCATTTACATAATCCTCATTAGAGGTCGACTGAACCTGTTACCAACTTGTGACCCATCTGCGACCGCCGTTGTTACCGCGGCCTTCTATACTGCGCATAAACCGAATAGGGTGATCCATTACAAACGGTAGGACTCTTTTTACTCCATCGATGATTCCAATTTGACCGAAAGAGATACCGTTTCTGTGTAGCAGAGGACATACCACACAATAAACAGCTGGCTGTTAAGTGGTCTCGGAATAATGATTCCGACGATTGACACACAGGAGTAAGCGATGCTAGAGACCTTGATCTATGGACTACTGGTCGGCGTGGCGATTTTCTCAGCCATCCAATCCCTTCGCGCGGATAGTCTGCTGCGATCGGCGATTTGGTTGGCTGGAGTTAGTGTGCTCCTTTCTATTGTGATCTATTTGCTCGGTGCGCATCAGGTAGCGGTAATCGAGCTAAGCGTAGGGGCAGGTCTGGTCACAGTGTTGTTCGTTTTTGCGATAAGCGTCGCCGGGGATGAAGGCATTGGCGAACGGTCGCTTGTGCCAAAACCTCTCGCCTGGGCTCTAGTTATATTTTCGGGCCTTCTACTGATGTATTTTATTCTACCTATCAAAGCATCATTTTCCACTATCTCTAAAACGAGTTTAACTGCTGTTTTCTGGGAGGATCGCAGCCTCGATCTTCTGGTTCAGATTGTCCTGATCTATTCCGGCGTTCTTGGGCTTGTTGGCATTCTGGCGGAAGCCAAGGCTCCTCTGCAGCATTCCATGGTTGACGAAGTCGCTGCAGGACGGGAACGGGCTTTGCAGGAGATGGAAGTAAAGGCGGCTTCAGAAGTAGACCCGACCATCTAACCGCTATCGAAATCAATGTGATTCCAGGCGATGGGTTCGTGTTCATCGCAACTATGGAAATATCGAGATCAATAAAAAGGACGAAGACATAAGATGAACATCTCGCCGATAAATATCTGTCTTCTGGGCGTCATAGGATTAGTCGCAGTAGGGTTCTATGGACTGCTTACGACCCGTAATTTGATCAAGGTCGTGATCATGCTTCAAATTCTTGTGAAGGCGGCTGTCCTGGGGTTGATTACAGCAGGCATAATAAGTGGCCAACTGTACATCACGCAAAGCATGGCCATTACCGTAATCGTCGCCGACACCATCGTCGCCGTCATCGGTATGGCCTTTGCCATCCAAATCCGGCGCCAAGTTGGCACACTCGACACCAATGAACTTTCTTCTCTGAGAGGATGAGTCATGGCAGCATTCTTGGTCCTTCTCACAATCGGACTTCCATGGATCGGCGCGCTATTGGTATTGCTGACGGGTAATGAGCGTCCGAAGCTGCAACATGCAATAGCGTCAATAATTTCGGTCGCAGCGGGTATTTCAGCCATTGTTTTACTGTGGTTTACGAGCGATCAGCCCGTTCTGAGCATCCCCATGGGCAGCGTTTTTGGTGTTTTTACATTTGTGCCCGATGTTCTAGGGGTTCTCCTGGCAGTTATCGCCAATGTGGTCGGGAGCCTGGCGGTCATTTTCTCCATCGATTACATGAAGGGAAATGAGCAGCTTGGGCGTTATTACGCCTTGGTTATGTTCTTCATCGGAGCGATGGCTGGGTTGGGCATCTCGGGCAGCTTGCTGCTGATGTTCCTTTTCTGGGAAATCACGGCGTTTTGTTCCTACGCGCTCATCTCATTCCATAACGATGACCCAAAGGCGGTCGCAGCAGGCATCAAAGCGTTGATCATAACTCAGTTGGGTGGTATCGGCTTGCTGGTTGGGGCGCTCATCATCAACTCGTTTATCGGCAGCTACCAGATCAGTGTTTTCATGGCAGAAGCGGAGAGCTTGCCTTTTAACGTCCTGGTCTTGCTCGCTTTCTGCTTCCTCGCCGCAGCGATTGCAAAATCCGCTCAAGTGCCGCTGCATACCTGGTTGCCCGATGCCATGGAAGCGCCCACCCCGGTCTCCGCGCTGATCCATGCAGCGACGATGGTCAATGCAGGTGTATACCTTGTGGCGCGATTTTTTCCAGCCTTCGAAGATGTGCCGGGGTGGACGACGAGCGTCCTGGTTGTGGGTATGCTCTCAGCTCTGTTGGGGGCGTTGATGGCTCTCGTCGCGGCCGATCTCAAGCGAGCGCTCGCCTACTCAACGATCAGCCAGCTCGGCTATATGTTCTTTGCAGTCGGCGTCGGTGCGATATTCGCCAGTCAGTTTCATCTCCTCAGCCATGCGATTTTCAAGGCATTGCTCTTTTTGTGCGCAGGTGCGGTGATCCCCGCTGTTGGCACACGTGATATGCGGCAGATGGGCGGTCTCAGGAAAACAATGCCCTTCGTGTTTACAGTGTTCATCATTGGCTCGCTCGCGCTCGTTGGTTTGCCGGTAGCAAACGGATTCTTCAGCAAAGAATTCATCCTCGAAGAGGGTTTTATATATGGCCCGATATGGGCATACATCGGCATGTTGTTGGGCGTCGGTTTGACGGCGCTGTATGTGTCACGCATGGTCTTCATGGTTTTCTATGGGGAGAGTCACGGGGATGAACCCATCCATGACGGACTTTTCTGGATGCGGGTTTCTCTCACCGCGCTCGCCATCGGGGTGTTCACGACATGGCTGCTGGCAGGTGTCTTGAGCGATCTCATGGCACAGACTCTGCCGTTTCATGGCGTCCATGCCATTGGCACTTTCGAGCTGGCAAAGGAAATCATCTTAGCACCAGCGACATGGATCTCCATTGCTGTGATCGCATTGGGGATTGGGATCTGGATTCTGAGAGAACCCCTGGCAGGAATTAAAAACTTAATGCGCCCGGTCGCTCGAATTATTGAGAATAGGCTGGGGTTTGAGCAGTTGAATCAGGGGATCATCAACGTGACCAAGAATCTCACCGCAGCGCTGCATCTCACACAGACAGGGCAGCTCAATTGGAATATTCTCGGGATCGTCGGCATGTTGAGTGTTCTTTTAGCCCTTTTGTTTATTGGAGTGTGATATGACCTTACCTGTTTGGGCCTGGATAATCGTCTTGCCGCTACTCACATCCCCGTTGGTCTACTTTTTCGGTCATCTGAGCAAATCACGCGGGGTCTTCGCTCAACGAACTGCACTCCTTGCGTTGGCGGCGACATGGGTGGCTTTCGTTTTGGCAGCACAAGATTTGCAACTGAATGGTATTTCAAAGCGTATGGTTGGCTCGATCTCCCTCAAATTCGATGGTTTGAGCCTGCTGCTGGCTATGATCGCCTTGGTGCTGGGCAGCTTCGTGGTGGTCTTCTCAAGTCACTATATGGCTAGCGAAGAAGGGCAAGAGAAGTATTACGCAATGCTCGTGGCGATGATCGGGGTGATGATCGGGCTTGGCTGTACGAATGACTTATTCAATCTTTGGATATGGTTCGAGGCGATGGCAATCACTTCCTACCTTCTGGTTGCATTCTACAGAGACCTGCCCACCTCGTTAGAAGCGGGGATTAAATACCTGGTTCAGAGCGCGGCAGGCTCTATCCTTGTTCTCCTTGCCATAGGGCTTGTGGTGGCGGAGACAGGCGCATTGAATCTAGATGAGATTCGTCAAACTGCGGAGTCATCGCCGGCATTAATGGCTGCCGGTATATTATTTGTGATCGGCTATGGTGTTAAAACAGCTCTGGTCCCGCTGCACACCTGGCTGCCAGACGCTCACTCTCAAGCGCCAAGCGGTATTAGCGCTATGCTCTCTGGAATTGTTATCGAAGCCGGGCTTATTGCCATGCTTCGATCGCTTTCAGCATTATCCGGTGTGACGACCCTCTGGGGCCCACTGCTCATGGGTTTTGGGATCTTGAATATGGTCGTCGGTAACCTGATGGCGTTTGGACAGGCTCAAGTAAAAAGGATGCTGGCCTATTCCAGCCTCGTGCATGTTGGCTACATGCTAATTGGATTAGGGATTGCATTTAGCATGCGAGACGTCATCGGAGCGCAAGGTGGATTCTTCCACATGTTTACCCATGGCTTGATGAAAGGGCTAGCTTTCCTGGCAGCAGGATCAATGCTCTATACCCTGCACATTTCCATGGGGGACCATCGCCCGCTTCTGTTCGACGACCTTGCCGGAGCAGCGAAACGCTATCCATGTGCAGCGCTTACGCTCAGCATCGCTCTGTTCAGTCTTGCAGGTTTGCCGCCCCTCGCGGGCTTCATGTCCAAGTGGCAGATCTTCGTCGCTGGGGTTGACACACACAATGCCTGGATTATAGCGGTGGTCGCTTTCGCAGCGCTTAATAGCGTCTTCTCGCTAGCTTACTATGCACCGCTTGTAAACGCTGTCTATCGATGTGAACCATCCGCGATTGTGCTCTCCGGGAAACGACTTCCTGCCGTCATGAAGCTGCCGCTTGTGCTCATGGCCTTGGGGATTATCGCCATCGGTATTTGGCCTTCGCTGATGAACTGGCTTACTGAGCCGGCCGGCACTGCATTATTGGCCAGCATCGGGGGTTAGCCCACGATGATCAGGTTTGTTGAACTTCAGTCACGAAACTGCAGTGGGGAGGTTTGAAACGATATGAGAGAAGTTCTTTTTAGCCCGCCAATCGTCTTCGTGATTTATGTCTTATTTGCTCTTGCACTCAACGGCATCGGACGTGGTTTGGCAGGTCCAGCAAGCGACACACCCTTGAAATCGAGCACATATGCCAGCGGAGAGGCCCCTCCTACTAAAGCCGCCGTTCCCGGCTACAGGCCTTTTTTTGTCTTAGCTCTCTTTTTCGCCGTCCTTCACCTGGGAGTCCTCGTGTTGGGCAGCGGTCAATTTTCCCTCATGACAGGTGCATATCTTGGAGGGTTGTTCATCGTACTTCTGGTGTTGATCCTAGGTTGAGAAGCAGGAGCGAGCGAGATGCATCAACGTAATAACTACTTCCAAAACCTTCTTTCTAGAATGAAAACATGGTCGCGGATAAATTCACCGTGGGTGTTGCATTTCAACAGCGGATCCTGCAACGGATGCGATATTGAGATTCTGGCGGCGCTGACCCCCCGCTACGACCTTGAGCGATTTGGAGTCAAGCTTAAGGGAAGCCCTCGCCACGCAGATATTTTGCTCTGTACTGGAGGGGTCACCCGTCAGGCGCGTGACCGACTGTTGCGCATTTATTCGCAGATGCATGAGCCTAAGTTTGTCGTTGCCATCGGTGCGTGTGCGCTTACCGGCGGTGTTTTCCGTGATTGCTACAACATCTTGGGAGGAATCGAAGAGGTGATCCCGGTTGACGCATATATACCGGGGTGTCCACCGCGCCCGGAAGCGATTATTGACGGCGTCGTCAAATTGCTTTCCAGCTTACAGGCGCCAGCAGTCAGCGAGGGTGATCAAGTAGTCTCTATAGATGAGACTGGAGCAGAGGTGAGATAACCGAAATGAAGACAGAAGAAGCGCTATCCATTGCCAGGCAATTGGTAGAAGAGTGGGAGTTTAAGACAAAGACCGAACGTCCTGAGCCTAATCGATTAGATGTTGCTCTCACTACGGTGGATGACCTCATCCCCATCGTCGTAGGATTGAGAGTGATCCGCCTTGGCTACCTGGCGGCGATTACGGGCCTTGACCTGGGACCGGATGAAGGGGATCTAGAGATTCTCTACCATTTCTGCACCGCCGCAGCAGTAATCACGCTGCGTATCCGTATACCGCGCCAGGACGCATCCGTGCCCAGCCTAACCGAGATCATTCCCAGTGCCGAAGCCTTCGAACGTGAACTTAGCGAGATGTTCGGCGTTGAGGTTGTTGGATTGCGTAACAAGATGCGGCTTTACCTTCCAGAAGATTTGCCAGAGGACGTTTTCCCAATGCGGAAGGATATTTCCGACCAGGAGATTTCTCAATCCGTAACACTGCAGGAGATATGATGAGCGAAGTTGGTAAGAGAGAAAGCTTCACTGTTCCCATTGGGCCGCAGCACCCCGCATTGAAGGAACCTGAGCATTTCCTGATCTCTGTAGATGGGGAAATTGTCACAGATGCGACTGTTAGGCTTGGCTATGCACACCGGGGAATTGAAAAAGCTGTGGAGAGTCGAACCTGGGTGCAGAGCTTGTACATGTTGGAGCGCATCTGTGGGATCTGTTCACATATTCACGCTATGGCTTACTGCCTCGGTGTCGAGCAGCTCGCCGGTGTTGAGGTTCCGCCGCGCGCACAGGCGATCAGGGTTCTCGTGGCTGAACTTGAGCGCATTCACAGTCACCTCCTTTGGTTTGGTGTGGCAGCGCATGAGGCTGGATTTGACACACTTTTCATGTACACATGGCGCGACCGCGAGAAAGTCATGGACTTACTAGAGGGCTTTAGCGGCAATCGTGTCAATTATTCAGTCAATGTTCTAGGAGGGGTCAAATTTGACATTGACGATACGCAAGAGATCGCTATCAGAGAAGCGATTTCATTTCTCGAAGAACGGACGCATCACTATCTGGATGTAGTCACGCAGGATGCGATGTTCCTGCAGCGAACGCGCGGCATAGGTGTTATGACGAGGTCACAAGCCGAAGTGCTCGGCACGGTTGGTCCTACCGCCCGCGCCTCCAATGTTTATCGAGAGATTCGCGTAGAAGCGCCTTATGCGGCATACGATAAGTACCCCGTGAAAATTATTCTCGATAGTCGCGGCGATTTGGAGGCACGGTTCGTCGTCCGGCTTACAGAGCTTTTCGAGAGCTACCGGGTTATTCTGGAAATCCTCGAGACGCTGCCTGATGGAGATCTAACGACACGCATACCACGGCGAATTAAAGCGGGTGAGACCGTCAGTCGTGTCGAAGCCCCGCGCGGTGAGCTTTTCTATTTTATTAAAAGCAATGGCAGCGATACACCGGAACGAATAAGGGCACGCACGCCGACAATTTGCAACATGATGTCGGTGGTCAAACTCTTGGTTGGCCACCAATTGGCGGATGTCCCGATGATACTGGCGGGCGTTGACCCCTGCTTCTCCTGCAACGATCGCATGGTGGTCTTAAATCGGGGCCGGAAAATGGAGCAGTTGTTTACTTGGGAGGCATTGAGGCAATATGGAATCGACTACTATCAGCGACATTCTGCTTAGTTTAATAGCGCTCCTCATCTTCCCGGGAGGCCTCTTTCTGCTGTTTGTGGGCTTGGCCTATGAGTGGATTGATCGAAAGCTTCTCGCACGCATGCAGAACCGTGTGGGACCTCGCTGGTTCCAGCCTTGGGCAGATATCATTAAATTGCTGGCCAAAGAGGAAGTGGTCCCGGACGCAGTGGATGCGAGATTGTTTATTGGATTGCCCATTATCGCTTTAGCAGGAGTGTTGACGGCTGCAATCTACATACCCTTTCCCGGCCTTCCGCCTGTAGGTAGTTTTCCGGGAGATCTTATCGTTACCATCTTCTTGCTCAGCCTCTTGACAATTTGTCTGGGTTTGGCGGGAGCGAATACGTTGGATCGGTTCTCGTTGATGGGGGCAACGCGCGCGCTTACACAGCTATTTGCCTACGAGGCGCCCTTTTTGCTCGCGCTATTAGGGCCAGCTTTTGTCGCCGGCAGTTGGGAGATTAACGAGATCATCGGCTATACGGATGGACACTGGCTGATTATCACGCAACCCTTTGGATTCATAGTGGCGGTGATAGGGCTCATTGGTAAACTAGAGATCCCTCCACTTGATGCGCCTGAAGCCGAGACGGAAATCGTTGCCGGCGCACTCACCGAGTACAGCGGGAGGGGGTTGGCGCTTTTCCGGCTGGGAAAAGGTGTTGCCTTGGTCCTTGGACTGGCTTTAATCGCCGCATTTTACCTTGGTGGTGTGGCTACCCCATTGTTATTCCTGGCTAAGACGCTTGCACTGCTCCTGGTCATTGTTGGCATCCATGCGCTTTTCACCCGACTGCGAATAGATCAGACCGTTGGCCTCTGGTGGAGGTATGGCACGCTCCTCGTTCTGGTGCAGTGGCTGGGCATCATTATTTGGCAAGGGGTGATGATATGAAACTAGGCACAATGTTGGGCGACATAGTGCTCTCGCTATTCAGCCGACCAAGTACGGAGCTCTACCCATTTGAGCGGAGTGAAACCCCGCAAAGACTGCGCGGCTTGCTCATTTGGCACCCGGAGGAATGCATTGGGTGCGGTCTATGCGCTAAGGATTGCCCGGCAGGCGCGCTTGATTTAATCGTGCTCGATAAAGAAGCTAAAAAATATCAACTGCGTTACAACCTTGATCGCTGTACGTTCTGCGCGCAGTGCGTTTACAGCTGCCGTCAGGGCTGCTTGGAGATGTCGAATGAGAAATGGGAACTGGCGGCTTTAGATCGGAGTGCGTTTGAGATCGTCTTCGGGCATTGCTTGGATAATGGATAGATCCTGGGACATCCTGCTCGTTGAGCAGTTAGGGCGCCAGCGGAAGACCACGCATTCGCTGCGGATTGCGGTCGTGGGTATAGGCCATGAGCTACAAGGCGATGACGCGGCAGGAGTACTCATTGCCAGGCGCCTTCAGTCTTTAATCAGACCATCCGAAGAACGCTTAATTCTATGCGCCGGACCAGCCCCAGAGAACTGCTGCGGAGCGCTGCGCCGTTTTGAACCTGACCTAGTGCTCATGATCGACGCCGCGCAGATGGATGAGGTGCCTGGAACTGTGCAGTTGATTTCCTGCCAAGACGTAACTGGTGTTGGCGCTTCTACGCACACCTTGCCGCTTCATATCCTGGCGAAGTATCTAACCTCCGAACTCGGATGCGACATCGCCTTGCTTGGGATCCAGCCCGAATTGGTGGAATTTGGGGAGATATCTCCGCTCATGCAAGAGGTCGTACCAGCAATTGCTCAAAGGTTGGCCAGTATTTTAGGAGGAGAAGCACCTTGGTCCCTCAGCAGCTCGGTTGTACACAAGATGAGATGACGATGTCGCTTGAGATGTTGGTGCGTGCTTACGATCCATGCATTTCCTGCTCCGCGCATATGATAAATGTGCAATGTGTCTGATTGAACCTATTTGATTAGTGAGGGATGCAAACCATGGCAAAGATACTAGTAGTTGATGACGATCCAGATGTTGTGATGTCCACACGCCTGTGCCTGGAGGCGGAGGGTCACGAGGTGATCGAGGCCAAGAATGGGACAGAATGTTTGGCGAGGGTTAGAAATCAACGCCCAGATTTGATCATCTTAGATGTGATGATGGATTCAACTACGGAAGGTTTTCAGGTTACACTCAAGCTTAAGAGCCAGGACCCCACGTCGGAGTATTATGCCTTCAGAGAAATCCCAATCTTGATACTCACCGCGATACACAGCACGACTCCAATGCGGTTCGGTCCAACGGAAGATTACCTCCCGGTGAACGAATTTATCGATAAGCCGATCGATCCCGACGACCTGGTCCAGAAAGTCGCATTCTTGCTCGAGGCGTAGTAGACCAGGTAATCCATCAGGTCCTCGTCAAGATACGGAGATGCGTTCTACCCCGTGGGTGGACTCCTGCGTAGATTTAAAGAGAACATCGGTCGACATAAACGGTCACGCTAGGGTGAAGCCGTACTATGTCGACCGACGTTTGTTTCAGTGTGCTTTCATCGATTAAAAAATGCGATCGAGCAAGAGCCATGCGACTCTAGAAGGTGAAGGTTAATCCTGCTCCTTGAGCATCAAGCAGGAAAGGCGGAGCCTTCAAGATCTCGATCCTTTCGTCGCGAATGTCCTCTACCTTGATGTCTTTGGCTTCGAGAGCCAATTCACACAAGATAATCCTGCCGCCCTCGTCCAAGATCGTGTTGAAGAGATCGACTGGATCCGGGAGGCCTTTCTTGCCCTGGAATTTCTCCAATTCACCCTTCAATAGCACATTTGCAGCTGATGGGCAGAAGAAGATTATGACGTCTTCGCCAATTCCCACACCTGAGGCACCGAATATGAAGGTAGGCATGACGCCTGTTGAATCGCTGTTGCAGACGATAACCATTGGTCCATTGTTTTCACTCATAGTCTATTCTCCTTTTCTATAAAAGTTTCTATTTTCGTTTTTTTTTTCG
>Ga0307421_1002359_pt1 | contig 10637 bp, 10 predicted proteins | sample SalMarWE160270MG_FD_202163 | JGI IMG/M metagenome (GOLD analysis project Ga0307421, IMG submission 202163) | Salt marsh sediment microbial communities from the Plum Island Ecosystem LTER, Massachusetts, United States - WE1602-70 | ecosystem: Environmental > Aquatic > Marine > Intertidal zone >...
CGTCTACCTCATCATCGGAGGCGAAGACCTCCCATGCCAATCGACTGTCCAAATTCACCAGGGCATCGAGGCTCTTTTTCACCATCGATTGGGCCTTTTCGGCCATGCCGGGGAAGTCGAACAGGATGTCCAGTTCCCTCTCAAGATGCTTGGGCATAGGGCTTCCTCCTCTGTTAGCCGAAACGGCCGGTAATGTACTCCTCGGTCTTTTTGAGCTTGGGACGGGTGAACACGTTGTTTGTTTCGCCTACCTCGATGAGCTTTCCAAGATAGAAAAAGGTGGTGATATCCGATACCCTGGCCGCCTGCTGCATATTATGCGATAATAATGGTATAGGATTCCTTTAGTTTATCGATCAGATCCTCGATCTTCTGTGTTGCAATGGGATCAAGCGCCGAGGCCGGCTCATCCATGAGCAGAACTTCCGGCTCCACTGCCAGGGCCCTGGCGATGCACAGGCGCTGCTGCTGTCCTCCGGAGAGGCCCAAGGCCGAGTCATGAAGCCTATCCTTGACCTCATCCCAGGGGCTGCCTGTTTAAGGCTGTGCTCCACCTGCTCCGCAAGATAGGCCTTGTTCCTGATGCCGTTAACCCTGGGACCATAGGCGATATTCTCAAAGACGGTTTTGGGGAAGGGATTGGGCTTTTGAAATACCATGCCGACACGGCGGCGAAGGGTGACCACATCCACGTCAGGGTCGTAGATGTTTCGATTGTCGAGCAACACCTCTCCAGCTGCGCGAGAATAAGGGATGAGGTCGTTCATCCGGTTCAGGCAGCGCAAGAGCGTGCTCTTCCCACATCCCGATGGCCCGATAAGGGCCGTTGTCTGATGTTCATAGAACTCCAGGGTGATATCCTGGAGCGCAAGAAAGTCAGCGTAGTAAAAATTGAGATGGTTCGTTCTTATCTTCAATTGGTTTTTCATAAAAAACATCACAATCAATGAGAGTTCACCTCTTCCTCCGGAGCCGTGCCCGGTAGAGAATCGCGAGGAGATTCAAACCCAGCACTAACGCGATCAAAACCAGCGCCGTCCCGTACTGTAGGTGTCGAGTCTTCTCTATCTCCGTGCCGGCTGTGGCCAGGACATAGACGTGATAGGGAAGGGCCATGATTTCATCGAAGATAGATTTTGGCAGGGAAGGCGTGAAAAACACCGCTGCGGTGAACATGATCGGCGCTGTTTCACCGGCGGCCCTGCTGATCCCCAGGATGGCCCCGGTGAGGATGCCGGGAAGGGCAGCCGGAAGTACCACCCGGTAAACCGTCTGCCATTTGGTGGCCCCAAGCCCGAGCGATGCCTCCTTGAGTTCCGTGGGCACGCTAAAGATGGCATCCTCGGAAATACTGCAAATGGTCGGTATCGACATAAAGGCCAGCATCAACGAGGCGTTGAAGAGGTTTAACCCCGTGGGGATATCCAGGATTTCCTGGAGAAAGGGAGCAACTATTACCATACCGAAAAATCCGATGACAACCGAAGGGAGGGCCGCGAGCAACTCCACGATGGGCTTCACCCACTCGCGCACTCTCGCTGAGGCAACCTCCGCGAGGTAGAGCGCAGTGAGGACCCCGAGAGGGATTGCGATCAGGGAGGCCGTGGCAGTAACGGCAAGGGATGCCATAATGAGTGGGAAGATACCGAAATCCGGAGGCTCATCAGTAGGGTACCAGTATGTTCCGAAGATGAAATCATGGACGGAAACCTTGGCGAAGATGGGGAGGCCTTCCATGAAGAGAAACACGACGATGAGCGCCAGCGTGGTTATGGAAGCCAGTGCAATACAGAAAAAGAGGATACGGATCGCCCGCTCTCTCTTTTGGCGCAGCCTCCCTCCTTGATGCATTCCCGCCATTCCATTCCCTGAATTATTCTAAGCCGCAGATGTACGCAGATAATTCATGGCTCATATCATTTGTTTCCTCCGCGTCTGTCTGTGGCTCATTAATCTGAAAATAGACCTCAGTACAAAGGCACATATCCCGCATCGGCCACGTATTTTTGGCCTTTTTGCGGGTGTATGACGAAGTTGATGAAGTTGAGTGTGTCGCCCTTCGGCCAACCAGCGGTGAACATATAGAGGGCCGGCTTACCGGGTAGGTGCCGTTGAGGGTTGTCTCGGGCGATCCAATGATGCCATTTGCCGTCAGCGCCTTGACGCTTGCGTCCAGGTATCCGAGCCCGATATAGCCTATGGCGTTTTTATTCCTTGAAACTGCCTGTACCACGGAACCGTTTGATGCCTGAAGCAGAGCCCCGGGATAGACCCTCTCCTTTTTCATCACCTTTTCGTGCCAAACCTCATAGGTACCCGAGGAGGTATCCCTTGAGACAACCACGATTGTTCTGTCAGGGCCGCCCACGTCCTTCCAGTTCTTGATTTCCCCCTTATAGATCGCCTTGAGCTGGTCCAGGGTGAGATTGGTTATTGAATTGCTGGGATGCACCACCGGCACGATACAGTCGTAGGCGACGGCAAAGGGCACCGGAAATCTTCCCTTCTCAACGGCCAGCTTTACCTCCTTATCCTTGATAAAGCGGGAGCTGTCCGCGATATCGGTCGATCCGTCAATAAGGGCCTTCATGCCGTTACCCGATCCACCGCCCGAGATGGAGATCCTCACATCCGGGTTCGCCTTCATGTAAAGCTCCGCTACCTTCTGTGCAATGGGAAGCACGGTGGTGGAGCCTTTGATCACGATAGTTCCCGCCCAAACCGGATTGGCGGCAAGACAAAGAGCTATAGCGAGTGTAACTACGAGAGAACCTTTCAATCTCATTTTTTCCTCCAATTTCCTTTTCAATTTTTATAGTACGTACCGATTGTTAGATTTCTGTTAGATTTTGGTTACTCTATGGTTAGTGCTTTCCCACCATCACCTCCTTTTCGTTAGGATTGATTTGTTGAGATACTCATGTAAGCTACATTAGGCATTGATTGTTAGGTTTTTATTTGAAACGAATGAAAATGTTGTGAGGCATTGCAGTTTTGTATGCGCGGCCACCATATGTTGTGGTCATGGACTGGTGATCTGAAAAGGACCCGGGGTTCTTCTGGGATAAGGATCAAGCCCCCAACAATAAAAGTCGATAGAGGTCTGGTGGCGATTTCGGTTCCGGTAGCCGCATGCAAGGCGTTTCAGGTTCTCAATTTTGCTATTGATACTTTCCCGCAAGGCGTTCGTTATCCGGTATTGGGCATAGGTTACGATATTGTCTATATGAGATCTTAGGCTTTTCGCGGTATTGATGATCGGTAGAGATACCAGCTGGAGAATATCATCCTCACACGGTGTAAGTCGTGGGTCCAAATCCTACACCGCCCACCATCCAATATACCCAACCATTAAAAGATCAAACAGGCCTTCTTCACCATCCTGCCTGCAAGCAGGGCCGATAGGCTTTGCGCAAAGAGTTGGATAGTGTCTTCAAGCAAAAAGAAAAATGGACAAGGAGTAGGAGACCGCACAACTGCTTTGGAAGCCACAGAAGACACAAGAAAGTTGACACCATGGAGAAATAGCTTTAGAAATAAAATATTTTCAGTAGCACCCTTTATCAACACAGCGAAGATCAGGTCAATAGAATGATTCTCGGCAAAGCGATTTACGCCATAGACTCTCATACCGCAGGCATGCCGACCAGGATCATACTCGACGGTGTCCCCAATCTATCCGGCAACACAATGACAGAAAAGGCGGGATATTTCGCGGATAACTTCGACTACATTCGGACTGCACTGTTCCAGGAACCCAGAGGTTTGTTGCGGGGAGTGGGCGCACTCATTACTTCCCCTGCGTGCAGCGATGCGCAGCTCGGGGTTTTTTTTATGGACAGTACCTATCGTTTGATACCCATGTGTGGACACGGCTCTATAGGGGTAATTACTGCGGCAATTGAATTCGGGATGGTTGAGGCGGTAAAGCCGACTACCACAGTAGTCTTGGATACCCCTGCCGGCCTGGTCACAGGCCACGCCAGGGTGAAGGGTGGCTCCGTGGTATCGGTTTCTGTTCAGAACGTTCCTTCATTTCTCTACACTTCGGCAGTGCTCGATGTTCCTGAAATAGGCAGCGTTCCAGTGGATGTAGCTTTTGGCGGAGCATTCTTTGTCCTCATTGATGCCGATGATATCGGAGTAAGCATTGAAAAAAGGTATGCCTCCCATTTATCTCGGCTCGCCATGCAAATTAAAGAGGCCGCTAACTCGCAGATCAGGGTGCAGCATCCCCAAAAACCGATTTCTAGTATCGATGCGGTACGGATTTTTCATAAGTCGGTAAGGGCTAAGGTGCATATAAAAAACATTGTTATCTTTGCAAAAGGGGATAAAGGGATAGACCGCTCACCATGTGGGACCGGTACTTCTGCACAGTTAGCCGCCTTATATGCCAAGGGGCAGATCAAGCTACATCAGGACAGCATTCATGAAAGCATAATTGGTACAACTTTTACTGGTGAGGTAAGGGGCCGGACAAAAGTCAATGGGCTTGATGCGGTCATTCCCGAGATAACGGGAAGCGCTTACACCACCGGGATGCATACCTTTGTCTTATCCCCACAGGATCCTGTCAGACATGGCTTTCTCATCGAATAGAGAGCGACTTGCTGCAACGGTGATGAAAACTTGATAATGATAAACAGAAAAGGAGATCTGCATGAATCGACTCCTGAAAAGATTTGAGTACCTCGAGCCCAAATATATTGAAGAAGCACTGAAAATGATTTCTGATTATGGTCAGAAGGGCTCGGTGCTTGCCGGTGGCACTGATCTGATTATTGCTATGAAAAAGCGCAAGGTAAATCCACAATATATTATCAATATCAAGTCCATTCCAGACCTAGATTACATTCGGTACGATCGGGAGAACGGACTAGGAATCGGTGCCGTAACGACCCATAGCGCTATTGCCGATTCCCCTGTTATTAGGGACAAATTTAGCTTATTGGCAGCAGCCTGTAATAAAATTGGCACCCCTCAGGTGCGCAATATGGGTACAATAGGCGGTAACATTTGCAAGGCGGGACCTTCGCAGGACACGCCCCCGGCGCTCCTCGTCCTTGATGCGAAGGTGAAATTGGTGAGCTTCAGTGGGAATAGGATAGTTCCTATCGATGAATTCTTTGTCGGCCCGTTTAAGACGGTGCTTCAAGAGGCAGAATTGCTCACCGAGATTCAGATACCTACCCCGCCATCTCAGAGCGCTGGTTCCTATAAATGGCTCACAAAGGTAGTCACCGTTGATGAAACGCTTGTAGGGGTAGCGGTCCTTCTCACTTGTGACGCTGGCAGCAGGGTATGCACTGATATAAAGATCGGCCTGGGCTCTGTAGCACCGACGCCAATAAGGGCAAGGAAAGCGGAGAACGTGCTTCGTGGGAAAAGTTATGATGACAGGTCTATACAAGAGGCCGCTCAGGTTGCTGCAGAGGAAACACGACCTAGGTCTCGAGCCGATTATCGCCGCAAGATGACCAGGGTATTAGTCAGAGAGGCGATAACAGAGGCATGGCAGAGCATTCAATAGGATGTCAAAGAGGGATATGACATGAAGCGAATGGCGACCTTTTTGGTAAACGAGAAGCATTACGAACTGGCCATAGAACCTCACATGCTCCTTATCGAGGTGTTGCGGGATAAATTAGGCCTCACTGGTACAAAACAGGGCTGTGAGATTGGCAATTGTGGGGCTTGCACCGTCTTGATTGACGGAAAACCTGTGCTTTCCTGCCTCACTCTGGCACTAACGGTTGAGGGCAGACATATTACCACAATAGAAGGGCTCTCGCAGGGTACGTCGTTACATCCAATCCAAAAAGCATTCATAGACCATGGAGCCATACAGTGTGGTTTTTGCACACCAGGTATGATCCTTTCAGCGAAAGCCCTGTTGGATAAAAACCCCAACCCTAATGAGAAAGAGGTGAAACAGGCTCTCTCTGGCAACCTATGCCGTTGCACCGGATATGTAAAAATCATTGAGGCCGTACTAGCGGCACCAGAGGTCATAAGCAAGGAGGCGAAAACATGAGCCACGCATATTTAGTGGTAGGCAAACGGATTATCCAGCCAGATGCTGCTGCTAAGGCGACCGGTACCGCTCTGTATGCCAGCGATATATCCATTCCAGGGATGCTGATCGGGAAGGTACTCAGAAGCCCTTATCCCCATGCCAGGATCAAGCGAATAGACAAATCGAAAGCAGAGAACCTTTCTGGTGTTGAGGCCGTGATCACACCAGAAGATACGGCAGCATGGCAAAAGTTTGACCGTGGTCTCAAAGATCTCCCCATGATAGCTGGTGGATATACTGTCCCCCCGGATGAGAGTGTATTGAATGAAAGGGCGCGTCATTTTGGTGATGGCATAGCTGCAGTGGCTGCAACAGATGAACACATAGCCGAGGAGGCCCTCGATCTCATAGAGGTAGAATATGAGCTCCTTCCCTTTGTAATTGATCCACAGGAGGCCATGAGACCAGATGCCGCCCAGATAAGCGATTTCGCGAAACGCAATATAGGAAAGCATATGTCATATGCCTTTCCTGCCGGTGATGTGCAAAAGGCTTTTAAGGAAGCGGAATGCATTGTGAAGGGAGCATTCTCTACCACAAAACAGGAGCACTGCACTGCGGAGACGGCTGCATCGGTCGCCAGACTTGACGTGAACAATAGGCTCACTGTTTGGTCCCAGTGCCAGCTCCCTCATCTCGCCAGAAGGGAAATTGCCCATATATTCAATATGCCGGTTCACAGGGTAAAGATCATAACCCCTTTTATCGGGGGAAGTTTTGGGCAGCGGGGTTCCCTTTGCGCTGAACCGATCTGCGTGGCACTTGCCTTGAAGACGGGTAAACCGGTAAAGCTTGTCTTCTCCAGGGAGGAAAATTTTATTGCCTTGGAAAGCAGGACCGGATTTCAATACACCTTGAGAATGGGATTCCAGAGGGACGGCACCCTTACCGCCATGGAGGTATACATGCTGGGTCGTCTCGGGGGCTATATGGGGTGCGGCCCAATGGCGTCGGCCATCGGGATGATCTTCGGGCTTGGGCACTATCGATGCCCAAATAGGGCGGGGGAAGCAGATATGGTGCTGACTAATACTCCGATGTCAGGGGCATTTCGAGGTTTTGGTAATCCGGAGATAATGTGGGGTATCGAGCAATTGGTAGATGAAGCTGCAGAAAAACTGGGCATGGACCCTATAAAAATACGATTGAAGAATATCAAAAAGGCGGGAGAAATTGCAAATATGGGGCTGCCCCTTGAGAGCACCTATCTGGAAAGGTGCATTACGCAGGGTGCCGAGGCCATAGGCTGGAAAGAGAAGTGGAGAAAGAGAAAAGAGGGGACGATAAGGCGTGGCGTCGGAATGGCTACTATGACGCATTGCAGTGGGGCTGCCCCTCTGTACCTGGATCACTCCAATGCTTGGATAAAATTGAACGAGGATGGCAGCGCCGATCTCGTAGTACATCCAGCTCCTGTTGGCCAGCACATCTGGGGTGCGCTTTCCCAAATAGCAGCTGAAGAACTTGGCATTCACGCTGAAGATGTCAACATCGTCACCGGAGATACGGATGTTACGCTTTTTGAATACGGTTCCGACGCCAGCCGCTCAACCTATGTTATCGGCAATGCAACACTGATGGCAGCGCGCCAGGCTAAGGAGCAGCTCCTCGAGCGTGCTGCTGAAATGCTAGGCGTGTCCGCACAAGAGCTGGAGATCAACGATAGGCAAATCTTTTCCAGCATAGGGCAGAAGAAGCGTATCTCTGTAGCTGATGTATGTTATGATGCGATCTACAACTTCAAAGGAGAGTGTCTCAATATCTCAGGGAAATGCTCGTGGGAGTCCAAATGGAATTCTCCTCCCACAGGGGCGTTTTTTGCCGAGGTAGAGGTAAACATTGAGACAGGGAGGGTTACGGTACTACGATTTGTAACTGCCATGGATTGTGGTAAAGCAATAAACCCCATGGCAGTAGAGGGTCAGCTGGAGGGCGGCATACAGCAGGGTATAGGGTATGGCCTGACCGAGGACTATGTTATTAATAAGGATACCGGTGTGGTTGAGACCGATAACTATGATTCCTACAAGATGCCAGGAATGATGGATATGCCGGAAACCCAGATAATTATTATTGATGAGCCTGATCCTAAGGGACCATTTGGGGCCAAGGGGGTCGGTGAACCAGGCATGGTTGGGGTCGCGCCGGCTATCGCCAATGCGATCTATGATGCGATTGGAGTGCGAATAAAAGACCTGCCAATGACACCAGAGAAGGTGCTGAAGGCCTTGGAATCTAGCTGATCAGGGCTAAAACACGAGGCCATATCACCCCCTTCTCAGGTAATGCCCTTTGATTGAATCCTTATCCCGCTCAAAATTCTCCCTCGTAATAATTCTCCCGGATTTGACTGTAGCCACAGGCCAGCCTATCAGTTTTTCCCCCTCGTGGAGACAATAGTCAGACCTGGAAGCAGCGATTTCAGGTGTGGCCACCTTTTCCAGAACAGGATCAATAATGACAAGATCGGCATCACTTCCAGGTAACATGGTCCCTTTTGCGGGATACACACCGAATATTTTTGCAGGGGATGCAGTCATCTTTTCAATCAACAATGATAAGGGAAATGAAGTTCTTTTGGCTTCGTCAAGCAGAGAAGGAAGATGTGTTCCAACTGCAGGATAGCCGGGTGGAATATCCCAAAGATTAGCATTCACTTTCTTCTCCTCAAGAGACATGCAGGTATGATCCGTACCGATAGTATCTAAAACACCTTCGGCCAGTGCGGTCCAGAGCGATTCTTGATCATCTTTTGTTCTGATAGGCGGCGCCATTTTATAAGAAAATTTCAGATTCTGCTCCAGGTTTAAAGTTAAATAAGGAGAGGTCGTTTCAAAATAGATATTCTTGTTTTCTCTTTTCTGCTCTGTCGCCACCCTGATGCCCTGTCTTGATGACATATGAACAAAATAGATTCTTACCCCTGTTTGCCTTGCAAGCCAAGAAGCTCTCTGAACAGCCTCAGCTTCAGCAAAGGCAGGATGACTCTGTTCCCAAACCGTTAGAGAATTCGGTACTGGTGTGGCTTTTTTCAATTTATTGGTCGCCCGGTTGACTATTCTATAGTTTTCTGCATGAATATTGAGAACGGCATCATTACCCAGGGAAGCAATCTTTTCCATTACATCCAGCAAAAAATCATCTTCTACATCTGGAATAAGACCAGGAATACCGCACATCCAGGTCTTGTACGAGGTAATACCATACCTTGAATAATACAGCGGTATTTCTTCAAGTTGTTTTTGGTTCACGATGCCGAGATGTATGAAGATATCGCAGAACGAGTGGTTTTCTATTTTGCTTATGATCTCATCAAGAATACCCAGATAAGAATCTTGGCTGAGGAGGTAAAATCCCATGGTCGTTACCCCATTGAGCAAGGCGGACCTTGTTTCGGTAACAATATCTATATCTAAATCCGTGAAGATGCCTAAATGAACATGGGGGTCTATTACCCCAGGGATCACATATTTGCCTTCTACGCTTACGATGGTAGCACCCTGATGGGATAAATCCTCTCCCACCGACACAATGCTCCCCTTTTGAATCATGATATCTAAGCGGAAAATACCTTTATATGGGATGACACAGTTGCCCCCCTTCAAGATAAAAGGCGTATTTTCCATACCCTGTTCACCAGCGAGGGACTCATGGAGTGCGGCAGGAACCTTTTTGTCAGCTCTCGATAGCGGTACCCATTCGGGAACAAATTTTGTTCTGGTCTTTTTGAAATATTCAGGTGTGAAGGGGATTTTACTGCTAGGCATAATTAAGAGCCGCTAACCTTAAGAGAGACAGGAATTATAAGGTAGTTGTAGAATTCAATTGTCTTTAACTGCAGAAAGCGCCGCTTCCAAAGCAGACGTAATCTCTGCTTCACTGCCGGCAAGAAAAAGCCTTCCATAACGACCCAAAGAGTTGAAGTGTATGAGCTGAATGTTAGATGACTTCTCGGCCTCGTTTGCGGCCAAGACAATATATGCAGCAGGTTCAACCTCGAATACGAGCAATGATTGTCCTGGTAGCAGAAGGTTGCCTTTTCTCGTCTTATTGATTTGCTGTGCCTGATAAGGGTCAATTTTATTAATTATTTTTGATGAGATCACTTTTGGTTTGATTCTCTGAGAAACATCCAATCCGCAGGAATTTAGTATTGTTTGACCCGCATCTTTTACAGATTCTACACTAAATGAATGTATTTCAAGTACGCCGAATTCCCTTTCGACCATTTGAAGGCCTGGCTTTGCATTACTCTTCTTTAGTGCGGAATCAAGGAGATTGTAAATTTCACTACCGGGAGCGAGTTCCATCCATAACTCTGCCATGGTGGCAAGAGGCACATCACCATCCAGTTCGGAGCCGAGGAAGGCCGCAAATTGAGGCTGCATGCTGTCTATAAAGGCATAAGCCCTCAGTTGGAAATCTTGTTCAGCCATAGAGAATGCACATCTTAATCAGCAGAGCTTATTCATTTCCCTTTTGCCGGTTTGTCCCAAGCAGGGATTACCTTTAGAGTTTCCTCGCTGGGTCTGGCAATAATATGCACGGAGATAATCTC
>Ga0307421_1002361_pt1 | contig 10636 bp, 9 predicted proteins | sample SalMarWE160270MG_FD_202163 | JGI IMG/M metagenome (GOLD analysis project Ga0307421, IMG submission 202163) | Salt marsh sediment microbial communities from the Plum Island Ecosystem LTER, Massachusetts, United States - WE1602-70 | ecosystem: Environmental > Aquatic > Marine > Intertidal zone >...
AGTAAACAGGGATATGCTAACGATTACTTTGCTTTCCGTAATACCTATGCTTATGTACAGAATAGCGTGGCATTTCCTTTTCTTCGGAAACATAGGAAGAAGGAAAGGAGAAGGAGCTGCTTACACAGCTCTAATCGGACTCTCCGCTTTAATATTTTATTTTATAACAAATCTTCTGGTACTTTACGCTTCTAGAATACGGGAATACTTCGCGGATAAGGGTTCCGTGGAACTGGGCAACCAGCCTTCCGCGCTCGCTTCAGCCTTATATAAACTTGTCTATGGTTCGGCTAAAACAAGTAAACAGGATATTAAAGACGTCGAAGGGCTAAAAGCCTTTTTTGTCAACGATCCTTCCAGGGCAAACAAAGAAATCAGAGAATTGGTACAGCTGGATCTGGATAGAAGCGGAACTATAGACGCGAATGAACTTCAATATTTGAATTCGAAAAAAATAGAATTGAAGTTTTCAGATAGGTTAATGGAGGCTTTAAGCACTCATCCCAATATGCTGAAAAGAATACAAAAACTCTCGGAATATAACAAGTAGTATATTATGATATTACTATTCTTTCTTCTCTCTTATTCTGTTAAAGATGTAAAAGATGTGTATGAGCCCTTCCGAAAAGAAATGGTAGAAGAACAAATAGTAGCAAGAGGGATAAGTGATTCTCTTGTTATAGATGCTATGTTAACTGTCAAAAGACATTTTTTTGTCCCCGCAAATCTTATGCAATTAGCATACAGAGATAGGCCTCTCCCAATAGGTTACGGGCAGACTATTTCTCAACCATATATCGTGGCACTCATGACGGAACTTCTTAAAGTAAAAAAGACCCATAGGGTCCTCGAAGTAGGAACGGGTTCGGGATATCAGGCAGCGATACTCTCACTTCTTGCGGATTCGGTTTTTACAATAGAAATAAAAGACACACTTGCACTTCGCGCAAAAGCGAAGCTTAAGATCTTTGGATACCGTAATGTTACCGTGAAAACCGGAGACGGATATAAAGGATGGAAGGAACACGCACCTTTCGACAGAATCATTGTAACCTGCGCCCCAGATGAAATTCCCCCTCTCCTGTTAGAGCAACTCAGCATAGGAGGAAGAATGGTCATACCGGTAGGTTCTTATTACCAGGAATTACTTCTTATAACTAAAGATTCCTCAGGGTTATCCGAAGAAAGTATAATTCCTGTAAGATTCGTTCCAATGATAAAGGGAGATTAAAATAATCATGGAATATCTAATAATTCTTTTAGTATTAAGTACACTTATATTTATACACGAATCCGGACATTTTATAGCAGCACATCTTGTTGGCATACCGATAGAGATATTTTCCGTTGGTTTTGGGCCTAAGCTATTCGGTATCAGAAAAGGAGAAACAGAATACAGGATTTCTCTTATCCCTCTCGGCGGTTATGTTTTACCGGAGATAATAGACGAAAAAGATTTCTACAATATTCCCGTCAATAAAAGGATCTTTTTTGCTCTCGGAGGACCTCTAAGCAACATACTATTCGCTATAGTGCTATTAATTATCATTAACACTGTTGCATCCGGTTTTACGTTACATAATATTTTTATTGCTCCCTTGGCTCAAACTCTTGATTTCCTGTATAGATTTTGTTGTTCTATCCCCGGACTTTTCTCGAATCCCGAAAATATCTCGGGAGTAGTGGGTATTGTCGTTCAGGGAAAAAGTTTGATAGGTACAAATATGATTGGTTTACTGAGTTTCTCGGCTGCTTTATCCTTAAACCTTGCAATCCTAAATTTTTTACCAATACCCGTTCTCGACGGAGGTAAAATATTTCTTTATCTTTTAGAAAAAATAAATCCTAAAACAGTTAAGGCTCAAATCCCGCTAACCATATGCGGATGGGTCGTAATGCTTATTTTTATGATTTGCATTACTGTTCTGGATATTAAAAGATTTATTTTGTAATTAAAAATTAGCCGTAAAGGCTATGAATGGATTAGAAGCTGTACAAGGCAGAAATTCAGGGATTATGGATTAAGTGGTAAGTGTTTTCTCTTAATCCTTGCTTTTCTTCAAAACTTTGCATCTAATCCTTAATCCTCGCTTAACTTCCCGCTTTTCTACTAATCCTAACTAAAAACTACTCAACTATTCAACAATTTAACCATTCAACTTAGATTCAAAGAATCTATTTGGTTTTTAAATTATTCCCGGACCCAAACTGCTACCGTATCGAAGGCAATCGCGCCAATCAAACCGATAACTTCTCCTTCCTTTAGCTCATCGTATTCGTACCACATCTTGCCAAAGTGATACGCGTTCGAATCCATAGCTTCCACTGAGATTGTATACATAGTATCTTTTTCCTTGTATAAGAGTCCATTCAAAAAAATACCCAGGGTTGTATCTGTCGTTAACATAGGAGCATACTTATCTGCCGAATCCACCTCTCCCGTAATATAGGAAGCTATCAGGTATGTATTATCGAAACAATGCTCACAGGTATTCCATATTAAAAGCGGAGGAGCACTCAAGTAAACAGTGTCAAGAAGGCCCGGCGAAAATATGGTTAGCAAACCGGGAACTTGAACTTCTCTCGATATAATTTCTCCTTCGATAGATACATTAACTAAATATTCCATACCGTGTTCTACACAAAAAGAATCATTACTGTAGTAAAGCCCCATCAGAGTATCAGATTCACTGTATCTGAAAGTATCGGAATGTTCATCCACAACAAAAATTTCCGCACCCGATACACCAGTAAGATCACTATCGAGAGAAGAATCTAATCTATATGTGGAGTCAACAAAAGCTCGCTGAAATTTCATATCCGGTTTTAACACAAGATTAATCACATACCTGTGCTCGAAAGGAGCTTCACTGGTACTGCAGGAAACAAAAAATAATATAAAAAAAGGAAACAAAAATATAAATTTCTTCATCATCTACCCCCTAAAACTTGTAAATAAATTCAATTGAAGGAATACGCGGAAGCATATAGAACGGCTCTTTAATCGGGGGTTCCTCATCGTAGTCATAATAATACATAAAAACATTCTTGGAATCCAATACATTGTACACACTGAGTTTTACATCCAGCTCATTATTCCCAAAATAGAAAGATCTACTTAAACTCGCATCTAAACGAACATACGACGGATACCTGACCTGATTTTTATCACCCTGCAATTCTATCCACGTAGCTTCGTCTTCACCATAAGGCATAAGTTCTTTTCTGTAACGACATCGCGCAAGATCTGTCGTATATGGATTCCCTGTACAAAAAGCAAATTGTACTCCGGCCTCATATTTTTTCCCTAATAAAGCAAGAAGAGTTGCATGAAGATTGTGATTTCTATCCCAATCGGTCGGATAAGCTTCATCTCCAAAAACCACATCGGTTCTAAGAAAAGAATAGCTCAACCAACCCCTTAAATTACCAATTTCCTTTTTTAAAAGAAAATCGAAACCGTAAGCTTTTCCGCTTCCCTCTTCCAACATAGTTTCATAATACGTTTTTTCAGTGGTAATCTGAATCTCTTCCATATCTTTCATACTGAGAAGACGATTATATTTTCTATAATAACCCTCTAAAGAAAAATAAAGGTCTTCTTTCAACCAGCCTTCTAATCCAAGATTAAAGTGATGAGCTTCTTCGGGATCGTATTCACCGCCGAGAGGTATCCAGTAGTAAATAGGAAGATCTATTCCCATATTGATAAGAGTTCCCCCCGGAACAATATACTGATGGAAATTTCCGAAAGAAAAAGTTATGGCTCGTAAGTCATCAAAAAAGTATTTTGCCGATAATCTGTAAGCCCGGAAAAAATCAGAATTTTCTTGCTCAAACTCTTCACTTTCCGAATAATAATGCGTGAAAGCAATCCCACCTGAGAGAATGAGATAATCCGATAAATCAAACTTATCCTCTATATACATAGAAATCCGATTACTCCAGATATCCTCATACGAATATTTAAAGCCCATTTGGAAGTTAACATTGTATTCGAAAGGGCGGTAATATTCTTCTACTCCTACTGTAATCTCATTCCTTTTAAAATTCTTTGTATATTCCGCTCCTACAGTGCCCACGTGAATATCTCCATCTGTCAGGAAAACAGTATCCATAGCTCTAAGAAAAAAGTCATGATTGCTGTAACCCCCGAATATGTGAAATAAATCTCCATCTGTATTCGAATGAAATAAATTTAAAGCCAAGACCTTATTGCCCCAGTCAAAAGCTATCAGCCTTATCGACTCATCATCCTCATCCCTGATGTCGAGAAAATCCTCACCGGTGTAACCACTTAGCACTAAAGACCAATTATCATTTATATCTGTTTCCCAATGCAAATAACCATCATAAAAGTAATAAGGAAGGTCGTAATCAAAAAGAGCAAGAAGCTTGTCAGCATAAGTCCTCCGAACTGACAGGAGAAAATTACTATTTAGAGAAGAAATCTTCCCACCCATCGTCAAACCACCTGATAAAATGCTTAGAGAAGCAACTCCTGAAAGACCTTCTATATCTCTTCCCACACCTTTTGTTTTTATATCGAGGACCGACGATAAGGAGGCATCATGCCTAACAGGAATTCCGCTAGAATATAATTCAGCGCTTTTTATCGCGTTTGAATTGAAAGCTGATACCAGACCGAAAAGATGGAAAGGGTTCAGTAAAGGGACATCATCGATAAGAACCCTATTCTGATCCGGACTTCCGCCTCTCACTGAAACAGAGGTTGAGAAATCGGAAGATTTAGTGACTCCGGGAAGAGTCTCAATAGTCCGCATTAAATCTCCCTCAACAAACGAGGGCAGCATCATCAAATCCTTATCAGATAGTGAAGGCGGAGTCATAAAAGCCGTACTTTTAAATTTTTTCTTTTTTGCCGATACCAGTATACCCTGTACTTTCAATGGCTCCATCTTCATCGCAACATCAATACTCAAATAATCTTGCTCGGAAAATTTTATTTCCTTTATTACATACCCATAACCCATCATAGAATATCTAACCTGAAATTGTTTAAGCGTATCACCCACTATCAAACTATAATAACCATGACGATCCGTTACCGTACCAAACTCTGTTCCAACAACAACTATATTAACCAACGGCAAAGGTTCTTTAGTCGAAGCATCGTAAACATTACCGGCTAAAACGTTATATTGACTAACAAGAATTATCAAACAAAAAGAACATAACATCATCAAACACCTTTACCCTTTTATTAAATTAATTTATTTAACTTACCAATTACCCATTAAGACCCTTCAAATACAAAAAATGTTCCGCAGAAACGATTTTCCAAGCTCAACTCTACCAACCCTAATAAAAAAACCCGTCTCTTTCCATATTTCCAAAAACCCTATACAACAGAACCAAACAAATAAACAACCTATTTAATTTTGTATTAATATAATAATACAAAATCAAATTTTGTCAACCCCTTTTCATCCATACGCTCGACATAAAAGCCTTAATAGAGCTCTTACGCATCCTGTCTTTTATGTTTTTGGATGATTTCTTTCGAGACGGATTATGAATCGTCTTATTTAGATACTTATTATGATGGCGATTCGTTTAAATGATTTTACTGCGCTTCTTCCTTTCCCTGCTCGAATTCCCCAAGAAGAACTTTTGCCCAACCACAGTCAGGATTGATCTCCAGAGCTTTTTTATAAAACCTGGTTGCGGTTGAATCTTCTTTTTTCTCTTTATAAGCGTTTCCCAGCCATACATATATCTCATCACTGCCCCAATCTGGATAAATCTCCCGTTTTTCTTCTTGCAGAAACAGTTCTTCAGACTTTTCAAAAAGCGCAATCGCCTTGTCCACACCTCCCCCAAACATCTTGGGAGTATATAATTTAGAGGTTCCCTCGATCATATAAGCACGAGGATTCTCGGGATCGAGTTTTTTTGCTTTCTCTAATTCCTGCGCGGATTTCATTCCATTGGTCATTCCGAGCTCGGGCTTAAAACCTATTTCCATTCCCAGAATAGAGGCAAAAAGAGCGTGAGAATCAGCAAAGTCATCTTTGCCTTCTATCGATTTTTGAATCATTTCTTTCGAGGATTCAAGATATTTTGCACTCATTTCCTTATTTTCATACAAAATCGTACTAATTCTATAATTGTTTAAAGCAAGATAATAATTGACAAGCCATTCTTTATCTCCAAAAGTGGAAAGTCGTTCTAATTTCGTAGAAATTTCTTTTAGCTTTTCCACATCTCCTTCATCGACAGCTTCCTGCTGCGCTGATTTTATTGTCAACAAATGTTCATCTACCGTTTGTTTATCATCCGCCTTTAAAACCAATACTATAAATACGAACATTATTAATAAAACTTTTTTCATTTTAACCTCCCTTTACATTTGAAAAGATACACCGAAATAATAGAGTCTACCATAAGAACTCTCTATAGGTTCATCTCTATCCCCATTGTAGTAACCTAAAATGTTGTTCCTGTTTGTCACGTTATTAACTGAAAAATAGAATATTGTTAAATTATTAGTGAAGAATGAATGCAAATAAGATGCGCTAAGGTCAAGAGTCCAATATGAGGGAAGCCGTTCCGCACGAAAATCTCCGTCCATCGGAGTAAAAGGTTTACCTGTAGCGTACATATATTTTGCTCCCATCTGAAAAGACGAAGTCAGGGAAATATTCAAAATAGCACTTAAATTATGCGTAATATCGAAATCAGGAGGAAAAAGACCAGAATAATCCTGCCAATTTCTTTCCGATTTCAGATAAGAATAAGCAATTCTTCCCTCGATTTTTTCAAAATTTTTCTTTATAAAGAAATCGACTCCCTTCGCGTAACCAAACCCGGAAGAAATATAATTTAGAGAATCATCTTCTCTCATTAGTTTCTCATAATCCTTATAATAACCCTCCACTCTTACCATCCCTCCATCATTTTTCCATGTTCCGGAAATAATATAATGTCTTGCATCCATGGGTTCTAAATCAGGATTTCCGTAATCCGGATCATACCTCCAGGGCTCATAAAACTGGTGGAATATTCCGGTGGCAAAAGCCAGGGTAATTTCATCGGCTGCGTCCCAGGATAAAGAAAACCTCGGATCAAAAATATTCTTTTCGCTTTTCGAATCACGGTCGAACCTTAATCCCGAAGTCAAAGATAAATTATAAGGAAAGAAAGATGTCCCTTCAACAAAAACCGAACTTATGTAACTTTCGTATTCCCTATCGTAATAATTACTGGGAACCGAAGGGTCTAAAGAGTCTTCCTCGGAAGGAACAAAACCCTCGAAATAACTTTTCCTTTGCTCAAGACTTCCTCCGAATTTAAAAAACATCCATGTTTTTTTCTCTAACAAAATTTTTGCCTGGCTAATTCTATCCGTTTCTTTTAAATCGAGAATATATTCATCGCCGGAAGTTATTTCCGTTTCCTTCCCAAAATCAGTACGCGATACATTAAATTCGAGAAAACTATTATCAGATAGAGCGTGATCTATTTTTAAATTATAGAGATTACTATTCTCGGTTCCATAATAATTTCCTACCCAGGCCGGATCCTGAAGAGAAACACCGACATTATCTTTTTCTCTAAAAAAAAACAATTTAGCACGACCTTTTTCCGAATACCGCCATGCAAGATTCAAGTTCAGATCATAGGAGAAAGGATATTCTGTAAAGTCACCATCAACATTATTGAAATCAAAAAGCGGCTTAGTATTGCTCCTGTTCCCCGAAAAATTAACTCCCAGTTTATCTCCCAAAGGAACAGCTCCCGCTACCGAGAAATTCGCAAGACCCATACCTAAACCAATAGTTCTTTCCGAGGGCAAATCCTGACTTTCCATAGATAAAACTCCCGACAAAGCATTACCATACTCGGCTCCGAACCCCCCCGAAGAAAAATAAGTGCCTTTTAAAAGAAAAGGACTAAAGGTTCCGAAAAATCCACCGGTCGGAGATTCATATCTATAAGGATGATAAACATTTGCTCCGTCAAGAAGAAACTTGGTTTCAGTAACTTCTCCTCCCCGAACGAACAGACCCGCACCTTCTTCAACATGCTGAACGCCGGGAAAAGACTTGATAGCCCAGCAAACATCTGCTGCCGCTCCGGGAGTCATGATTACCTCTAACGGCGTAAGAGTAACACCGCTTTCTTCTCCGGTTGTAAACGAAGAAGCTCTGACTGTAACACCCTCACCTTTAATTGTTTCTTCTTTTAAACTTGCTTCAATCCTGATAAGCTTTCCCTCAAGAAATAGTTCCTGTATGAATTCTTTATAACCCATCATTCTTATCAAAAGATTAAGCTTACCTGTTTCTTTGGTTGTAAATTTAAAATTACCTTCCTCATCCGAAGAAGCACCATCGAGAGTCCCCTCCAAAAATACATTCACCCCTTCAAGAGCTTCCTTTTTCTCACCTGTTACCCGTCCCGCAATAACTGTATTACCCGGAAGTAACACCGGCAGAAAGAAAATAAAGCAGACTTTACTTATATTAATCTTAACTTTCCTCAAGAATTTTCTCTAAATGCTCCAGGTAAACCCTGAAAGCTTTTTTACCTTTTTCCGTTATACTGTAAACAGTGTTAGGCTTCTTGTCTTTAAATGTTTTTTTCACATTAACGTATCCAGCCTTCTCTAACTTTTCCATATGGCTGCTCAAATTACCATCCGTAACGTCGAGTTTTTTTCTCAGATAGATAAAATTAACTTTCTTTGCCGAGTTTAAAATAGTCATAATTCCAAGCCTTATTGGAGCATGAATTAATTTATTTACTTCCGCAGGATTAAAATCTCCCATCTATACTTCCTTCCCCCTGAACCTAATTTTAACCACAATTCCCGGCACAATCATAGTTACGAAAATAAGAAAAGCGAACACCAAATTAGTAACATCGGGGAAAAACCCATCAACCAACGCTCCTATCCAGCAAAGGATAGCCGCAATAAGAAATTCCTTCCAGGAAACAAAAGCCTCCACAAAGAAGCCGACCCCCACCAGCAAAGCAATAAAGCTTTCCAAATAAGGAGTATATCCGGAGTACCAAACAATAAACATTACCAACGTAACGCTTATTGTTATACCTAACCAAACCATACCTATTAACTTCCCGGCAAAAGATGTAACCCCCGTCATAAGAGGTATCCTTTTAGCGAGCCTGTAACCGAAAAAGAAACCGACAATTAAAATACAAGTCCACACTATCCATATAAGATTATACAATGTTTTCCCGAGAAGAAAAACCGTCAAACCAAGACCTACAAGTACTAGAATACCCAACAAAAATTGAATATCTACGGCGTAAATACCTGTTTTCCTTAAGTCTTCCTCCGTTTCTATTAGATGACGCTTTATCTCCTCAAAACTTTTCTCTGCTTCTTTTTTATTCATTTTCAGAACCTCCCTTCAAAGTTCTTTGTCTTACAAAGATTTTAACGTTTTTTTTAAATTTGTCAAGCCCTTTTTTGAAAAATAATCATCGCGGAGACACAGAGAATACAGAGAAGTAAAAGGGTAGATGGGTAAATGAGTAGAGGTGTAGATGGGTAAAAAAGCAGTCAAAACCATTCACCCATACACTCATCGACTCATTCACTTAAACTTAAACAACTAAACACACAAAAAGCGCTAATTTTTTTCTATACCCTATACCCTAAATACTATACCCTATATTCTTACTGTTTTCCACCTACTACTCTCTAGATACCAAATAATTCTTTTGTGTTTTTGTATGTTTTCTCCGCCACTTCCGCGTAGGTTTTAGATTTTATTTCCGCGATTTTTTTAACCACATATTTTGTATACGCGGGTTCATTTCTCTTACCTCTATGCGGGTATGGCGATAAATAAGGAGCATCGGTTTCAATTAAAATATAATCGAGAGGAATATCTTTTATGGAATCAGATATTTTGCTATTACGATATGTTACAACACCACCAACTCCAATAAAAAAACCCATTTCTATAACTCTTGCCGCATAATCCCTTGTATAATCAAAAGCGTGAAAAACACCCTTACAGTTAAAATCCGAGACTATCTCAATTGTATCTTCGATTGAATCTCTGGTATGTATAATTACGGGAAAATCTCTGTCCTCCGCGATTCTAAGCTGTTCTTTAAACACCTTTTTCTGGATATCTCTCGGAGAAAGGTCCCTATAATAATCGAGACCTATTTCGCCTATACTTACGACTTTGTTATTTTCGGTGAATTTTATTATTTCTTTCTCAACACTTTTATCGTAAGATTTCGCGTCATGAGGATGAACTCCGCAAGCCGAGTAAACATTATCAAATTTGCCCGAAACAATTACCGCTTCTCTACTCGAACGCAGATCCCATCCGGGAACCAATATTTTTTCGACACCGTATTCTTTAGCATTATGAACAACTTTCTCTAAATCATTTTTAAATTTTCTGTCCTGTAAATGACAGTGTGAATCAAATATTTTGAAATTCATTATATAAAAAAAAGACTTCTATCACTGAATTTTGAATAAATTAAACTACTTGTTTTCTTTTTCTTCAGAGGAAGCAGGCTCATCGGAATTCAAATCATCAGATACATCCTTAAAAGATTTCTTGAATTCCCTTATTGCCTTCCCCATAGAACTACCTATTTCGGGAAGCCTCTTTGCTCC
>Ga0307421_1002366_pt1 | contig 10610 bp, 6 predicted proteins | sample SalMarWE160270MG_FD_202163 | JGI IMG/M metagenome (GOLD analysis project Ga0307421, IMG submission 202163) | Salt marsh sediment microbial communities from the Plum Island Ecosystem LTER, Massachusetts, United States - WE1602-70 | ecosystem: Environmental > Aquatic > Marine > Intertidal zone >...
TTGCTCACCGATCAGGAAGCCAGCGACGGCGGTTCGACGTAGACGCAGCGTGAGCCCGGTGCTCCTCGACGCGTCTAACTAAAGTTTTGCTATAATGACACAACTTCGAAAATCCTGAAGAGAGACCAGCGAAACCAAGAACAAGTTGGAAATGGAGGTGATTTAAATGGAAGACAAGTATGCTGAAAGACCGTGGCGTAAACTTCAGGATTTAGTATGCCTACCCGAGACGTTAACATATCCCGAAATGACCTACACCGCATTTCATGTGTATGAACCGGCAAGAAAGTATCCTGACAATTTAGCCGTGGTTTATATGGACTATGAGATGACGTTTAAGGAATTGAAGGACCATGTAGATAGATTTGCCACGGCACTGTCAGATATGGGCATAAGCAAGGGAGATGTAGTGGTAACCGCCATGGTATCGTCAATACAATTCATCATCGCTGACCTGGCTATACCTCAAATCGGAGGGATACATGCACCGATGAGCATATTGGATTCCGTGGGTGATTTAGTGGACAAATTCAACCTTATGAAACCCAAAATGGTTATATGCACGCATTCGAACATAAAAGAAAGAGATATAGTGGATAAGGTAAAAGAGGTCGCCGGGAAAACAGGGGTAGGGACCATAATAGTGACAAAGGCAGAAGATTACTCCTCGAACCCTCCACCGCATGAGGCAGAGGAGGGGATAATCTGGTTCACCGATTTAATCCACAAATATCCTCCAAATCCACCGAAGGTTGAAATAGACGTTAAGAAGGATGTAGCAATGGTGCTGTTTACCGGAGGGACAACGGGCACCCCCAAGGCATGCATGTATCCACACTCCAATTTGATTGGAACCACAGTGAATACCCATGCCAATATCACGGCACCATGGTTTGCCAGTTTGTACGAGGGGCTTCTCAGGATAATCGTACCCGTGCCACCGTTTCACATTCACGGACACCACTCAGTAATTGGACAGCTTGGCTATGGATACACGGTCCTACTGCAAAAAGACCCCAGGGATTACCGGGAAACCCTTAGATTGGTTAAGAAATATCATCCCGTGATGAGCATAGGAGTTCCCACTCAATTTATGAGATTAGCCAAAGCAGAAGGGGCTGAGGATATCGGGTTAATGGGCCTTTCCTCCGGAGCTCCATTACATGAAGACACAGAGAGAGAGTTTAAGGAAAAGACAAAAGGCGGAATGGGACAGGTTTTCGGACCAACAGAAGTTGGTGGAACTGGAACTATTATAGCGATGGCCGATATGTACCGTCCCGGCCTGGGAAGCTATGAAGCGGTTGGCATGTTATTTGGTTCGCTGAAGAAAGCTCTTGAAATGCCAGCCGTTCAAATGTTCATGAGGACCTTAATGGAGGCTATCGGCCCGGATGACGTAGGCAGGGTGCTAACTAGAATAACGACAATGTCAGCTCCGCCGACTCCCACTGAACCTGAAAAAGAAGAAAGAGGGGTTTCCATTGGAATTGTCAGTGTGGATTGCGATATAAAAATCACTGACTTAGATAGTGGCGAAAAAATGCCGATGTCAAGAGTGGTGAGGGAAAAACTGAGCGGAGAATTATGGATGAAAGGTCCTGGCAGGATGTCGGGATTCTGGCCTAATCCTGGTTCGGGAATTGATGAAGAGGGCTTTATTCGTACTGGAGACGTTGCCACTGTGGACGACACGGGGCACGTTTATATTGTCGACAGGGTAAAGGATATGGCGCTGGTCAGCGGATTTGACGTTTACACCGGAGAAGTAGATAAGGTGCTATCGTCATATCCGGGAGTGGCTGAGGCTGCCACGATAGGTGTTCCTGACCCCGAAAAACCAGGCAGCGAGAGGATAAAGGCTTTTGTTGTTCCCTTGCCGGAGTATAAAGGAAAGATAAAGGAACAAGAGATAATTGAGTATTTGAGGGGAAGAATAGCACCATACGCCGTGCCGAAGTCCGTGGAATTCAGGGACGCCAGCGAATTTCCAAGAACGTCCGCCGGCGTGGACAAGATATCCAAGAGAACATTGAGACAAGAAGAGGCAGAAAAGATGAAGGAACAGAAATAATGAGCGGTAAAAATATTCTGTATGAAAAAAGAAATAGCGCCGCAGTCATAAAATTTAACAGACCAGAAAAAAAGAACGCCCTTTCCCTGGAATTAATGGAAGAACTTCGCGGCGTGCTTGAAGATGTGGAGAACGACGATGATGTTCGAGCTGTAGTTATTACCGGCGCCGGCGATGTTTTTTCCTCAGGCGCAGACCTCTCCGATGTGCAGACACTCCAGATGATGGAACAACAGCTTGACGCTTCTTCAGGAAAATCTACCATGATAAAACTCATCAATCTGGAAAAACCAACAATTGCTGCGGTGAACGGTTATGCACTGGGTCACGGCTTAGAATGTGCCCTTATGTGTGACATTATTATAGCCTCGGACAAAGCGGTGTTTGGATTTATCGGTCCCCTGCGTGGCTCAGTATGCCCCTATGCAATGATTCGGCTTGCTGATGAAGTGGGCCGGGCAAAGGCGAAGGAACTGCTATTCACCTGCGACCGTATATCTGCTGAGGAAGCTTTGAGAATCGGATTGATAAATAAAGTAGTCCCTCACGAAAAGCTCATGGATTCTGTCTTCGAGGTTGTGGAAAGAATGAAGAATTCAGCACCTCTGGCAACAAAGCTTACAAAACGAGCAATAAATAGGGGATTAGGCGACTATGAGTATAGCCTGGAGGCGTTTAAGGAAATTGTCGCTGGTGAGGACATAATAGAAGGCGCCGTAGCATTCCTAGAGAAAAGACGGCCTAAGTGGAGCAAATAGCAATTAGATGCACGGCAAATCAGCCATCGCGGTAGAAAAAGTCAAAAAAATCCCTGCAAAGGTATTGACAAAAACCATCGGCTATTCTAAAGTAAAACGCTAAGAGTGACAAACAAGTGTAGTGCCTTGGTTTATCCTCGGCAAAAAGATAGCTCAAACGGCTCGAGCCTGAGGGGGTCGACTTCAGGAGAGAGCTTATTTTGTCATTGCGAGGAGCTTTCCTCTCTCTGTTATTGCGAGGCTTGTCCCGAGCAAAGCGAGGAAACTCAACGAAGCAATCTTATAATCTAATAAAGGAGGAGATAGATGAATAAAACGAAATGGTATACCAGACCGGTTTACCTGCTGGTTGCCCTGGCGCTGGTGCTATCGCTGGGTGTGGCGGGTACAGTAAGCCAGCCCAACGCTCAGGAGGTAAGCGCCAATCCCGGTTCACCGTCACTGATGGTAGACATCGTGAAGGTGATAGACCAATATGGTGTTGAAAAATATCCCCCATACAACTTCAATGTCAGCGAATCCTTCCTGGTTAACGCTGCGATAGCCTACAAGAATATCGATGGGACAGGCAGTCGCTCTGTTTCGGCCACCATAGACCCTGGCCAGTATGTTAACCTTATAGCTGGCGAGGAGCCCACGAAGGGCCTGGGCTCTATCAAGAGCAACGGTGTTACCGATGTCTGGTGGTGGGTCCACTGCAATGGTGAAGGCATCAGCACCATCACCGTGACCGCCAGTGATGGTATCCTGGCCGATGCATCGGATAGTATAACAGTAGCTCAGGGTCCAGGGGCGGCAGAGACGGTGCTGGTGGTAGAACTTATAGAATGCCCTAGCGGGACGACTCTGCATAAAAGTGACAATTTTGTCATCAAGGCAAATGTTACAAATGTTGGCGGTATAATTGCCGAGGATGTATGGGGCACCATCAGCATTCCTGAGGCTGTTAATGCCAACCTGAGTGCCGGGAATCCTGACAACTGGGAGCTGGGTGATATCTGGCCCGGGGAAAGCGCCGAGGTTATGTGGAACCTGCACTGTGACGGACTCGGTGAAGGAAATGTTACCATCGATGCCACCGCTTCTAACCTTGATCCCACACAGATACAAGAAGCTTATTGCTATGTGAATCAGGGAGAAGCACCACCTGTATCAGGAGACTTCTGGGTGACGGTGGATGCCCCGGATAAGGTCTGCCAGGCTAACTGCGAGTATAACAACTTCACCGTTAATGCAACAGTTTACAATTGGTACGGTGAAAATGCCACCAATGTTAATCTAACCCTGAACATAAGCGGTGAGGCGAATTTCAGGGATAGCCCTGCTGACCCAATACATCCTGTGGGGGACATGGTCCATGGACAAAGCAACACAACCACCTGGAACATAAGCTGCCTTGGCGAAGGCACGGCTACCTTTACCGTGCTCGCTGATGGCGACGAGCCCTGGGCAGATGATACAGATATGGATAATACCTCTCAAAAGAGTTTCCTGGTTAACATCACCGCTGTGACCGTTACCGACGACCCCAGCCGCAACATCACTGCGCCGGTTAAGGATAAGACTCTGGACCTGGAGACCTGCGAGAACTTCACCGTCAATGCCACACTGACGAACTGCGATTGCTACGCACTCGAGAATGTTTCTGCGGTGCTAGATTTGCCTTCCGATGTGGAGCTGGCGCCTGGCAGTACGGTGAGTGTGACTCACTATAATCCCGATGGAAGCGAAAACTGGCACAATGATTATCCCGCGAACGACACTATATCTGGGCTTACCGTCTGCCAGTGCTGCTACTATGAGATCATCTGGAATTTGCATTGCAAAGCAAGCAGCGTTGATCAGATTACCGTTACCGCCTACGATGATGGTGTGGAACTAGATAACGACTGGTTCTGGGTAAACCAAAAAGAGAAGGCACATCTCGCTGCTGGAATTGAGGTCTACCCCGGAAATTATACCAACCCCGATGACCCGCTGGTGACCACCGCGGTTGGCGCCGTGTATGTGTGCCAGAACTTCACCATCGTCATTCCCGTATTCAACCTTGGTGAGGCATACGCTACGAATGTTTCTGTTAACTATACTATAAGTGGTAACACTAGTTGCGTTTTAAATAAAACGCTTGGTTACACGAATTACACGAGTACTATTATTCCGCTTCTTAACGGTACCACGGCAGAAAAAATCCTCATCCCATGCCACTGCGCTGGCGAAGAGGACGTCACCATTACCGTTAACTTCATCAACGGAACCGATGAAATTACCGGCAAAGAAATCATTGATGACAATAAATACCTCCCTGACCCCAAGGACATAATGCAGATTCCGTTTGAGGTGGAAATCATCCAGCCATTACCTGGGACCAACTTCAGTTGCAGCGATGAGTTCGCTGTTAAGGTAATAATCAACAACACCAGCACCGACCCAACCAACGATGTTGCCGGTGTTAACGCAACGATATTCTGGACAGGTCCTGGCTGCGCTGAGTTTGTGGATGAGGCCAACCAGTCCTATACCATTCCCCTGGGCGACCTTGATGTCAACGGCACTGCCCAGGAAGCTGCCTGGCTGATGCACTGCTGCGGCATGGGGGACGTGTCTTTTACCGTTACGGTAACTGCAGAAAACCCGATAATCAACATAGTGGAAACAGTGTCAGTGACTCAGAGCGCAACAACGACCCTCAATGTGACCATCCTGTCTCCTGAGTATATTGAGCCACAAGAGACTCCGACATACGCCACCTGTGAGGAATTTGCCGTTACGGCTAAGGTCGTCAACACCGGAAACAGGCCATTAGAGACTGTAACAGTTACTATAACCCCCGGTACCTATGCTCAGGTAGTATCGGGAAGCAACCCTGTTACAATTGCCGGCGGACTGGCCCCTGGAGCAAGCCAGATAGTTAGCTGGACACTACATGCCGATTCGGCAGAAGCGGCCTGCGACATGGTGGTTAATAACATCACCGTGCAAGCCACGGCACCCTGTGCTTCCACTGGCAGTGATGATGTTTCTGTTGATGTATATCCGGCAGCGCACCTGGTGGTGAGCATCACCGAAGCTCCTACCGAGGTTGAAGTGGGCAGTGACTTCAATGTTACCGTCACAGTTAACAACACCGGCTGGGCTGATGCCTCACAGGTCGTCCTTTCCATAGACACCGGCGCTAACACCGCTCTGACTCCCGGTGAAAAATTAACAAAGACTATCGGAAAGCTTGTGGGTTTTGGTAACAGTAGTTCAGCCGAGGTCACCTGGACACTACGGTGTAAGGAAGCTGGCATGAGCACCATCATCATAACCCCGGTAGGCAATGATGAGTGTGGCTGGCATTCAAAACAGAACACTACTACGGGTGAGCCAATGTGGAAACACCTGCCAGGAATGGCAATTAACCCAGCCTTCCTCGAGCCTGATGACGTTACCGTGGAGCAGAAGACTATAATTCCTGGACCTGAGGTTACCACCATAGACCTGTACAAGGGCTGGAACCTCAACTCTCCGATGCTATACATTCCACCGGCGAACCGAACACCATCTGTTTTCCTGGCTAGCGTAGTAGGTAATGTTGACATCGTGTGGGGAGACTACGACCCTGCCAACGGCACCTGGAAATCATATGACCCATCTGCTCCCACCAATGACCTTAATGAGACGCGTGACGGCAAGGGTTACTGGATAAACATGACCGCAGCAGATACCCTTGATGTAAGTGCTTTGGGCACAGAACTTCCCGCGCCTCCACAGGTACCACCAACCTATGATGTGGTCGAGGGCTGGAACCTGATAGGCTTCAAGTCCACCACTTCCAATGTGGCAGGTGACTACCTGGCAGCCATAGATGGCACATATACCGTAATCTACGGTTATGACGCTGCCACCGGCATATACTTCACCGTCGGAAGTGGCGATAAGCTCCAGCCAGGCTACGGTTATTGGATTGCTATCACTGAACCGGGGACTATATATCCCTGATGAAAAGGATAGATTATGAAGTTGCCGATTAGGCTGGAGAAATTCAAGAGCACGAAGATGCTAGCAGGGGCCTTAGGGCTCCTGCTAGCACTGACTCTGGTCGTTGCTTTCATAGCGCCGGTATCAGCTTTGCCACAGCTGCCTCACCGCTTTTGGGGCACCGTTTATGTTGGTAGTGCCCCTGCAGCTGAGGGAACTAAGGTAGTGGCCAGGATAGCGGGGGTGGCAGAGAATTTTACTGCAACAGTGGATGCCAACCACCACTATGGCTGGTCGCCTGAATTTTACGTCAAGGGAGATGACCCGGCTACACCCAAGAAGGAAGGCGGGAATGCCGGCGACACCATTGAGTTTTATGTGGCTGGCACCTGGGCCACTAACTTCACCTTTAACGTGGGCGGAGGTGATGAGCTTAACCTAACGGTTGTGTCAATCAATGCTACCCTGCAAGGGCATGTTGCCTTCCCAGGAAGGGACCCGGCTCCCTGTGGTACGTGGGTAGAGTCGTTTGTGGTGAGATTCTTCCGGGATGGCAATGAGACGGGATGGTCACCGATAAATGCTACCACCAACAATACCGGAGTTTTCACCATCACCGGTCTTACTCCTGGCACCTATGATATCTCCATTAAGAACTGGACGTGCTTGAGCGAGCTGGTGAGTAATCAGACGTTGATTGCCGGTAATACCACAGTGGTTGATTTTGGCACCACACGTGAGGGAGATTGCGACAACAACGATTGGATTACTGGTGCAGACCGGAATCTGCTGTACACAGGCTGGGGGACGCACGAAGGTGTTATCGGGTGGGATCCTGATTGTGATTTGAACCGTGATGGTTGGCTTACCGGTGCGGACAGGAATCTAATGTACACTTACTGGGGGCAACACGGAGACCTGGTTTCATAGCGCGTATCATTTATAGAGCTTGGGATAGCCAGCTTTTATGAAGCTCGTGGGGCTTGACTTCACCGGGAAGATACTTCCGTTTTAGTGGCAGCTGAAACAACAGGAATTGTTTCTCTGTCCCCATGGCAAGCAAAAAAGGCCGCAATGACAAAGGAAAAAGCTCGCAATGATAACACAGAGGGTTGTTGAATGAGGTTACTACCGCGGCTAATTACTGCTCTGCTCATCTGCCTTATAGCAATCCCGGTTCTTGCTATCCCCGTTACCCCATGTTGGGCACAACCAGTATTGCCTCATGCTTTCTATGGGAGTGTCACCATAAATGGTACGCCAGCGGCAAACGGCACAGTGGTGGAAGCAAGGGGCACAGGCGTGTTAACCGGCATTGCAGGCAACCCGATAACCGTTACTGAAGCTGGCAAATATGGTGGACCAGGTGGTCTTGACCCCAAGCTTGTAGTTCAAGGAGATATAACTGACGGAACCAGTCTAACTTTCTATGTGAACAATGTCATAGCTCAATGTTACGATGTTCAGGCTGGCGGAGAATGGTTAGATAGCTATCCATTTAAGTCTGGCAACATCACCATTCTTAACCTTAAAGTAGGACAGGCACCACCAATCGAGCCTGATATCTCAATTAGCCCAACGACGAAGAACTTCGGCGATGTTACTGTGGGCTCCTCAAGCTCACCACAGACGTTTACTGTGCGCAATGTGGGCTATGCCGACCTGGTGGTAGGGACGATAGACATAACTGGAACAAACGCCGACCAGTTTACAATTCAGAATGATGCTGTCTCGAGCGAGACTATAATCCCGGGAGGCTCCGCTACCCTTCAGGTGGTTTTCACCCCGGCATCAACGGGAGCTAAGTCAGCAGCGCTCAACATCCCATCAGACGACCCCAATGAAGCTAGCGTGTCGGTGTCCTTGAGTGGCACTGGAGTAACAGAAGGTCCTGGACCTGGACCTTCTGAATATTACCTCACCGTGAATATGTTGGGAGACATTTCAAAGTGGGAGATTAGCGAACAGGGCAATCTACTGGAACTGCTACAGGTCAGCTCTGCGGATAACAAAGTAACAATTTCACTGGGCAAGGATGCCTCCTGCCTTGATAAGGAAGACAATAGACTCAGCACCATCACCATAAGCGAGCAAACTGATTGGCCACCAGTACCCGAGGACTATGACATTATCGGCACAGCTTATGAATTCCAACCCGCAGGGGCTAAATTTGCCCCAGCTCTAAGTCTCACTTTGAGCTATGCAGGTAATGATGTCCCCCAATATGCGTCTGAAGAAGATGTTTATATCGCCTATTATGACGCAACCGCTGAAAACTGGGTTCCGTTAACCAGCCAGGTTGATACCCAAAATAACATAGTAACTGCCACGGTGAGCCATTTCACCACCTTTGCCATTATGGGAGCAGCTGTTCCGCCAACTCCAGCGAGCTTCAGTGTAACCAGCCTCGCCCTCAGCAGTGAGCAGGTAGAGCCGGGACAGGAGGTACTCGTCACTGTTGATGTCACTAACATCGGCGGCTGCGAGGCTAGTTATAGCCTGGACCTTACCATAAATGGAGAAGTGGAGCAGACAAAAACGGTGACTTTAGCTCCATTAGCATCAGACACGGTAACCTTCACCGTAATCAAAGAGGAGCCAGGTGGCTATACCATATCGGTAGGTGGGTTAACTAAAGAGTTTACCGTCGCAGAGTCTATCGTCGCAGCTCCATCGTGGCTCAGCCAATATTGGTGGACAATACTGGTTGGGATAATCATTATCGGGCTTGTGGTTTACTTGCTGTGGCGGCGGAGGAGAGCAATACAGGCATAATCCCGCTTCTGCCACTGTAAATGAATCGATAAATAGACCAGCTTGCACAATTACAGCACAGCTCAGCCAGGAGCTTTCTCCCTTCTGTCATTGCGAGGAGTGCCTTCCCTTTTGTCATTGCGAGGCACGTGAGTGCCGAAGCAATCTCCAGGCTAAATCCTAAACTCGAAGCACTAAATCCCGAACAATATTAAAAATCAAAGATAAAAAATCAAAATGACAAATTGAAATGTAAAAACCTTCCTCATTTTGCTTTTTGACTTTTGCTTTCCTGTTAGTAGCTATCAGTTATCAGCTATGCCTGATGAATCAGGCAACTACAAAATTTGTAGTGCGACCCTTCAGGGTCGTGCACGAGGCTAAAGCCTCGCACTACATTTCTAAACTTTCCTCTATCATTTTGCATTTTGATTTTTGCGTTTTGACTTTCCTGCTAGTAGCTTTCAGTTATCAGTTATGCCTGATGAATCAGGCAACTACAAAATTTGTAGTGCGACCCTTCAGGGTCGTGCACGAGGCTAAAGCCGCGCACTACATTTTTCATTTTTGCTCTGTCATTTTGCATTTTGATTTTTGAGTTTTGACTTTCTTTGAAGTGTCACTAACCATATGAACGAGTACATTAACTGGCTTGGTTAAGTGATACAATATACACTTCCAAAGATATCTCCCAAATTGTGGAGGAATCTTTGCTATAACCTTTAACAGTCGAGTATAGAATGCTCAAGCTGGGTAAATTTGAGCGAAGGAGGTGTCGAAAATGAAAATTGCCGAGGTTGATGCTTATTTATGTCATTATCAGCTTCCACAAACATTTTACCCAACGTGGATTCCAGGCTTTCCGCAGACGAGTAACACCTGCTTGCTGCTGATTTTGAGAACTGATGAGGGAATCGAGGGATATTCCGCTATGGTCGGATTCCTCGATGAAGCAAAGGGGCTAGTCTCACTGCTTCGTCCCTTTCTACTCAATCGAGACCCATTTCAGGTTGAGGATACACTTCGTCTGCTGCGGAGCGCATTGTTTCTGGGCTACAAAGGTT
>Ga0307421_1002373_pt1 | contig 10593 bp, 8 predicted proteins | sample SalMarWE160270MG_FD_202163 | JGI IMG/M metagenome (GOLD analysis project Ga0307421, IMG submission 202163) | Salt marsh sediment microbial communities from the Plum Island Ecosystem LTER, Massachusetts, United States - WE1602-70 | ecosystem: Environmental > Aquatic > Marine > Intertidal zone >...
TTAAATTTCTTTTTTCCAATCCTAACTGCTCAAAAGTCTTTAAGCCTATAATGGGATCAAGAACTCTTATTGCCACTTTTTCTCCCAAAGTGGTCGGAAAAGTAGAAACTCGAAAATCAACAATTTTTCCTCCAATTTTAGTAGAAAATCTACCGTCCTGAGGAATTCTAGTCTCATCAATTTTTAAATTAGAAAGAATTTTAATCCTGGCCACTATTGCTGGATGAGTTCTTTTGGGTAAAAAAATTGAAGAATGTAAAGCTCCTAATAATCTAAATCTGATTCTCAATTTTTTGGGAGTGGGCTCAACGTGAACATCCGAAGCTTTTCCCTCTACGGCATGTCTTAAAATTACTGCTACAATTTTAGTAATCGGAGCTTCCTCAATCAGTCTTTCAAATTCAGCTGATGTTCTCGGTTTTATCTCGACTTTCTTTTCCTTTAGTTCTATCTTTAACTCCTCCAAAGCCCCTTCTACCTCTCTTCTTAAAGTCCGGTACTGTTTTAAAAGATCAGTAAAGGTCGTAAGGGTAATTAGAAAAACCCGATAAGTGAATTTTTCCCGACGAGCTAGAAACTTCAAAGCTTCTTGAGCTTTTAAATCTCTGGGATAAACCATTCCTACCTCTAAGCTTTTACCTTTTTTTACTAAAGGAATCATTTTATAATACTTGGCTGTCTCTTCAGGAATCATCCCTAAAGTTTCTAAAGGAACTTCGCTAACGGCTATTTCTTTTAATGGTATTTTTAAATCTTTACTTTTTAAATCAAATAAAAATTTCTCAGAAACAATCTGCTTTTCCAAAATTATCTCCTCTTCTCGTTTCCTGCCTTCTTTAATCTCGAACTCTATAGCAGTAGCTTTATCTTTTTCCAATATTCCTTTTTTTATTAATTGTTGAATAAGTGTCATAAACGTTAAAAATCAAATTTGAATTTTCTTATTCGGTTGAACCTGGAGATGGATTTTCTCGGCCAATTTCTATTCCCTCGTCAATCGCTTCAATCGGCTGGATTTTCTCGAAGGGTTGAAGCCCTCGAAGAATAGGGTTTTCTAAGATTTCAAAATCTATTTCTATTTTTTTAGCTGATTTTGAAACTTCTTTCGGGAAAACTGGCTTTTCCTCAACAAAAAAACCTTGCCAGATAATTAAAGCAATAAGAAAAATAGTTGCTCCAAAAATTAAAACAAAATATTTCTGAATTTTTCTTTTTTCTAAAAAAGTAATAGCCATATACTTTACGAATTACGACCCAGAAGTAGAACAGAGTTCACTTCGGGGCTGCCCCGTAGCGAGCTTTGCTCCGCTACCGGGGCGCATGCTTACTAATCTACGAATTCGTATATTCGTACTGATTAGTAATTCGCAGTAAATTAGTAGGAATAAGTTTTAATTCTTAAATTGAAATCAATTAGGCTTCCTGGAGTTGCTCCACTCTCAGAAGGACCTAAAAAGGAAATACTTTCTAACTCAATCATTCTGGCTGTTTTTTCTAAAATAGAAAGGTAATTTTTAAAAGAAGTATAAGAACCCGCAACAATTAGATTAGTTCCTGTTTCTTGAATTTCTGGATCCCAACCCTCTCTTTTTACAGAATTAGTTGAAGCTGGGCTCATTCCCTTTAAGACTAAACCTGATTGAGCTGTGGTTTTTTGAAGAAAATTAAACAGGTCAGGTAATTGAGGGTCGGCCGGAAGAGAGGAATCAATTTTAGAAAGACTTTCTTCGCAACTTTTTAATTTTTCTGAAACACTGCTAAGTTCTGAAAAATATTCTTTTTCGGATTGAACTTTAATTTCTTTTTCCTTAACCCTTAACTGAAGTAAATTTAAGTCCTGGTATTTAGGAGCGACCAATCCTATTCCTAAGATTAGAATTAAAAAAAGGCAAATGATAATGGCAATAGGACGAGACATAGTTTATTTATTGTTTATTTATCTTCTAAATGTTTACTTTTAATAACGGGTCGCGAAAAAACTAGGGTTAAAAGAAAAGGTTAAAACAAATTCAACTTTTCCTCCCCTCCCTAAGGAAATTCTGGACAGAGCAACATCCTCAAGAACATTAAAAGGACTTCTTTTTAAAATTTGAAGTTGCTGACCTAAAGCTGAAAAAGTTTCGGCCTGGCCAGAAACTACCGCTAAACTCTCCTTAAGATTTAAATTAACTTGGGAGTACCTGACGTTAGGATGAATAGTTTTTTGAATAAAACTGAAAAATTTTGAAGAAAGGGGATGGTAATCAAGTATTAAGGTGAAATTATTGATTTTTCTTTGATAATTAAGAATTTCTTTTTCTAGGGCAATTTTTTGAGGAGTTTTTTCTTCAGTTATAATCTCCTCTAAGTTTTGGAGGCGTTCCAAAGACTTCTTTTGCGAATATCCTAAAATAAAATAACTCAAAACTGTACCTAAAATTAAGGTAATTAAACAGTAAAATAGAATTTTTTGCCAGAGAGGCACCGGGACTGCCTTTCTGGGAATAATTTCAACAACCATATAATTAATTACTCAAGGCCTCTTAGAGCCGTGCCGACGGCTATAGAATAAGAAGCTCCCATTTTTTTTAAAGTTTTTTCTAAAATTGGGGGATAAAAAATATTAGAGAAAGGATCAGCAATCTCTACCTCCTTTTTAAAATAGTTTTGAAAATATTCCTTCAAACCGGGAAGGAGACTAGACCCTCCGGCTATTATAATTTTCTGCGCCTCTTTTCCTTCAGTTTGATAAAAATCTTGAGAAATTTTCTTAATTTCTCTCAAAATCACATCAACCAGGGGAAGTAATATCTGCCTGACTGAGGGGCCTTCGGCATTTTGAACAGCTGAAATCCCATACTTCTCTTTAAGACTTTCGGCTGTTTTATAATCAACTCCTAACCCTTTAGATATTACTTCAGTCCATTCGTTTCCCGACATATCAAAACTATAGGACATTCTAAAAACTCCTTTATCGACAATACTACAGGTAGTACTTTGAGCTCCGATATCCACCAAGAGAATGGTTCTTTTTTCTTCGGGCATAATCAAAGAACGCGAAAATCCAAATGCTTCAGCTTCTAGGGCAAAAGGTTTAAGTCTAGAAATTTCAGCAATTTTTCGGTACTGATTAACAACCTCCTTAGGAACAGTTATTAAAAGAATCTTTAATTTTGTTTTTTTCTGGCCAGAAACATTACCTCCAATGACTTGCCAATCCAAGGTTACCTCTGCTAAAGGTAGGGGAACATAATGACGGGCTTCATATCTTACTGCCTGAGGTAATTCTTTCTCAGTCATCGGGGGCAACTCAAAGCTGGTAAAAAAACTGGAAAAATCAGGAATGGAAAAGACAGCTCGATGGGGCTTAATTTTAGCTTCCTCCATTACGGCTTTTATCGCCCGGGAAATATCCTGACTGGAAAGTAAAAGGGTACTCTTCTCAAAAGTCCGGAATGATCTTTGATAAAAAACTGAAGCTGCTATTTCACCATAATTCTCTAATTTTCTTGTCTCCCCCCAGCGAGACAACTCTACTATTTTGACGGAAGATGTTCCGACATCTATTCCTAAAGATTTTTTAGAAAATATTTCAAAAGGTGTCCAGGACATAGCTTTGACTTTTTTTATTATATCATATTAAATAAAAAGGGTATGTGGACGCCACCCTCTCCCGTCGCTATATGTCTTATTGTGTTAAAATTCAAAATTTCATTTTCGGCCCGTTAGAAATATGATTTCCCGCGGAATTGGTCATATCAAAAATATAATTTCTAACGGAATTGACCTTCTCTATCCCCAGTTTTGTTTTAACTGTAGAAAAGAAGGGAATTATCTTTGCGAAGACTGCCGGAGCATCCTTGAGATTTCAGGTATCCATCAAGACTACAACCATAACAGATATCAACGTAGTTCTCTTAAAGATCTATATTTTCCCCTGTCTTACCAGAGTTTATTGATTAAAAATTTAATCCAAAAATTTAAATATCAACCTTTTGTTAAAGAACTAGCAAAAACCTTAGCTTCTTTAATAATAAACCATTTTCAATTGATAGACAAATTCCCCTACCAAAATTTGGTAGGGGGCTCTAGCCTCATTTTAATCCCGGTACCCCTAGAAAAAAAGAGGTTAAAATGGCGGGGATTTAACCAAGCAGAGGAATTAGCAAAAGAACTTTCTATTTTTTTAAAAATTCCTTTAATTCCAAATTGTTTAATAAAAACAAAAGAAAGCTTGCCCCAGATTGACCTTTCAGAAGAAGAAAGAAAAAAGAATGTTAAAGGAGTTTTTCTTTGCAAAAATCCTAATCAGATTAAAGAAAAGAAGGTTTTTTTAATTGATGATATTTATACCACCGGGGCAACCATGGAAGAATGTGCCAAAGTTTTAAAAGAAGCTGGAGCAGAAGAAATTATTGGAATCGTCATAGCTCGAGACTAAAACACCGTTAGATAGTTTCATATCTAACGGGGTTGTTGGCGGAGGAGGCAGGATTCGAACCTGCGGTCCTAAAAATTAGGACTCCGCATTTCAAGTGCGGTGCAATCGCCCACTCTGCCACTCCTCCAAAAAAATAAACTGGCGGAGGAGGTGGGACTCGAACCCACAAACCGCTTTTTACACGGTTACAGTTTAGCAAACTGCTGGCTTACCAATTCGCCGCACTCCTCCAGCAGCTATATTTTACTTTCTAAAATAAATTAAGTCAACTTATTGAATGAATTGATTTTAAGTAAATTTTATGATAATTTTAAAAAGTAATGCGCTCACAGTTCAATAGATAGAACGTCAGATTACGGATCTGAAAGTTGTGGGCCCACCCCGCACTAAACATGTCCCCATAGCTTAATGGATAAAGCACAACTTTGCGGAAGTTGAGATGAGGGTTCGACTCCTTCTGGGGACACATGCAACTATCTACTCCTATTAAAAAACTTCCCCATATTGGTTTAGCTTATCAGAAAAGATTAAAAAAATTAGGGATTAAAAATGTCCGAGATCTTTTATTCCATTTTCCTCACCGTTATGAAAATTTTTCAAAAATAATTCCCATTTCAGAAGTGAAACTTAATGAAACTTGTTGTATTAAGGGAAAAATTCTGGAAATAGAAAATACTAGAACCTGGAAAAGAAGGATGATTTTAACCCAAGCCGTAGTTGGTGATAAATCTGGAGCAATTAAGGTAGTTTGGTTTAACCAACCATATTTAATTAATGCTTTAAAAGCAGGAAATTCAGTTTGTTTAGCAGGTAAAGTTAGTTTAGAAAAAGGGAAAAGGACCGGTTTATATTTATCCAATCCAGCTTATGAGAAAATAAACGGAGAGATAGACCTAATTCACACCGGAAGATTGGTGCCGGTTTATCCTGAAACCGAAGGTTTGTCTTCAAAATGGTTAAGATATATTTTACAGCCATTGTTAATTGAAGTTAAAAATAAAATTAAAGACCCTTTACCAGAAAAAGTAAGAGAAAACCATCGATTATTGTTTTTAAAAAAGGCAATTTGGCAAATTCATTTTCCAGATTCCTTAAATTTGGCAAGAGAAGCTAAAAAAAGATTTTCTTTTGAAGATCTTTTTTATCTTTCTCTCTCGGTTTTAAAAGAAAGAGTAAAATTAGCCAAAGAAAAAGCTCGGGCCTGTCCTTTAAATCTTAAATTAGTAAAAAATTTTGTTGAAAGCCTGCCATTTCAATTAACCGCTGCTCAAAAGGAAAGTGCTTGGCAAATTCTAAAAGATTTAGCTAGGCCCCAACCGATGAATAGATTATTGGAAGGAGATGTTGGTTCTGGAAAAACTGTAGTAGGGGTGATGGCTGCTCTGAACGTAATTAAAGCTGGCTATCAAGTTGCCTTAATGGCTCCCACTGAAATTTTAGCTAAACAACATTTTCAAAACATAACCACTTTCTTGAAGAAATTTAATTTGAAAATAGGTTTACTAACCGGGAAGGAAGATAAATTAAACCAGAAAAAAATCTCTCGGAAAAATTTACTGGAGAAAATAAAGAAGGGTGAAATTGATTTTTTAATTGGGACCCATGCTTTAATTCAAGAGCGGGTTAAATTTAAAAAATTAGCTCTAATCATTTTAGATGAACAACATCGCTTTGGAGTAGAACAAAGGGCAAAATTAAGTCAGCAAAAAGAATTTATTCCTCATTTATTATCAATGACTGCTACTCCCATTCCTCGAACTTTATCTTTAACTCTTTATGGCGATTTAGATTTATCTTTAATCAAGGAACTGCCAAAGGGAAGAAAAAAAATAATTACTAAAGTAGTGTCTCCTAATAAACGCAGAGCTGCTTATGATTTTATCCGAAAGCAGGTTAAAATCGGAAGACAAATTTTTGTAATCTGCCCCCGGATTGAACCCAGTGAAGCAAAAAATAAAAAAACCGTCACCTGGGCCGAAGTGAAAGCAGTAAAAGAAGAGTATGAAAAATTATCAAAGATTATTTTTCCAGATTTAAAGGTAAATTATTTGCACGGAAAAATGAAAGCTGAGGAAAAAGAAAAAATAATGAAAAAATTTAAAGATAAAAAAATTGATATTTTGATTTCCACCTCAGTAGTAGAGGTGGGAATTGATATTCCCTCAGCTACAGTAATGATGATTGAGGGAGCAGAAAGATTTGGCTTGGCTCAATTGCACCAATTTCGGGGAAGAGTGGGGAGATCAGAACATCAATCTTTTTGCTTTCTATTTACTGACTCTCCAGCTAAAAAAACTCATCAGAGATTAAAAGCCCTGATCTCTTCTGAAAATGGTTTTGAATTATCTGAGAAAGATTTAGAAATTCGGGGACCGGGAGATTTTTCTGGAGCCAGGCAGTGGGGAATTCCCGATCTTGCCATGGCTTCTCTCAAAGATATATTTTTAGTTCAAAGCTCTAAACAGGCAGCTAAAGAAACATTAAAAGAGGATCCAGAATTAAAAAAATATCCCCTCTTGCGAAAAAGATTGGAAGAATTTAGAGAAAGAATACACCTCGAATAATGACTTATGACTATGACTTATGAGTACGACAAATAAATCGTCATTGTCATTGTTATTTAGCCATCGGTCTCACTTTCTCGGTTACCCAAAACCCAAGAGGTTTCCCTAAAATTAGCCTGGTTTGGGCATCTAAGGCAGGAAAAGTTCCAAAGCCAATTAAAGTAATAGGTAAAAGAATCCACTGTAAAATCATAGGAAAATTTCTCCATCGGCTATAACCGGAGGGACGGGGAGGCAAAATGAGCTGGCTAATAATAGCAGAAATTACCATTCCGATCATAGCTACAGTCATAATGTTGCCGGTCAGTCTTGGTAAATTATAAGAAAGCAAAGTAACATTAAATTCTTGACCTCCTACCATTAAGGGTAGCCACCCTAAAAAAAAGATGAGCAAAGCACAGGTTGCCCAGGACCAGAACCCATCTAAAATATTGAAAGTGTAACGAAATTTCTCAGAACGAGAGATTTTTTTATTTTTTAAAAAACCATAGAGAACATAAGGGATATTTTCTACGCCCCAAGCCCAACGTCTTTGTTGTTTGTACTGATTAATAATAGTTCTTAACAAGTTTTTAGCCATTACCGTATCCATTAAAACTGGATAGTGTAATGGAATCACTTGATAATTTCCATCGTAGTGAAGATAAGATTTCCAAAAAATTCGGGAATCATCCGAAACCACATTTGAAGGATAATTTAATTCCTCAAAAATTTTAAAGGGCATGGCGTGGGTAGAATAGGTTACCAGCTGTTCTGGTCTTTCTTGTTGCATCATTTGCCAAAAAGTACCAGAAACGGCTATTACCCTTGAAAAGGCAGGGGCTTGCCAAATATTATTACTATAAACTGGGATTGGTTGGTAGCTTGACCTTAATGGTTTTTTAGCGGTTAAGTAGTGCCAGGTCAGACATGCAAAATATTGAGGATAAACCCTGGTATCAATATCAAAAGTAGAAACAACGATATTCTGATAAGGAATTTTAAAAGGATCAATTATTTCTTCTTTAGCTCGATTTAATGCCCAGCTAACATTAGAACCCTTACCGGCTATTTCCCCTACAATATTTTCGGGATGAATCGTAATTAAAAAGTGAAAAAATTTTTTGCCAAATTCTTCTTTAATCACTTTAGCTACTTTTTGAGCGCCATCTCCTGCCCTTTCTTCAATAGCTAGAACTACTATTAAATTATTCTTGGGGTAATTTGAATCTTCTAATGCTTGTAAGGTAGGTTTTACTATCTCAACTCCTTCTTTATATGTGGGAAGAATTATTAAATGGTAGATTTCTTTCCATCTCCTCAATTTTTTGAGTTTATAAATCCAATCAATTTTAAGATTTCTTTTCATTTGTTGATAGGAGGCTATCTGGTGAAAAGATAAATAGGAAATTTTTAATAACCAATAAAGGTCGAAGGCGATAATAAAAACAGCCACCACAATTGGATATATCCAAGATAGAATAAAAGCAAGGGCTAAAGTCCCCCAAGAAAGAGCTCCAGGGAAGATTTCAAAGAAACGAAAAAGGGCTCGATCTTTCGAGCTTTCCAAGTCAGAGAATTTGCTAATTTCGAGATAGGATTTTTGCATGTGGCCCCACGGGAAGTCGAATCCCGGTTTTCTGGATGAAAACCAGATGTCCTAACCACTAGACGATAGGGCCAAATTTCCCTTTAATCTTATCTTGAATTATGGTAATTGTAAAGATATGACAATTCTTGCTATTGAAACCTCTTGTGATGATACCTGTATAGCCATACTGAAGATTGAAAATTGTAAATTGAAAATTTTAAGCAACGTTGTCTCTTCCCAGGTAAAACTTCATGCAAAATATGGAGGAATTTATCCTTCTCTGGCTAAACGAGAGCATCAGAAAAATTTACCGATTGTGTTGAAGAAAGCAATAAGGGAAGCTAAAAAATCGAAAATTGATTTAATTGCCGTCACGGTTGGCCCCGGATTAGAGCCCTGTTTATGGACAGGAGTAAATTTTGCTAAAGATTTAGCTAAAAATCTAAAATTACCGATTATTCCAATTAATCATATTGAGGCTCATATTCTTGTCAATTTCCTCCCTTTTTTAAAATTTCGCGGTCGCGAAATTTGGAAGAAATTTGTTCAACTCCTCCCGGCTATATGTCTTGTCGTAAGCGGTGGGCATACTCAGTTAATTTTAATGCCGGCAACCCCCAAATCGCAAGTACATTTTAGAGATCACATTAAATATAAGATTCTTGGAGAAACCAGAGACGACGCAGCCGGTGAATGTCTTGATAAAGTAGCCAGAATTTTGGGATTAGGATACCCAGGAGGACCAATAATCTCAAAATTGGCTGAGCCTTTTTCGCGTCGGGAAGTTTCCCCGATTAGGTCAATTAACTTGCCGAGACCGATGATGCATCAGAAAAATTATGATTTTAGTTTCTCGGGATTAAAAACCGCGGTTTTATATAATTTCAAAAGTAAACCGGGGAAAATTAGAAAATCAACAGAGTATATCCAGGCAATATGTACCGAGGTTCAACAAGCAGTAATTGATGTTTTGATTTCTAAAACTTTGCGAGCAGCTGCAGAATATAAAGTTAAGGCAATAATTCTCGGCGGCGGAGTAACGGCAAATGAAGAACTACGAAAGCAATTCAAATCTAAAATTCAAAGTTTAAAATCTGAAATTCAATTTTTAGCTCCACCAAAAAATTTATCAACCGACAACGCAGTGATGGTGGCAGCAGCTGCTTACTTCCGTCATCTCCAGGAAGAGAAAAAAGCTTGGGGAAACATTGAAGTAAATGCTAATTTAAGGTTAAAATAAATTTGTATGGGACTCCCTAAAGTTTATTATCCTGAAGGGGTAGAAAACAAAATTTACAACCTCTGGCTAAAGAGAGGGTTTTTTAATCCTGATAAATTACCGGGACGCCGCAAAAAAACCTATTGCATCGTTATCCCTCCTCCAAATATTACCGGTGAGCTTCATATGGGTCATGCCTTAAATACGGTAGTTCAGGATACTTTAATTAGGTGGCGGAGAATGCAAGGATTCAAAGCTCTTTGGCTTCCCGGAACCGATCATGCTGGAATCGCTACCCAGGTTAGAGTTGAAAAAGAATTAAAAAAAGAAGGGAAAACGAGGTTCGACTTAGGCCAAGAATCATTTATCAAAATGACTTGGCAGTGGAAGAAAAAATACGGAAATATTATTTTAGACCAATTAAAAAAATTGGGGGCAAGCTGTGATTGGTCAAGAACCCGTTTTACTTTAGATAAAAATTATGCTTTAGCAGTAAAAACTGCTTTTTTGCATTATTTTAAAAAGGGTTGGATTTATCGAAAAAAAAGAGTAGTAAATTGGTGTCCGAGATGCCAAACCAGCTTGTCAGATTTAGAATTGGAATACAAAGAAGAAAAGGGGAAATTGTGGTATATAAAATACCCGTTTAAATCTGGAATTTTAAATCTTAAATCTATTACGGTAGCTACTACTAGGCCTGAAACGATGTTGGGAGATACGGCTGTTGCTATAAACCCAAAAGATAAAAGATACAAAAACTTAATTGGGAGAAAAGTCATTTTACCTTTAGTTAATCGGGAAATTCCAATTATTTCTGATA
>Ga0307421_1002376_pt1 | contig 10587 bp, 6 predicted proteins | sample SalMarWE160270MG_FD_202163 | JGI IMG/M metagenome (GOLD analysis project Ga0307421, IMG submission 202163) | Salt marsh sediment microbial communities from the Plum Island Ecosystem LTER, Massachusetts, United States - WE1602-70 | ecosystem: Environmental > Aquatic > Marine > Intertidal zone >...
TTTGCAGCCAACACTCGGATATTCAAAGCACGAATAAGAATTTTGATATAGAGGTCCCATGACATCAATCAAGCAACGTATTGAAACCCTGTTGTCGCAAATGACCCTGGATGAAAAACTCGCCCAGCTTGGTTCTTGCTGGGTGTTTGAAATACAAACGAATGGGTTGTTGGACCCGGAAAAAATCAAGGGGAAGCTTGGCCACGGCATTGGACAGATCACTCGTGTTGCCGGCGCTTCAACTCTCGACCCGGTCGCTGCGGCAAAAGCTGGAAACGAATTGCAAAAATTCCTGATTGAGGAGACTCGGTTGGGAATTCCGGCCATTCTGCACGAGGAAAGTTGTTGCGGCGCCATGCTGCTGGGCGGAACTCTGTACCCGCAAATAATCGGTCTCGCCAGCACCTTCCAGCCAGAATTAGCCGAGAAGATGGCTTGTGCCATCCGTTCTCAGTTGCTGGCGATCGGTGCACGCCAGTCGCTGGCCCCGGTATTGGATGTTTCGCGTGACCCGCGATGGGGTCGCACAGAAGAGACCTTTGGTGAAGATCCCATGCTGGTCAGTCACTTCGGAATGGCTTACGTGCGGGGTTTGCAAGGGAAAAATTTGATTAATGGTGTGATGGCGACCGGCAAGCATTTCGTTGGGCACAGCCTCTCCCAGGGCGGTCTTAACTGCGGTCCTGTCCATGTGGGCAGGCGTGAGCTATACGAGATATTCCTCGCTCCATTCCAGGCTGCGATACGGGATGCAGGCCTGGCGGCCATCATGAATTCCTATCCTGAATTGGATGGGGAAGTGGTAGCTGCTTCACGCCGCATCTTGACCGACCTGCTGCGGAACGAACTCGGCTTCGACGGCTTGGTCGTCTCGGACTACGAAGCCATCACTATGATCCACAACTTTCATAACGTCGCTGTGGACAAATCCACGGCGGGACGCTTGGCGCTCGAAGCGGGTATTGACGTGGAACTGCCGACTGTGGTGTGCTATGGCGATCCGCTCAAGGCTGCTCTTGAAGCAGGTGATCTTGACATCGAAACTGTTAATACGGCTGTGTGCCGTCACCTGCAAAAGAAGCTCGAACTTGGGTTGTTTGACGATCCCTACGTAGATGAGGGGCGTGTGCTTGAAGTGTTCGAAACGCCCAGGCAGCGCAACCTGGCGCGGGAGATCGCCCGCCAGAGCATGGTCTTACTCAAGAACAACGGTATGCTGCCACTCAAGAAAAACATCGGCACTTTGGCTGTTATTGGGCCTAATGCTGATCATGCCCGCAGCCTGCTGGGCGATTATTCCTATGCGGCCACCAAAGAATTTATGACTTTCCAGCATCCAGCTGATTCTGCCTTTGTAAATATCGATGCCGAGTCGATTGGATCACATGAAGTGCGAGTGGTCACCGTGCTTGAAGGCATCAAAACAGCCGTCTCCCCGAAGACAAAAGTGCTATACGCCAGAGGCTGCGACAATCTGGAGGCGGATACGAGCGGTTTTAATGAAGCGCTCGAAATTGCAGAACGAGCTGACGCGGTGATCCTTGTCCTTGGTGATCGATCTGGGTTGACGCCAGAATGCACTACAGGAGAATTCCGTGACAGCGCCGACCTGCGCCTGCCTGGCGTGCAGGAAGAATTGGCAAAGGCCATCCTTGGAACGGGCAAACCTGTCGGTGCGGTGCTGATCAATGGACGCCCCTACGCCATCCCCTGGCTTGACGAGAGCGCAAATGCCATTCTCGAGGCCTGGTTTCCTGGCGAAGAAGGAGGGGCAGCGGTTGCGGATATTCTTTTTGGCGATACCAGTCCTGGCGGCAAGCTTCCGGTTACCTTCCCGCGCCACGTTGGACAACTGCCGATTTTCTACAATCACAAACCCTCGGGTATGAAGTCGCACTGGTACGGCGATTACGTCTCCGAGAAGGCTACGCCGCTTTACCCGTTCGGGCACGGGCTTAGCTACACCACCTTTGAGTACAGCCAGCTGTCCATTAAACGGAAGCAGGCTGCGCGGGGTGAGACTGTGGACGTCTCGCTGAAAGTCACCAATACGGGCGACATCCGGGGCGACGAAGTAGTCCAGCTTTACATCCGTGATGAGTTCGCCAGCGTGCCGCGGCCGATGAAGGAATTGAAGGGGTATGCACGAGTGGCTTTGCGGCCAGGCGAGAGCAGGGAAGTCACCTTCCACCTGCCCGTTGATCAATTAGCGTTTTATGATCTTGACCTCAACCTTGTCATCGAGCCCGGAAGGATTCTCGTGATGGCCGGCAGTTCCAGCGAGGATATCCGCCAGATGGGTGAGTTTGAAATTGTTGGTGAGGGCAAGATGCCCATCAGAGAGCGGGTATTCGTTTGCCCTGTGGAAGTTCGAGAGGTGAGATTATGACTTTTACACGTAAACTTGGGCGCTCTGGCATCGAGGTAAGCGCGCTGGGTATGGGGTGCTGGGCAATTGGAGGCCCGTTCTGGGCAGGAGAAACTCCGCTCGGCTGGGGCAAAGTGGATGACGAAGAGTCGATCCGTGCCATCCATGCCGCGTTGGATCTGGGGGTCAACTTCTTTGACACCGCAGATGTCTATGGTGCTGGCCACAGCGAGGAAGTGCTGGCGCGTGCTTTTACTGGCCGCCGGGCAGAAGTGGTCATTGCGAGTAAGTTTTCGAATGTATTTGATGAAACTACCAAGCATGTTAGTGGTACAGATGCATCGCCCGCGTATATTCGCCAGGCTTGCGAAGCGTCGTTGCGCCGTCTAAACACCGAATATATCGACTTGTACCAGTTTCACGATAATGGCTATCCCACAGATAAGGCTGAACCCGTCCGTGAAACACTTGAAGACTTGGTGAAAGAAGGCAAGATCCGCGCTTATGGGTGGAGTACCGATTTCGCCGATCGTGCGGAAGTTTTCGCCAAGGGTAAAAATTGTACCGCTATCCAACTTCAACTCAATGTGCTCGACGATAATGCGGCGGTAATCGCCGTGTGTGAAAAACACGACCTGGCGGCCATCAACCGCGGACCGCTAGCGATGGGGTTGTTGTCTGGCAAATACACGGCCAATACCAAGCCATCTATGGATGATGTGCGCGGCGAGAAAAGTCCCGAATGGATGACTTATTTTAAAGACGGCAAGCCCAGCCCCGAATGGCTCAGCAAAATGGAAGCAGTACGCGAAATTCTCACCAGCGACGGGCGCACCTTGCCGCAGGGCGCATTAGCCTGGCTGTGGGCGCGCAGCGAGCAGACAATCCCCATTCCCGGCTTCCGTACGGTGAAGCAGGTTGAGGAGAATTGCGGCGCGCTGCAATTTGGCCTGCTGACAGGTAACCAGATGCAAGAAATTGAAACACTTCTGAAAAGAACCTGAAGCGGCCATATTCTTCTTTTCTTTCCCGCAGCGCATCATCCCTATCGTGAGAGTGAGGGCCGTAGGGAAACCCTTTCAACAAGGAGTACATTATGACTGACTACACCCCCAAACCCGAGTATAAATTCACCTTCGGCCTGTGGACCGTTGGCAACATTGGCCGCGATCCCTTCGGCGGCCCGACGCGCAACCCGAAGACCCCCGCCGAATTGGTTTACCTGCTTGGCGAAGTGGGCGCTTATGGGGTTAATTTCCATGACAATGACCTGATCCCGATCGACGCCACCCCGGCTGAAGCCGAAGCCATCAAGAAAGAGTTTCGCAAGGCACTGGCGGACACGGGACTGGTCGTGCCGATGGCGACAACCAACCTGTTCAGCGACCCGATCTTCAAAGACGGCGCATTTTCCAGTAACGATCCCAGAGTGCGTGCCTACGCTCTCCAAAAGACAATGGGTGCCATCGATCTAGGCGTGGAATTCGGTGCCAAGACTTATGTCTTCTGGGGTGGGCGCGAGGGCACGGAGACGGATTCTTCCAAGAATGCGGCTGAGGCCATCAAGCGCAATCGTGAAGCCATGAATTTTCTATGTGAATACGTACTGGATCAAAATTACGACCTGAGATTTGCCCTTGAAGCCAAACCGAATGAACCGCGCGCAGATATTTACAACCCCACCACCGGTCACATGCTGGCCTTTATCGAAACCCTGGATCATCCCGAGATGGTCGGTGTCAACCCTGAAGTGGCGCATGAGCACATGGCGGGTATCAACTTCATGCACGGTGTAGCACAGGCCTGGGAAGCGGGAAAGCTCTTTCACATTGACCTGAACGACCAGTATCCCGGCCGTTACGATCAAGACCTGCGCTTCGGCTCACGCGACATCAAGGCCGCATTTTATCTGGTGAAATTCCTTGAAGATGTCGGTTATGAAAACCCACGTCATTTCGACGCGCATGCCTACCGCACCGAGGACTACGAGGGAGTGAAGGATTTTGCCCGCGGCTGCATGCGTACTTATCTGATCCTGAAGGAGAAAGCGGCGCAATTCAACGCTGACAAAGAGATCCAGGTATTGCTCAAAGAGATCAATGCCGATGATGGTTCCATGGATCAATATTTCGGCAAATACAGTGCTGAAAAAGCCGGATCACTCAAGGCCCAGCTCTTCGACAGGGATGCAATCAGTTCGCGGGGTCTCCAGTACGAGCGTCTCGATCAATTGACGATCGACCTTGTGCTGGGTGTTCGCTAGAAAGCCAATTCAGAGCGGAGTTCTAACCCGCCTAAGAAACCTTCTATGCAGATAACCAGGTTCCTTGATTTCGATTGTGTATCTCTTCAGAACACCTCGCTCAGCCTGCTGGTAACCCAGTCGGTGGGACCGCGAATAATCTCAATGCGCTTCAATGGCAGCGATAACATGTTTGCCGAACTACCCGACTTTGTGACCGAGCGCCCTGACGGGAAGAAATTTCACTTTTATGGAGGGCACCGGCTGTGGTACGCGCCCGAAAATATGCAGCGTACCTATTCCCCTGACGACTCGCCTGTGGAAATTGTCCAGATGGGTAACGGCTTGTCCGTCACGCAGCCGGTCGAAGCCCAGACAGGGATCGAGAAGACCATCCACATCTCCCTCCTGGAGGATAAACCTCAGATCATCATCCATCACACGCTGACTAACCGCGGCCTGCGACCTGTGGAGTGCACGCCATGGGCAATAACCCAGTTCAAAACGGGCGGGGTGGCGATCCTGCCCCAGTCACGGGAACAGCCCGGGTTCCTGCCGAATCGTTCACTGGCGATATGGCCTTACACGGATATCGCCAATCCGTTCGTGAGTTGGGGCAACCGCTATATTCTCGTCCGCGCTGAAATGCAGACGGATTTCAAGGTCGGCTTCCCGAACCCGCGCGGCTGGCTGGCCTACTGGCTGGCCGGAACTTTGTTCGTCAAGCGGGTAGATTTTGACCCACAGGCCGCATATTACGATTTCGGAAGCTCGAGCGAGTGCTACTGCAACGACCAGTTCCTCGAACTGGAAACCCTGGCCCCTATCGGCACGTTGGCTCCGGACGAATCTGTGGCGCATACCGAGAGGTGGGAGCTTTACGCTGATGTCAACCTCCCTGTGGGTGAAGCCGCGACACAGACACTTGTTGAAAAGTTGGGATTGGAGTAACCAAGATGACCGGTTTCATTGGCGTTGATACATCAACGACTGCTACTAAAGCCCTGCTGATTAACGAGGAAGGTCAGGTGTTGGGTGTCGCTTCTTCCGAATACACCTTTGAAAACCCGCAGTCTTTATGGAGCGAGCAAGAGCCCCGTTTATGGTGGGAAGCGACCGTAAAAAGTATCCGCGCCGTCCTTGAATCCTCCACTGTGTCTGCCGACGAGGTCAAAGGCATTGGCCTCACCGGGCAGATGCACGGTCTGGTCTTACTGGATGAAAATGGCGATGTGTTGCGCCCGGCGATCCTGTGGAACGATCAGCGGACAGGTGCACAATGTGATGAAATCCGTGCCCGAATCGGGAAAGAGCGGTTGATTCAAATCACCGGCAACGATGCATTAACAGGCTTTACAGCGCCCAAGATCCTCTGGGTGCAGCAGGAAGAGCCGCAGGTCTACGAACGCATATCCAAAATCCTGCTACCGAAGGATTACGTTCGCTTCAAGTTGACCGGCGAATATGGCCTCGACCGGGCGGGCGGCTCAGGTACGCTGCTGTTCGACCTGAGCGAACGCACCTGGTCGCCGGAGGTACTGGAGGCATTGGAAATCGATCCCGATTGGATGCCACCGACCTTTGAGGGGACTGAGGTGACATCGACCGTTTCGCAATCTGCTGCGGAGGCTACGGGTTTGACGCCAGGTATTCCTGTGTTTGGCGGCGGTGGTGATCAAGCCGCCGCAGCGGTTGGTACGGGTGCCGTCGAAGAAGGTGTCGTCTCGCTCAGCCTCGGAACTTCGGGGGTTGTTTTCGCGACCACAGATTATCCCGTTATTGAGCCCGAAGGGCGCCTGCACGCATTCTGTCACGCCGTCCCCGGAAAGTGGCACCTGATGGGTGTGATGCTCTCCGCCGCTGGGAGCCTGCGTTGGCATCGCGATACCTTTGCAACCGGAATCGATTTCGATACCTTGCTTAAGCCCGCTGCTGATATCCCTGCGGGGAGCGATGGATTGCTATTCCTTCCTTATCTTACGGGAGAGCGAACGCCGTATCCCGACCCTCTTGCGCGTGGTGCTTTCGTCGGACTCACTGTACGGCATAGCCTCCCCCACATGACCCATGCCGTGCTCGAAGGGGTGGCCTTCGGCCTGCGTGACAGCTTCGAGTTGATAAAAAGCGCAGGGCTGACCCAAATCTCTCAGGTCCGCGTTACCGGAGGTGGAGCGAAGAGCGGCCTATGGCGGCAAATACTGGCGGATGTCCTCGAGGCAGAGATGGTGACTGTCAACTCTGAAGAAGGTGCTGCCTTTGGTGCAGCCTTATTGGCCGCTGTAGGCACAGGCGTCTTTCCGGATGTTCCCACCGCTTGTCGGAGTGTTATCGATATCACTGGGCGCACGCCCCCAGGAGAATCTGTGCCGACCTATCAGAGGATGTATCCTGTATACCAGGAGCTCTACCCCGCTTTGCGAGCGTCCTTCACTGCGCTGTCTGAGAGCGATCAGACTTGAATCATCGCGGGCCATACGCAATGGCGAGCTGAATCAAGCAAGAGTCAATCCTGCAGGGTTTACGCAGCATAATCTCCTGAATAGAACCATTATGTATATCTACCCAACGTCGCGGAAGTAAAAAATCAGGTAGTATGGTATCCCATTAGGATGAAGGCAACAGGTTTGCATACGTATCGAAGGATTGGACGGATGAGTTAAGTAGCCAGCACACCAGTAGACAGCGTAGAATATTAATAATGAAGATGATGTTTATATTTTCGCGATCTCGAACTTTCATATACAAACTATTTTTCTTTGCTACTTTGTTAGCATCATGCTCCAGGATTCCATCGACCGATCTTCCTCAAGCTACGGAAGTATATGATACGACTCATACCGGATCGTCCTCTGCTGAATTTACCACAACCCCTTATCTAACCCCAATTTCTGCTACCTATCCCACTACTACACCTCAACATGATAGCATTTTCTCGGTCGAAGGTTCTTGGTTGCTCTTACCGATGACCAATGGAATTTGGGCGCTTCATGAGGAGGGAGAAGACCTTGTAATGTTCAGCGGAATTAGTGAGGGATTTGGTTTAACTATTCCCGAATCGGGTGGTCCTATCGCAGTCAAAACTGCAACCACATTCACTAGTAAACCTGCGACATCTGGTCTCCATCTGATCGATTTTCCTTCAGCAGAAGTATCAGACTACCCTGAAGTATTAATCCTCAAACCTGTTGTGTGGTCACATGACGGTTCCCGACTAGCTGTTATTCAGCGTAAACCCGACTCTTACTCGCTTTTTTCACTTTCAATCATTGACGGTGAGATGCTAACGCTTCTTGAGGGGCTTGACGATATTAGCGCCATCTTTTGGTCTCACGACGACAAAAGGATCCTTGTTGGTGGAAAAACCCGACCTGGCGGTAGAAAACAATCCGACTTCACATATTGGAACGTATCTACAGATGGTTCTGGAGTAGAAGTCATATACCAGCAACATATTCTAGGTTCAGCACCTCGAGGGGGAGTTACTCTGGGATGGATTTCAGATTCGGAGTTTATCTCCGATGTTTACGATTGGCGGTGTCGTTTCTCCGATCTAAAGAAGATAGACTTTGACACCGGAGAGGTCGTCTCATTATGGGCTGATAATTACTCAGATCGCGCAATCGACACAGAGAGTGGGACAATATTGGTTTCGATATCAGATGAAAGGGATCCGAACTTTGCTCTCAATCATGATCCCGGTTTGTATTTCGTATCCGCAGTTGACGGGAATATCAAGAAGATTTCAGAAGACTTTTCAAACTGTGGGTATTGGTGGAGTATGGCATGGTCTACAGAAGCAAACCGCTTCTTTGTTCTCTCAAGAGATAGCTTGCTCGCCGTGAGTCTCGATGGGGAAATAAGCAGATTTCAAACACCTTTTCCTCCCGCATTGCTTGTTTCTCCATCTGGTCTACGTTGGGCTATCACTAGTCAAATGGATGATCCTGGTCTTTGGATTGGCACTCCATCCGAGCCACCTAAAGAGATCTCTTCAGAACTCGTCGTTGATCCAATCTGGAGCAGGGACAGTGAGTCAATTTATTTCTTCGTTAAGAAGGAGACAAAACTAGCTGATCTATATGTTGCTTGGGCGCCAGCATTCGAGCCCGAATTAATCGGATCCGAACTGCCTTATATGTCCCACAAAGCGGAGCCTATTTGGGTAACAGCCAACCCTTCTATAGCCACTGTTCCTTTAGAGCCAGAGTGGCCTGCCCCAATGCCTAGAAGCCCAACCACGCATCAGGCTTCTCTTGTCCCCGCAGAGATCGCGCAGGTTTACTTTTTTGATAAATTGCACGGGTGGCTTCTTGGGAAAAACAACAGAAGAATTGTTATTGGGATCACAGCCGACGGCGGGCGCACATGGGAGGGATCACCGGGGCCTGATGCTCTAATCGCAGAAATGCGGGAGGTTTATTCAACAGATGATGAAATCGCCCCGCCCCGCGCTGTGCGATGGCTACATTTCATTTCACCCCAAGATGGCTGGGCATTTGGGCCAAGCCTTTTCGCGACCAACGATGGTGGGGAATCCTGGATTGATATAAGCCCATCTGGAAACGTAGTAAGTTTGGCTACATCCAACGGTGTTACTAGAGCTCTTGAACGTGTCTCATGCAGTGAAGGTGTTCAATATATGGATCCTATTGAGTGCCGTTATTTGTTACATGAGCTTTCTCCTGGTGGGGGTATTTCGCACTCCTTAGAGATACCTAAAGAATTCTATGGTGGCAGCCTTCATCCAATCAACACAGATACCCTTTGGATACAGGCGACTATTGAAGAAGAGTTTGTAAGTGAACCGTTGTTATTGCTCACCACGGATGGTGGGCTAAATTGGGTAGAGACATCCCTCGATTGTCCGATTGGCGCAAGTCGAGTTTATGGCTTCGCGATCGCTGAAGATGACCAGCTTTTATTTGCTTGTGGTGACTACGGAACCGGCGCGTTAGGTCAAAAGATGGTGTACCTCTCGACCGATGGGGGCGGTAGTTGGGAGCTTGTAGGTGATGTTCGTCTGGATAGCGACCCCCGTAATGATGATCTCTCAATAAGCGGTTACTTGGGTGGCATTGGCGCGGCGTCAGATAAAAACGCGTGGATGACACTTGGGCGGAGCTGGCCCCTCATATCGAGAGATGGAGGAAGAAGCTGGACGCATATGGATTTTGCGCCACTGGACGATGGTTTTATCAGTGTGTTCTTTGTTAATGATTTGCATGGATGGGCTACCCACCGAGCGAGCGTCTACCTTTCCGATGATTCTGGAAAAACGTGGAGATTGGTAATCACTGGCGATGAATCCATTGCTCGGATTACTTCCGTAGTGGCTATAGACAACTTGAATGTGTGGGTATTAGGACACACCCACTGGGAAGGTGACGTACTATTTAATACGGGTGATGGTGGTAAACGATGGCAATGCCACAGTCTTCCCGAATTTGATGAATGCGACCTGGGAAATATTTGGCAGGTTGTGCGTCCGTAAATGTATTAAATAATTATTTAGGAGAGAAAACGAAGTCGGTTAGGCATTTCTTCATTAACCAGTTGACCAGAATACGAGAGTGCCTCGCGAGCATTTTCGCGCTTTCCCATTTTGTTCTAGGCGTTCGGCCATCTATTGCCTTTGGTGTATTACTTGTATTAATGCTCATGGGTGCATTTCACAAAACGAATTCAATCTAGGTTGACTCTCTGCGTGTAGGATAATTGAAACTAATGCTCGCTGGGTTCCGAGTAGTCGAAAATCGCAAGGCCACCCTTAGAAGCCCAGCCTGACGGTCCAAGGTCCCTGTTTTGGGAGTCCATCTCATAACCTGAAGGTCCTCAGTTCGAATCTGAGCCCCGCTACCTGAGAACGAAGCGCCCGAGAGGGCGCTTTCTGTCGTACGCCCGGCATGGGCGATAGCTTGGAGGTGAAAGTCCTCTGCGGACGTTGATCCGACGAACCGCTAGCCGAAGGCAACTGCAT
>Ga0307421_1002382_pt1 | contig 10581 bp, 8 predicted proteins | sample SalMarWE160270MG_FD_202163 | JGI IMG/M metagenome (GOLD analysis project Ga0307421, IMG submission 202163) | Salt marsh sediment microbial communities from the Plum Island Ecosystem LTER, Massachusetts, United States - WE1602-70 | ecosystem: Environmental > Aquatic > Marine > Intertidal zone >...
TAATCTTCTTAGTCGGCACGGCAGGGATCGAACCTGCGACAACCGTCTTATAAGGGCGGCGCTCTACCACTGAGCTACGTGCCGACTAAAAAGATTACACATTAAGTAAACTCAATATAAGACAACACTCTGCCACTGAGCTATATATCCAAATTACTTTACTAATTTTTCAAATTCTTCCTTTTCCAGTGTTTCTTTTTTTATTAATTCTTTCGTAACTTTTTCCAGCTTATTGATGTTCTGTTTAAGCAATTTCTTGGTGCGATTATAGCACTTTTTAAGAATACCAACTACTTCTTTGTCTATTTTAGCTGCTGTTTCTTCAGAATATTCTCTTTCTGTAGCAATTTCTTTGCCTAAAAACACTAGTTCTTCTGTCTTCCCAAAAGAAATTGGTCCAATTTTCTTACTCATACCATATTTTGTGACTAATGCTCTAGCTATATTTGTCGCTTCTTTTAAATCATTAGCAGCACCAGTTGATATATCCTTAAATTTAATCTCCTCAGCTACATATCCTCCTAAAAGAACGCACAAATCATCTAAAAATTCTGAACTGGTTTTCATATATTTTTCCTCTATGGGCATCCTCATTGTATAACCAGCTGCTCTTCCCCGCGTTATAATAGAAATCTTTCTTACGCGAGCTGTATCAGGAAATAAAGCGGATATTAAAGCATGGCCAGCTTCATGATAAGCAGTTATTTCTTTTTCCTTCTTAGTCAAAACCCTACTTCTTCTTTCTGGGCCTAAAATAACTTTCTCTATAGAATCTAATAATTCCTTCTGGGTAATATCTTTTTGATTTCTTCTGGCTGCCAAAATAGCGGCTTCATTTGTTAAATTAGCTAAATCAGCGCCAGAAAAACCCGGAGTTCGTTCTGCTACCTCCCTTAAATTAACTAATGGGGCTATGATTTTACCTTGAACATGAATTTCTAATATCTTTTCCCTATCATTAATACTAGGCAAATCTAAAATTACTCGTCTATCAAAACGTCCTGGCCTCAATAAAGCTGGATCTAAAACATCTGGCCTGTTTGTCGCGGCAATCACTATGGTCTTTGTGTCCCTGTCAAAACCATCCATTTCAACTAAAATCTGATTCAGGGTTTGTTCTCTTTCATCATGACCTCCACCAATACCAGTGCCTCTTACCCTGCCAATAGCATCAATCTCATCAATAAACAAAATTGAAGGAGCTGCTTTTTTAGCTGTAGCAAAAGTATCTCTCACACGACTAGCTCCTACTCCAACAAACATTTCTACAAATTCTGACGCGGAAATATGGAAAAAAGGTACTTTAGCCTCTCCTGCTACTGCCCGAGCTAAAAGTGTCTTACCAGATCCCGGAGGACCCATTAAAAGAACTCCCCTGGGAATTTTAGCTCCTAAATCATGAAATTTTTTAGGGTTCTTCAAAAATTCAACCACTTCTTTTAATTCTTCCTTGGTTTCTTTCAAACCAGCCACATCTTTAAAGGTAACCCCGTCTTTGGAAGGTGAAAATAGTTTAATATTAGAATGGGAAAAAGAAAAAATCTGCATTGCTCCTTGATTAGCGCGACGGAGAGAATAAAACAACAAAAATCCTATCAAAAGAACTGGAATAAGTATAGGTAATATTATAGTAAAGAAAATAGCTGATGTACTATCACCTTCAACTTCAATATTTAATGAAGATATTTCTTCTGGAGAAAAGCCAAAATTTTGAAGGGTTTCTGGAAAAGAAACATTTACTTCTCTTTCTGTAATTAAAACAGTATCATCCTGAAGAAAAATATTAATACGGTTAGGATGAATAACAACTTTTGTTACTTCTTGTTCCCTTAAAGCTTGAATAGCTTCAGAAAAACTTACTTTCTTTGTATTTGAAGATGTACTTTCTAAAGCAGAGAAAAGTAAAGAAAGAGCCAAAAAAAGAAGAAGCACTATTAAAAAAGACTTAGCTAATTTATTCATAGCAATACTATTTTATACAATACTATTTTATCTTAAAATAAACTAAAAAGCAATCTAAGGATAGATAGGTTCAGTTATACCCTGGAGATGAGAGATAGCACTATTTACTGCCTCTAAAGATGAGCTCATTATAAGGTATCCCTCACAAAAAGCATAAGTAATTGCTGCTTCTTCCCCAGAATAAGTAAAGTAACGAATTTCTGCGCCTGCATTGGTAGTTTCTTTAAAATCTTTTGCTGTTTTCTTAGGAATATTTACAAGAAAAAAATCTTTTAAATCATCTAAGATACCTAATTTCTTTTCCCAAGCCAAGAAAACTGATTTTACTTCTTCCTTCCCTTCTACTCCAATATCAATAATTAAACCAAGTGATGGATTAACTTCTCCATAATAAGAATAGGCCAAATATTTACGAGCTAACATATAAGGCTGCAATCTTACTGGTAATTGTGGAATAAGAGAAAGAACTACTTCCTCATTTGTAAGAGGATCATTATGTACTTTAGGAATAAGAATTTTGAAGGTTCCAGGAGCAGCCATTTCAGAAAGAGCTGATTCTTTTATAGCTTTAACAATATCTAAACTACTAATTTCTATATTAAAAAGGGATTTTTGAAACGGACCACTCACTTGAGGATATGGCGAAGCAGTTAAAGTTGTTGTCGTTGTGCTTGTAATAGTGGTTGTTGTAATAGTAGTAACAGGTCCAGCTTGAAAAAACTTAGGCCAAAGATAAAAATATCCTAATGCGACTACTACTATAATTAATACACCTATAATGATAAAGGGTAGAAATTTATTTTTTTGTGGAGGTTCTGCCTCAGTAGTTGGAAATTCAGACGCTCCAACTGGCGCTTCCGGGGCAAAAGAAGGCTCTGATTCAGAAAAAGCCGACTCTGGTTGCATACTAGGCTCTGGTTGCGTACCTTGCATACCAAACCCCTGTTCCATAGAAGGACCTGGTGAAGGAGTAACAGCAGGTGGTGGTGGTGAAGGAGGTGGAGGCGAAGGAGGCATTCCTGAAATTGCCCCTCCTTCAGATTTAATTTTTTCTAAATCTGATTGCGATGTTCTTATAAAAACATTTGAAGGTGGGGGAGAAAACTTTTGTTCTGGAGTTGTTCCAGGATCTTCATTAGAGACATTATTAGAGACATTAGAAGGTAAAGAAAAATTTTCTGGCATATTTTTAAAAATTAAAATTTAAGATATTTCATTTATTTTATTGTACCACAAAAACAAATGTCAAGAAAATCTACCTCTATTTATTATCTTTATCAAAGGCGTCTTTTAAAGAAAGGGATATCTTGCCATTTGGTTCCACTTTTTTAATTTTTAATTTTAAGGCATCGCCTACGTGAACAACATCTTCCACTTTATTTACATGTCGAGGGGCTAATTCTGAAATATGAAGAAGTCCTTCCTTACGGCCACCTAAATTTATAATGGCGCCAAAATCCCTAATTTCCGACACCGTTCCTTGCACTAATTCTCCTGCTAAAAATTCTTTGGTTACTTCTTTAATTCTGATAATTGCTGACTCTGCTTTTTCTTCATCTGGGGCTGTCACAAAAATAGTACCATCATCATTAATATCAATAGCAGCACCAGTATCTTCAATAATCTTATTTATAATTTTACCGCCAGGACCAATAAGACTGCCTATCTGTTCTTGTTTTATTTTAAGAGTAAATATTCTTGGAGCAAAAGGAGAAAGATTTTTTCTAGGCTCAGGAATAACTTCGTTCATTTTTTCTAAAATAAACAACCTTGCATCTTTAGCTTTATCTAAAATTTCTCCCAAGATTTTTGATTCTACACCATTCATTTTCACATCCATCTGCAAAGCAGTAACTCCATTTTTAGTCCCAGTTACTTTAAAATCCATATCCCCATAATGATCTTCAGGGCCTTGAATATCGGTTAAAATTTTATACTTATTATTTTTATCCATTATCAGGCCCATAGCAATTCCAGCAACATGCTCTTTAATAGGAACTCCGCTTGCCATTAAAGCTAATGATGAAGCGCAAGTAGCTGCCATGGAAGTAGAGCCATTTGAGGACAAAATTTCTGAAACTACCCGAATTGTATAAGGAAATTCTTCTTGAGAAGGAATCATTGGTAAAATCGCTTTTTCTCCCAAAGCTCCATGTCCAATTTCTCTCCTGCCTGGACCTCTTAAAGGTGCTATTTCACCTGATGAATAAGCGGGAAAATTATAATGATGTAAGAACCTTTTCTCTCCTGAAATTTCCATGCCTTGTAAAAGTAGGACATCGCCTGGAGAACCTAAAGTAACAACTGATAAAACATGGGTTTTACCCCTCATAAATAAAGCTGATCCATGTGGTCGTGGCAAAATGTCAATAGCTACTTCCAATGGCCTAATCTCGTCTAGCTTTCGTAAATCAGGTCTTTTGTCTCTCTCTAAAATATTTTTATGAACAACATTATCAATTTCCTGATCCAAAATAAATTTAGCGTCAGACAAACTCTCTTCTGAGTAATCTTTGCTACGCAGATAATCAATCAATTCTCCTTTTAAAACAAATAAGTTATCATCTCTTTCAGTTTTATCTTTAATATAAATAACAGATTCTAATTTGTCTTTTAAAAAGTTCTTTATTTCTTCTTTAATGTTTTCGTCATATTCTTTTAAAATAATTTCCTCTTTGGAAGAGCCCTCTGCAGTAATAATACTACTTAATTCTTTATTAAGTTCTGTGATTCCTTTTTGAGCCATTTCCATAGCTTCTTTGACAATGTCTTCCGAAACTTCCTTAGATTCTGCCTCTAACATATTTATTACATTATCAGGGCCTGAAACTACCATATTCAACAGTGCTTCTTCCCTTTGTTTGTAAGTTGAATTAATAATAAGCCCTGTTTTTTCTAACCAACTAATTCTTACTGCTGCTATTGGTCCTTGCCATGGAATATTAGAAGTACCTAAAGCTAATGAAGCGGCAATAATTCCTAAAATATCAGGATCATTATCTTCATCAATTGATAAACAAGTAATTACAATCTGAACATCCCTTCTCATATTAGCGGGGAAAAGAGGCCTAATAGTTCTGTCTATAAGGCGACTAGTTAAAATCGCGCTCTCTGATGGTCGAGATTCTCTTCTAAGAAAACGGCTGCCGTAAATTTTACCAGCAGCATAATATTTTTCTTCGTAATTAACTATAAGAGGGAAATAATCTAAATCCATTCTGTCTTCTTTGCCCATAACTGCGGAAGCCAATACCACAGTATCTCCCATCCTTACCATTACTGACCCATTAGATTGTTCGGCAAGACTAGAAAATTCTGCACTTATAACCTTATCTCCAATTTTTAATTGATATTCTTTTTTTTTCATTTGTATTATTTCAATTCTATTTTATTTATTTTATCTTTTCAATTTAATTTTCATAATATTAGGTAATTTTTTCACAAAACCTTGTTTTTGAGATTTAAAGAGAAAATAATCTGGGCGAGAATCCAAATCTGTAAATTCATCAACTAATTCTTTCAGACGGAAGGAAGAAGTTTTTCCAAACCCCATAAGCTCAACATGTTTTCCTAATGCTTCTAAGTATTCAACTAATGGAATAAAATCTCCATCTCCACTTACTAAAACTAACACATCAATATTAGCGCATAATCTAACAGCGTCCACTGCCAATCCTACATCCCAATCTCCCTTTTTTGTTCCATCAGGATAAACTTGTAAATCCTTTAATCGAACTTCTATGCCAGCTTTTTCCAAGGCGTCAAAAAAGGAAGCCTCGCCAGGCTCATCAGCTTTAGTAGCATATGCGATTGCCCTAATTAATTGGCGACCAGCTGTTGCTTCTAAAAGAAGATTTTTAAAATTTACTCTGGCACCATAAAGATTCTTCGCAGAATGATAAAGATTTTGAACATCTATCAAAACCGCTATTCGCTGGTTTTTGTGTCTTATAAGCATAAATTAAAATTACAGACCAAGCTTTTTTATCGTCTTGTTATAACGACGAAGCGATACTTTTTTTAAATAAGAAAGAAGCCTTCTTCTATCAGAAACCATACCCAAAAGCCCTCTCCTTGAATGATAATCTTTGGGATGTTTTTTTAAATGCTTGCTTAATAGCTTTACTTCTTTTGTTAATAAAGCAACCTGTACTTCAGGAGATCCAGTATCTTTTTTATGAGTAGCAAATTCTTCAATAACTTTTTCTTTTTGTTTTGTAGTGAGCATATTTTAATATCTTTATATTATCATAATTTTTTTATTAAAGCAATCTTAAAAATGAAAAGCCCCTTAAGGGGCTTTGATTAGCGGAGGGTGTGGGATTCGAACCCACGGGCCGCTTTTAAACGGCCACAGGTTAGCAACCTGCTGCTTTGGACCACTCAGCCAACCCTCCTTAAATTTATTTTTAATATTTGGTATTAATAAGTTTATCTGAAAGAAACAAAAAATGCAACAAAAATTTGGTGTGGGGGTTGACAAAAATTATTTATATGCTAAAATTTAAAAAGTCTCCCAAAAAGGGAGTTTTTTAATGTAAATAAAATATTATGGATATTCTTAATAAAGCTGCAAAATCTGGAATTCTTGTCTTGGTTCTAAGTTTTAGCTTTTTTAGCCCTTGGTCAGGATTAATAGTAGAAGGATCACCATCTACTATTATTAATAGTTCTGGACAAGAAATTCTTAGCGCTGGCAATGAAGGATTTTATCATAATTCAAATGATACCTTTTTTACAGCTGTTCATTCACTTCAGCCCTCAATTGAAACAAGAAAAATTGCTGTAACAGCGTACTCTTCTACTCCAGACCAAACAGATGATTCTCCATTTATCACTGCTTCTGGCGTATGGGTTTATGATGGAATTGTTGCTTCTAATTTTTTACCATTTGGGACAAAAGTAAGATTTCCCGAACTATTCAGAGACAAGATTTTCACTGTTGATGATAAAATGCATGAGCGTTTTACCGATACAAGAGTAGATATTTGGTTTGCTGATAAGGAATCGGCAAAAGAGTTCGGTATAAAAGAAACAATGATGGAAATATTAAGATAAAAATAGTTTATAGTAATTAATGATTAAAACATCCCATTTTCCAACGGGATGTTTTTTTAGTGCCCAGGGTGGGACTCGAACCCACAAGGAGTTACCTCCAACAGATTTTAAGTCTGTCATGTATGCCAATTCCATCACCTGGGCAACAAATAATTTTCAAATTGAGGCCATGGTGGGATTTGCACCCACGAATAACGGTTTTGCAGACCGTCGTGTTAGCTACTTCACCACATGGCCATAATTTATCTTATTAGATTTTTCTGAAAAATACAAGAAAATCTCCTTTCTCTACTCTCTCTGGACAATTAACTATTAAACCACATTCTTCGCCTGTATTAATATTCAGAACATCAGCCTTATTTTTTTGTAGATTTAAAATTTTGCCTTGGCTAATTATTTTTTCTTCACGCAACAAACGAAAACGAATTTTATTTTGAACCTTACCTTCAATAACCTTTCCTCCTATTAATTGACTTCTTTTTATAGGATTAAAAATAGCTAAAATTTCTAATTTCCCAAGAATTTCTTCTGTTGGTTTTTTTATAAACTCATTCTCTACTAATTCTTTAATTTTATCTTCAATTTCATAGATAACACTCCCTTCAACCAACAATAAATTTTTGTTAGATAAAAGAATATTATTTGTCTCTGGTCTTTTTCTGACCCTAAAGCATATAATTAAGGTTTTTCCTGATGGAACTATTTTAAAATCACTTTCAGAAACATCACCAGTTTCATTTTTTAAAAGTAGAAAGGACCAATCATTTTTTTCTCCTGTTTGCGCTATGATTTGCTCTAATGCTTCGCCTGAACCAAATGTGTCGCTTTTTATAATAATTGGAATTTTAATTTTTGAATCCTTATTTCCTAATTCTTTGCCAACTATTCTTGGTTCTTCGCTTAAATCAATTATTTCATCTCCTGCGCCACCAACTAAAAACTTTGCTCCTACTGATACTGGCTTTTCAAAACCAAGTACTTTCACTGGCGAGGAAAAAGTTGCTTCAGGAATAGATTTTCCTTGAAAATTTTCCAAAATTTTTACTTTTCCTCCAATCTGATCTGCTTTTATATTATCCTTCAGATAAAGGGTGCCATTAGTAATAATTAAACTTGTTGTATTTCCTCTAAAGCGATCTAAATGGGATTCTATCACAACGCCTGAAGCTTGATTGTTTGGATTAGCTTTTAATTCCTGCATCTCTGACAACAAAAGAATAAGCTCTAAAAATTCATCAATGCCTTGTCCTGTCTTTGAAGAAACACCAATAAAAGGAACATCACCGCCTCGGCCTTCTAATAATACTCCTGCTTCAGATAATTCATTTTTTATTTTTTCTAAATTAACTCCCTCTTTGTCAGTTTTTGTAATTGCCACAATATAAGGAATCTGAGCTTCCTTTATATCTTTTAATGATTCTTTCGTTTGCACTTTTACTCCTTCGTCAGCAGCAACTACTAAAATAGCAATATCAGCAACCTTTGCTCCTCTGGAACGAATTTTAGAAAATGCTTCATGTCCGGGAGTATCAATAAAAGTGATCTTTTTACCTTCCACCTCTATTTCATAAGCACCAATATGTTGAGTAATTCCTCCTGATTCTTTTTCGGCAATTTTTGTTTTTTTAATATAATCTAAAAGGCTCGTTTTGCCATGATCTACATGCCCCAAAACGACGATAATCGGAGGACGTGAAACTAAACCTAATTGTTTATTTTTATCTTTCATATTAATAAATATGGCGGAGGGGACAGGACTCGAACCTGCAAGCCCTTACGGGCACCAGTTTTCAAGACTGGCGCATTACCATTCTGCCACCCCTCCAAAAGGAGTTGTGCCCCCACCAGGATTCGAACCTGGATTAATGGCTTAAGAGGCCACTACTCTGCCGTTGAGTTATGGGGGCTTAAATAATTTATATTGTGCCCTCGGCAGGACTCGAACCTGCAACCTTGTGGTTCGAAGCCACACACTCTATCCAGTTGAGCTACGAGGGCATGATTGAAAAAAAATCAATTTTACTTTATGATAAGAAGAGGCTATCAACTATTCATTATTTAATATACGTTAAAATATATTAAAAATTAAAATAAAAGTATTTTAATTATAGTAAAAAAGCTATAAATATGCAAATACCGTTGGAAGTATTAGAAATAATAAAAAAACTTAATCAGGCTGATTTTGAGGCCTATATTGTTGGTGGATGTGTTCGTGATTCTATTTTACAAAATCAGTCAGTTATAAAGCCAAAAGATTGGGATATTACTACAAATGCCTCGCCAGAGCAAATTCAAAAGCTCTTTCCTGAGAGTGTTTATGAAAATAAATTTGGTACTGTTTTAATAAAAACTGATTCAAAAAATCCAGATTTAAAAATCATTGAAGTTACTACGTTTAGAAAAGAAGGAAAATACAGTGATAAACGTCATCCTGACAAAATAGAATTTGCTGAAACAATTGAAGAAGATTTAAGTCGCCGTGATTTCACTGTTAATGCAATGGCTCTTCGCCTTGAAACGCAAAACTTAAAACTTAAAACTAAAGAAAAAAGTTATAAGCTGCAAGCTGCAAATTACAAAATTATTGATCCTTTTAATGGGCAAAAAGACCTGCAAAAAAAATTTATCAGAGCAGTAGGGAACCCAAAAGAACGATTTTCTGAAGATGGCTTACGTTTAATGCGAGCTATTCGTTTTGCCTGCGAATTAAATTTTCAAATAGAGCCACAAACATTAAATGCCATAAAAAACAATGCTTCTCTTCTCAGTTTTATTTCTAAAGAAAGAATTCGGGATGAATTAATAAAAATTATTAATGCCTCGCAAGCTGTTAAGGGAATTTTCCTTTTACAAGAAAATGATTTGTTAAAACAAATTATTCCGGAATTAGAAAAAGGCATTGGAGTAACTCAAAATAAGCACCATATTTATACTGTTTGGAAACATGCTTGGCGCTCTTTGGATTATGCTTGCAAAAAAGAATATAGTTTAGAAGTAAGATTGGCTAGTTTATTCCACGACATTGGAAAACCATATACGAAAGAAGGAGAAGGCATAGATTCTACTTTTTATAATCATGAATGGAAAGGAGCAAAAATTACAGCCCGTATTCTTAGCCGTTTAAAATTTCCTAAAGATAAAGCAGAAAAAATTATTAAATTAGTGCGTTGCCATGGTTTTGTTTATGATACAGAAATTACTACAGATGCTGCTATCCGTAGATTATTAGTTAAAGTCGGAAAAGAAAATATTCAAGAATTAGCTCAAGTAAGAGAAGCTGACAGAATAGGATCTGGGTGCCCTAAAGCTCTTCCGTTTCGTCTTCGTCATTTTTTATTTCGCGTAGAAAAAGTATTACAGGAGTTAGGAGGACAACAACCATCTCTTAAAATATTAAAAATAAATGGCAATGATATAATTGAAGCACTACACATTAAACCAAGTCCTAAGATTGGAGCAATTTTAAGTATTTTGTTAGAACAAGTATTAGATGATTCTAAAAAAAATAATAAAAAATATTTAAAAAAAGAGGCGAAAGAATTAAATCATCTTTCTGAAAAT
>Ga0307421_1002383_pt1 | contig 10575 bp, 8 predicted proteins | sample SalMarWE160270MG_FD_202163 | JGI IMG/M metagenome (GOLD analysis project Ga0307421, IMG submission 202163) | Salt marsh sediment microbial communities from the Plum Island Ecosystem LTER, Massachusetts, United States - WE1602-70 | ecosystem: Environmental > Aquatic > Marine > Intertidal zone >...
GACAGTCGTCCTTTTGAATCTGTAAATGATTTAATTAATGTCTATGGAATTGGGGAAATAACTCTAGAAAAAATAATTGAGCAAGGATTAGCTTGTGTAGATAATGAAGAAGAAGTTGAAGAAGAAATAACTATTGAAGAATCGAGTGAAGAAATCGTTGAAATTAATGAACAAATTATAAAAAACAAAATAAATCCTCCTGAAAATAAAGTTCCTATAACTCCAGAAATTATTGATTTAACTCCAAAAGATATAAAAACAGAGGAGAATATTGAAAAGTTAGATAAGACAAATTATATAAAATATGGATTTATTGGTTTTTGTGTTTTGATTGGTATTTTACTTGTCTTAAAAAATAAAAGAAAACAAAAAAATGAAATTATCTAAAAAAGATTCAGAAACAAAAGGGATTAATGCAATTTTAGTTTTTGAAATAATTGGAAAACCTCCTAAAAAATTAATAGAAGTTTTAGAAGATATAATTAAAAAAATTAATGAAGAAAAAGGTGTTGAAGTAAAAGCTAGAGAAATTAAAGAACCAGTATTAATGAAAAATCAAAAAGACATATACACTACTTTTGCAGATGTTGAAATAAAAGTTGAAGAAATTGCACGTCTCGCTATACTAATGTTCAAATACATGCCTGCACATATTGAAATAGTGTCTCCTGAATTAATTGCATTGACTAATAATGGATGGGGAGATATATTTAGTGAATTAACTAGAAGACTTCATGCTTATGATGAAGTTGCGAGAATTTTAAGATTTCAAAATAATCAACTTCAAGAAAAATTAAGAGAATTAATGCCTAAAGAAAAAAGTGATAAAAAAGAAAATAAAAATTAATCTATTTTTCTTTTCCAATATCTTTTAATTTCTTTAAAACATCATCTAATTCAGAAGTTTTTTTAGATTTTGAAGAAGGTTTTGTTTTTTCAGAAGATTTTTTCTCTTTAGAAGATTCTAGTTTTTCAGAAGATTTTTTTTCTGGAATTTTTGTTTTTGAAGGAGTTTCAGGTTTTAAAGGAAATATTGGTCTTGGACGCATTCCCGGTCTTAAAGGAGGCCTTGAAGAAGTTCCAGGTTTTAAAGGAGGCCTACGAGAGATAGGAAGTATTCTCCTTGGCCTTATTCTTCTTCTCAAACTTGAAGAAGGTAGAGAAGGCATTCCAAGAGGACCTCTTTTTGAAGGTGTTGGTTTTTTCTTTCCAAATTTAGATTTTATTTTAAACCAATATTCCATTAATTTCTTTCTAAAAATAATTGCAACACTTGCTAAAATAACAAGAACTATTAATATCCAAAATAAAACATTTGGACCTCCTTTTTTGTCTTTATCTAGCATACAACAAATATCTCCAAAATATTCACAATCATAAGAATAACTTTGAACATAACCTTTTCCACATTCAACAGGTTCACAAACTCCACCATTATCAACACAACCTCCTATTGATTCTCCTTCTTCACACTCTCCAAGACAACACAAATAAGTATCTGAATACTCCACTGTTGGTTCACTACAAATTGTTCCAGCAGGACAAATTTGCCCTCCTGCTTCTGCACAAGTTTTTTCTATTTTTGGGGTATCACAACAAACATAAAATCCAGAACACTCATATTCTAAAATATTTCCTCCTGCATCAGTACAATCTGCTGAAGATATACACCAATATCCTGCACTTGCACAAGGAGGAACATAAATATTCCCAGTATAATTTGAATCATCGCTCCAGCCAGTTCCTCCTGAATCACCGTCATCTGATCCTCCTGGAGTCCACCAACCAGTGCCATCATCATCTGTACCTCCTGAAGTACCTCCTCCTGAAGTTCCTGAATCATCGTCATCTGATCCTCCTGGAGTCCACCAACCAGTGCCATCATCATCTGTACCTCCTGAAGTACCTCCTCCTGAAGTTCCTGAATCATCGTCATCTGATCCTCCTGGAGTCCACCAACCAGTGCCATCATCATCTGTACCTCCATTATCTGAACCACCATTACCTGGACCTCCTTCACAATAAGAATCAGATACTATTCTTTTTCCACCTCCAACAAAGTTTTCAGGTACAACACAATCATCTGCAAATGTCCATTCATATTCTTGGCAACATTCTTCCATATTTGAACCAAAACCATAACTCTCACAACATACTTCTTCAACTGAAGGATTCCATCCTGGAATAAATTTTGGCCAAACTGAATGCAAAATAAAAGCAGTATCTAAAATACTTCCAGAATTCCAACAACCATCACTATCTTGATTATCTATTAACCATTCTTGAGCTTTTACTTTTTCATTAAAAGTTTCAGATGCAAAAGGATAAAGTGCTAAAGCAGTGTCTCTATATCTGTTTCCAGAGACTGACCAATAACCTAAACTAGATTGCTCTGAAATAATTTTATAATAATAATCTTCATATCCTGTTAAAGCATATAAAAAAACTTCTGGAAAATATACTTGATTTTCTTCTGCTTCTGTAATTAAATAAGGCAAATAAGAATTAATATTTTTTCCTTTAGAAGAAAGTGCTAATGTCGCCCATAAACTTCCTGAATAATCACAAACTCCTCCTTGAGTAAAACAAAAAGAATTTACTGTTTCTACTGTTTCTCCATCTGCAGTTGCATAAGATGTTTGATCTACTACATGAATTTTAGAAGAACCACTGCTAGTAAATAATAAATTAGTTAAAAAAGGCTCTTCGCAAGTTATTTCAAAATCCTTTCCAAAACAAGGAGGAGCAATTCTAAGCCAATATCCTAAAGTAGATAAACTTAAACAATTTCCTGCTGCAGAAGATACTTTATTGTCAGCTCCAATATTTACAGAATATTCTGCTCCATCATAAGTTATAGTGCACGTAGAATCTGCTTCTGGTTCTATTTGTAAATACCAAGTAATATCTGTGGGAGTTCCTGTTCTACTCAATAACCAATCTACAGATTCATCTGTTTTCAAAGCTAACAAAGCCTGTGCAGTTACTTTTAAATTGCAATTTCCTGCTGGCCAACATTCTCCATTTAAAGAACTTGCAATTAATTCATTTCCACATTTTCCAACTGCAAGATAAGCAAAAATCTGCTCTTCAATAGAAAGTCCTGAACAACCCTTTTCATTTATTTTTCCTTCTAAACAATCATAAGCATTATCAATATCTTCTTGTGCTGCAAAAGCTAAAGGCATAATTGAAATTAATATAAGTATAACTATAATAAAGAACACCTTCTTTTCCATGCTATTCAAAGTAAAAGCTTGTTTTTAAAATTTGTTATGATTATTTCTTTTTATCTGATTTAAAGCTCTTTTTCGAAGAATTAAAAGATTTTTTAATAACATAATTTATAGGATTTTTAATTAATCTGCAAAAATTATCTGGTTCACAAACTCCTATTCCCTGATAGTATTCTTTACAATTTGGAGGCATTATTATTTTTCCTCTAAAGCTCCATGAGAGTTGAGATTTTACATATCCTATTTTTAAAGGGGGTTTGTTTTTTTCATTCCAATTATAAATTCTTTTTTCTAATTCATCTTTCTCCATTCCAATTGAACGAAATAAATTTATTAAAACAAATAAGGCTCTTTTTCTTCCATCTCTAATTCCTTTAAGAATATTTTTAATACAAGGAGAAAAATTTTTTTCTGAAAGATTAGATAATTTAATTGGTTTAAAATCTCCTGTCTTTTTTTCCTCTTGTTCTGGATTATTCTCCTTATACCAATCCAAAGCTGAAATTAAAAGTTCTTTTGCTTCTCCTTGTTTTGAATTTGGCATAAAATTTTTTATTTTAATTTTCATAGGATCTGCATCTTTTATATCAAATTTAGATATTTCTTCTGAGTTTATTACAACGCTTGCCAAAGCTGTTTTTTCATGCAAAGAATAAGGAGTTCTAAACAAATGCCTTGGAGATACTAAAACCAAATCAGGTATGACTTCTTTTGGTGCTTGAAAATCTTTAATATATTTATTTGGACGAGTTAATTCACTTATTTTTTCTATTAATCTTTTTTCAATTTTTTCTGTTAAATATCTTATAACTATCCTTGGCCATTCTGGAAATTTATTTTTTGCTAAAATTCCATTAATTTCTTTTGGAAAAGCTTTACAAGGAACAATTATGTGAAAACCCTTGCTTCCTGAAAATTTTACTCCTATATTTTTAATTCCATGAAATTTCAAAATTTTAATTATTAGTTCTGCCATTATTTTACTATAATCTAAATATTTACTGTCAATATCAATTAATAAATCCCACCCTTCTCTTAATTCATTTGCTTCTTCTTCATTCATATCTGTTGATATTTTCATAGGATTTTTCCAAATTTCTTCTGAACAATTAAAAGAAGTTGCTCCTCTTTTTACTAATTCAAAAACATCTCCTGGATATTCAAAAGAATCAGGTCTTTTTCCAAAATCCTCAAAATATCTGGGTATTGTTTCTCTGTTCTTGCAGAATTCAAAAATAGCTTTTTGAATTTCGAGTTTAGAATAATACAAATTAGTGATTTTTCTAATTCTTTGCTCTCTAATACTCTGTTCCATTAACAAAATAAGGCTAAAGAATTTATATAATTACCTCATCTGAAATACAATAATCCTTAAAAAACAAAACAATTTCATATAACAATGTTAGTTAAATTAGAAAATCCTGTACTTTTATCTAAAGCAGTTGAACTTATTTCTGAATTAGTTACAGAAGTTAGAATAAGAGTGAATGAATATGGAATGAGTATTACTGCAATGGATCCTGCAAATGTTGCAATGGTTGGATTTCGACTTCCGAGAATGAATTTCTCTCAATTAGAAACAGGAGAAGAGACTCTTGGAGTTAATCTTGATGATTTAAAAAGAATTTTAAAAAGATGTGGAAGTGGAAGTTCTCTAATTTTAGAAAAAAAAGAAAATAAATTAGAAATTCAAATTCAAGATAGAATAAGAAGAAACTTCACTTTAAATTTATTAGAAATAGAAGCAGAAGATATTGATTTTAATGCAAAAACAGAAAGAATGGAATTTACTTCAAAAATAGAAATAGATTCTATTGATTTAGTGGCTTCTATTGAAGATTGTGCTGTTGTTTCTGATGCCTGCTCATTTATAATTGAAAATGAAAAATTTATAATTGAAGCAAAAGGATTGAATTCTGCTAAATCTGAATTTTCAGGAGATGAAGCAAAAATAGACGCAGAAAATGCTCGTGCAAAATACAGTTTAGATTATTTGCAAAAATTCATTAAAGGTGCAAAATTAGTTGAAAAAACAAAAATAAATTTTGCAGAAGACCATCCCCTAAAAATGGAATTTAAAACAGATTATTTAGAACTTTCTTTTATTCTTGCCCCTAGAGTTGAAACCGAAGGTTAACACGAGACAAAAATAGATAATTAATTTCGAATGCTGGACTGAGTTGGAGATTAACATAAACAAAATTAGATAATTAATTTCGAATGCTGGACTGAGTTGGAGATTGATAAAATTTTAAAGCCCTGATTACTTGGATATTTAATGGAAAAAAAAGGGCAAGTTACTATTTTTGTTATTCTTGCAATTGTATTAATTGCTGCAATATCTCTATATTTTGGATTTAGAAATAAAAATACTTCTGAGAATATTCCTCCTGCAGTAGAACCAATTTACACACACATTATTTCATGTTTACAAAAAACTAGTAAAGAAGGAGCAGAATATATAGGAGAACAAGGAGGATATTATGAACTTCCAAAAGCAATTTCTATTGAATATTTTTCAAAAGATATTCCATATTATTATTTGAACTCAAAAGAAAATATTCCTTCTTTAGAAAGAATAGAATTAGAACTAGGAAATTATATTTATTATAATTTAGAGAGATGTATTGATTTTGAATATTTTGAAGAACAAGGTTATGAAATCTCAGGAAATAAATTATTAGTTTCTCCAATTATAAGAGAAAAAGGAGTTGACATAAATGTGGAGTATCCCATAACAATTACCAAAGGAACTTCTACAGAAAGATTAGAGAATTTTGAAGTTTTTATAGAAGCAGATATTAAAAAAATGATTGAAGTTTCTAAAGATATTGTAGATTGTTATTATGAATTACCTAAATTTATTTGTTTGACTTGTCTAGAAGAGATTTCAGACAGATATTATGTAAAAATAGTTTCTACTTCTTTTTCAAGCAATAATGAAGAAGCTATTCTTTTTTCAATAACATCTTATGAAACAGAATTAAATTGGATAATTGCAATGCAAATATGAAAAACAAAATATTTTTGATGTTATTAATTTCTGTTCTCTTAATTGGAATTATTTTTCCTGCAGAAGAAGGAGATGAAATTGATATTGTTGGTGAGAATTTTGAAAATATAGGAAGTTTGATTGGAGAAGGATTGGAAATTCTTGCTAAAGGAGGAGTAAGAATTAGTAAAGAAGAAGGAATTAGCACATTAGAATTTTATGGAGAAGAAGCAAGTTTGAATATTGAAGGAAATATTTATGAAAACATTGATACAAATAGTGATAATCCTGCTTATATTAAATTAAATGAACTTGGAGAAGTTCTTTCTGCTGATTTACCTGCAAGTGATAAAACTGTTTTTTCTTTTGGAAAAGATGAATTTGGAACAGAAAAGATATTTGGACTATTCAAAGGACAAAGAGTAAAATATGAAAATGGAATTGCGAATGTTATAGGAAAAAAAGGAGATTTTTTTGGATATGGAGAAAAAGGTTCGAATATTTTTACAGAAATAGGTTTTTTAGGAGAATCAATTAATGTTGAAAGAGTTTCAGAAACAAGTTCTCTTTTTACAGGAGAATTTAATCTTGGAGAAGATGAAATCTATGGAAATTCAGTTATTGAAGATGGAGGAAAAATTTTGCAAATTAAATCAGGAACAAATGCACTAATTGGAAAAATAAAACATCAGGCTTCTAGAGATTTGAATTTTTATTATGATGAAAATTTTGATATAGGAGAACATGAGAGTGAAAATTATTTTAATTATGGAAAAGACAAGATTTCTTTTGGAGGAATAGGATATACCAGTGATTTAGGAGAAGAAAATAATATTTTTGGAAATATGAAGACCCAAATTCAAGAAGGATATTCAACTAAAACAAGAAATCTAAAAATTACTATGAATGGAGGGAATATAGAAATTTCAAAATATATTGATTCAGAAACTTCTGATTTAGGATTTAATATTCGACATAAAGGAGATTTTATAATTGAAAATGGAAGAGCCTTTGTTTATTCTGAAAAAAGTTTGGATTTGAAAGAGCAGAGAATATTTGTTAAATATTATTATGATGAAGAGGGGCTTTTGGATTGTTATGATTTAAATCTTAATCAAGGAGGATACACTCTAAAAGACAGAATTTTCACAGATACTCAAGAAAATGTAATTGTTAATATGAATACTCCTTGGGAAAATGCAATATTAAATGCAAAAAATTTAAATGATGAAGAATTAGAAGAAATCAAAAAAGCCATAGAAAATAGTAGAGGTGCTAGGCCAAGAGAGTATAGTTATCTTATTGATGAAAATAAGCACGAAGAACTGGTTAAAGGATTTTATGATGCTGTAGAGACTGCAAATCAAAATAAATATGGGGTGGAAATTTCTCCTGAAGAATTATGGACAAGAGTTATGCTTGAAGGAGGAGCAAAATACGAAGAAGGGTATCTTGTTTATGATTATGATCATCTAGGCCCGAATGCAGATGTTTTTGGCTCTCGTCTTGGATTGGATTATATTACTTCTCAAAAAAAAGAATTAGAAGAAGGAGGATTTTTGCCTAAAGGTTTTTTAGATAAATTTAGCAGAGAAAATTCTCCTGAAAGTGAAATAGATTTACCAATGAATACTCTTGTCTTTGACAATACTGCAAATGTTTTAACTGCTTTCGCAGGAGAATTAGCACGTAGAAAATATCACTTTGAACAAGATTTCATCTCTGCTTTTGGAGAAGAAGAATTTAAAAAAACTTCTGATGAAGAAAAATATTTTTGGTTAACTTATTATTTTAATTATGGTGAAGCAGGAGGAAAAGGAGAATTAACAGGAACTACCTACCAAAGATATGACCCTAATCAATGGAAATATATTACTGTTCAGGGAAAGGGCAGAAAAAATATTTATCAAGCTTGGACTGGCCCAGAACCAGGAAGCGCAGGTTCTAATATTGGAACAGGAAGAAGCCCTCGTTTTAATTCTCTTCTTGCAGAAGCAACATATATTTTAGTAAAATTTGCAAAGATTTTTTCTCTTCCTTAATCTCTTGGAAAAATTCCAATAACTCCTGGAATATTAGTTTTTTGATTAAAAATAGTTTTATCTTCTTTAGGTCCATAAGTTTCAAATTCTCCATAAGTTAAATATTCTAAATTAGGACATTTAATAATCATATTTGCTTCATAACCTCCATCCATATTCATTGCAGTGTTAACATTAAATCCTTTGTCGCTTCTTAAATTTGAATCTCTTAAAAATTGTCCAAAGTTGTAGAGGGTAAAATATCCTCCCTCTGTTGTCATAAATAAAATTTCATTATTATTTGTCTTAGAGACAACTGTTCTATTTGCCTGCCAAGAAGAAGGATTTACTCTTATGTTTTCTTCTCTGTCTAGTAAAATTGGCCAGTGTTGAACTCCATGTTTATAAGGAGTTGTTTTATAATCAAATTTATCATATTTAAAATCAAGTAAATCTGCTTTTGGAAGAGAATTTACTTCTGCTTCTGAAACTAACATTCCTCTAACTGATTCATTAATCAAAGGCCCCATTTTTTTAAGATTAAAATCTGCTTTTCCTTTAGAATCAAAAGAAATCAAATTTCCTAAAACAAGTGCACATGGCTTATAATAATTTTCTCCTCCCTGATAATGTGTTGAATTTATCATTGCTGTTGCATTTGTTAATTTTTGCCATTCTTCTATATTTGCTGTAAGAACATGTTCTTTTGAATATCCATTAAAAACATTTATTTTATTATATTCTGGATTTATTTTCAAAGTTGCTATTATATCTACTAATTCTTTTCCTCTATAAACTTCTATTCTAGAAAAATCCAATCCTTTTGAAATTCCATTCCATTGAATTTCATTATGAAAAATATTATTATATTCAGGTGAAGGAAGTTTTGAAAACTCTTTTGCAATTATTTTTTTTTGATTTTTTTGAGAAAACAAATAATTTGGAAAAATCAAACTTAAAGTTCCTGCTCCTACTATTTTTGCAAAATTTCTTCTACTTATTTCTTTGCTCATAAAATTACTTCTCAAATATTCTATATAAAGGTTTCTCTTGTTGTCACTTTATAATTATAATAAGCTCTGAAAAACAACTCTCTTTATATAATTATTATTTATTAATGAAATATTTATAAATTAAAATATCGTATAGAAAATATGAAAAAAAGAGGGCAAGTTACTATTTTTATTATAGTGGCAATAATTATTATTGCTATGGCTGTTTTAATATATTTGCTCTACCCTAAACTTAAAACTTTAATTGGGGGGGATAGTAATAATCCTACTGCATTTATTCAAAGCTGGTTAGAAGACCCTTTAGAAGAGGCAATTGAGAAAATTTCTCTGCAAGGAGGAAGTTTAAATCCAGAACACTTTTATCTTTATTATGACAATCCAGTGGAGTATCTCTGTTATACAAATGAATATTACCGTACTTGTGTTGTACAGCAACCAATGTTAAAATCTCATATTGAATCTGAAATTGAAAATGCAATAGCTCCAGAAGTTGAAGCATGCTTTGAAGATTTAGTAGATAGTTTTGAAAATAAAGGATATGATGTTATTTTTAGGGAAGGAAACATTACTGTTGAATTACTTCCAGATGTAATAATGATTACTCTTTCTCATGAATTAACACTAACAAAAGGAGATACTGAAAAATATGCTACTTTTAGAATTTTATTTGAAAGTAATTTGTATGAATTAGTTAGTATTGCAAGAAGCATTATTGATTGGGAAGCTGAATATGGAGATGCTGATACAAGTCTTTACATGGCATATTATCGTGGATTAAAAGTTGAAAAAGTGATTAAAGAAGACGGAACAACAATTTACATGCTTACAGATAAAGAAACAGAAGATAAATTTCAATTTGCATCACGAAGTGTTGCATGGCCTATGTAAACAATGAGAAATAAAAAAAGTTTATTAATAATTGCCTTTGTCTTTTTATTTGCAATCTTCTTAATTAATCTTATTTCTGCTGCAGTTTGCTGTGAAAAAACAAATTATGGAGCTTATTGTCAAATGGAAATAGATAATTCAAAATGTTCAACTCAAATAAATGAATTAACTGGACAACCTTATCTAAATGCCCCTACTTCTTGTGAAGCAACTTCTTATTGTAAATCAGGAACTTGTGTAGATGTTGCAGAAGGAATTTGCCAAGAAAACACTCCAAAAACAGTGTGTGAAAAGGAAGGGGGAAGCTGGTATGATAGAAGTGCTGATGATTTAATTCAATGTCAATTAGGATGTTGTTATCTTGGAGACCAAGCAGCATTTGTTACACAAACTCGATGTAAAACTCTCTCTTCATTATATAATTT
>Ga0307421_1002384_pt1 | contig 10572 bp, 12 predicted proteins | sample SalMarWE160270MG_FD_202163 | JGI IMG/M metagenome (GOLD analysis project Ga0307421, IMG submission 202163) | Salt marsh sediment microbial communities from the Plum Island Ecosystem LTER, Massachusetts, United States - WE1602-70 | ecosystem: Environmental > Aquatic > Marine > Intertidal zone >...
CCATGGGACAGAATGCTATAGTTCAAGCAGAATTTTTTAATAATTCTTTAGGTATTTCCGGTATTGCCCTTACTAAAATGGATGGAACAGCCAAGGGCGGAATAGTAATTGCCATAAAAAAAGAGTTAAGTATCCCGATTAAATTGATTAGTTGTGGAGAAAAATTAAATAATTTATATGATTTTAAGGCTGAAAAATTTGTTGAAGCTCTTCTTGATTGACACTAAAGATAATTTTCTATATACTTATAAAGGTATTTTGTCGGAATGGAAAATTAACAGATAAACTGCAGTTAAGAGGAGTTATTTTTTTATGTTTGCCAACCTTACTGATAAGTTTCAGAGAATATTTAAAAAGATAAAAAACAAAGGAAAATTAAATGAAAATGATATAAAAAATTGTCTTCATGAAATTCGCATAGCCCTTTTAGAGGCAGATGTAAATTACAAAGTAGTAAAAGAATTTATAGATAGTTTACGCGATAAAATACTACAGGAAAAGATTTCTGAAAGCCTCTCCCCTGCACAGCAAATTATAAAGATTGTAAATGAGGAAATAACTTTAACCTTGGGGTCCAAACAAAATGACCTTAATGTAAATCCTTCTCCTCCCACTATTATCATGTTAGCGGGATTGCAGGGAACCGGTAAAACAACAACCGCCGTGAAATTAGCAAATTACTTTAGAAAAAAAGGGCATCTGCCACTCTTAATAGCAACGGATATATATAGACCGGCAGCCATTGAACAACTTCAGGTATTGGGCGAGAAAACGAATTTACCAGTTTTTTCTATGGGCAAAAAGGAAAGTGCACTAAATATTGTTAAAGCTGCCCTAAAATATTCATCTCAGAAAAATAATGATGTGTTAATTATAGATACTGCCGGAAGATTACATATAGATGATAAATTGATGAATGAATTAGAAGAGATTGATGAAAATATTCCTCTCCAGGAAAAATTATTGGTAGTAGATGCTATGGCCGGACAGGATGCGGTAAATTCCGCTAAAGTGTTTTGTGATAAAATAAAAATAAGCGGAATCATTCTGACAAAATTAGACGGTGACACCCGGGGGGGCGTTGCTTTATCTCTAAAGAAAGTTTTAGGAGTACCTATCAAGTTTATAGGCATAGGAGAAAAGATTGAGAACTTTGAACCTTTTCGTCCAGAAAGAATGGCTTCTCGGATATTGGGTATGGGTGATGTCTTAACACTGATAGAAAAAGTTGAAACTGCATACAGTAAGGATGAATTAAAAAAGCTAGACAGAAAGATGAGGAATCATAATTTTGATTTAAATGATTTCTATTTGCAGCTAAAAAAGATGAAAAATATTGGCTCTGTAGATCAGATTATGGATATGGTTCCAGGGTTTAATCATTTAAAAAATAGAATAGATGTTACAAAATTAGGAGAAAGAGAGGGTGAACTAAAAAAAATAGAAGCGATTATAAGTTCTATGACGATTGAAGAAAGGGAAAATCCTTCCATAATTAATGGAAGCAGAAAGAAAAGGATTTCTAGGGGGAGTGGAACACAGCTTTCCGATATAAATAGATTGTTAAAACAATTCTATCAGATAAAAGAAATGTTTAAAAAGAAACCAAAATTAAAAAACTTTTCTTTTAATTAAATTAAGCTTTCAATGTCTAAGGGGTAGTTTGTAGGAGCACGATATATTATGCCCCTATAAAAGCCAAAGGATAAAGAAAGATAGATTCCCGTTTTCATGGGAATGACCCATCAAAAAATTAGAAAATAAAAAATGTGAATAACAGAATGGAGGCAAAATTAATGTCAGTGAAAATTAAACTTAGAAGAGAAGGTGGGAATAAAAAACCTTTTTACAAAGTAGTAGTAATTGATTCTAGAAAGGCTTGTAACGCTAAATTTATAGAGCAATTAGGATATTATCAACCACTTTCCGATCCTTATGTTCTTAAGATTGACCAGGAATCAAGTTTAAAATGGATCGAAAAGGGTGCTCAACTTTCAGAAACAGTAAAAAAATTATTTAAGAAAGAAGGAATATTGAAAAATAAATAAGGACTAAGGAGATTATTTTGAGAGAACTTATTGAATTAATTATAAAAGGGATAGTAGACAATCCAGATAAAGTAGAGATAAATGAAATTGTAGGTGAAAAATCATCCATATTTGAAGTAAGGGTTGATCCTAGTGATATTGGTAAAGTAATTGGAAGACAAGGCAGAAATATAAAATCAATAAGAACTATCGTGAATGCTGCAGCGCAAAAGGATGATAAGCGGGCAGTTCTTGAAATTATCGATTAAAATTAGTCGTTAGTGAATAAAACTAGCGTAGAGCGCTTAGCGTATAGTGATTCAGTATCCTGTATCGAGTATCGAGTATCGAGTGAAGAAAATTATAATTCAAAAGTGAAGACGTGACATAACGAGCCCAAAGTGTAGCGGGGGGGGGTAGTTCCATCTCTTTTTCACGAGGGCAGGCTCACCCTTCTAATATTTTTCAACCATTAATTAGTTAACTCGTTTGTACTTATTTATTAACTAACTAACCAGACAACCAATTAACTTACAAGGGATGTAATATATAACATGTGATAAATAATGTGTAACAACTAACTGTTTTTATAATTTGATAAATTTAATCTTATTACTTATTACCTATTACTTATTACTGTATTTTATACGAGATACGAATTAGGGAGAAACATTATTGGATCAAGAATTTATTATAATTGCTAAAGTGGTTTCTACTCATGGCAATAAAGGGGAAGTTAACGTTTTTCCTCTTACTGATTCAAGTGATAGGTTTAAAAATTTATCTACCATTTTTTTAAAAAATAACCATAACCAAACAATATTAAATATAGAAAAAATAAGAATAAAAAAAGATATAGTTATTTTAAAATTAAAAGATATAGAAAACATAAAAGAAGCCAAAAAGTTAGTAGGGTCTTTTCTTGAAGTTGAAAGAAAAAATGCTATGAAACTACCCAAAAATACTTATTTTACCTTTGAGATAATTGGCTTGGAAGTATATACCGAAAATAATGTTTGTCTGGGAAAAGTAGAAAATGTGATAAGCACGGGAAGCAATGATATATATATAGTCAAAGATAAAAATAAAAAAGAATTGTTTATTCCGGCTATTCGTGATGTTATAAGGGAGGTTAATTTAGAAAAAAAACGAATGACCATAAATATGGTAGATGGATTAATATGACAAATAATTGTTTAGAAATTAATATATTAACGATTTTCCCCAATATGTTTAAAGGTCCTTTTTCTGAAAGCATATTGAGTAAGGCTCAAGAAAAAAAATTGATTAAAATAAATCTAATTAACCTTAGGGATTTTACCCTGGACAAACATAAGACTGTAGATGATTATTCTTATGGCGGAGGTCCTGGTATGGTATTAAAACCTCAGCCCATTTGGGATGCAGTAGAGGTGATTAAAAAAAATAAATCTCCATTTCCTTTAAAAATTATTATCACTTCTGCCCAGGGGAAGATTTTTAATCAGGGAATGGCGAAAGATTTGTCAAAAGAAAGTAGATTATTGATCATTTGTGGTCGATATGAGGGCATAGATGAACGGATACCTCAGCTTCTCACTGCAGAGGAAGTGTCAATCGGAAACTTTGTAGTTAGCGGGGGAGAATTGCCAGCTATGTTGATGATAGATGCAATTTCAAGGATGGTTCCCGGAGTTTTAGGGAAAGAAGAATCTATGGTCAATGATTCATTTTATAATGGATATCTTGATTATCCTCACTATACCAGACCGGATGAGTTTGAAGGCCTTAAAGTTCCAGATATATTGCTTTCGGGTAATCATAAAGAAATCGAAAAATGGAGAAGTGAGCAGTCTTTATTAAGAACTTTGATTAGAAGGCCTGAAATATTTGCAAATAAGAAATTATCTAAAAGAGAGTTAATTTTGCTTAAAGAATTTGAAAAAGATTTTAAGGAATATATTGGTAAAAAGTTAGAAAAAAAGAGAATAAAAATATAAAAAAATAATGTAACCCAAGATGTGAAGAGAATGTGCAGTGAATACTTAGAAAATGTTATTTAAAAAATATTCAGGAAGGATGATTTTCATGACAGATTATATTAAACAATTAGAAGAGGAACAATTAAAAAAGGAGAATAGCGTATTTGTACCTGGTGATACAGTCGAAGTTTATCAAAAAATTATTGAAGGTACCAGAGAAAGAGTGCAGGTATTTAAAGGGATAGTAATAGCTAAAAAGCATGGTGGAAGCAAGGAAACATTTACAGTAAGAAAAATATCTAAAGGTGTTGGAGTAGAAAAAGTATTTCAACTGCATTCACCGAATGTTGCAAAAGTAGTGGTTTTAAAAAAAGGAAAAACGCGAAGGGCAAAATTATATTATTTAAGAGATAGGGTCGGGAAAACCAGCAAAGTTAAAGAAAAAAGATAATTAAATGCTGCTTGAGGCAAAAGATAGGAAAATAAAAATAATAAAAGCCATCATTTGCAGTTATAGGAGAAAAATTGAAAGATTATATGCGGAAAGATTAAGAATCTATAATCTCTATAACTATGAAAATCAACTAAAACTTGAAGGATACTCTCTAGTTGCCGGAATAGATGAGGCAGGCAGGGGTTCGTTGTCCGGGCCAGTAGTGGCTGCTGCAGTAATTTTGCCCTGCCAATTGTTTATTCCCCATATTAAAGATTCAAAAAAGTTAAGTTCACAAAAAAGGACAGAATTGTATTGTTCTATCTTAAGTAAAGCAAATGACGTGGGAATTGGTGTTGTGGAAGCCAAAATTATTGACAGGATAAATATCGCTCAGGCTTCTTTTTTGGCAATGAAAAAAGCTATTTTAGATTTGAAAAAAGTACCAGATTATTTATTAGTGGATGGCTTTAAAATTCCCCACCTAAATATTTTCCAGACACCATTAATTAAAGGCGAAGATAAAAGCATATCAATTGCCGCTGCCTCTATAGTTGCTAAAGTCTATAGAGACAATATGATGATTCAATATGACCAAAAATACCCACAATACCTTTTTAAAAAAAATAAAGGTTATGGTACAAAAGAACATCTTGAAGCACTACTCAAGTACGGTCCATCGGAAATACATAGAAAAAGCTATAAAAGAGTAATAATGTAACTGATTTAAAATAAGTAATTAGTCATTAGCATGATTCGTATCTCGTACAAACTAGCGTAGAGCGTACAGCGTAGAGCGTAGAGTTAGGAAAGAAGAAGACAGAATTCAGAAATCAGTATAAATCCGTATCTTCTTAAGGATTAGGTAGCCGATATCCTCATAGGACAGGCGTCTCGCCTATATGTAAAGGATAGATTTCCTCTTCCCGATTAGGTCGAGGACAGGTTTCGTGGGAATGATAGAGAATAATGACAGGTCAAATAAATTCGATACTAAAGCATCGTAAAATACATAATAAGCATTCTGTTTTTGATACTATACGCTACGCGCTGTACACTCTACGCTAATTAAATAATATAAAGATAGATGATGATTAAAGATGGATAATATAGGGAAATTTGGTGAAGATATAGCTTCTAAATATTTACAAGAAAAAGGCTACAAAATTAAAGAGAGAAACTATCGTACCTTCTTAGGAGAAATAGATATCATCAGTGAATATAGGGGAACTATTGTCTTTGTGGAAGTAAAAACCAGGCGTTCTGATAGGTTTGGATATCCTGAAGAAGCAATAAACCTTAATAAGCAACGAAAAATAATTAAAAATGCTTTATGTTATTTGGCTAAATTTAATCTTTGGGAAAAAAATTGCTTCTTTGATGTAATATTGGTCAGCCTCTCTAACCATAAAGATGTAAAAAGATTAAAACACATCAGGAATGCCTTTTATCTTGATGATAAATAAATTTTGAGTATACATTTAAGAAAAAACTATATTATAAAAGGTAGAACCATATCTCAAAATTTAAAATATAAATATATATCTCGATTCAAGGTTTTTCACTTGATGTCTGCCTTACTTTGGGCTTTGATATATCGTAGCCCTATTTCTGAATTCTGATTTTCTTAATGAGATACGTGTCTTGATACGAGTGAGATTTACTAGAAAAGTAGGTGTTTTTTTGCTATCCAAATTATATAGTGCCGCATTATTCGGAGTAGAAGCTTTTATGGTTGAAATCGAAGTTGATATTCATCCAGGATTGCCTTCGTTTAATATCGTAGGATTACCTGATACGGCTGTTCAGGAATCCCGAGAAAGAGTTAGAGCCGCCATAAAAAATTCTGAGTTTAAATTTCCAATGCAGAGAATTACGGTAAATCTTGCTCCAGCGGATATCAAAAAAGAAGGACCTATTTTTGATCTATCCATTGCTCTGGCAATTTTAGTTGCCAGTAAGCAAGTTAAACCAGTTCTATTAAATGAATATTTGATTATGGGTGAATTATCTTTGGATGGAAGTATAAAACCGGTAAATGGTATGCTTCCCATTGCTTTGATGGCAAAAAAAATGAGTAAAATAAAATTACTTATTCCTAAAGCAAACGCTAAAGAAGCAGGGATAATTAAAGAATTACAAGTATATCCGGTTAATTCACTTTACGAAGTAGTTGATTTTTTAAATAAAAAAATATCCATTGAACCAATGTCTATAGATTTAGAAGACATTTTTAAACTAAACAAAAACAGCCTAATAGATTTTTCTGATGTTAAAGGGCAGGAACATGCTAAAAGAGCTTTGGAAGTTGCGGCAGCTGGAAGTCATAATGTTATCATGATTGGTCCGCCAGGTTCCGGAAAAACCATGCTAGCACGTAGGCTACCATCCATCCTTCCTTCTTTAACACTGGAAGAATCTATAGAAATTACTAAATTATATAGTATTGCGAATTTACTTCCCCCGGATATCCCTTTGATTACGGATAGACCTTTTAGGGCTCCGCATCACACCATAAGTAATGTTGGATTAATCGGAGGAGGTAAGACGCCCAAACCTGGAGAAATTAGCTTGGCACATAATGGTGTCCTATTTTTGGATGAATTACCGGAATTTTCTCGAAGTGCTTTAGAATCTCTACGTCAACCCCTGGAAGACGGGATGGTCACCATTTCACGCTCTCTGAGTTCTGTTAGCTATACTTCTTCTTTTATGTTAATAGCTTCCCTAAATCCTTGTCCTTGTGGTTTTTATGGTGATCCGGTTAAGGTTTGCACCTGTAGTTCGTCTCAAATTGTAAAATATCGCTCCAAGATATCGGGGCCGTTATTAGACCGAATTGACATTCATGTTGAAATCCCCCGGTTAAATTCTCGAGAAGTCATGGAGAAGGATTTTGAAGAAAACTCTTTTACCATAAGAGAAAGAGTAGAAAGGGCAAGAAAAATACAAAGGGGAAGATATCACGAAGACAGTATTTTTTGTAATGCTCAAATGTCAAAAAAGCAGATTAATGAATATTGTAACATTGATGACAATGCTAAAAATTTACTTTACAAGGCTATGGAAAAGTTAAATTTGAGTACCCGAGCTTATGACCGTATATTAAAAGTAGCCCGAACCATAGCTGATTTAGAACAGTCGAAGAAGATAGAAATTTCTCATTTATCTGAAGCTATTCAATATAGAAGTCTTGATCGTAAATTATGGTTATATTAATAATGACCAGAGTTTCTAAAATACACAATTATTTATATAAATAAGAGGTATTATAATTATGATAAAAAAATTGGCTCCATCGATTTTAGATGTCGATTTTACCTGTTTAGAAAAAGAATTAAGAAAAATAGAAAGTGGAGGGGTAGACTTACTTCATTTAGACATTATGGATGGAAATTTTGTACCGAATATTTCTTTTGGACCCAAGATAGTAGAATCAATTAAAAAGATAACCTCTCTTCCCCTGGAAGTTCATCTGATGGTAGAAAAACCGGAGAATCATATCAAAACATTTATTAATGCAGGAGGAGATATTATCATTGTACATTATGAAACTTCTAAACACCTTGACAAACTTATTCAAATCATTAATGACGCTGATGTAAAATCCGGTGTTGCACTAAATCCGGCGACACCTCTAAGTGTTATGGAATATTTAATTAGTAAAATAGATTTCTTATTATTAATGACCGTTAACCCGGGCTATGGCGGACAGAAATTCATTCCGGGAATGATAGATAAAATAAAAAAGGCAAGAAAAATAATAGATAATCAAAAAAAACCAATAAGTTTAGAAGTCGATGGCGGAATAAATTTAGATAATATTTCTGAGGTAGCCAAAGCAGGAGCAGAAATAATTGTGGTTGGTCAATTAATATCTAAAAGTACAAATCCTGAAATGACCATAAAAAAAATAAAAAAGATTTTAAATCAGTCGATAGTAAATAAAACTAGCGTATAGCATTTAGCGTATACATTTAGTGGTTATATAGTTAGTTGGTTAACTGGTTAGTTAGTTAAAACATCATTACAATCCAGGTAACTAATTAACTAACAAAGGTTCTAATCTGTAACATGTGATAAGCAAGGTATAAGTACTTGTTCTTATGATTTCTGAAATTTAATCTTGTTACTCATTACTTATCACTCATTACTGTTTTACTCGTTACTGTGTATTTTATAAAAAATGGGAGTGTCTGTTTTGAGAAAGCCTATTGTTGCCATTATCGGAAGAATAAATGTCGGGAAATCGACTTTATTTAATAGAATCACTAAGAAAAGAACCGCTATTGTGGAAAACGAACCTGGGATTACCAGAGATAGGATATACGCAGAATGTGAATGGAAAGGCAAGCAATTTACTCTGGTAGATACCGGAGGTGTGGATTTTATAAAAAAGGAAGAAATGCAAAAAAAAATAACTGTTCAGACTGAATTAGCTATTGAAGAGGCAGACTTGGTCATATTATTGGTCGATATCAAAGAAGGAATAAATCCGGATGATTTTAAAGTGGCTAAAACGATTAGAGGAAAAAACAAAGCAAGTATCCTGGTAGCCAATAAAGGAGATATAAGGGGAAGTGAATTAAAATTATATGAGTTTTACGAATTAGGATTCGGAGACCCTTATATTATTTCAGCAGAACATGGATTAAATATTGATGATTTATTAGATAGAATAATATCCTATATTTCAGAAATAAAAATAGAATCAGAAGAAGAAGAAAACATAATAAAAGTATCAATTCTTGGAAAACCCAACGTAGGAAAATCAAGTTTATTAAATCGTATTTTAGGAGAAGATAGAATAATAGTCAGCGAACATCCAGGTACCACCAGAGATGCCATTGAAGTAATTTTTAAACATAATTCATTAAAATTAATATTTATCGATACCGCAGGTCTGAGGGACAAGGCAAAACCGAAAGAAGATGTTGAATATTACAGTACATTAAGAACTTTTGAAGCGGTACATAATTCAGGTATAATATTATTGATATTGGACTCTACTCAGGGAGTAAGCACCCAAGATAAAAAAATAGCAAATTATATTCAAAAAGAAAGAAAAGCCTGCATTATCATATTAAATAAATTTGATTTAATTAAAGATAATGTAGATAGAAAATTATTTATTGATGAAGCAAGATATGAATTATCCTTTTTAAAAAAATCTCCCATTATAATGACTTCTGCTGTAACAGGTTATAATATTGATAAAATTATTTCAACAATTAAAGAAGTTGCCTTACAATATAGTAAAAAAATTCCCACTTCGGCATTAAATACTTTTATAAGTGAAATTATATCCAAAAACCCGCCAAAATATGTAGTGGGGAATACTCTAAAAATTAAATACGCTACTCAAACAGGAATAAAACCACCTGAATTTCTATTATTTGTAAACAATCCTAAATTAATGTATACTTCTTACCATAAATATTTAGAAAATGAAATTTATAAAGCTTTTGGTTTTGAAGGTTCACCGATAGTTATTAATCTAACGAAAAAAGAGGGAAGAGGGAAATAATATGAAGAGTGTCTTAGTAATAATGGGCTGTTACCTTTTAGGCTCTATACCTTTTGGCTATATCGTTGGTAAAGTGTTTAAGAAAGTAGATATAAGGGAATTCGGAAGTGGAAATATAGGCGCAACCAATGTTTTAAGAATATTGGGGCCTTCATTAGCCTCTTTTTCAGTAATTGGTGATATTGGCAAAGGTATTCTATCTATCTATTTGGTACGCTTTTTTAACATTGATAATTTATTAATATTCACTATTGCTGGATTAGCTGTAATATGTGGTCATGACTGGTCTTTATTCCTCGGATTTAAAGGCGGAAAAGGAATTGCTACTACCTTGGGAGTTGTACTTGCTCTTAATCCGATAATAGCAATTTTAGCAGTAATAGTCTGGGTGATTGTTATAATATTAACCAGGTACGCCTCTTTATCATCTATTTTTGCTGTCATATCCATCTTGGTTTTTACAATATTGTTAAAACAACCCTATGAATACATTATGTTTAGTACGATAGTTATGATTCTAGGTATTTTTAAACATAAAGATAATATTGAAAGATTAAAATCAAAGAAAGAAAGAAAAATTGGAGAAAAGATCAAAATAGATTAGTTGTTAGTGAATGGTCGTTA
>Ga0307421_1002388_pt1 | contig 10563 bp, 7 predicted proteins | sample SalMarWE160270MG_FD_202163 | JGI IMG/M metagenome (GOLD analysis project Ga0307421, IMG submission 202163) | Salt marsh sediment microbial communities from the Plum Island Ecosystem LTER, Massachusetts, United States - WE1602-70 | ecosystem: Environmental > Aquatic > Marine > Intertidal zone >...
GATCGGCACGAAAATCAGTGTTGGCAAAACGTTCATCAACTGTTGCCTGCTGAAGTTCGATCAATGACGGCTTGTTAAAGAATTCTCGATTATCTGCAAATTTAAGCAACTCAACAAATCGTGCTACTCGCTTCTGATCTGGGGTAGTTCTCTCAATCTCGAAGGAAGATTTTGTTTCCTTGGTATATAGGTAAGAGATAGCTCGACGCAAGACCTCTTCAGGATAGTTCCCAACTACCTCCACCCCTTTCTTGTCCAGCTGAAGGTCTACACAGTTCTTCAGAGCTTCGGTCTTTCGAATCATGGGGCAGAAACGCCGATCGCCCAAAAGATTATTAATAATCTTTTGCCTCCTTTGCGGTATGCCCTTGGTGGTGTAGTAATTGGAGCGATCCAGTAGCTCAACATAATTGGACACCTTGGAAGGCTCTAAGTCAAGCTCCTTGCCAGCAAGAAACTCGTAAAGAAACCAGATCTTTCGTGTATACTTTCCAGCCGGGGTCTCTTTTATGAAGCGTTCAAGTTCTTTGTGGTCAATTACCAAGAAAAGAGCGCTGAGAATTTCCAGATTTATCTGTTCAAACTTGAGGGCAAATTTTAGATGATCCCCCAATTCATCGCCTGGATCATATTTCTTCGTGTAGATCTCAGTCCTTCTATGTCCATCTATTACTGTTTTGGACCGCCCCTTCTCCGCAATGTATGATCGAACATAGTGTGGTATGACCTCGAGTGAATACCGGCGAATCAACTCGCCGTAACCTACCGGTTTAAGACCTTCGGTTGTGTTAAATTCTGCATTTTTCATTGGTTCACCGTTGAAGAAGATGTTCTTGTGTAGAAAAAAGCATTTATTTAGTCCTTACTGTAGCAAAATATATTTTTTTGCGCAACCAATTTTTGCTAATACCTCCCGACATTTTGATTTGTTGTAAAATACATTTTTTTAAGCAAAATTACAGTTCTCTTGTGGAAATAGTTGAGAAACACTGTGATTTTTTCGCGGTCTGCTTCGCCATCCATCCGTTTATCTATCCGTCCGACACCTCCAACTACATAGAGCAACCGCGACCATTACCACTACGATAGCGACGATGAACATAATGATTGAGAAGGATTGGAAATAAAAAGAAGGACAAGAAGGAGGGTTAATGGATCATATACAATTTGGTATACCATGGAGCCAATTTCATGCCTGTTCTACTGTCGCTTTGCTAACATCATTTATTAACTTTTTTCTTTTTTATTCAGCCCAAATGTACATTTCTGTCCAATGTCAAGGGCTGATACCAATCATTCACACGCGGGCATAACCTGCTGAGATGAAGCGCAGCGAAATCTCGGTCAGAGTTCATGCCATGGTTATTTTTTCTTGACATATTGGTAAATTGTAATTAATAATTGATTTAACAATAAACTTCCCCTGAGGTTTCGACCCAGGGCGCGGGGCCACTTCGGTGGCCTCTGCTTATTTATAGCTTACAAGTATGCGAACTTACATTTATATTGACGGGTTCAATTTTTATTATGGAGCTGTAAAAGATACGCCATATAAATGGTTGAATTTTAAAAAATTATTCGAATATTTACTCGACTCATCACATCAAATCCTTTCCATCAAATATTTCACAGCGATGGTTACTGGGAAAATTGACCCCGACCAACCCATAAGACAAAAAACGTATATAAGAGCGCTTGAAAAGTATGTCCCCGAAATTTCAGTTTATTACGGCAAGTTTCTAAGCCACAATGTTTTTAAGCCACTGGCGTACCCAATAAATAAAAACCTTTTTGGAAAAGATATCAAATTTGTACAGGTCATCAAGACCGAGGAAAAAGGATCTGATGTTAATCTTGCAGTGCACCTATTAAATGATGCTTGGCTTAACCTTCATGATTGTGCCGTAATTGTATCCAATGATAGCGATCTATCAGAATCACTAAAGCTCGTAAAGGAACAGCATAAAAAGAAAATAGGCCTAATCACTCCAGGGAAAACACACCCATCAAGAGAACTCTTGAAATACTCAGATTTCACTAAACGAGTCAGAAAAGGCGTTTTGGCCGCATCTCAATTACCTGATCCCATCCCCGGTACAACAATCCACAAACCTGCTGTATGGTAAGATAGAGAGAGCTAACCGGCTTGGAAAAGCGCAAGCTTTTGACCGTGTTAAGCGATGGGGAAGAGTTCTTTTACAAATGTACCGACTTTTATGAACCATATTGCGAGCGGGCAATACGATGGGATGATCAGGACCTCGCCATTAAATGGCCAATTGAAGACCCAATTCTTTCAGAAAAGGATGCTAACTGCCCGTTATTAAAAGATGTTGAATTGCCTGCATAAAACAGGACTCCGAAAAAAAGAACCGTTCATGGTCAAGATGAAGGCCCTTTCAATTGCTCTCCCATTAAAAAATCATTGATTTTGCATATTATTGTGCCCACATTCCATCAAGACCCCATATTTAATAAAGCGAATACTCGCCTATACCCTCTACTAAGATGTGGAAAGAGGCAGGTAATAAGAATTATTAGTTCTGCCCACGAGTCCTAAATGTAACCCACGCCTCATTAATCACTCAAAAAAGGTCACGTAACCCCTTCCCTGCGCATATTTACTAAGAGATCTTTGCATCAGACTCATTCTGTTCCCGAAAATCACTATCTTCTCTTATGATGGAACCATTCTCTTTAAAATAACTTTCCCTGAATCTGAATATCTAGACCCTTCACTTTTTTTGATGCTCCTGTCTTTTTGTTTATCAAGCTATCAATATCTACTTTTGCTTTTTGCTTTGTGTATGCATTTCTAAGAGTATCAAAATAAATCAATTGCCAATTTTCATTTTCAAAATGATCTTTAAAGAGCGGAGAGGTCAGTTTGTTTCTTAATTGGCCTTCCCGTTCCTCCGGTAAGACCATAAACTTATCGACTCCCTCGTCTACATTTGAACCCCGCATCAAGACGCTGGTCATTGTGGTGGTCGATTCTATTTCAAAGATAGCCTTGATCTCTTTACCCTTTATCCAGATAAGGTCTATATTTTCGATCACACTCTGATTTGAAGCATTATCAACCTTCAATTGTTTAAGTGTCATATATTCTTTAAGGGTTTTGCCTTTTGCGACGAGCCCACTGTCTCTTTCATGCTGTTCCCTTTTCCCGATCCAGATATTATGCCCCTTCTTCTTACCAATGAGGGCAAGGATTGCAAGAATTTCACTGTGCTGATTGACACGCTGCTGGATTTCGGGTTTTAAAAGCCAATAACCTCCTGAGACTTTCCTTGCAAAGATATTAAGGGCATCCTTGATGCTTGTACTGTCCGATGTAAGGGAATTGGGAAACTCAGTGCTGACCGCATCCCACATCTCGGTAAATGTTACCCTCCCCCTTTGATAAAGTTTTCTATAGACTGTCTGTTCTACCCTTTCAGTCAATGGTATTTCACTAAGTCGTGGCACAATAGAGGTATCCTTAAACCACCAGAGTTTACCCTCTGCCCCGCCAAGTTTTGCAGGAAGGAGCACAAACTCTTTATCAAGGTGCTTTTTAAGCACCGTATTTATATCAAGTCCAGTCTTGAGGCTCCCAAAAAAGCCATGTTTTGCAAGCACAGGGTCTATATAGTTTATGATAATAGTGTACGGCGTAGGCTCCGCCCTCTCTGCAAGAAGGCCTATTGTTGTTTCAACCACAATGTTTTCGAACCTGACCTCGTCAATCTCCTCTGGCTTCGAGACAGCAGTTTTCGGCTTATTAAACCTGAGATAAAAGTCCCCTTGTGCTGAACCAAAAGGCTGAAGTAGCGACTTTGCAGAAGGCCTTGCAAGCTCCTGATGGTGTATCTTCTGAAATTCAAAACCTGTAAAGATACCGGCCCTTATGGTGGCATTACGAACTTTGAAAGTAGGGTTATGAAAGGTAAGCGTCAGATAATGTTCAGGCTTTAAGACCTTAAACATGTTTTGGAAGCTGTTTGAGAGAAGGGCATAATATGAATTGAAATCCTTGTGCTGACGTTCATTCCTGACGATCTCATTTGCTACAATCTTTTTGATATAATCAGTATTCATCTTAAGCCAGGAAACCCACATATAAGAAAGCTCACCAAATTGAATTGAGGCATCATAAGGTGGGTCTGTAAATATGTAGTCGACCGCTCCTTCCGGTAGCTTTTTCATCAAGTCGAGACAGGAACCATTGTATATATAGACATCTGCTTTGCCGGAAAGGACTTGCTCAAATGAAGTGGCAATCTTAATATCCTTGAAAATTTTGTTCGATTCTCCTTTTGCCTTTAAAAGGCCTTGTCTCCCGGTTATCGTACTTTCAAACCTATCCCATACATTCAATTCCATAAACACATCTGCAGACCAGTAGCTATGTTCATTCCAAACCGAACTGAAAGGACGAGTTGGCCTTACAGGCATCATTTTAGTGCATAAATGGCTCATCGAAGAAAAACCCATCTTTAGGAAATCCATCAAATCCCTTTTTGGCTCCTCTTCTATGGCCTCCATCAACCACGCAAGGGCCTGAAGGTTTCTTTTTGTAAAAAGTTCATCTACAGATTCATATTGTTGTTTTTCCTTGAATGGTCTGCCATCTGGATAGTAAAAGGAATTCGTGGGATACCATTCCTTTATCTTCTTTTTTTCAATCCTTTCAAGGAGGTCTTTGTCAAGCCTGGTAACCGTACAGTTTTTTTCCTGCCTGTCTCCGCAGTAAGGACATGACTGATACCGGATTTCTAAACACTCGCCACCTTTCCATATTGCGCAATCAAAGACAAGCTCCTTTTGGCATTTTCGACATCTGGTTAGATAGAGATTTTCAATCTTATCTTTTACCTTTTCCTCCACGCGTTTGAATGCTTCATAGACATGAAGCTCATTAACAGGTTTGATGGTGAGGCGTATAATTTCGGTAGCAATAGGAACCAAGTCGCAAACAATGGCCCTTCTTCCGTTTTTGAGGGCTTCCATCGCAGTAATGCCGCTACCTGCAAAAGGGTCAAAGACTATTCCACCCTCTGGACAGTACGTCTTAATATATTCCCCTACCACATTCCATGTTTTCCTCGACCAGTATTTGTGCCATAGATACATGGAAGTATGGGCTAGTGGGGGGACCTGGCGATTCATGTGAACGACATGCCCTGCGCCTGTTGCCGAAGCATCCACCTTTCTTGGTTTTTTCAGCCTATTCCTTTTCAAACCTATTCCCTTTCGAGCGCTTTCGCAATTCTGTGCACCACTTCCAAAGCGGCGGCAATTCTGACCACCCTGACATCACCTAACCCCTCAATCTGCGCAATATCATAGAGCTTTTGCCCCATGATGCCGCTTATTGACCCATATTTGTCCAGCACTTCTCGCGCAAGGCCTTCTGCCGTCTTGTCTTTATGCCCGCCCCCGATGATCACGGCCAGGATATCCGCATCGGACAGCTCGGGCAGGGTTAGTTTCACAAGCCTGCTGTTGGGAAGATCCCATTCGTTCTCGCTGAATATCCTTTTTGCCATTTCAAACGGAGCCGCAATCCGCGCCATCTTGCCTTTCTTTAGGCCCTTAATATCTTGAAAGTCCGCAAATGTCTTTCCCAAAAGTCCGGCTATTGAATAATATTTATCCAGCAGTTCCTTTGCAATGTCCTGGGCCGTCGTTCCTTTATATCCGCTTCCGATCAAAATGGCGAGTAATTCTTCATCTGTCAGCGCTGCTGGTCCAAGTTCAATAAGTTTCCCTCCCGGGTGATTCCATGTTGGCTTGGATTTTTCCATATTAACCTCTTTTTAAGAGCCAGGAGTCAACTCAGCTCTTGACTCATTATGCAGCCAGCCACGTTGAGCATGCACAAAAAAATAAGACCCTGCTCTCATTTTGAGAAACAGGGTCCTGGTCAAATTAACTCATATTCCCTCCTGATCGAGGTTAAAACCAATTATTCTAAAACTTAATGATAATTACCTAAAATCAGGTGAATGGTCAAGAAAAACACACAATGCTGAGCAAGGAGCATATAAAAGGAGACATCCCTTAGATGTTAAGCAATTTCAGCACGATGTCCCCCTTTAGAGACCTGTCTATTTAAGTTTCCTCAAACTTACTGACGTGGTACGTAATGTTCCAAATCTGCATTCCACCATTAACGAAGGTGACCTGAAACCGTTCCGGAGAGTCTGTTTTTCTTTCCGATATAGGTATCTCTGTCACCGAAATACCTGAGGGCATTTGAGCCTGCAAAGCATAAACAGAAATTTCCTCAACGAAACAGCAAAGACGGTCTATCATGTAATTCACAAACTCGGAAACTGATTGACCGGAGATTTGAGGCTCCACTGCCTCAATTGTGCCAGAGCTTTCCTTATACCCCATCCTTGGCAGCATCCAACCTTCGTGCAAGTCATTCCTTATTAAAATCAGTCGCTCAGACCATTTACGAGTTTCCTGAAAATAGGCAGCTAATTCAGGCTTTGTTTTTCTGAGTGCTGTAATTTCATTGTCGAATGTTCCTTGCTTTTGATATAGAAAACCAATATTCAACTTTAAAACCGCCGACAGTTTTTGCATTCCATCTTTGAGTACCCGCACTGTACTATTAAGGAACTCTTCAGCCTGTTTCCGCAACTTATTATCGATGCTCTCATTAATGCGAATTATCTGTCCGTTCAACCGGGCAGTTTCACCTAATGACACTTTGCGGATGTGTTTAGTTAGTATTTCAATGATTTCCTTTGCAGTTGTTCGGGAATTAAAAAGGGTCATCACAACGAACTCATAAGCCTTGTCGAACTCTTCACGTTTTTTGTCATCCGAAAAAATAACATCGCGAAGATTCAGAATCCCGAGAAGCAACCGGGCCATAAATGGTGAGGTCGTGCCCTCATCAGCAATTTTTGAGACAATCCATTTTGGCTTTTCTGCCTTCACATTCATGTTAGTTTGCCGCTGAATCCTCCCCAGCAGTTCTCTGAATTCTGTTTGCCCAATAGGTAGAACACTGGAAATTGCTCCATTCGACTGTCTAATTATCTGGGCATTTTTTGCTATTGGCCCGAGGAAAACGAGAATTCCCTCTAGCGGCAACTTTCCGATTAAACGCACTACTCCGCCACCCTGCCAATTGATAAATTGCAAATGAGATAGAAGAGTTCCCTTATTATCTTCAATACGAAATGGGAGAGGTGGGAGTACACGCCCCGTATACACTTCATCTGGCACAGGAACCAACTGGCTCTCCAGATTGAATTGGTAAGCGCCAAGCGTGATTCCAAAAGGTGAAATATTCTCTAAAACAACGCCCATGTTCGGCAATTTTGTGCCAGGAGAAAAGGTTTGCAAATGCATAAACAAAAGAGCGCACATTCTGTTCATCGAAAACAGTCCGAGACCCCGCGCAAAGACATGTACGTACATTGGCATGACCGCGGAACACTTGATGCTAGGCAGGAGGAAGTCACCTTTTATAGGTTCACCATGAATCTGTACAGCGTAATTGACTGTGCCCTTCGTCAGAACCGCAACCATGTCCGGCCATGCTGTGGATGGATGGTTCTTGTTCTGCAGGATCATAAACTCTGCAATTTTTTCAATGGAGCTAGACGAATCAACCGCAAAGATAATACCCAGCGGTGTGTAATTGATCGGAAACTCTATTTTTGGTGTTTGAGTCCTTTTTAGGCGCTTAAAGACCGCAATGCTCTCGTACCCTGCACGGAGCTCTTCCCGGCCAAGGCTTTCAGCTACATGAACAGCGCAAGCGACTGCATCTACATTGATCTTAACAGGTTTGCCTTCCGATTTTGTTTCTGAACTTGTATAAATGACAGTATCGAATGTTGCATTATATCCTTCAGCATCGATTATATATGCAGATCCAGCTCTAAAGGGCCATGTCAGGAATTGATTCAGTGTTGAATTGAGGCGCTCCGCAATGTTTGCACGGGGAATACGCACCGCCTGAAGCAGTATTTGCGCCGCGCTATAAATCTGCTGTGCAACGGAACCCCCCATAAGCTCATGTCTTTCTTGAGTTTATCAGACCGTTTTCTCCCGATATTATCTTGGGAAATGGTGCAGATATTTTTCAGGCAGACAAGGCCGTCTATATAATTCTAAGACCCGGCCTTCTTTTAGCCACGTTCATTTTATCTTATCCCAAGAACTGACTTTGTTTTTCTATAATCCTATTCCTCAGACTGAATATCACGGAATAGGTATTTCCCATCGGGTTGCACGAAAACATCTACAATTACTCGATGATTTACCATTGGTCCTACTAAATCATCAATAATGTCGCCTGTCTGGTTGATCTTGATATTTTCTCGATCTGTTCCAGGAAAGCTTATTTCAATCCAGTCTTTATCTAGGTGCAATGCACGGAGTACGCCATTTAACTGCTCTTCCTTGAATTCCGCCACTTCTTTAGGTGGTTTCTTGTTTTCCTTTAAAGTCTTATTTATAGCTTGGCGTGATGTTGGGGAAAAGATTATAGGGCGAGCCTCGATATCTGTTGTTGACTTTATCTCTACCCTATCAAAAGACTTTCCCGTAGGCGAAAGGTTACGTGTCAATTTCAGGAAAGCTTCACGGTACTCTGGATTAGGTACGATTCTTTCCAGCTCTTCGTGAGTTTCTTCTGCAGTAGCCTCAACGATCTTAAGGAAGTTTTGTGTAACATCCTCTACTTCTGGGGTTTTATCAGGGAATATTGATAATTGAGCTGGTTTTTGCACACGCACAGCAAATTGGTAGCTGCCAAGAGGGGCTTGAAGTAACCACGGACGAAATTGCTCTTGAATGTCAGCACTAGGAACACCGCGTTTACGAAGTGGGAGATTTAGAAGATATTCAATTGTTCGGTAAAATAAGCCACGCACCTCATCTACTTTGCGAAGTATAAGATCAAGCGGTGCTCCACCAGGGACAACTATTCCACCTCCAACTGAAACCAACACTTCGCCTTTCATGAATTCAATGCCAACTTGTTGATAATTTTTTTCATTCCAGATTGCTTGTAGAATTATTTGCAACTGATTTATTGAAAAAGTAGGCAATAAATCAGTGGCAAGCCACTGGTGCGCTACATGTTCTGCCTGCCATAAATCATGTGCTTTAAACCAGAGAGAGGTTGCGCTGACCGCTGTTATCCCAAGCGTTCGTGTTTTACTCTGATCAAGTTTGGTAATTGCTAGCTCCTCTTCTTTAGCAGCAAGCCGATAGAATTCAACAGCACTCTTTTCATTGCCCTGCTTAAGAGCGGCTTGTGCTTGGCTCGCATATTCCTCACTTTTTGAGTGGTGCATAATCCAGCTCATGATATCCCTTCAACAGATCTCATAGAAATCAATTTTACTTTAAAACCCACAACAGCCGCTAAGGCTGGTAAATTACTTTTTCCCTCTTGGGCTTGCTTAACTTTAATGTTAAGTCGCCTTTGCACCTCATAGATGTCTAAATTTGTTCCAGACACTTCGAGTCGTAAGCAATCTTCTAAATCTATAATTAAATTATTGCTTGGAGCAATATAATAATCTGCTCCTGTAAGAGTTTCAGCCCGTCTTATAGCGAAAAGCCCTAATGAAAGCTCTGTGGCGGCAAGTGCACAGGCGTAAGCACCATCTCTCGTTGCGTCATTTATATTAGCCCAAGCTCTCCGAGATCGCTCACCTGGTGACTCCCATTCCACCAGTGCTTGCTGTTCTGAAGCCCGATTCTTCAACGTGAATTCTTGAGGCGGTTTATGATGCCGGTCAAGACACACGCGAGCGGCTTCAAGGTAGCTTTCAGCTAAGGCTGGTGTGAGACCAGGGTGGCGCTTGGCTAAATCATTTAATGGCAATAATGGTATTGTCATAAATATAAGCCTCTTAATCCTCGCTTAAACGCCTGGATACAAGCCCATTTGGGCTATTTAATATTTAAAATGTATTGCCAAATAATGAGTAGAATATTCGGAAAAGGATTATATCTTATTCCGCAGAAAATGACATCCCAAAAGATGCAGGAGGATCAGAGGATACCATGCTTACACAAGATTGAGGGATTATCAGACAGCCAGAAGCCCTTATCCCCCACCTGTCTACCTATGGCAGAACCACCCTCCCTTGAAAAAAGAAAAAGGCAGTTAAGAAAAAATCTCAACCGCCTTTAGCCCTGCATGAGTTATTTAATTATTTAAGCCCCCTTCTTAATTGAGATGCAATCAGGAATCTGATTGCGTTCTAAAACTCTCAAAGAACCGCCCTGTGTAGATCCCGATTTATCGGGAGTTGTGTGGGGGCTGGGGGAGAAAAACCCCGGCTACCCGATTAGGCCAAATTATTCCATTCGTCAGCGGTAACTGAACGTTCCAAGATTGGCTCGACCTCATTCAACATCATGCGTAACTGTGGAACTGAATATTCAGCATTTAAAGGGATGCTCAGGCGATGGTTTTTAAAGACCATAAATTGATGGCGCGTACCTGAGAAAGGGCCATCGAAACCAAGTTGCCGCAATCGTTTTATGAAATCCCGACGTTTACACGGCTGCCATCGACTCACGGCTTGG
>Ga0307421_1002390_pt1 | contig 10558 bp, 8 predicted proteins | sample SalMarWE160270MG_FD_202163 | JGI IMG/M metagenome (GOLD analysis project Ga0307421, IMG submission 202163) | Salt marsh sediment microbial communities from the Plum Island Ecosystem LTER, Massachusetts, United States - WE1602-70 | ecosystem: Environmental > Aquatic > Marine > Intertidal zone >...
GTTTCCCTTTAAAACTGCCATGTTGAAGATATTTTATATAACCGAAGAGTCCGATAATCTGCCCACACAATATATTGATACATACATCATCCTCAATACCCATTGCTTTTAATTTGAATGGGTTTGAATTAACATCATTCCAACCAATGTCAAGGGTTCTAGCAGATTTATAACCACATTTTTTCAAGAACTCAATTTCTCTATAACTATAATCACCATTCGGATAAGCAAAATGCTCAAATTGTTTATTTAACAATTTTTCCAATGCTTCCTTTGATTCTTTTATCTCGTTTAAACACTCCTTATCCTCACAAGTAGTTAAAACCGGATGAAACTTCGAGTGAGATTGAAAATCTACATAAGGCAACATTTCTCGTAACTCTTCAAGATTTAGCGCTTGCCTTGAAGCATACTCCTTACGTGGTTCATACCGCATCTTACCTCTTAATACTTTTAACCGCTTATTATTATCGTACTTTTTTAATCTTTGGATATCATTAAACCCTGTCTTAAACCAAAAACTCCGATTTGTATTAACGATATGACTGCAAAGGTATATCGTTGGATATACGTTATATTCTTTAAAGATTTCGAGCAAATTGTAATTATCTTTGAATCCATCATCTATTGTGAGAACTAAACTTTTTAGAGGAATGCCTGACCAATCTTTATTATATATTCCAGCAACAACTCTATCCAAGGGAATCAAATTATAGTGTTTTGTCAGATAATCGATATGCTTTCTAAACGTTAATGGGTCGGGATTGTGATATAAAATTATTGTCACCTTATTTCTAAAAATGAATTCTCTTAGTAAAAATTGTATTCCTGAGAACCTGAACATAAACCCAATAAATTCTTTAATAAATCGTTTAATTTTACCCATATGAATAGTATCCAATCAGATTTTATTTCCTTATATTGGAATTCCAGGTATTGTAGGCTATTTTGAAATAAATTCTATTGAGTATTTAATTCTCAGCCAAATTTTCTGAAAATCAAATGGTATCAATCGTTCAATTAGTATTAAAAAAAAACGAGCATATCTTGAGGGAATAAGAAATTTATATTTCAATGATATTTTTAAATACATTAACATTTTTGTTATATTGCCTTGAAGGCCAAAAGCTAATGCAAGTTCTCTAAATTGAAATGAATAAAATTGCTTTTTGTCTCCTATTGACAATTTCTCAATATACGGAGAAATAGTTTTAAGATAGTATAATTTTATCTTTTTAAATCGCTCTGCGTCTGGATCATTGTGCCCATATACTTTTATTAATACCCTATTAATAAAAAATAACTTATATTTATCTAATATCCTTGCAACCAATTCTAAATCTTGAAAGTGTTCTAAATCTTCATTCCAAAGACCTATATCTGAAAATATATTTTTTTTAGCAAAAAGATTGGAACTAGAACCGAGTGAAATTTTAGATAAAATAAAGTTTCTTAAATTTATATCTTGATTTATTGATTTTGATTTGTACCACCGCTGGTTGAATTCGAAATAAAATCTACCTATAGCGCCAGCATAATTGGTTCTTTCAAGAAAACCTATTGATAATTCAGTTTTTTCAGGTAAAAATTCATCATCATCATCTAAAAATGCTATATATTGACCTTTTGCATTTAAAATACCTGTATTCCTGGCACCATTACCTCCTTTTTTTCTCTGATTTGGAAAATATTTAATTCTATTATCATTTAAATCATCAATAATTTCGAGAATAGATTCTTCATTGCCAGGGTGACCATCATTAATTACAAGTATTTCAATATCTTTAACAGTTTGATTAATAACGCTTATTAAAGCTCGTTTAAGTTTAAGTGGCCTTTCATATGTGGGTATAATAACAGATGTTCTTACCATTTTGCTTTCTCAATAATAAAAATCAAAGTTTTGCACCCAACTAACTTATAATTGAAGCGGTTTCCTAAAATCAATCTGGGTGAGAATAGGTTCATACTAAGCTGGTCGAATAACGGTTTGATTTTCGACGCGTGACATGTGAATTCTGTTGGATAAAGAAAAAACTGCTGTAGAAATAAACCAAAAACTAAATCCAGTTGGTTCAGCATCTAAAATAGGTCGATAAAATAATCCCATTAGATACAAAAAGATCATCCCTTTGAATCCTAATGAAATTGATTTCCAATATTTGTCAGTTGTGGTGTGAAATATTCTCTTATTAACATTATATATAGATGTGAAAAATATGAGATAAAGAAATAATCCCAATATTCCCATATCAGTTATGATTCTTGCAATTTGTGGTTTAAGCTCGTAACCAACATCAGCACGAAATTCTTGGGACAAACGACCACGAAAAGAGGTGAAGTAACTTTCGGAGGAAGATCCTAAACCAAAGCCAAAAGCTAAGGTGCTAAGTTTCTTTCCAACCAATTTGGTTGTATATGTTATAGCTGCTATCTTGCCAGCGCTCTTTGGTCTTCCATAAACATCTGTGGCAGCCTGTTGCTCAATTGTCTTTTTAGGATTTGAAAAGTATCTCATTGTCCGAGAGCCAAAAGTGTCAGGAGACAAAAGCATATTGCTAATCATCCCCAACAAACCTACTAATATAAGGCTAGAAACCAGAAAAAAACGGGACTTTATCCCTCCTAATAACAATAACATTAACAACGCGATTGGAATAATAATAAGACTTGCCATTGATTGAGACAAAAATATTGGAATAGTTAGTGCGATTGTTATTAACGAATGTTTTAGATTGAACCTATGAACTGCCTGATATCCAACTAAAAAACAAATTACTGCTCCAAGGAAAATTGCCAGAATCCCCGTTGTATCTCCCCACCCAAATGTACCCCCCGCGATATCAATGAAAGTAAGACTCGCCACCTGGGGCACCAAAGAAAACAGGGAATTATAAGTAAGCACTTGAACAATAGTTACAGGAATTTGAATAATAGCAATTATCAACAAGAAATGAATTACCTTCTTATAGAAATCCATATTTAAATTTAGATTTAATAACACATAAAACAAAAACAAGTATTTAAAGTGCAATCTTATACCAAGTAAGATAGTGAGAAAATTAGTATTATTAAGGAATAGCGACGTAATGGCCAAAATGGAAAGGGTTAGAAAAACAAAGGTGCCTAAAGGTAAATTGAGTTTCTTACCACTCGCTTTTAGAAAAAAAACCTTTATACACAGAAGGAAGATAGTTATCTCAGTTATCCATTTCGCACCTCTTGGCAAAATCCCTAATCCAATCAAATAAGGTGTCAGAAAAATAGATAAAATTATTAACGAAATGGCATATTCAGTTTTGCGAAAGACAAAATACAATAGTAAAGGGAAAGGTGTTAATATCGCAAATAAATCAAAACGTTCTGATACAATCAGAAATACAGCAATAAGAGAGGTGCCTAGTATTAAAAAGGGCATATAAAATCGAAGTTTTAAATCAATCTCCATTAGTCACATTTCTTTTTGTTTCTAGAAAAGAGTTATATTTTCCAATCTATCTCTCCTTTATTCAACTGCTCCTTCCAAAACTAAATAAATCTTTAAACTTATCTCTTTCTAGCCCAGATAAGATTTGTTTGATATTTTTGCTTTCTGCCACATGTTTTCTCTTTAGTTTCTCAAGCGCAAACATAAACTCATCTTCTTTTAAACTCCCCATCGGTTACATATTTCAGGTTCACGTTCCTGCCTAACTTAGCCTGAACAGTTTCCTGGCGGAAGCACGGGCATAGGTTAGAAAAGAGACATATACAGCTTCTGAACGCCAGACAATTCTCTCATTTATGTTTGGGCTCCGACGCGTCCCTCCAATTTCTTTCTTTAATTGTATCAGATTGTTTCCCAACTCAGAGGCATTTTGCATCCAATCCAAATTCGTCTCAGCATATTTTCTTGCTTGCTTTTTGTGCAATGCCAATAAATCACTATTTTCAATATAGACTTGCATTTGTCTTGCGAGGTCATTGATGTCCGCAATCTTTTCTTGCCAATAATATCCATCTTCCCTCGTTCGTGTTTCTTTTACGTCCACGAGCAAACCATTTTCATTGTCTTTTACGAATTCATTCATAGGGGCGTTGTCGGTGGTGATCACGGGCAGACCGCAGGCCAAAGCTTCCGGAACACACAGACCGATACCTTCAAGGCGGGAAGGATAAACAAACACGTCGCCAAGATGGTAAAGGCCGGGGGCTGTGGCGGTTTTTTCAATGAATTGTATTTTGCCATCGCGTCTCATTAAGTCACTGGCCTCGTTTCCGTATTTAGAAATTGGCACCTGGGAGTGGACAATCAATTTTGCAGAACCCCGAACTTTCTGAAATGCCTTCAATAAAAGATCTGTTCCTTTGCGATTATTAAAACCACCAAAACCAGCACTATGAAAGAAAACAACACTGTCATTGCCATCGACATCGACATTTTTTTTACATATTTTAGGCTTAAACAAATTTAAATCTGTGCCCCAAGGAATATATAAGCAATGCGGATGATCACGAAACACGCTGTAATGTCTTTTTGTATTACAAAGCAAAAAGTCATATATCTTGAATTTTTGAATGCTTTCTTTTGTGTAATAGTCAACATATGCCCCAACTATATACCCAAGTCCTTTTGCCCGATTAACTGTCCTAAAACCATGCTCTTCATTAAAAATGATAACCTCTATACTGTTTTCTCTAAGCCACGTTTCAAAGTTAAGCATATCTATAAACAACTCATCAAAGCAGGTCAAAGGCTGATATCGTCTGTTTAAGGGCGCATATCTTTTGCCATATGTAACATTAGGCAAATCCCATACAGGGTCTCCAAGGGCATAGTAATGCCCCCCTCTTGCATATATATAGATATTATGATCTTTTGATAACACATCCATATACGCTTTCGAGACATATGCGGCGCCACGCTCAAACCAAGTTGTTACAATGCCGATGTTCATGTAGTCTGTTTTCCTTGCGATATGTTTTACCTGAATGTGGCAAATGGGTACAAATGTTATATCTCCACTCCAGAAACCTCACGATACATCTGAAACGTCAACCAAAGCGAAAGCTTCATGGCCTGTTTCATAGACTTATCGTTTGAAGCCTGTGATAAAATTTTTTCAATGACGTCATAGGACGTCAAATGCTTCCAGCCGCGATGGGTATCATCAAAGGTAGGAAACAGAGTTGCAAGCTCACTTCCGAATACTGTATGATAGCTTACACCCTTGTTGTATTTACGCGGCAACACCGAATTTAGACTTTGACGTAGAAATGTTTTAATTGATTGCGGCATATAACTCCGTGTAACAGTATCAGGCCTTCGCAAAACACGAAGCATATTCGTTACAGAGTAGGAATGTTCAAGATTTTCCCCTATGGGTGTGTATCCAATGCTTCTCAATTCAGGAAACAGACCGCGAACCGTGTCCTTGTAGAGGCGTTTGTTGAGCCGCAGACGAGGAGGAATAGCAATTGCAAAATCGACCAGATCGTAGTCGCAAAACGGGGTGCGCACCTCGACGAAACTTCGAAGTAATGTATTCCCATTGATTGTGAAACGTCGCTTTCTTGCTCTCAAATCAGCGTAATCGACAACATTTGCCCAATGCAAAGACTGGCACTTTTGCACTAGTTCTCGTAACACGTTATCCAACGAGGAAAGCCTGTCAGTGAAGGATCTGTCTATAAAAAGGTCCTCTATCTCAGAAGAAGAAAAGCCAATCTTGAATTTATGATTGAGGAGCCAATTAGATAAATCTGGTGGAGGGCTAAAGTAGACCATACTACGCGTAAGGTGACCACCCAAAACCGTTTCACCAAACAAACCATCAAGAACCACTCCAACTTTGTCAGTTATGCTTGAACGCAAAAGCATAATATGCGCATCCAGCACAGGAGACATCCCATCACATAGCCTTGCTGATGCGCGGAAGTTGCCTTCCCAATCTGCGTTATCAGGCGAGGCGCAATGATGTTCAGCCCCTATATGATGTGCTATTTGCGACGCAAACCTTCGATCCATGCAATTTTGATTACCAAACGTGAATACTGGCAAATGAGGAATCGACTGACTTGCAATTCCCGCAAGTACACGAGAATCAAGACCTCCACTCAATGGCACCCCTAAAGAACAGTTAGCCGGGAGTTGCCTATTAACCGCAATAGACAACCGTCTTTGCAACTCTTCACATAATTCCCCCTCTGACGCTGCCAGCGGTTTCTCGGGGTATGGGAAATCCCAGTATTGCTTCGCTACAAGTGTTCCTCGTTCAACTTGGCAGATAGAGGCAGGGGGCAGCAGACTTATATCCTCCACCATTGTCTTGTTTCCCATCAAATGCTGAAAGGTGAAGAATTCGAGGGCTCCTACTCGATCTATTCTTGTCTGGCGATTCCAACACCTATGGATGGCCTCGACCGTGGGCGAAACAAGAAGAGTCTCGCCACACCAGCCGTAATAATGTGGTCGAAGACCAAATCGGTCATTAGCCAAATAAAGTTTATTCTCGCGTGGATACCAGGCAAGCAGAACAAAAGAGCCATTTGTTTTCTCTACAAAATGCATTCCTTCTCGTTCAAGGCCAAGGGTGACTAATTCCGGGCCATCAGCAATCGATTTTATTGTCGGCTTCTCCACACCAAGGTGTTCGGCCAATTCGGGGCAGTTATAGACCTCGCCATGAAAAATGAGCTGTACGTTCCCGTTATCACAATAGATCATTTCACCCGGTGCGGCTGTAACGGGGTGATAAACGTTTTGAACCCATAAAGATGGAGAAAGTCTAGATTCCTCTCGATTGCAGTTGGGCATATCCGCACCTTTGGAAAACCTGCCAATCAAACTATCGTCTATTTCCTCACCAGCGGAATTATAAATTATACTTAATCCAATCATGTGATCACTCCATTATTTGGAAAAAAGCAAGGGACTCTTCGTAACATACTGTCATCCCCTATGTATTACAAAATATTACAGGCAGGTGGTCGAGATCCCGTTGCGGAACGCTGTCATCAAGGGGTTCTAAAACTGTGAGTGTCTCCAGATATCTACTTTCTCTTTTTCAGCGTTAAACCCAGGACTCCCAAATGCGGGAAAGCGGTTCTGATCCTGCCATCTTTTAGACCTAGCAAATGCTTGAGCATTTTTTGCTTAATTGTTGCACACCACACCTCGACAACACCAAGACGGCGACACGATGGGTATGGTGAGTATGGGCTGTTGAACGTGGTTAATATGTCTGCCGGATGAATGGTTCGATCGGGATAGACTCGAACGAAGGCTATGTCAATCGCAGACATCAACCGCGTATACTGAACAGTGTCTAGTTGAAGGCTATCCTCAGGCGCCAAGTTAATATCACATGTGATAAGACATAATCCACCTGGTTTCAGTATTCTGGCTATTTCAGCAACCGTTTTTTCAAAGTCAGGAATATGCTCTAAAACACTAATACAATATAAAGCATCGCATTCAGAATCTCCAAAAGGGATACTGTTATCTTCGATTAACCTAAAATCAACAGTGCCAGGCGAGTGGGGAACATACATACTAGCCAAAGACAAATCCCTTTCACAAATGTTGTCAATATCCGTGCAAACCACCTGATATCCGAGCTTTGCAAGAGAAAATGGAAAGAATGTAACTCCACTACCAACATCGGCCAATATTGGTCGTGAATTTGGCGGTAACGACTTTAAGTAGTTAGCAATGTGGTAATAGACATAAGGGTATTCCCATACCCGACTAAAGGTATGTAATGGATCGTGCGGCCATTTATACTCTTGACTACGAAAGTCGGACTCTTTGTTTAAAAAGACCTCTTGTTCTTTCTCAAGCTGAGCAAAGATGCTTTGGTGTACAGGTCTTCTTAAATCGGACAGGGCAGCCAACCCAGATCTATTGAAAATGTTCTCTACATTGTGGGTGATCAATTACTTGCTCCTTTACGTATTAGCCAAAAGGCAAATCCAAAAGTCCATGTTGCATGAATAATGTAACTCAGCATTCTTGCGGAAGCCAAACCAACAGAACCGTAATCAACCAGCAGTAGTGTGCTTACAATAAATGTCAAGGCCCAACCCATATTCATCGCAAACCCGATCCACATTCTTCCCGATGCGGCGATAATCTGTCCAACAGGTGTTTGTACGGCGAGAAGCCCCGCCGTCATCAAAACAACAACCAGAGTTGGCCAGCCATCGCTAAAGCCTTCACCATATAAGCTCATGATGTAGGGGCTGGCAATGCTTGCGACAAGAACCAGTGGTGTGACAATGAGCATATTCATCTTTATTGCGAGAATCAAGGTTTTCATTGATTGCTTTGTTTTGTTTTGGCCTAACTGGTCTGAAAGGACTGGTAATACTACACCACCAAGGATGCCGGGAAGAAACATCAACATTGCATACCATTGATTGGCCGCACTGAAAATGCCCATTTCGCCATAACCATCGGGGCGATTGACAAGCATCGCGTTGCAGGCCCAGTTGACCGGGCCAACCATCGAGCCCGCCAAAACCGCAGGCAGACTGAATTTCCAGAGTATGGGGAGTTCTTGGCTGCAACTATGGAGAGTAAATGGCACCTGATAACGTTTAGCTTCCTTGCGTAGGGCCAGATGGTTGAGCAGCCAGTTGAAACAGAGATTGATTGCCAGTGCCCAGACTGCTCCGGTAAGGCCGCCGAAATATGCCCCGGCAACCAGAATTGGGAACGAGATGAGGCCGACGAAAAGGTTCACATGGGCAATGGTTTTGAATGCCTCAAAACCGGCCAGGGCACCGGTCTGGGCGCCGTTTAGCGCGTTGATGAACAGAATTAAGGCACCGATGCGCAGGACTCCGGCTAAATGCGGGGCGTTGATAGTGTGCTCGGCAAGCCACGGGGCGAAGATGAACAGGCCCAAGGCCATTAGGCCACCGGTCCCCATGGCGACGAGCCCGGAAATTCCGATGATGCGGCCAGCCCGCTCGGGATCGCTCTGTCGAAATTCGGCTACGTGCTTGGTGGCGGTCAACCCCAAGCCAAATCCTGCAAAGACGCCAAACATGCCGACGGTGGATTGTATCATCCCCAGTTCGCCATAGACTATCTTGCCGAGCATTCGGGCAACCAGCACCGTAGCGCAGAGCATCAGGCCGCGCGAAATGACTGCCCCTGCCATCGACCAGAATACACCTCTTGCCAAGCGAGATCCGATGGGTGAATTCTCAACCCGGTCGAACAGTGGCCTTAAAAAAGAGGGGCAGCAGGTAGATGCTATGGATTTAATGTTCATGTATTCTTTTTATGTCCGCCCAGGAACTGCGAGCAGGCGGTCATTATCCGACCACACGCTTTGCCGTCGCCATAGGGATTAATTGCAGTGGCCATAGTGTTGTAGGTTTTCTCATCGGTCAGAAGGGTAGACACATTATCAATGATCATTCTCTTGTCAGTGCCGACAAGCTTTACCGTTCCGGCATCGACTGCTTCAGGGCGTTCCGTGGTATCGCGCATCACCAGCACCGGCTTTCCGAGGCTGGGGGCTTCTTCCTGCACACCGCCGGAATCGGTCAAAATAAGTGTGCTCCGTTCCATTAGTGCAACAAAATGTAAATAAGACAGAGGTTCTATTAAATGAATATTTTTAAAACCTGACAGTATGTGGAAAACCGGTTCTTGAACATTGGGGTTCATGTGCACAGGATAAACGAAATATACTTCAGAAAATTTCTTTGCCAGTGTAACAATTGCATCACATATCGATTTAAGTCCCTCCCCAAAGTTTTCCCTCCGATGGCCGGTGATCAGAATCAACTTATTATTTGTTGGGTTATTTAGAACTTGTTCAGGCAGTCCTCGAATTTCAGGAGGATTTTTTTTTGCTTTTTCAATTGCAAAGAAAATGGCATCAATAACTGTATTTCCAGTAATAAATATATTACCCTCAGAAATACCTTCTCTAATCAAATTCTCTTTTGATAACTCTGTTGGGGCAAAATGATAGTCTGCAATATGTGATGTGAGAACGCGGTTAATTTCTTCAGGAAAAGGCGAAAATTTGCTCCATGTACGAAGGCCCGCCTCAACGTGGCTGACCACGATATTATGATAGAAAGCAGTCAATGAAGCGCAGAAAGTTGTTGTCGTATCTCCCTGCACAATAACCATATCCGGTTTATACTCGGTCAAATAGCCGTCGATTGCTGTAATCGCTCTTGAAGTCAGTGCACTTAAAGATTGATTCGGCTGCATTATGGAAAGATCAACATTCGGCACGACACCAAATACTTCAAGCATCTGATCCAGCATTTCACGATGTTGGGCTGTGACACAGACATGCGGTTCAAAATCCGGATGGGATTTCATGGCCAATATCAAAGGACATAGTTTGATGGCTTCCGGACGCGTGCCAAATATAAAGGATATCTTTAGTCTTTTCATTGGAAGGATATTAAGATAAAATGTCTTATATCCCAGGTTCCGGATTCAAAACGAAAAAGTAAGTGATGTCAAAAACTTACCATTTTAAATTCTGCGACTACACGTTTCGTGAAAGCCCTATTACTACTCTGGTAAAACCACATGGGT
>Ga0307421_1002392_pt1 | contig 10555 bp, 10 predicted proteins | sample SalMarWE160270MG_FD_202163 | JGI IMG/M metagenome (GOLD analysis project Ga0307421, IMG submission 202163) | Salt marsh sediment microbial communities from the Plum Island Ecosystem LTER, Massachusetts, United States - WE1602-70 | ecosystem: Environmental > Aquatic > Marine > Intertidal zone >...
GTCTGCATAATTGAATATAATTGATGAGTTTTTCCCTCTCTTACCAATTTTCTAACTGCCGCTATCGAGACAAGAGTCTCCGTAACCGCAATCAATCCACCTTTTTTCCTATTTTTCACCAAATCTTGAGATATTATTCCAAGCAAGTTCGCAGAAAGTTGAAGCGTCACCTGTCTTCTCTGATGAGGAGGGAAAATATTTATGATTCTATCAATTGTCTGAATAGCGCTTCTTGTGTGCAAGGTTGAAAGGACTAAATGTCCGGTTTCCGCTGCTGTTATCGTTATCTGTATTGACTCCTTGTCACGCATTTCTCCGACAACGATAATATCCGGATCCTGACGAAGAGCAAACTTCACCGCAGAGGCAAAAGAATGAGTATCGTAACCTACTGCTCTCTGATCTATAACCGCTTTTTTATCTTCATATATGAATTCAATCGGATCTTCCACCGTTATTATGTGAGATGTTTTTCTTTCGTTTATGTATTGAACTATAGAGGCAATCGTTGTTGACTTGCCGCACCCGGAAGGACCCGTAATAAGTAGCAGGCCTCTCGGCTTCATTGCGAACTCTTCCAAAACTTCGGGTAAATTCAAACTGGCAAGCTCCGGTATCTCGGCCGGAATTAGCCTGAAAACTATCCCCGGACTCCTCCTCTGCATAAAGAGATTTACCCTGAACCTGGAAAGCCCCGGAACATTCACTGCAAGATCCATTTCCTTTTGCTCTTCAAATTGTTCCAATTGTTTACGTGACATAATACTCCCCGCCACACCTCTTATGTCTTCCGCGCTAAGGGCATCATGCTCTTCTAACCTGATTAACTCCCGCTCTTTTCTGATAATGGGGACTGAATTTACTTTAAGAATAAGGTCGGAAACACCATCTTTTTTCATTTTACTAAGAAGATCTCCAATATTCAAAGACATTTTACCCTCTCGCTAAAGATGCTTCAAACATTTTTGGATTAGAAGCTTTAGATAGAGCCTCCTCATAATCAACATGACCTCTAAGATAAAGCTCTTTTAAATAATCGTCCAGCAATTTCATGCCAAATTGTCCACCCGATTTTATTATGTTATAAATTTGCTCGATTTTTCCTTCTCTAATAGCATTAGCTACCCCTTTAGTCCCAATAAGAATTTCATAAGCACCGACCCTTCCTTTTCCGTCAGCCTTTCTAAGTAACGTCTGAGATACTATGGCTCGAATTGTCGAGGCAAATTGTACCCGAATCTGATGTTGATGTTCAGGCGCAAAAACATCCACGATTCTATCAACCGTCTGAGGCGCATCAGGAGTATGAAGTGTGGCAAAAACAAGAGAACCCATTTCCGCCGCATTAAGAGCTTTTTCTATTGTTTCTCTATCTCTCATTTCTCCAATCATTATAACATCCGGGTTCTGCCTCATAACTCTTTTCAGGGCTTCTTCAAAAGAATTCGTGTCCACTCCTATAGCACGTTGTTCAATTACACTTTTTTTATCTTCAAAAACATACTCGATCGGATCTTCGACCGTAACTATATGCTTTTTTTCCGTAATATTTATCTCTTCTATCATTGCGGAAAGGGTTGTTGACTTGCCGGCGCCAGTCGGTCCGGTTACAAGGACAAAACCATGCGAAGAAAGTGCGATTTTCTTCAATATCTCCGGGAGCTTCCATTCCTCTATTGTTTTAACTTTTATAGGTATAACTCTAACGGCAACACCAATCTTCCCTCTCTGAAGAAAAACATTCATTCTGAACCTGGCAGACCCGGGAAGCTCATAAGAAATATCAAGCTCCCATTCTTTTTTAAAACGTTCCCTTTGCTCATCTGTCATTACTTCGAAAATAATGTTTTGAATATCTTCAGAAGAAAAAGGTTTATATTCTTCTAATCTCTTTAAATTTCCCTGTACCCTTACTATAGGAGATTCGTCTGCTTTAAGGTGAAGGTCGGAGCCTTCAAGTTTAACGACTTCGTTCAAGAACTCTTCGATTTTAGCGCCCATGATATCTTTTTATTATTACTTACACCCGAAAGGATTCGAACCTTCAGCCTTCCCGGCCGGAGCGGGACGCTCTATCCATTGAGCTACGGGTGTTAATCTTTAGGAAAAACTTTGGTTTCAACTTCTTTTTTTAGAACCTTAGAAGGTTTAAAAGCAGGCATCCATCTGCCAGGTATTTTAACTTCTTCATTGGTTCTCGGATTTCTGCCTATTCTCCCTTTACGAAATTTATTTCCAAAAACGCCAAAGCCTCTAAATTCGATCCTGTTATTAGAATAATAAACTTCTTTAACCTCTTCAAGAAAAGCTTCGATGACTGTCCTAACTTCTTTTACTGGAATACCTGTCCCTTTTGAAATGTTCACTGTAATATCTGACCGGGTCTTTGTCATAAAATAACCTCCTTACTATTTTCGCTAATACGTTAAAATACATTTACTTATACTACTTATATACACAAGTTTAGCCTTAATGTCAAGGGTATTTCCGTAACACCCCTCCCAAACCCCAAAAACAATTTTTACCACAGAGAACACAGAGAACACAGAGAACACAAAGAAAAAAACAAATTTTTTGTTGTTTCAACTTCCCAACCTCCTAACCTCTTAACTGAAAAAAGACGGATTAACACAAGATTTTTCTTATTATTTCTTTTTGACGCACGACTCGGGACTCTCAGTGCTCCGCACTGAGCCCTTGACAGATAAAGATTTAGACTTTAATATCTTCTTATGATTAAAGATGAAAATTGGGAACTTCTTCTGAAAACCGACCCTGTTCAGGCAGAAATGATTCGGGGCAAACTTGAGGTCTCCGGAATAGAAGTCGAATTAGAACAGGAAGCTGTAGGTAAAATATTGGGCTTCACAATGGACGGTCTTGGAGAAGTCAAAGTATATGTTCAAAAAAACAAATTAGAAGAAGCAAACAAAATACTCGAAGAATAGTTGATCGTAGTTGATTTTATTTAACGTTTTTAAGTTCCTCAACCGCACTCTCAGGCGATACCGGATTAATAGAAATCCCGGTACCTTTTTCAAACCCTGCAGAAATAGTTAGCTTTGGCATTATTTGAATATTCCAGTGGCCATCCGAAATTTCCTCTCTCAAGGTAAGACTATTAATAAAATAATTAAAAGGAATCTTTCCTAACAAAGCTTTATACTTATGAAAAATTTTTCCGAAAATACAGGAAAGCAGAACTAATTGCTGGTCAGTTACTTCTTCAAAACAGGGCTCGTGAGCTCTAGGCAAAATCATAAGTTGATACGGGAATTCCGACGCGTAGGGCGCAATAACAACAAAACCGCTGTTCTCTAACAATACTCTATTTTCATCGAAAGCTCTCTCAATAAGACGACAGTAAATGCAAAATTGAGATTTTCTAATCATTTCAGTTTCTTCTTCAATAAAAGGAGGAACTATCGGAAGAGCAAGAATCTGTGAATGGGAATGAGAAAGAGAAGCTCCCGCTGCCCTGCCATGATTTTTAAATATAAAAACGGATTTTACATTCTTCTTTTCTTTCAAAATGCTATATCTTTTTCTGTACATTTTTAGAATAAGCAGCATTTCATCTTGATTTATACTATATATATCTTTTGTGTGCGATGGCGTCTCTGCTATAACTTCATGAAAACCATAGCCGCCGGCTTTTGCCAGAAAACTGTCTCCTCCCTGGGTTGTTTTGATTCCTTTATCAAGTGTGGGATATTTATTCGGAAAAACTCTTAAAAGCCAGCCGGGTTCATTCTCTTTTCCTTTGGTTCTGAACGAATCAACCTCAGGGGGAGTCATACTCTCGTTACCTTCGCAAAAAGGGCAAACTTTTAACTCTTCCACATCTCCGTCTTCACACTCGTTAAAGAACGCATGCGGTCTTTTACCCCTCCTGGGAACGATCAAAATCCACTTGTTGTGTAACGGATCTTTTCTAAATTCAGTCATTTAAAAGAATTTTATATAATTAACCGCCTTAACGCAAGGCTTTTTCTACCACGAAACACACAAAAAACACGAAACCACACCCCACCCAAAAAAAATTATCACACGGAGCCATGGAGACACAGAGAAAAAAGAAAAAAGTTTTATTTGTTTTAACTTCCTAACTAAAAGAAACGAATAGCACAAATAATTTTGTTTTTTACTGTTTACTACTAACTACTCTCTATTTAGCAAAAAACGGGGATTGACTATGAAATTAAACTCCTTATCTTTTTAATATGAAAAAAATTAAAATATCGTCCGAAAGTATAAGTGAAGTTTTTGCTACCTTAACAGAAGAAAACCCTAAAACAGCTAAAGCCTTTTATTCTTGCCTCCCCGTCGAAGGAAAAGCAAACCTCTGGGGAGAAGAAATTTACTTTAGAATGCCAATCGGGGTAAACAAAGAGAACTCCCGAGTGGTATTAAAAGTGGGTGAAATAGCCATATGGATTGAAAGTCCTTCCTTTTGTATTTTCTTTGGAAAAACGCCCTCAAGTACAGAAAAAGAAATTCGTGCTTTTAGCGACGTAAATGTAATAGGTAAGGTTGAGGGTAACGTGGGCGTTTTCAAGAAGGTAGTTCAGGGCGAAATAATCAGTATTACAAAAGTATTGTAGCAAGATTGGAGTTTAGGCATAATACCGACCGATGACGGCGGACGGACGACCGAAAAAAACAGAAAAAACAACAAACAATAAAAAATCCTATCAATCCTTTTTAAATTTACGTCCTAATATCTTTGTGTCTTCGTGTCTTAGTGGCAATTTAAGTAAATCAGCTTGACAAAAACGATTGAACCAGTATACTTTAATCTAAATTATAAAACATATATATGGGGGGAAAATGAATAAATCCGATCTTTTTTCTTTGTTGCAAGCAGGAGAAGTAAAAGCTATCCGTTTATGGTTCACCGATATCCTGGGTAAAGTTAAGGGTTTCTCAATAAGCCATAAAGAGGCGGAAAGAGCGCTTGAAGAAGGTATAAATTTTGACGGTTCTTCTATTGAAGGTCTGGTGAGAATAGAAGAGTCGGATCTTACCGCAAAACCAGATCTTTCCTCCACGTATATTTTTCCGGACGAAAATGATAAAAAAACAATTATTTTCATTTGCGATATATATTATCCTGATGGAAAACCTGTTGAATCTTCTCCAAGATATGTTTTGAAAAAAACCCTTGATAAAATAAAAAAGAACGGATGGGCTTTCTTCGTGGGTTCAGAACTTGAATTTTTCTATTTTTCCGAAAAAAAAGACCTCACCAATCGAGACACCAAAGGGTATTTCGACGTCATTCCCTACGACAAATATGACGAAATTTCGGAAGAAATCGTAAATATTTTAAACGAAGTTGGCGTAGAAGTTGAAGTAGCTCATCATGAAGTCTCGGAAAATCAGCATGAAATTGATCTGCGATATGGTGAAGCTTTAAAAATGGCAGATCATATTCAAGTTGCAAAATATGTAGTTAAAGAAACTGCGCGTGAAAACGGCGTCTTTGCAACATTTATGCCGAAACCCGTTTTCGGACTTAATGGGTCCGGTCTCCACATTCATCAATCTTTCTTTTCCGGCGGAGAAAATATTTTCTACGATAAAAAAGATAATTATCATCTTTCGGCTCTTGCCAAGTATTATACTGCAGGACTTCTTAAATACGCAAAAGAAATAACTTCTATAACAAATCAATGGGTAAATTCATACAAGAGACTTGTTCCGGGGTATGAAGCACCTGTTTATGTTTCATGGGGAAGACAAAACAGGTCAGCTCTACTCCGGGTACCATCATTTAAAAACACAACCTCATGCCGGGTAGAATATAGAACTCCGGACCCTGCAACAAATCCTTACTTGTCTCTCTCGGCTATGCTTGGTGCCGGACTAAAAGGAATAAAAGATAAATTACCGTTAGGGGAACCGATTGAAGAAGATATTTATACAATGTCTAAGGAAAGAAAAGAAAAACTGAATATAGAAATACTCCCTGATTCGCTTTATACAGCAATAATGGAAACAGAACAAAGTAAAATGGTCAGGAATCTCTTCGGGGAGAAATTTTTTAATAAATACATTCAGAACAAAAAAGCAGAGTGGGAAAACTACAGGATACAGGTAACCGATTACGAAATCGAAAAATATCTCTCATTGTAAACTATCTTGACTTGTTAATGTATAACAATTAATATACTTAAGAAAGAGGAGAATAAGTAATGAAAATCGCAATAACCGGATATGGTAAAATGGGGCAAATTACAGAACAACTGGCTTTGGAAAACGGCCATGAAATTGTTTCAACTATTGATCCTATCGAGAAATCGGCAAAATTCAAAGAGTTAAACGAAGAAGCTCTCTGTTGCGCCGATGTTGTTATTGATTTTACTGTCCCGGCTATTATTCTTGAAAATATAGATAATTATATAAAATATGGCATAAATGCAGTAATTGGTACTACCGGCTGGTACGAACATTTAGAAGAAGTTAAAGAAAAAGTTTCGAAAAGCGAAATAGGGCTTATCTGGTCAGGCAATTTTTCGATTGGAGTTAATCTTTTCTTCCGAATAATAAAACAAAGTGCCGGTTTAATGAGTAATTTTACATTATATGATGTAATGGGATATGAAATTCATCACAACAGAAAGAAAGACAGTCCTTCAGGGACTATGAATATGATTGGCAAGATTCTTCTTGAAAATATTAAAAATAAGAAAAAACTCATAACGGAAAAACTCGACAGGAAAATTTCAGAAGAAGAAATACATCTTGCTTCAATAAGGGGAGGCAATGTCCCCGGAACCCATGTGGTAGCCTTCGATAGCGAAGTCGACACCATTGAATTAAAACATACAGCAAGAAGCCGAAAGGGTTTAGCCGTAGGAGCGTTAAAAGCTGCCGAATGGATAAACAACAAGAAAGGTTTTTATAGTATCGAAGATATGATGATTGAATTCATAGGAGGTTAAAATGTTTCAGGGTGTTTTTACCGCATTAGTTACACCATTTAATGCAGATAAAAGTATAAACGAAGAAGATCTTAAAAAATTAGTGGATTTAAATATTGAAAACGGAGTATCGGGTATAGTTCCGATGGGAACGACAGGGGAATCCCCTACTCTTAACCATGACGAACATATACAGGTAATAGAAATAGTTTGCAAACATGTTAACAAAAGGGTACCGGTTATAGCAGGAACCGGCTCAAATTCTACAAGAGAAGCTCTTTTTCTGACTTCCAGAGCTAAAGATTTGGGAGCGGACGCAAGTCTTCAGGTAGCTCCTTACTACAACAAACCAACCCAGGAAGGATTCTATCGTCACTTCAAAGCAATTGCCGACGAAGTTGACCTTCCCATGATAATCTACAACATACCCGGAAGAACCGGCAAAAATATCGAAACCGATACAATAGTAAGATTAGCCGAACATCCTAATATCATAGGCGTAAAAGAGGCATCAGGCAGCCTTCCTCAGATGATGGATGTTATATATAGAACTCCTGATAATTTTATTGTACTTTCAGGAGACGACAATTTAACTCTTCCCTTAATGGCAGCAGGCGGAAAGGGTGTTATTAGTGTAGCAAGCAATATCATTCCTGACAGGATGAGCGCAATGGTAAGAGCAGGGTTAAACGGGAACTTTGAAGAAATGCGAAAATTACATTACGAACTTTTGCCTTTCTTCAAAGTTGAGTTTATCGAAACAAATCCAATACCAATAAAAACAGCTCTTGCGATGAAAGGAATGATAAAAGAAGTTTTCCGTCTCCCCATGTGCGAAATGAGCGGAGAAAACAAGCAAAAGCTGAAAATCGTTCTTAAAAATCTAAGAATTATATAGATTTAATAGCCACGAAGGCACAAAAAAGAGTCACGAGTCAAAACAAAAACTTATATCTCACACGGAGCCACAGAGGACACAGAGTTTTTATTTATGTTGTACCTAAAACCTAAGACCTTGTATCTGATACCTGTTCCCGTTATTTTATCTGCCACTGCCACGATATTAAAGGGAATAATGGCGGTATAGCTTCTTCATATTCAAGTTCAGGGAAATTTACATAGAATCCCCATAATTCAATTCTCATATTTCTGAAAAACCCTTGCTGCCAATGATAAAATGGCGCGAACTGAATTCCCACCTGAATAGCCCATTTTTGAGGATTCTGGTCATATATAAACAACTGATTACCCTTTATATAATTAGCTGAAATTCTCACGTTTTTTTTAAACAAGCAATCAAACCCAACAGCTAAATCAAATGAATAATAATCTTCGTATATCTTCTCTTCAGAGAACTTTGCGTTCTCTTTGGGCGTATATTTTTGATATGTATCAAATGTACTTCCTGCTGAAACGTGCATCCTCAAATTTGAATTTATTCTATAAGTTGTATTTAAATGCATCCAGGCTTGCCAGCCCTTTTGATACGCTTCAAATTCTTCGGTTTCTAATGCTTTTACCTCGTCATCAAAACGCTCCAGCGATACACCAAATAATTCTAACGAATATGTAAATTTTTCCGTATGAGGAGGTAACTTATACCTTACAAAGCCCGCGGGAATCTTTGCCAGCACTAAAAGCCAGTCATAAATAAAGGTTAAGTCATTCGTAATGCCATAAGCTCCCCATCCCCATATATTGAGATAGTTTTCTTTTCCGCGAAGAACATCCGCACTCGGAGCTCCCGCCGCATTTAAAATGGGCTCATCTCTCAGGCAATTCCTTACAGTAGAAGACTTATCGCTCAAGGAATCCGAAGCATACAGATCATTCCCTGCCATAATTAGAACAATCCAAATCAACAAACAGAAGATGTGTTTTTTCGATTTTCTCTCATAAACTCCCATACCCGCATTTTAAAGGACTTTTAATGTTTGTCAATGTATAGATAGTCCGAACTTGTCGTTCCTTGTTTTGTTAGTCCGTTAGGTCGTGGATTTGTTGGGTGGAGTTTTAAAAAATCCAAAAAATCTGCGTCCCTTTTTAGGCTTTTTGGATTTAGGAGTTGGAATTTAGTTAAAACAACAAATTTTTTCTTTGTGTACTCCGTGTCTCTGTGCCTCTGTGTGAGATTAATTTGGTGCTGAAGGGTTGGGAGTTTTTAAAACAAAAAAGATGCTTTTTTCTCTGTGTTCTCTGCGTCTCTGCGGTTAATCAAATCACAAATCCAGTATCAATTCCTCCAGGGGTCTTTTGGGAACGTGCAGAACATCTTTTTCATCCCGCCAGTACTTGATATTATCATCGCAGGCGGTCTCAACAATAACTTTTTCATCCGGTCTGCCTAACGCGACGACAATAAGAATCTCATACCGGGAAGGAATATCGAGACTATCGTGAAGTCCTTTCCTGTTTAGAGCTCCCACGATACATCCACCAAGCCCTTTTTCTACGGCACCAAGCAGGATATTCTGAGCGGCGATTCCATGGTCACAGCCGAACGATTTTGTAATTGCGGTATCTCCGAGAATCAATATATAAGCCGAAGGTCGCTCACTCTCATTTGGTCCATCCCAATCGCTCAGATAACCTGCCCATTTTGTGTGAGGAAATATCTTATTGTTTTTCTCGGAATCATAGGAAAGCAAATATTTCAAAGGCTGAAGATTTGCAGCCGAAGCCGATAGGCGTGCAAGTTCGACTAATTCTATCAATGTTTTTTTTGTTATTCTAACTCCTTTCTTAAAACGACGGATACTTCTGTTCTTTTTTATCAGACCCTTTATCATCCCTTACCTCCTCAAATTTTAATCATATCCGGTTTATTTTTTAATAATATATTAAAAGTTGTTCCTTTGCCTTTGGCACTTTCTATTTTTATTTCTCCTTTAAGGTCATCTATTATCTTTCGTACCACTGTCATTCCTAAACCGGTACCTCTCTTACCATGAGTAAAAAACGGCTCAAAAATCCTGCATGCGACTCCGGGTGGCATCCCAACACCGTTATCTCGAACAAATAATTTTATGCCACTTTTAGTTTTTTCCGCTCCAATCTCGATTTTTCCCTTTTTTTCGATTGCTTCCCTCGCGTTTTTCATAAGATTCAAAAAAACTCTTTTCATCTTAAAGCGATCGAGCTCAAAATACAAACCATCACAGGGCAAAATTTTTATTTCTATTTCTTTATTATCAGTACCTTCGCCGAACAGCTCAATAACTTCTCTAAAAAATTGTGAAATATTCACCATACGTATATCCAATGTAGTTGTGTCTCTGCCGAATTCGAGAATATCTTCTATCATTCCAAAAGTAAAATCAACCGATTTACTAATCGATTTTGCGTACTTTTTAAGTTTTTCATTCTCTTCCGCTCCTTCCAGAATGTTCGCGTATCCTTTAATGGCGGAAAGAGGCGATTTTAAATCGTGGATTATAGTAGAACCAAGTTTCCCCAGAATTGCAAGACGTTCTTCCTGAAGAGCTTTTTCTACAACCTTATAATCAATCTTACGAAGCCTGCTTGAAACCGTTTTGAGAAGGCAAATAGCAATTTTTGGATGTTCGGAAAGCAGTTTATAAAATGCTTTTCCATCGCTTTTGGCAAGAATTGTTTCTTCAACAGGAACA
>Ga0307421_1002396_pt1 | contig 10540 bp, 10 predicted proteins | sample SalMarWE160270MG_FD_202163 | JGI IMG/M metagenome (GOLD analysis project Ga0307421, IMG submission 202163) | Salt marsh sediment microbial communities from the Plum Island Ecosystem LTER, Massachusetts, United States - WE1602-70 | ecosystem: Environmental > Aquatic > Marine > Intertidal zone >...
CCGGCTGGCCCCAGGCCTCCTCCAGCCTGCTTAATATCTCTCCGATTATGTTGACTAGCGCAGTTTGATTTATCAGATTGTTAAAGGTTAAGACCAGATTCTTACCCGAACTGCCCGGTGAGGTCACAAACCAGTCTCTCAGGTAACCATCGGCTATCTCAGATGTAAGCAAGTTTAGAACGGGGTATTTGTCTCCCTTAATGATTTCAACGAAAGGTTTAGTCACAAAGGTATTTTCTTCAAGATTTAGAACGTCTACCATCCGCTGGGAATATTTGGCTACTTCCATGCCAGTCTCTGGCCTGATTTTGGGATGGCTGACAGCGATCATTCTGGGATAATCACCACTTACGCGGTTAACAGCACGAGTTCCCAGACCGAAAACCAGCCTTATCATGCCCTTTTTGGGATCAATACGGTTAGTCCAGGCATACAGATTGCGGGAAAAAGCCACCCCGGCCAGGTTTGGGAAGAAGTATTGCTTGTAAGGCATACCGGAGACACGTTGTACGAGGACTGCCATCTGCTCGTCGCCTTCGCCCAGGCCCCGCCTGTGACGATATGCAAGAGCGTCAGGGTTCAAGGCGCTCGCATAGACCAGTTTGATTGCTTTTAAGAAGGCTTCTAAACGTTTCTCAGGGCTTCCCTGATTAGCGCAGAACTCACTCCGATACTTTCCGGCAAAGGCATCTGTGAAGCCGTCCTCAAGAAGGCTTGAGGAGCGAACAATTATGGGTGCCTGCCCATAGTAATCAATCATGCCACGGAACTGTTCTATTATTTCTTCTGTAAAATGGCCTTCAAGAAACCTTTGTTCCAATTTAGCGAACTCATCCCGTGAGATCCTGCCTGTTTTTGTTAGTTCCAGTCTAAACTGGAAGAGATCATTGTTCACCAGGAAGGTAAAGAAGACGTCTGAGCCTATATAGAAGGAGTCATGCTCTTCCAACACCTGTGAAAAGTCAGTCTGACCTTTGTCCGAAAGCAGAACACTCCTTGCCAGCAGCATACCGGCTGCTTTACCTCCGATTCGTCCTGAACCAATAAGGCGGTCTCGGACCTTCAGCAGTTCACCTAGGGCCAGGTGACGTTCAGATAGTTGGATTAACTTCTTATGATTACCAATCATCATTCGTGATAGTGCTTCCTTTAGCACCAGAGTTTCATCAGTTATCGTTGGCAAATCATCGTATAATTCCCGGTTTTGTAGCAGCTTACGATAAACGGTATCCCAAGGGGCGATGGACTCGGAGCTAACATTAAGCGGTCTTCTGATGGCGGTTGCCAGTATCTTTGCAGCATCACCACTACGAGAAATGGGCTCCCAACCATCAGCAGTGATTAGATGAGGTAAAAACATTTGTTGGGAGTGACGAGCCGACACTTTTAACGGCTGGACGTAAGTATTCCCACCAACATGGTAAACATCTATTAATACCTGAGTAGTATCACGTACGCGGGCTATGGCGCTGTGCCCATGCTGCCCACGCCTGAGCGCAAAGTATGCCACGGCGTCAACTTGAAAAAGGTACGGACAGGTTACCTGAAAGAAGTTAGCCAGCAGTTCATCGGTAGCCCACTCATCCACTAAATCAGAAAGGTTGTCAAAGATATAGCAGGCCCTTCTTCCACGTTCCTCAATAATTCGATGCACCTCACCGGCGAAATAGTCGAATCCGGGACTAGGGTCAATTCTTATAATCGTTAGCCCGTGTCGCGGCTTAAGGATCGCGGCGTGGGCGGCAAAGTTTAAGTAAACGCAATCAAAACCGTCGTTAATTGTTTGCTCAGCGAACGCTTGTGCAAAGTATGGATAGTCCTCGAGGCGGTCAACCTGCCAGACCACGTTGTCCCCCAAGCGCAGCCCTTGTAGAAGTTCATCAAGCGGAGCTAGCCCGCTACGAATTACATTGGCAATTACACCTTGGGTGTCCATCCCTACGTCTCCCAACTATGTAATATATGGTAAGCGGTATACGGAAACCATTTACCGTATAATAGCACAGGTTTTCCTATTTGTCAATACAATAGAGAAATATTTTCTATTTCATAACAAAAGGATTGCTTAGACTTCTACACGCGATAGCGAAACGCTGCCCCGGTCTATTTATATTAGTTCTGATCCGCTACTCGCAGGGTTGTGGTCACTCAGAACTCCTTTGCGTGGATTCGACCTATATGTCTATGCGAAATGCAACCATTGGGTAAAGCCCGTTCATAGCTGCGAAACGCATTAGGCTCCCCGTCGAACATAGAAAGCCTCCCTTTTGGGGAGGCTTTCTGTTTTTTCTTTTACCTTGCTGCCCCCGGGAGGGGGTGAAAAAGTAGCTATTTCTTGATGTATCTCAATTTGACTTTATGTTTAATATCGCTAAAAAGGTCCGCTAATTCTCAAAGCTAAGTTGTTAAAGCTGTAATCGAAAGGCAAAAAAGGAACCATTTTATCAAAGTCGCAATTTGTCGGAATGTATGGCCAAGCTACATATTCGCGTCTTGTTTGATTGGAACTTAAGCAAGTGTTTCGCATAATCAAAGAGTAATCGCGACAGGCATTTGCTTCAACAGATCAAGGTATATGTCTGGCACTCCACTTTTTTCAAGCTCATTTCGGAAGCAAGTAAAATCCCAAAAAGTGACGTTTTCTGGTACATTAGGATAATATCCTCTTTGAAGAAATGGCGGCATATCATCCTGTATATTGCCTATACCTTCTTCGGTCTCTGACATACTAGCCATCGAAACAAAATACGCCTTGATTGAGTATTTTCCCTTGAAGCTGATTCCACATTCCTTGCAAAGTCTGTCGGGATTATCCGATAGAAGTTTCACTGTTTTCGAAAACTTGATGAGTTCATGATCCAAATCTCTATCAGTTCTGGCTCTACCTTTCGACTCAAGAATGACAATCTCACAGGTATCCTCTTGAATCTTGAAACCAACAACATCTAGATCCCCATTAATATCTTCATGCCCACTCAATAGTGCCGGCTCTATTCTAAGTCTTACAGGATGGAAGCCGTTGTTTGTAAGCATATTGGCTAGTAGAAGTTCTGGATAGGTACCCCTCAGCCTACCGACCATTTGGTCCACACATTTGATCTCAGTGTCGAGACGAACATATCCCGGATCTTCGCAGTACTTGAGAAATTCGTCCTCATTAGCTTCGATGTAAATGATTTCAATATGCTTTTCATTACGACTGATTTTCTTCCATACTTGACCCCATTGTCGTGAAGCAGTGCCAGAATGATTATTCCCTATGTAGTAGAAAATCCACCACTTTGAGGCATTCGCTAATCCGTCCTTCCCATAGGCAGGCATGAAAAGACCCAGACTGTAATTTTCTCGTTCAACATCTAATCTGTGTATGAAAATCGCCAGTCGGGCCTTTTCGTTTGTTCGTTTTGAACGGATGATCGCTCCATCAAGAAGACATATGAAGTTCAAGTGAGCTGCTCCGGAGGAACCGCTATCGACAATTCGCGCTCTATTGCCAAAAATTGAAAGCATTCGTTCAGGAGAAATTCGCGCCTTCGGTTCAACAAGGAGCTCTTGTATCATGTTGGAAGAAGGGATTTCTCTGATAGTGTATTTGTAGTGCCCGAAGAATGCCGGTAGGCCAATTACTTGGTACAACTTTTTAGAATACTGCTCAAACTCAGTCCAGTGCTCAATTTTCTCCAACACTTTATCCAAGCCTACTAGATTATCCAGTTTTTCCTTATCTTTAATTATGGATTTTAAGGTCTCATGAATTGTAATTGTGTAGCCAACTGCCCACGAGTCAGGGATACCCTTGGGCATGAATTCGGACATTAGGTTTATACCGTCAAATCGAGTGTCATAATCCCTTTGAAATTCATCAAAGACTTCATCATAATGTGGTATTATCTTGGGATTAAACTCATGATAGTAATTCGTATATAAATGTAGGAGAGGCATCAGATTGGTATACTCAGCGATCATGTGATCGGCTGAGTCTAAATTAAGAGCCAGCTCAGCCTCTATTTGCTTACCATTGGAATCCTCTGCAAGGTAATTATTCAAGAAGATATTTCTCAAGGCATCTGCAAAAGAACCAACTTCATCTCCATAACTGCCGATATATTGCCAGCTGTTGATACCCATGATTTTAAATAAGAGAGTATTGGCCTTGTCCACAAGCTTAGAAATCGTGTGATCTGATCGAGTTGCGCTCCGTGTAATTGAACGCCCGCGGCCTTTCGTAAAGTGAGTGTAGTCATAGTAATCGCAGTCTGGTTTAACTCCGAGTAAATCGGGCGCATCTACAACATTAGCGGCATAGCCATCCAATGCCACTACTGTAGCGAGTTTCAAGCCATTTAGCACGCCTTCCATCGAATCTGAATTTGATTCCTCGTGTAAGTCTATTTGACGAAGTGGTTCGATGACCTCTCGCGAGAAGAATTTTTTCAGATACACAAACGTAGAGAATAGCGAGATTATGCTTGCTGATCTTTCTCCTTCGACCCAGTCATCAAAGTTCATAGAGCCCCCCTTCATACTTGTCTGAATAAGCTAAGAATTAGCTGATATTATATCATACCGCCTCAATTGAACTTTGATGACGTTTGAACAGAATCTGACCTCAAAGGTTCTACCTGTTAATACCTTAGCTCCGTATATACAAAAGCTTTTCTTTTCTTCCTCTTCCTTTTATCTTTCGATCCTTTTGGCCGTCCTAGCATCGTGCCTGCTTTAATAGCCCGGGCAAGACCAGCCTTAGTCCTTTCCGAGCGGCGCTGAGACTCCATTTTGGCAACCCATCCAGCAATCGCATAGAGTAGCTCCCCTAATTCACCCGGCGCCTCTGTCCAGCTTTCCTGATAAGATAATACCTTAACTCCATATGATTTCAGTCGAGTAACAAAGGTCAATATTGCGAGAGGTCCTTCCCGCGAAAGCCGATCTAAAGCCCAAACCAACACCGCTTCAAATCGCCTCTTCCGGGCATCATCCATAAGACGGGCAAGCTCCTTCTGGTGTCCGTTCTTCCAAGCCGATTCATTTTCCTGGTAGATCCCCGCCAGTTCCCATCCTCTTGAAATTAACCACGAACTGAGTTGTGCTATTTGGTTGTCGGTATCCTGTTTATCGGTGGACACCCTCGCATAAATGATAGCCTTCACGTCTTCACTCACCTAACCTTCGGATTGCATCGCATGCCTGCGGAGCACCAAAACGACAGGCATGCGCAGGCATGCGGCCGCAGAACCACCGAAGAGGCTTTTTATTCCGAGCTGCCCAAGCACTTTCTTACCTGCCATGTACTAATTTTCAAAATTCCGGCAATCTTCTCAATGCCACATCCCTGTCGCCTTAGCTCCATGATCTCCTTTTCCCGAGTAGTTGCGTCCAGCAACTTTGTTTCCTCGGTTACCACCTGCTCCAGTTCTTTAACTCGCTTTCCTTGAGTTTCAATCTGACCCAAATCAATATGACGATAAATGTGGCTCAACTCTTCAGACCAGAAGCTCGGTAAAGTAGTCGTGATTACACCTTGAAAAGCGTCATCAAATACAAGGGTTGATGAGGATTGTTTTTCCTTCGGGATTTTCTCAAAAACCTCGGCGGCTTTTTTAGCCATTCCCCGTACGTCCGGACGCTCAGAAGCAGCTTGATGACGGCCTGGTCGTTTGAAACAAAAGCAGTCGCTCTGCCTAACCACACTATTTTCCACATCCCGACTACTCTGTGTCGCGAAAATTAGCGTCGATCGACGATGTCTAACTACCATAAGCAACTGACGCAATATTCGATTAGGGTCAGCCTGAAAGGCCAAACTGGAAAACCGAAGGCCGGCCTCATCAGCGATTATTACACTGTCAGACGGGCACTGTTCTGGGCTACTTACTAACTTTACCCACGACGGAAGTAAGTTTCGAGCGGCCTCGGGTAGACCTAGCCAGAATATGCTCATACCGTAAGTGGCTGAGATGAACTCGGCGATCCGGGCACCCAGCGATGTCTTGCCGCTGCCCCGAGAACCCAAAATCAGAATCACCTTTCCGTATGGTAGTGAGTCCAGCCAGTCCTGGTATCCCTCCGGTTCATCGGGAAAAACAATGCCGCCCTTGTCCTGGGGGATTGTCAGGGCTCCGTCCACCACCATTTCAGCTTCAGGTAAAGCTAACCGGGCCTTTTCCTCCTGGGCTGTTTCCAATAGACGTTTCTTCTCTTGAATGGCTATTTCCTTCTCTTGCAGCTTGATATCTAACAGCTTCAACTGCCGTTCTCCAATCAAGGAGGCTCTGGTATTCTCCCCCTCCTGTTTTGCGACCGACAGACGCAGTCTTTGAAGCTGGATATCGTCGGCAACCGACATCCCGTCCAGGCCCAGCAACCGGGCTGCCTCCTTCGACAGTTTTTTCATTCCAAGCGATACAATCTGATTCCCAACCTCGCTTAGGATGTTGTCAATAGGGTCATACGGGTCTGATGATTGAAAGAACCTTGTAACGTGACCTTTCTGATTTCTCTTGGCCATGATTTAACCTCCGATATAAGCCTATTTTCCTCCGGGCTGAACTATCAAAATAGCCCAGCCCGGAGGGTAGGGAGGATTCTAGTCTTCCTCTGATGTTTCTTCCAACTCAAGAATCTCGTCAGGATCAATCTCACAAATATCATCGGGGTCCGCGAGAAGGTGGCTAGGGCTAATGCCTTCTCGCTCCGAATCCTCGATGATTTGCTCCAGGGGAATGAGTTTTCTGGCCATCGGTACACCTCCTTATAGATTTTTATAGACTCACACCGGGACCTGTCGAGCCAGGTATGGTACGGGCCTTATTCTTTGATGGATGTGTCGTAAACGGGCCCGTCCCGGTGGTTGCTAACTTTCAGTCTGGCTGGTCATAATTTCTCTCATCACCAATCCTTCTGACTTTAAGACCTTATAGATATATCCTCGGCTGCAACCCAGCTCCTCGGCTGCCTGCTTAACGCTGCGAGTGGCCCTCAGCTTGTCACAAACGAAAATGACAGGGAGATCTTTCGGTTTCCGACCTCCAGTACCCTTGACCCTGATTTTTTCGCCGCATTTGGGGCAAATCACTTCTGCCATTTCATCCTCACCGGTATCTCTGACTTTGGAAATATTGCTCTAGTCATTGGCCTCCCTCGCCTGGTTGTGGGTGACATTGGCGTATGAGCCATCACCCCGGATGTCTATATCGGGGACCACGCGGACAATAGGTTTGACATGGTAACCGGGGTGCTCGATATAAAAGTGTGCCCCCTTCGGGGTTAACACATGGGGTTTGAGACCGTTGGCTTCCAGCTTCCTTTGACACTCGCGGCTGTCGGCATCAACGACGATTCTGCCACTGGCGGCACCGCACACATTGGCCCAGAGAGCCGGGTGGTATTTCTGTTGCCATTGGTTGAGTTCCACACTGGTGGGCTGCCGATGCTGATATTCTTTCCAGCGAGGGATTATGGGTGTTTTACTATCGTCGCCACCGCCGGTTGGGATAAGGTGGCAGCCATCATTATGAAGTAGGCAAACAGTTTCATAAACTTGTCTGTCTGATCCTTGCAGATTGGAATACGCTGGTGCAGCTCTGTAGTGTGGATGCTCGGAGTGACGCCTTTTAAGAGTGTCGTTGGGATTCATGGTACCTACCTCCCGTAATAGAGAGAGCAGGTACCAATGTTAGCTCAAAAAAGGTTTCAATGGGTTTTGCAAAAGTCTCGTTTGGCCCACCAAAGGGGACGATACCTAGAACTCTTCGGTCTTCGTCCGAAAGAGTCTTTTCAACAACCTTCCCTTGGGATTGCTAGTAGGGTTATAGTGCCACGATGTGCTTTTACCAGTTACCGAGAGAGAGTTTCAATTAAGTCCCACCGCAGACCACCAAATGGCTGGCGCGACATCGAGTTTTCTTAATTCAAAGCCAAGTAACAATAACAATATAGAGACACCTGCAAGTCGTAACAATATCAAGGTTATAAGATGGTATACTCTATAAGTCATAACTTACCCCCTTTTATTTAAGTACTTCCACCAAGAGACCGCTGGATACTCTAGCTCAACTAGAGTGTTTGAACCCGTGCTAGATATATCACAGCCAGAGGCGGGCTGTGATATTTTTTGTGGCCTGCCCCCAATACTTGTACTTACTTTCACGCCAGATGTTCATTGATCGAAATAACTCTGATTCCTTTGCTCTTGAGAAGGGTCTTGTAGGTGACGGAATCAACACGGCTCCGGGAAAAGCGGTTCAGCTTCCAAACCAGTATTGCAGTGAAAGGTGGATTCTTTGTCTTGGCAAGAGCTGTCATCTCTCTGAAAGCCGGGCGGAAGCGCTCCTTCCGCTTTCTGCTTCATCAGTATATTCGCGGACGATCTCATACCCGTGCTTGGCAGCGTAGTCCCTGATCGCTCTTGATCCAATCTTCAAAATACTCATCTCTCTTTGAATCGTCGCAGCGTTGGCAGGATGGTACAATATTGCCGAGCACAGTTTCACCACCCTTACTTATTGACAAAAGGTGATACCAGCGTTTCACTTCAGGACTGCCGCAATAAACACATTGCAACTCTTCATTACAAAAGTAGTTTATAATCTCCAGGATCTCAGCTTGCCCAAGCTCTCTTTTGCTACATGCTTCCTTAATTGCTCTCTCAACCATAGAGAATGCAAAGCCAGTTGTTGTTCGCTTGGGTATTCTAGGAAGCTCCATATACTAACTCCTTTGGTGAATTTGATTATAGTCAAAAGTTTTACTTTTCGTCAATTTGTTAACCCAGAGCTGTTTCTACTGACGTTTCTGGAATAATCTGCAAATGGTAAGGTAAAGTGAGGATAAGCTACCTTGACATATTGTGTGCGTATGAGTAATATATAAGTCCGCATGAGGGAATTTGGGAGGAAAACTGAAGAAAAGTTAAGCCAAGTGTATTGACTTTTGCCAAATGACAAAGTATCCTTTAGGCACATAAAATGTACCTATGCGTACAATAATAACAATGCTCTTTGTTTGTTGGAGGAACTGTGAGGGTATTAGTTATAGAAGATAAGAGTGACATAGCTGAGAACATTTCACTGTGTATGAGTTTGGCTTGGTCACAGGCCAGCGTCACTGTCGCTACTGATGGGGACAAGGGGATAGAATTGGTAGAGACTGAGTCTCCGGATGTAGTTATTTTGGACTTGGAATTACGTGGTGCAGATAGCTTCAAAGTATTAGAAGAGATTCGCTCCTTTTCTGATATCGCTATTATCGTTCTTGCTGCCAAAGAAACAGAGATGGACAAAGTCAAGGGTCTGGAAATGGGTGCTGATGACTATGTTACCATACCATTCAGCCCCGTCGACCTTATTGCCAGGATAAAGGCAGTGTTACGCCGTGCTACCATACCTCAACTGAGAGACAGTCACCGCTCAACATTTGTCAGTGGCAACCTGACGGTAAATTTTGCCACCCGTGACGTTTTCGTCTCCCGAGAACCGGTAAGGCTAACCCCCATTGAGTATGAGCTGCTATGTAACTTGATAAGGAATGAAGGCAAGGTACTCAGCCACCGTTTCTTACTGGAGAAAACGTGGGGCTCGGATTACAGTGATGAGGTTTGCTCTTTGAAGAAGTATATCTATCGCCTGCGGGTTAAGCTGAAGGACCATGAGAACACCCAGCCGATGCTGCTCACTCAGCGTGGGATAGGCTATAAATTCCTGAAACCAAAATAGTTGAGTGAACCTAATTAGAAAAGGCGGGCAATTGCCCGCCTTTTCTAATTAGTACCATTCCCGCACTAAATTTCTACCAAACCGCGACCTTCTTGACGACCTTAGGCACCTAAATTTCCACCTTCGTGTTATAAGCTACCAGTACTCTTCGCTACCAGGGGCAGTACTTTAGTCCTGGTTCTCTTAGAACTAGTTACAGTGTTTTTAGGGATACGGCTTTGGCGAGAATTTTGGTTATTTATCAAGACCAGTGTTTGGCAAGGCCTATAGCCGAAACCTTGCTGGATGTGGGATTTGATGTGGTAAGCGTTCCAGATAGCTCTCTTGGGGTGAGAGCGGTGTATGAAAGTTGGCCAGACATGGTTCTCTTTGATGAGGAGCAGCCTCCGGTGAATGGTGAGGAGCTTTGCTCGTACATAAGCCGTATGTTTACTATCCCTATCATTGCTCTAGTCAGCAGTGAACAGGGAGTGCCAGCAGCCAGATTTCTGGAGATGGGCGCTGATGCCTGCCTAGCCAAGCCGCCAAGCTGGAGAATGCTTTTGGCCAGAGTCAGCTCGCTGTTCCGCCGTTATGGAACGAGTCACGAATATACCTTTCCTCTGGGTATAAAGCTGGACCGTGAGCGACAACGGGTAAGCTTGCGTGACGAGGTGATTGACCTCACCCTTACTGAGTTTCGCTTACTTAGCTGTCTTACCCTTAATGGTGATCGGGCTGTCCCTTATTCTGAGCTGGCTCTCGGGGTCTGGGGGAGCAACGAAATTAGTCTCAGTAGCCTTGAGTTCCATATTTCTTCTCTGAGGAAGAAGCTAGCCAAGACCCCT
>Ga0307421_1002407_pt1 | contig 10514 bp, 7 predicted proteins | sample SalMarWE160270MG_FD_202163 | JGI IMG/M metagenome (GOLD analysis project Ga0307421, IMG submission 202163) | Salt marsh sediment microbial communities from the Plum Island Ecosystem LTER, Massachusetts, United States - WE1602-70 | ecosystem: Environmental > Aquatic > Marine > Intertidal zone >...
TTGCAGAATGCCCCTTCCATATTCCACCTCCAGCGCCCCGCTCGGTTGGTATAGAACGGGTGTTCTATTTTAGCAGAACTTATGTTCTGTTGTCAAGTCGCTGGCTGGCTTCCGAACACATCTCGCCCGCTCCGTCTTTCCCCGGAATATGCGAACCGGCGTATCGGGTGAAGTTTGTGCTACAATCCTGATTATCGTGGACGAGAATGAAACTCCGGTTGATATCCGGCCTTCCCCCATTGCTGGAACGTGGTATCCAGGCAGCGCAGAGGCACTCGCACAATCGATTGATCAATATTTAAACGCCGCCACAATCCACCCCCTGGACGGCGATGTAATCGGTATCATCGCCCCCCACGCGGGGCACCGTTACTCGGGTCAAGTTGCTGCATATGCCTTCCGGCACCTGGAAAACCTCACGCCCGAGACGGTCACTGTCATCTCGCCGCTGCACACCCCTGCACAAGGCCGAGTATTGACCAGCGGGCACGATGCCTACACAACTCCTCTCGGCGCCATCCCAGTGGACACAGAACTGCTAAACAGATTCCAGGAAAACTTAGAACGGGACTGCGGGATAGAACTGGTACAAATACGAAACGACAGTGAACACTCACTCGAGATCGAACTGCCATTCCTACAGCGGGTATTTGATCATCCCTTCCGGCTGCTACCTATTATGCTCCACGATCAAGGGCTGGAGGCGGTTATGGCTGTTGGCCATACGCTGGGGAAAATACTAAAAGGGACCCGGGGAGTTATCATTGCCAGCTCAGATCTCTCACATTTCTACCCCGAAGCTATTGCCAAGCGCCTCGACTCTGAAGTGCTTGCGCGTATTGAAGCTTTCGATCCACAAGGAGTTCTCTCCGTAGAAGAGAAGGGGGTAGGATTCGCCTGCGGACGTGGTGCAATAGCGGCCACGCTCTGGGCAGCTCAGGATCTCGGCGCGGATAAAGCAAAGATCGTGCAGCACGCTACTTCCGGCGACGTGACGATGGACTTCGATTCTGTTGTCGGCTATGGTGCCGCCGTCATCTATCGTTAAGCATTGCTTCAGTCCCCCGCCCATCCCAACATGATGGGTGGCAAACACAGGATGCGCACCTATGGACAACCATCAAATCGCTAGGGTAAAGAATGAACGATATAATTTTATTTGACATTTTTAGATTAGGCGCCGTAGTGCTTCTGGTTCTCGCCAATGGCTTCTTTGTCGCCGCCGAATTTGCACTCGTAAGCGTTCGGCGTACGCGCATCGCCACGTTGGTAGCAGATGGCAACTCACGCGCCCGTTGGGTCCAAAAAGCCATTGATGACCCCGACCGCTTCATCGCCGCCACACAGCTTGGTATCACACTTGCCAGCCTAGGACTTGGATGGGTCGGCGAACCTGCCCTGAGTGGTCTCCTCATGCCAATTATTGAGTGGTTCCCGGTAGAAATTGAAAGCGCAGTCTCCCACAGCATCTCCGCTGGCCTGGCTTTTGCGACCATCACCTTCCTGCATGTTGTTGTCGGCGAGCTCGCACCAAAATCGATCGCGCTCCAAAACCCAGAGAAGACATCGCTTGCAGTAGCCCAACCCACGGTCTGGACGGAGCGAATCTTCAAACCGGTCATCTGGCTGCTCAATGGCTCCGGCAATGCGCTCCTGCGCTTTGCAGGGGTTAAACCGGCCTCAGGTCATGAATTAGTCCATTCCGTTGAGGAGTTAAAGATGCTCGTCAAGGCCAGCGCCGAGGAGGGGATGGTTGAAGTCGATGCCGAGGAGATGCTCCACGCCGTGTTCGACTTTGGAGACCTCCTCGTTCGCCAGGTGATGATTCCCCGCACCGAGATGATCGCTGTTCCTGCAGATGCCAGGGTGCCGGATATTCTTGATCTCGCTGCCCAAAACCCCTACACAAAATTCCCGGTGTATGGCGATAACCTGGACCAGATCCTGGGCATCGTCCATCTTAAAGACCTGATCCCGGGGATCAGGAACGATGAGAACAATTCTCGCAGCGCACGTGATCTGATGAGAGATGCTCTTTTCATCCCCGAGACCGCAAGGGTGAGTACCTTACTTCACTTCTTCCGTATACACCGGCGCCACATCACCATCGTCCTCGATGAATATGGAGGGACCGCGGGGATCGTCACTCTTGAGGACCTGCTTGAGGAAATCGTGGGTGAAGTCAACAATCCATTTGATCACCAACAGGATATCCTTCCCCAGCTTGATGGTTCATCTCTCATAGATGGCCTCACATTGATCGAAGAGGTTAATGAGCACTTTAACCTTAGCTTGAAAGACCCTCATTACGACACAATCGCAGGATATATGCTTGGGAAATTGGAACGTCTGGCTCAAGTCGGCGATGTTGTTGTTACGGATGGCGTCCGTCTACGGGTTGAAGACCTCGACGGTTTTCGTATCTCAAGGATTTCGATTCAACCACCGACCATCCCCAATCAACAATCGAAAACTGACGCCGCACCCGAGTGACAAACCCGATGTATGTCGAGATTGCAGTAAATCTCCCTCCTGTCCTGGGCACATTTGATTACCATGTGCCCACCCACTTGGTAGACAGGATCTCGCTCGGCCACCTCGTGACCGCGCCTTTTGGCAGCCGCCGCGTACAAGGAATTGTCGTCGGCATGCCAAACATCCCTGCAGTACCCAAAACGCGACCTATTGAGGAGTTGATAGATCCAGATCCAGTGCTGACAATCGCACAACTCGATCTGGCGAAGTGGCTTGCCAGCGCCTATCACGCTCCTTTGATCGACTGCATCACCTTGATGATTCCACCCGGCCTCAGCCAACAGGCTGATTCACATTATCACCTGCTCGATCCAGATGCCGACGGAGAGACATCCGCGCAGACAAAAATACTTGCCTTATTCAAGCGGCGCGGCGATCTTCGCGGTCGGCAGATTGCACACGCCCTGCCCCGTCTCCGCTGGCGTCCCGCGACCGAAGCTCTCCTTCGTAAAGGAATCTTGGAACGACATTCCGTTCTCGATCCTCCACACGTTCGCCCCCGGCGAGTGCGGAGCGCGCGTTTGGCGCTCCCCCCGGATACAGCGATCGCAAATCTAGACGACATCGGCCGCAAAGGTGGGCAGGCCGCCGAGAGACGCCGGCGCATCCTGGAAGCACTAATAGAAGAGGGAGAACCTCTCGAGGTGAGTTGGCTCTATGCTGAATACGGAGGCAAACGGGCCGATCTTGTTGTTCTGGAGGAGCGCGGATTAATTAGCCTAAGCGATGCGGAAGTATGGCGAGACCCATTGGAAGGAATGGACTTCGTCGCCAGCGAGGCCCCGAAGCTTACACAAGACCAACTGAAAGCATGGCAGGATGTCAGTCAAACAATAATAGAATCTACGAGCGGAGAACGTACCCAACCCATCCTTCTTATCGGCGTAACCGGATCAGGGAAAACGGAACTTTATCTACGCGCCGTTGCTAAGACCCTGGCACAAGGACGGAGCGCTATTGTCCTGGTACCTGAAATTGCGCTTACCCCTCAGACAGTTCGCCGATTCTTGTCTAGGTTCCCGGGGAGGGTTGGCCTCAGCCACTCTCAATTATCCCCAGGAGAGCGCTTCGATACCTGGCGACGATGCAGAGCTGGATTGCTAGACGTCATGGTTGGTCCACGCAGCGCCCTGTTTACTCCTTTCCCGGATATCGGCCTCATCGTCCTGGATGAGTCCCACGACGACTCTTATAAGGAGCAGGAGAGGTCCCCTCGCTACCATGCCCTCCGAACTACTGTTGCCTATGCGGAGATTCTTGGCGCGGCATGCATATTTGGAACCGCAACCCCCTCTGTAGTTACTCGCTATAGCGCTGAACATGGAAAGTACAGCTTATTAAAACTCCCTCAGCGGATCCTGGGGCACCGCGAGCGTCTCGCACAACAGGCCGAACGCCTGGGGATCAAGGACAGTTATCAGGACGCCACGGGAGATGCTCGTTATATCGACCTACCCCCTGTTCGTGTGGTCGACATGCGCCAAGAGCTGAAATCTGGCAATCGCTCGATCTTCAGCCGGGCACTGCAGAAAGCGCTCGATGAGACTCTTCAAGCGGACCATCAAGCTATCCTCTTTCTCAACCGCCGCGGTTCTGCAACCTATATTTTCTGTCGCGATTGCGGCTGGGTCGCACAATGCCCCCGATGCGACACACCGCTCACACATCATAAAAACTCCAGCCGTCTCATCTGCCATCATTGCGGATATTCAGTCAATCCCAAAAAACAATGCCCAACATGTGGAGGCTTGCGCGTTAGAGAGTTTGGTGCAGGAACAGAGCGTGTTCAGGAGGAGGTCGAACGCATCTTTCCTCAGGCTCGCACCATACGCTGGGATTGGGACTCCACTCGCGCTCGAGGTTCACATGATGTAATTCTTGCCCATTTTGCGGCGCACCGCGCCGATGTTCTGATCGGAACGCAGATGCTGGCAAAAGGGTTGGATCTCCCACTCGTGACGCTCGTTGGTGTTGTCTCCGCCGATACAGGTTTATACCTGCCTGATTTCCGCTCAGCCGAACGGACGTTCCAGGTACTCACGCAGGTCGCCGGACGCGCCGGGCGCGGTCTCCTTGGGGGGCGGGTCGTTCTGCAAACCTACCAACCTGATCACTACGCCATTCAAGCCGCATCCAAGCACGACCACGACGCTTTCTACCAGCAGGAACTCCGCCACCGCGAGGAATTGAGATACCCTCCCTTCACCCGCTTGGTGCAGCTTGTTTATCGGGATACATCAGACACCCGAGCGGAAGAAAAGGCGGCGCGTCTTCATGGCACACTGAAAGCAAAGATTCAATCTACGGACCAAAAGATTGATCTAATCGGTCCCGCTCCCTGCTTCTTTAGGCGCATTCGCGGCCAGCATCGTTGGCAGATCATCCTACGTGGAAGAGATCCGGCGTCTGTCATCCCAGACGAGTTCTCGAAGGGGTGGACCATTAACGTCGATCCAATCAACCTGCTTTAACGGCCCTTACCAAATACATCCCTGGAGCCCACTATGAGCGAAGTTCGATCTTTTCTTGAACGCCATCTGCAGAGCATTTTCGAGAGCGACAGCCTCACCTACCAAGAAACCACAGACGAAAATCTGACTCTTTACGAATGGTATGTAACGCCATATCGCATCGAAGGGCTGCCGTTCCACGACTTCATGATGACCGAGGCCGGTCGAGATGACACCGCTGGGCTTGCGCTCGACCCGCACCCAGAGGGCAGTTCCCCAGAGGATAAAGGACGCGTTCGATTTGATTTGGCCAATTACCGAGAACAAGTCTTTGGCGAGTCGGCGGTCTGCTCTTACACCATGCTCATCTCAAAAGGGACAACTGGCGGAGTGGAAGTTCTAAGCTATAACGAGAGTCGTGTCCTTGTGAAAATTGACGGTTCCTGGATGGTTGTCCACGTGCATAAATCCCCGAGCTGGAATGCCCCATTCCAACCGCCCAGAGGGTGATCAACTGCGATTTTGTATTAGGTATTTAGCCAAGAAAGGATATAATTCAATTAAGTTAACATGAACCATCACCACTCACAATCAGGCTTCTCCGCACCAGCATCAGATCAACATCGCCCAATCGCGTCTCTTCGTCGAAGGAGTAAATCCCCATGTTAAAAGTCATTGCAGACAGCACCTGTAATTTACCTCAAGAGACCCTCGATGAATATGACATCCGCATCGCCCCGATTCCGATTCAATTCGGGGATGAAACCTTCGAGGAGGGGGTGGACATCGATCGTGATCTTTTCTATAAAAAGATTGAAGAGACGGGCGTCATGCCGACATCCTCCCAGCCTACACCTGCCTGGTTTGGGCGCTACTACAAAGAGCTTCACCAGCAAGGGCATTCCATCCTGGTGGTCACAGTCACTGGAAAACATAGCGGGACTTTCAACTCTGCAACCATGGCAAAGTCATTAGCCCCCACTGCAAATGTGCACGTCTTCGATTCAAAAAGCATTTCTCTGGGTACAGGCTGGATGGTATTAGAAGCAGCCAGGGCGATCAAAGCCGGAGTTGCTCAATCCGATGTTGTGCACCATATCGAGGCCGTCCGAGAACGGGCAAAGCTCTTCATCACACCGGCGACATTGAAGTACCTGCAGATGAGCGGGCGAGTTGGGACGCTGCAAGGAGCGCTGGCATCCCTCCTCAGCATTAAACCGATCATCCATCTCAAAGACGGACTCCTGGAAGTAATGGAAAATGTCCGTACTCGGGGAAAAGCCCTCGACCGGATGATCAATCGCCTTGATGAAGCCGTTGGCCGAACTACACCCATTAATCTGGCCGTCATCCATGCGAGAGCAAATGAGGAAGGTCTTTCTTTGCTCGAACGAGCCAAGGACGTCTTCAACGTCCAGGAAACTCTCTACGGCGATCTCGTCGCCTCGCTCGCTGCGCATGGCGGACCAGGAATCCTCGGCTTATTCGCCTATCCCATCTGATTCGGAAGAGATCATTGCCGGCCAATACCCTCATTCCGACCGGATGAGGGTATATCGACTCCATCAACTTTCAAGATTCTAAACAAGGGTGATGCACGAGATCACGCGATGTTATCCTTAATAGGTGGAGTCGCCCAAGAAACTCCACGCGTGATCGCAGCCTGGCACGAAGTAGCTGGTCCTTCTCAGGAATAGGGGGAATGCTGGTAATCCGCGGTGCTAATGGGAATAGAGGCGGTCTCGCAGAGCCACAACCTGTCGTCGCAAGGCATCGTCGATCTCAAGCTGGTCGGCGATTTTTTCGTAGCCATACATCACCGTTGTGTGATCACGTCCGCCAAGAGCCTCGCCTATCTTCGGCAAGGAGTTGCTCGTTTCCTCACGGATCAGATACATCGCAATCTGCCGCGGGAAGGCCACATCTCTCGAACGTTCACGGCTTAGAAGCCGCCCCTCCTCTATACCGAACTGGTCTGCAACCACGGAGATGATCTGTTCAGTTGTCACGCTACTTGTATGAACGACCATATCTGCCAATGCTGCATCGACGAGGTTTGGAGTTAAGATTTCGCAGCGAAGGTCGGCGTAGGCGAGAACTCGTGTGAGTGCGCCCTCGAGTTCGCGGATGTTGCTCTGCACACGCTCTGCGATCTCGCTCAATATTTCGTCGGGGGCTTCCCTCCCCATTTGTTCCGCCCGCGATCGAAGAATTGCCAATCTGGTCTCATAATCTGGCGCATGGATATCCGCTGTTAAACCCCATTCGAAGCGTGAACGCAATCGTTCTTCGAGCGTCACGAACGCCTTCGGCGATCGGTCTGAAGAAATTACGATTTGTTTTTCCTGACCGTGGAGTGTGTTAAAAGTGTGGAAGAACTCTTCCTGGGTCGCTTCCTTACCGGCGATGAACTGAATATCATCAATTAGAAGGACATCAACTCTGCGATAGCGCTCGCGAAAAACCGCGGTGTTTCGCGCCCGGATTGCATCAACCAGATCGTTTGTGAATTCCTCTGATGAAACATACCGCACCTGTAATCCCGCGTCGAGACACTCATGCCCTATTGCATGCAATAGGTGAGTTTTTCCGAGCCCAACCCCACCGTAGAGAAACAATGGATTATAGGCTTTCGCTGGACTCTCTGCGACTGCCTGCGCGGCAGCGTGTGCCAACCGGTTGCCTTTTCCGACGACAAATGTCTCGAAGGTGTATCGATTGTTGATAGAGGACGCGAGCCTGTCGCGATCGTCATAAATCTCAGGGAGGTCTAATGCCGGCTCGAGTGGATCATCAACGGACGAATTCCCTTGCCAGACGATGAATTTCACGCCGACAGTTCGGCTTAGGATTCCGGTTAGAACGCGCTTCGCGGTGGATAGCAGACGATCTTCAAGCCAATCACGGGCGTAGGCATTTTGCACTCCAATGATGAAATTTCCGTCTTCGTAGGCGATAAACTCCGCGTCGCGAACCCAGGTGTCGTAAGCTGAGCGCGGCATCTCCATCTGCAGTTGGCCGAGCGCTGCCTTCCAGTGTCGCTCCGCGTTCATTCACGCCTCCAAGAAGCCCGAATCATTTTCGCACATTTACAGTGCCGGGCGTTTGCCATTTTCCAATGTGTGGGTTTACACCCAGGTGGTAAATCGCAGGTTGGCCTGCGGTCATTGAGGAAACAACCTACCAATCCACTGCGATGTTTGGAGGACCGTGGGCACTCCTCCTTCTTCGTTGAAATATCTCTCTCCCACAGCTACTCGATTCTAGCAAATCGCGGTCGCACCTACAATAGCTAAGCCCCCCTGAACCTAAAAACTTTCAAAGTTTTAAGGTCACACAATATTAAAGAATGATTCGGTATCAATATTTTGATTCGCGAAACTATAAAGCTGTGAGGCCTTTCTTCATCCGTAGATACATGCAACTTCACCAACCAGACCCCCACATCTGCGGATTTAAATCCTCTGCATACGTCTATTTGCTAAGCTTCATCTAACCTTAAAGATTTTATTGGGGTTGCCACACCGCGAGACAATGAAACAAACCTGATAACTGCGGGTTCACCTATTGAAAAATGATTATGAGAGGTGAATATGAGGGTCGCGTACGTCAATTCATGGTTGTAGCTGGCGCATTACAGTCTCATCACTGCTGGTTTTTACACCAATAGCAGCGCGGCTACTTCCCTCACCGAGCGCGCGGATAGGATTTTTAATTCTTTCGGCGCAGGAGGCTCTCCGCGTACCTGCTTGGGTATCACAACCCGCTTGAAACCAAGCTTGGCCGCTTCCTGCAGGCGAGCAGGGATCTGCGCCACCGCCCTCAACTCACCCGTGAGCCCAACCTCACCGATGAGGGCGACATCCGCAGGAACTGGTTTGTCCGATAACGAGGATGCAATAGCGATTGCAGTTGCCAAATCTGCAGCTGGCTCACTGATTTGCAGCCCACCCACAACATTGATGAAGACATCCTGATCCTCAAGACGAAGGCCAACCCTCCTGGAGAGCACGGCGACGGTAAGCAGCAAACGGTGAATGTCGATGCCGTTAGCCGTGCGGCGGGGGTTTCCAAACGATGTCTTACTGGTGAGACCCTGAATCTCAACCAGAAGAGGGCGCGTGCCCTCCATCGTCACTGCTACGGCCGAACCCGGGGCATTCACAACACGCTCGGCGAGAAATGCCTCGGAAGGATTTGGTACCTCAACCAACCCGTGTTGCTGCATTTCAAAAACACCAACTTCGGTGGTCGGGCCGAAGCGATTCTTTACTGAGCGCAGGATGCGATAGGCATGATAGGGATCACCTTCCAGATAAAGCACGGTATCGACGATGTGCTCCATCACGCGCGGACCAGCGATCGCTCCTTCCTTGGTCACGTGCCCAATAAGGAAGACGGCAATCCCGGAAGACTTTGCCAGGCGTTGAAGTTGGGCCGCACACTCTCGAACTTGGGTTATAGAACCTGCGCTAGATTCGAGTTCGGAGAAGTGCGTTGTCTGAATCGAGTCAATCACCAATGCGCCAGGCGCAACCCGCTCGGCGTGCTGTGTTATGGACTCCAGATCAGTCTCGGCCAGGACGAATAACTCCTGGGATAGCGTTTCAGATTGAGCAAGTCGATGTGCTCTCGTCTTTATCTGGCGCTCTGATTCCTCACCAGAGACATAGAGAACGCGTTCACGCTCAGACATTGCGAGTGCCATCTGCAGCAGCAATGTCGATTTCCCAATCCCGGGATCCCCGCCGATCAAAACCACCGATCCCGGGACAATCCCGCCGCCTAGAACTCGAGCGAACTCCGCGATCCCCAGAGGAATCCTTTCCTCAGGATCTCCTGCGATTTCAGATAAGCGCTTCGGCGCACTCGCACTATGCAACCCGGCACTGCTTTTTCTTTGCCGGGGCGGCGCCACGATTTCTTCAACCATGCTGCTCCAGGCGCCGCACTGAGGGCAACGCCCCAAAGCTTTCGGCGCCGTTCGCCCACATTCCTGACAGATATATTGCGTTCGAGATTTTGCCACTTGCCCTCCCCATCAGGATTATACAGTTAGCTCGCTCCCAGGAATCGGGATAGGAGGGGGCCTCACGGCCCCACCCCTCCCACACCACCGGACATGCGGGTCCGCATCCGGCGGTTCGTTCAGGTATGACGAAGCAGGTATTGCAGCAGGAAACTCCTCAGACCGAGCTGCTCCCAATACGCATTGTTCAGCGCTTTGTGAAGCGGTGGTGAAGCAGATACTCGCCAGCAGCCCTTGCTCGTTCCACTGGTTCGGATGGCCCAGAATTCCGAGACACCCTGTACCCTGAGCCTTCGATAGCGCCTGGTTGGCGTTTTCCACTGTTTCCACACGATCTGTCTCAGTCGTCTTCGTAAATGTTCATCAAGCCGCTGCATATGTCCTCCGGCATCGGCCAGAGCGAAGTAATTCGCCCAGCCTATGATAACCGGGTTCAAGCGGTCGCAGATTTGTTCCAGTGACTGGCCTACGTTGCGGCGGGTCAGGAGACGGATCTTATG
>Ga0307421_1002411_pt1 | contig 10493 bp, 12 predicted proteins | sample SalMarWE160270MG_FD_202163 | JGI IMG/M metagenome (GOLD analysis project Ga0307421, IMG submission 202163) | Salt marsh sediment microbial communities from the Plum Island Ecosystem LTER, Massachusetts, United States - WE1602-70 | ecosystem: Environmental > Aquatic > Marine > Intertidal zone >...
AATGAAGCCAAAGGTTAGAAAACCCACTGAGAACGAGTTGCAGGAAGCAGAATCTTGGTCAATCTGGGAAAAAGAGGAATCAGAGTTTCCTTGGGAGTATTTTGAACAAGAAACCTGCCTGATATTAGAGGGAAAGGCTGTTGTGAAGACCCCAAAAGAAGCTGTCGAATTTGGAGCAGGCGACTACGTTGTGTTTCCCGAAGGACTCAAATGCACTTGGGAAATAAAAAAGAAAATCAAAAAACACTACAAATTTGGATGAAGAAACTAGAGTGTTTAAACTGACAACTTCACGGCACTAAAAACGATGCTTCCAGCCCTCCTTAAACAAGTACTATCTGTGTAAAGGATTGCGATTTGGGCTCCAGTCACACGCACACTCACTTCGTTGACTAGGCTTTCTCTCTCTGAGCAGGCATTAACCATCCCTAATACAAGCTGGTAGGTTTCCTTTTCGATTGATCGGGATGGCTAAGTTAGGGCGCATGTAATGCCTTTATCAACTCTAACATAAATTCATAAAGTTTTTCTTCAGTCGCATGATGGTAGGTGTGTAGTGCCCTAAGCCACGCCATCTGCACATGTGGGTCTAGTGTGTGCCATTCTCTCCTCAGCTCCTCAGGCATCCTCTCGTAATACGCCTCTTGCAGCTTTCTCGGCAACTCTTTAGACAAACTCTCACTTTCTAATTTTTGATTACAAACATAACCGTCGCTAAGCTTATGTATTTTTCCCTTATTTCAGTCCTTAGCTGTTTGGTTAGATTATGGATTCTTTTTGCTTTGCCTTTAAATGCTGTCGCCGAGAGACAAGTAAACTACCAACACTAGAGGCTCTAGCCTTCATAAGGCAAAAAGATAAAGGTTTTATGATTAGTGCGCTAACTGTTTAAATGAGAGAATAAGATGACTAAGATTGTTCGTGTTGGAGTTACTTTTCCCCCAGAACTGCTGAAGGACCTAGATGAAACCATTGAAGAGATGGGGTATGATAGCCGATCGAAGGCTATTCAGGATGCAGTTACGTCTTTTATCACAGAGCAACGGTTACTTCACAAGCAGAAGGGAAAAAAGGCTGGCGTATTAGTGATGGTTTATGACCATACCATTAAGGGTCTAGAAGACGATCTCATTGAATATCAACACCACCATCAAGAAGTTATAAATTCCGTCCTCCATGTTCACCTAAGCGATAAAGAATGCCTTGAGGCTGTTGCGGTTAAAGGCGACGCCGAAGACATAAGAGAACTGGCTCAAGAGCTGGCAACAAGGAAGGGTGTAAAACAGCTTAGGTCAACCATAATCACTCCATAAACGCCTGTACACTCCAACCTATCTTTTCAGCACCCCAAGACTATTCCAGTAACGAAGTTGAGAACCGTTATATTTGTGCAGTCCATTAAGAATAAAAGATAAATTGGTGCATCAAAATGGTTGTCAAGAATGTCCAGATAACAGTTCTGATTGAAGACTCTAACAGCTCAGCTAAACCTCAACTCAAAACCAAACATGGCCTCGCCTTCCTCATCAAAGCCAAAATTGACGACAACGAAGCGACTATCATGATGGATACAGGACCAACCCCAGAAGCCCTTCTACACAACGTGGATGCAATGGGCGTAAATTTGGAAGATGTTGACGTAATTGCGCTTAGTCATGGTCACTACGACCACACAGGCGGCTTGATAGAAACCCTGAAACGGATGAAGAAACGTGTTCCAGTTATTGGGCATCCAACGGTTTTCGATCCGAAACTCTCACTAATGCCCCATCTAAGGTTAATTGGTGCACCTTTCAGAGTTTCTGATGTTGAAGCTGTCGGTGGTGTGCCTCTTCTGGCTGCTGATCCTGTGAAGATTGCTGACGGAATTGCTACAACTGGAGAAGTTCCGAGAATTACAGCCTTTGAGAGTGTTAGAGGCTTCTGGGCAGTCCACAACGGAAGGTTCATAGAAGACAAGATGCTTGACGATCAATCTCTCGTCATAGATGTTGAAGGTAAGGGTTTGGTTGTTGTAGCTGGATGTGCGCATTCAGGGATAATCAACACCATCAAGTATGCCCAAAAAATAACAGAAAACAGTATGGTCTACGCGGTTCTGGGAGGCTTCCACCTCTGGAATGCAGAAAACAAGAGAATTCAGGCGACAGTAGACGAACTCAAAAAACTTGACCTAAAATTCGTTGGACCGTGTCACTGCACAGGCAAAAAGGCGATCAAAAAGATTGCTGAAGCATTCGGAGACCGCTGCCAGCCTCTTCACGCTGGAGACATTATCGAATTTTAAGGTACATAAACATTTGGAGGCTACTTGTCACTAGTCTCGTTAGGTGACTGGGGTTCATTTTTTTCTTTGTCTTGGATGTACGTCTTGATTTTTTCCACTATCTCCATGAAGGCTTTTGAGGCAGGTGAATCAGGATGCTCCATAATAAATGGGTGCCCTAGGTCTGAGGCTTCACAGACTCTGGGATCAAGAGGTATGCTTCCCAAAAATGGGACAGAATAGTCTTGAGACACCTTTTCGCCGCCTCCAGTCTTGAAGATATGAGTTTCGGTACCGCACGTGGGGCAGACGAAACCGCTCATGTTTTCAATTATCCCAATCACCGGAACATTCAGTTGTCTGGAGAATGTGATGGCTTTTCCCACCACATTCTGGGAGACCTCCGAGGGAATAGTTACTATAACAACGCCATCCATCTCTGGAAGAAGCTGTATGACACTCAAAGGTTCATCTCCAGTTCCAGGAGGCAAATCTATAATGAGAAAATCAAGCTCACCCCAAACGATCTCAGACAAGAACTGTTTAATTGCCCTCATCTTTAAGGGTCCCCGCCATACAACAGGAACCTCCTTACCTTCAAGCACAAACGCCATAGAAACAACCTTCACTCCAAGAGGACCCACAACTGGAAAAGCTCCTATCGGTCCCACCCTAAGCTTTTTGTCTTCCATGCCAAGCATCTTCGGAACGCAGGGACCATGAAGGTCAGCATCCAGAAGACCGACACGGTTTTCGTGGCCTTGCAGGGCAAAAGCTATGGCTAAGTTGACTGCAGTAACGGTTTTGCCGACTCCTCCCTTGCCGCTGATAACCGCTATCTTATGTTTAATCTTCTTCATTCTTGTTCTGAGAATGCTCTGCTCATCGATGACGTGACTTTTGGTATCCGCTGTTGCTTGCATAAAATCACCTTCAAGAATCTCTGTTGTTATAGTTTGGGTTTGGTGTTGCGGTTTAATAACGATTTCCTTAGTATAGAGATTCTGGGTCCATTGGCTTATTTGACATAAAAGAACTTAAGGTGCAAGTGCATTTACTCAGAGAGTTAGAAAGTGTTTGAAAAATGGAGATAAAAGGATTTATTGATGTTAGTTTCGCGGATTGGGACGGCAAAATTTCCTCTGTTATTTTCCTTCCAAACTGTAACTTTCGTTGTCCCTTCTGTCACAACTTAAATCTTGTTCTTAATCCTGAAAAGATCGACACAATCCCCTTTGGGTATGTGGAAGATCAGCTTGATAAGCAGAGAGGCTGGACCGACGGAGTGTGCATCACGGGTGGGGAACCAACTCTTCACAGTAGGCTGCCAGAACTATTCCTCCGGTTAAAGAAGATGGGCTTCCTAGTTAAATTGGATACGAACGGAACCAACCCTTCTATGCTGAAGGAACTTGTGAAGAATGGTCTCATCGATTACGTAGCCATGGACGTAAAGGCGCCATTAACTGTGGAGAAATACTCCAAAGCAATTGGTGTCAAAGCAGAAAAAATGCTGGAAAATGTGAAGGAAAGCATTGAAACATTGTTGGGATCCAACATGGATTACGAATTCAGGACCACGGTTGTTCCTAGTCTCCACGAAGAAGATGACATAGAACAGATATGCCGCAGCTTAGTGGGGTGCAGAAAATATTTTTTGCAGAAGTTTGATGTCAGCCTCGGAAAAGAAACTATAAATCCAGAGTTTATAAAGTTGAAACCTTTCACAGACGAGGATATGCAGAAGTTTCTAGCTGTAGCACAGAAGTTAATTCCAAACGCGAAACTGAGATAAAATCTGCAATAGGTAGCGAACGGAGATAGCCAATAACAAGTTTTTCAGACCTGATTTGTACACGAGATGTGCTCTCACCATAGCCTGTGCCACGCCACCCTTGAAGGGACAAATTTTGGGTATCTCATTATGAGATGATGCAGGTATGGGATTTATGCGTGCAGAGCAGGTCTTCTTTTCGGTGAGAGCACAACATAATTATGACTGCCAAAAACTAAAGGTTTGAATACATGAAAGGCTATATTCACGCGAAAATCAACCTCTAACTTTTACACGGTTGGTTTTTTCTTCATACAGAATTTAATTGTTTAATAAAGCTCCAGATGTTATGGTGGGGATAGAAAATGGTAAAATTTGTTTAAAAGCCACTCTGTAAGGATTTTAGTACGTCACGTACAGCGAACGGGACGAAGTGGCTATATACAGGAAAAGAAAATGAGTAGTATTACTCAGGGCTCCGGTAGTATAGTCCGGTTAAGTATGGCGGCCTCTCGAGTCGCCGACCCGGGTTCGAATCCCGGCCGGAGCACCAAACTTATTCGTGTTTTTCTGTCCATTTTGTGGATTTTTGCGTGCGCTATCGCTTCTTCTGAGTGAGAGTTGTTGAATTGTCTGTTTGTTTAGGTGACTTTGGATTAGAAAGTGGACGGCGGTGTTGGATTTTCTCTTGCAACCATTGAGTAATAGAGGTAGGTTATGCCAATCGGATAAATTGGGCTTACAAAGGCAGATATTATGTTTGTGATGAGTGAATTAACGATTGGGTGAATAGCGCTTAAAGGTCCTGCTAGCAGAGTTGCACCACCATTGACGATGAGAGCAATTATGCCTAAAATCAGTAGGAGCGTGAAGGTTTTCAGCCAACGTTTACTTACCAGCTTTTTGCTTCTTCCCAAACTTTCAAAGACGCCTTTTTGCTCAACAATTATTGTGGGAAGTATTAGCGAAAACATTATGGCGATGATTATTCCAGGCACGACGAAAAAAATCATTCCGATTACTATCAAGATTCCAGCAATAAATTGAGCTATGAGCAATGATGGAAGCTTAGATATTGCAAAGTTAAAGCTGACGTTGAGGTTTGAAGTGCCTTTCTCTATGTGGTCAGAAGCATTTTTGATAACAATGCCAGTGGTCGTGGTGCCTACAATCCATAGTACGAGACCCGACAAAACACATATCACAATAACTACTGAAATTAGCGAAAAAAGCCATGGGATCAGTTCTTCAGAATAAAATGTTGTGGTTGGAGATGTTGGTATAACTGGAGTTTCCGGTATAGGAAAATACGAAGTTATCACGTAAGTAGATATGCCGGTTATTATTCCTGAGATAAGAAAAGGCAAGAAAAACTGCAAAAATTTGGAACGATAAAGGTTGAACGTTAACGAAAGGATTTTTTCGACAGACAATTCCCGCGAAGGCTTTTCACCATTCATTTTAATGCCTCTATCTTAATTATTCCACGAAATTTATATTTAAATCCGTACGCAAAAAGAAAAATCGAAACCCCAATAATTCAAGCCGACTTAGAGCTAAACCGGAGCACCAAACATTATTACCTTTGCATTTCCAGAAAAAGTACTGTTTTCAACAATAAAGTGTTATTAGTCTCCTAATATGATTAGTGCCCTTGTTTACTGACGCTCTAACAATGATAACAACAGGAAACACTAGAATTGTTAACCAAAAATCGTGGTAAATACGAAAAGGTTTTTAGTTCCGTTTTATTACATCAGAGACAAAACGTAGTTCATGTATGAGGTGAATTGTTTGTCTGTATTTGCCGCACCCGGAGCTTATGATCGCGCCATTACCGTGTTTTCTCCAGACGGTCGCCTATTTCAGGTTGAATACGCCCTAGAAACAGTAAACCGCGGGGCAACAATAATCGGAATCGCCTGCCCGGAGGGAGTTGTTTTAGGAGCAGAAGAAAAAATTGAAACCAAACTTCAAGACACAAATTTCACATGGAAACTCTACGCCGTAGACGACCATCTTGGAGCAGCGGTTGTTGGCTTGGGATCTGACGCTCGTATACTCATCGACCAAGCCAGAATCTATGCACAAAGCAACCGACTGATGTATGATGAACCCATCGATGTTGAAATCATGACAAAACGTGTCGGAGACGTAAAACAACTTTACACACAACACGCAGGAGTAAGACCCTTCGGAGTGTCAATCATTTTTGGTGGAGTCGACAAAACTGGAAGCAGAGTATTCTCAACCGATCCAAGCGGCTCCTACAGGGGCTACAAGGCTGTGGCTGTGGGGATTGGTCGTGAAACAGTTGAGGCTATCCTGAAGGAAGAGTATCGTGAGGACCTCAACCTAAGTGAAGCCATAAAACTTGCTATCAAATCTCTAACCCGAGCCCTAGAAGCCAGAGGAGAACCAAAAAGAATCAAAATAAGCGTTATTCCGCTAGACACAAAAAAGCTCCGAGCGATAAGCGACGAAGAAATCGAGAACATCCAAAGAGGGCTTGAGGGCAGTGGAACTTAATGAGCGAACGCTACACAATCGCGCGCATCACTCATGATAGTGATCACTTCGAAATTCTAACCAAACCTGAGCCCGCCCTATCCTACAGGCTCGGAAAAACCAGCTCTGTTTCCCAAGTTCTTGCCACCGAAACAATCTTCACCGACGCTGGAAAAGGCACTAAGGCATCGGAAGAGAAACTGCAGGAAGTCTTCGGAACCACAGATTCTCTCAAAATAGCTGAAGTAATCCTTAAGAAGGGCACCTTGCAGTTAACTACGGAACAGAGGAAACAGCTTGTTGAAGAAAAACGGAGACAAATCGTTTCCTTCATATCGCGTGAGTGCATTGATCCGAAAACAAATCTTCCCCATCCTCCCCTACGGATTGAACAGGCAATGAAGCAGATTCGTTTCTCCATCGAACCATCCAAAGGCGTCGAAGAGCAAGCAAAAGACATAATAAAGCTCCTACGTCCGATTATTCCCCTCAAAATGGAGAAAATTTCAGTGGCAGTTCGCATACCTCCCGAGCATGCAAGCAAAGTTTACGGAACCGTTAAAGGCTTCGGCACTATAAAGAGGGACCAGTGGCAGGCTGACGGGTCTTGGTCTGCTATCGTGGAGATGTCCGCTGGCCTTTACGGGCCTTTCTTGGATAAGTTGGGGAAAATGACCCGAGGAAATCTTGAAGCTAAAATGGTAAAATAAAATAAAATAAACTTTATTGAGGTGTTGAATATGCCCGTTTTTTATGAGAAAAAACAGCTTGTGGCTCCTGGCGACCTTCTTGCCGAAGGCGATTACGTACCGGGAGATAGTACCTACAACGAGAATGGAAAAATCTATGCAAACCGCCTTGGACTTGTTGATTACAACGGCAGAAGAGTTAACGTTGTTGCCCTCAAAGCATTTTATGTTCCCGCCCCCGGAGACACGGTTATCGGAAAAGTCGTTGAAACCACGCCGGGCGGTTGGGTTATAGACATCAAAGCTCCGCATCTTGCTAGGCTTAGAGCATCCGACGTCGTCGAACGTTCCTTTAAGCCCGAAACAACAGATTTGCCGTCCATCTTTGATGTAGGCGATCTAATAATCGCGAATGTAGTTGCTTCTGACCGAACCCGTGATCCCCTGTTGACTGTCCGTGAACCCGGTCTAGGGAAGATTATGCGGGGGCAGCTCATTGAGGTTACTCCCACGAAGATTCCGAGAGTTATCGGTAGACAGGGCTCCATGGTGGGTATGATAAAGAGGGAGACAGGTTGTCAGATGACTATTGGTCAAAATGGTTGGATTCTTATTACTGGTAGGTCTCCTAAGGACGAACGGCTTGCTGTTATGGCTCTTCGCAAAATTGAAGCAGAATCCCATACGAGTGGGTTGACTGATCGCGTAACTGAGATGATTAAAAAGGAAAGAGAAGCAGTTGAAAGCAAATAAAAAGAAAACTAAAAAAGAGAGAATAAATATGACAAATAAAAAACCTGAAAAATTAATTGATAAAAAGGGTATTAGACTAGATGGAAGAAAATTGGACGAAGTAAGACCCGCGAAAATGGAGGTTGGAGTCCTCCCAAACGCAGACGGTTCTGCATATCTGGAACAGGGAAAAAACAAGATTCTCGTGGGCGTCTACGGCCCTAAAGAGGCACATCCAAGACACATAGCACAACAGGACCGCGCCGTCATTCAATGCCGCTATCACATGGCACCATTCTCGGTTGACGAAAGGAAGTCCCCGGCGCCTTCAAGACGAGACGTTGAACTCTCCAAAGTGATTCGACAAGCTTTAGAACCCGCGGTTTTCCTCGAATACTACCCCAAAACATCCATTCAAGTGTATATTGAAATCTTACAAGCAGACGGGGGAACAAGATGCGCGGGCATCACCACGGCTTCTCTTGCATTGGCTGACGCTGGAATTCCTATGCGGGACTTAGTTGTGGCTTGCGCGGCTGGTAAAGCTGATGGAAAGCTGATGGTTGATCTTATGGATACCGAAGATAAGCTTGGTGAGGCTGATGTGCCCGTGGCTTTTATGCCTAACCTGAACGCTATAACCTTGCTGCAGATGGATGGCAGTTTGTCAGTTGACGAGTTTGAGAATGCCATTAGTATGGCTCTCGACGGCTGCAAACAACTTTATGCTCTTCAAAAGGAGGCGTTAAAATCGAAATATGTTACTGTTGAGGAGGCTGAAGAAGAATGACATCTTCACCGATTGTTGTGCGTGTCAAGAAAAAACGAATCGTTGAACTCCTCGCGAGCGGAAAAAGAGTGGACGAACGAGGACTAACCGAATACCGAAAAATCCAATTGGAATCAGGAGTGATCGAACGCGCCGAAGGCTCCGCCCGAGTGCGCCTAGGCAAAACCGAAGTTGTAGTGGGCGTGAAAATCGCAACTGGAAAGCCATTTGCAGATGTGCCTGATAAGGGTGTTCTCACAGTTAACGCTGAACTTGTGCCCCTTGCATCTCCATCTTTTGAACCGGGACCACCCGGCGAGGACGCGGTGGAATTGGCTCGGGTAGTGGATAGAGGCATAAGGGAGTCAAAGGCTATAGACTTGGAGACGCTTTGTATTGAGCCTGGTAAAAAGGTCTTCGTGATTTTCATAGACGTTTACGTTCTCAACCATGACGGAAACCTCATAGATGCCTCGGCTATGGCAGCCTTAGCAGCTCTGATCAACACTAAGATGTTCAAGTATACGGTTGAAGAAGGGGAGATCGTGAAAAAGCCGGGTTACACTCCTCTTCCGATAATTAACTATCCAATAGCTGTTACTTTTGCCAAGATAGGTGATAAACTCGTATTGGATACTGGGCTTGATGAAGAACAGGTTATGGACGCCAGATTAACAATGACTATGGACAAAGACGGAAAAATCTGTGCCATACAAAAGGGCGGCGGTTCTGGCTACTTCACTAAAGAGGAGATTTCTGAAGCTGCCAAGATTGCCCTAAAAAAGACTGAGGAACTGAGAAAAATCGTGGTTAAAGGCTGATGGGACGAAAAACAAAGAAAGTTGGTATGGCAAGAGGGCTTGGCCCTCGCTACGGCTCAACACTTAGAAAACGTTACGTAAAAGTAGTCACAGAAACAAGGAAGCCCCACAAGTGTCCACAATGCGGTTCTGAGACGGTTCGAAGAGAAAGCGTGGGCGTCTGGAACTGCAGAAAATGTGGTCTCACCTTCGCTGGCGGCGCCTACACTCCGGTCACGAAACTTGGGGTTGTGGCTAAGCGTCAAGTGAAGAGTTTGTCTTCGTCAGAAGCCTGAGAAAAACAGTAGGGCGAAGGCTTTCCGGGTCACCGTTCTTTGGTGAGGTTGGCTAGCTGTGATATTGTTGACTACCTCTCGGAGACCAACTGGAAGGATACGAACATTCTGTCGTGATTTCGTTAATTCTATTCCTGATGTTGTGCGAGTTAACCGCGGGAAAATGAGTCTGGATGGAGTAGCTGAAAGGGCGATTGAAGTTGAGGCAGATCGGGTAGTTGTGGTTGATCGTTGGCGTGGGGGACTTGGAAAAATCAATCTTTTTAGGATATCTTCAACTGGATTAAAGTCTGTTCCTCCGCTTATGTTGATAAGTGGGATTCGTCTTCGAAGAGAATTCAAGGAAGGGACAAAGCGTGCTCGATCTTCTGTAATTACTATGAAGCCTGAAGATTCTCCTGAACTGGAAAGAATAGCTGAGTGCATGTCGCAGCATTTCGGTTTGCCCGTATTGCCTGTGGATGAAGCGGCTCGGAAATATGGTGCTTCAATGCACTTTTCGTTTGACCCTTCACGGCACATCCAAATCACCTTTATGCGCCTTCAACAAATGGTTGAAATAGGACCCAGAGTCACCCTGTCAAAGCTGGTTTGGGAAGTCCCATCATGAAGGCTCAAGCTGTTATCCGCCTAAATTTTTCATCCGAAAAACAGTTGAA
>Ga0307421_1002412_pt1 | contig 10493 bp, 6 predicted proteins | sample SalMarWE160270MG_FD_202163 | JGI IMG/M metagenome (GOLD analysis project Ga0307421, IMG submission 202163) | Salt marsh sediment microbial communities from the Plum Island Ecosystem LTER, Massachusetts, United States - WE1602-70 | ecosystem: Environmental > Aquatic > Marine > Intertidal zone >...
GGCGCTGAGCAAGAGCAGTAAGGACGCCATCATAGAGGAGTATCATATTCACGACAAGGACACCGGCTCACCAGAGGTGCAGATAGCTCTGCTGTCCACGAGAATCGATCAGTTGGTCGACCACCTCAAGGCTCACAAGCACGATGAGCACTCCCGCTTGGGCTTGATCAAGCTGGTGGGGCAGCGCAGGCGTCATCTGAACTACCTGAGCCGGAACTATCCGGCACGATATCGAGAGATCGTGACTCGCCTTGGTTTGCGTAGATAACACGACTAGCATGCAAGGGAGGTGATAGTTCGTCGATCCATCCAACCTGCGGCGCTGTCCTTGGTGTCGAAGGATGGACTTGGGTCAAACTAGTACTAGATACTAAAGATCGGATCGGTTCGGGGGGCCAGGTATTGGAGAGTGTACCTCACTTTGTGTTGGCGTCTTGGCAAGAGTGAGGTTGTCCTCGGGAGTGAGTGAGGTACAGTCTCCAGTCCTTGACCTCCAGGGTCGGTTCGGCTTGGAGGTCAAACTATGTCAACATTGAACGAAGCAGCTTACGAAGCAACTATTGGAGACCACTCCATTAGGATAGAGGCCGGCAAGCTAGCCGGTCAGGCCGGTGGTGCCGTCACGGTGAGGAGCGGCGACACCATGGTGCTGGTCACGGCCACCGCGTCCTCCTCGGCACGTGAAAGCACCGATTTCTTGCCCTTGACGGTGGACTACGAAGAACGTCTTTATGCCGCCGGTAGGATACCTGGCGGGTTCTTCAAGCGTGAAGGCCGGCCATCCGAGCAGGCTATTCTCCTCTGCCGGCTGACCGACAGGTCTCTTCGCCCTCTGTTCGACCGCACGCTCCGTAATGACCTGCAAGTGATCATTACGGCCCTCTCCGCCGATCAGGAGAACTACCTGGACATCCTCTCCGTGATAGGAGCGTCGGCGGCGCTCTGCATCTCTGACATGCCCTTCCATGGCCCCATCGGAGCCGTACGCGTAGGGCGGATAGACGGTCGGTTCGTCTTCAACCCCACAGCGTCGGAGATGGAGGACTCAACACTGGATCTGCGCTTGGCGGGGACGGCGGAAGGCGTCGTGATGGTCGAGGCTGGTGCTCAGGAGGCAAGCGAGGACAGCATCGTGGAAGCCATCACGGCGGGCCATAGGGCCATGCAAGAGGTCATCGAGGTCCAGAAGCGGATGGCCGAGGAAATAGGCAAGCCCACTGGTGAGTTCACCTACGCACAGAACGAACAGGAAGTGGTGGATGCCGTTCACGCCTGGGGCGACGGCAGAGTCTGGGCAGCGATGAGCGGGGTGGGCAGCAAGAAGGAACTGGGTCATGCTCTCGACAGCCTCCACGCAGAGCTGCTGGAGAAGCTGGGAGATTCTTATCCTGCCGAACAACTGGAGGCTGTGTTCGACGAGGTAGTAAGAGAGGACATCCGTCGCGGCGTGCTGAGTGAGAGTCGTCGCCTGGATGGGAGAGACATGACGACAGTGCGGCCCATCAGTTGCGAAGTGGGGTTGCTGCCCAGAGCGCACGGTTCTGGCCTGTTCAGTCGCGGGGAGACTCAGGTGATGGCCATCGCCACGCTGGGCACAGCGAGTGACGAGCAGATCCTCGATGGCTTGGGGACTCAGGAATCGAAGCGGTTCATGCATCACTACAACTTCCCGCCCTACAGCACCGGCGAGACCCGCTTCTTGCGGGCTCCCAAGCGTCGGGAGATTGGGCACGGGGTGTTGGCGGAAACGGCTCTGTCGAGTGTGATCCCCTCCGCGGAGGAGTTTCCCTACACCATCCGTCTGGTCTCGGAGGTCATGTCGTCTAATGGATCGACGTCCATGGCCAGCATCTGTGCCGGTTCGCTGGCGCTGATGGACGCGGGCGTACCTCTGAGGGCCCCCGTGGCGGGTATGGCCATGGGCCTGATCACGGACGGAGATCGACGCGTCATCCTTACCGACATCATGGGCAAGGAAGATGCCATAGGAGACATGGACTTCAAGGTGGCGGGCACGAGGCAAGGGGTGACTGCCCTTCAGATGGATCTCAAGATACCTAAGATCGATGCCGACTTACTGAGGGAGGCCTTGAGCCAGGCCAGAGACGCTCGCCTCTATGCTCTGGACCGGATGGATGAGACGATCAGCGAGGCGAGGGAGGATCTGTCGCCCTATGCTCCGCGCATCACCCTGATCAAGATCGATACTGAGAAGATCGGGCTGGTGATCGGGCCAGGGGGCAAGACCATCCGCAAGATCATCGACGAGACGGGCGTCAAGATCGATGTGGAGGACGACGGCACGGTCCTGGTGGCTTCCACGGACGCTGAAGGAAGCAGGAAGGCTGTGGAGATCATCAAGGCGCTGACCGAGGACCCGGAGATTGGCAAGATCTACACGGGAACGGTGCGGCGCTTGACGGACTTCGGCGCTTTCGTCGAGATACTGCCCGGAAGGGATGGCCTGGTCCACGTCTCACAGTTGGCCGACTATCACGTGCCCAGCGTTGAGGATGTGGTCCATGTGGGCGACGAGATCATGGTCATGGTTGTGGACATCGACGCGGACGACAAGATCAGGCTCTCTAGAAGGGCAGTCCTGGAGGGTTGGACCCCGGAACAAGCCAAGGCCATGGACCGAAAGCCTACTGGGAGAAGGAGACCGCAATCTGAGAGGCGTGACGGGCCCGATCATCGAAGGCGCAGATAGTAGCGGACGCGGCGTGCTGGTCTGGGCCTGTCTTGGAGGGTGCTAGGAAGTGCAAGACGCCATTGGTACACAATCGGTGGAGGATGGCGTCTTTTGCTGTCTTCGGAGGGTTTGGTGAGCGAGTTTAGGGAGCACGCTCTAGCAGGAGATGCTGTTGTAGAGCGTTGGCAAAGCGATGCAGAACGCGGCCTCAGTGACGACGCGGCTGCGAAGAGATTGGAGGAATTCGGCCCCAACCGCTTGCTCGAGGTTGGTCGTGTGCCTGCCTGGCGCCAGTTTGTGGGCCAGTTCACGCAGTTCATGGTGCTCGTGCTGATCGCTGCGGCCTTCGTCTCGGGCATCCTTCAAGAGTGGATGGACGCGATAGCCATTCTCGTGATCGTCGTCCTCAACGCTGTGATGGGCTTCGTTCAAGAGTATCGGGCCGAGCGCGCACTCGAGGCTCTGAAGAAGATGGCGGCACCGCTAGCCAGGGTGATTCGTGACGGCGAACTCCGCAACATCGCCGCCGAGGAGCTGATCCCAGGTGACGTCATAGCTCTGGAGATGGGTGACCTGGTGCCGGCCGACGCCAGACTCCTCGAGACTCATCTTCTCCAGGTGGATGAGGCGTCGTTGACGGGAGAATCGGTTCCCGTGAAGAAGAAGGCGGATGTTGTCCTGCCCCAGAATGCCCCCCTTGGGGATCGCCGGAACATGGTGTACTCGAGCACGGTGGTCACCTACGGGAAGGGCAAGGCCGTGGTGACGGACACGGGCATGACCACGGAACTCGGGGAGATTGCTCATCTGGTGCAGACCGTGGGCAGGGAGGAGACACCGCTCCAGAGGCGGCTCGACAACGTGGGAAGGCTGCTGGTGTACGGTTGCCTGGCCATAGTCGCCGTAGTCTTTGGCCTGGGTCTGTGGCGGGGTGTCCCGGTCTTGGACATGTTCCTTACGGCCGTCAGCTTGGCGGTGGCTGCTATCCCCGAAGGGCTCCCTGCCGTGGTCACTATCGCCCTTGCTCTTGGTGTCAGGCGCATGGTGCAGCGCAACGCACTGATCAGGAAGCTGCCCTCGGTCGAGACGCTTGGCTCCGCTACTGTCATCTGCACAGACAAGACGGGCACCCTCACGCAGAGTGAGATGACGGTGCGCAAGATTGGACTCCTGGACAGAGTGGTGGACGTGAGCGGCGATGGCTATGCGCCGCAAGGGGGGTTCGGAATCGAAGGTGTTGCGGTGGATCCCAACGATCACGACCTGCGCCTCGCCCTGAGGATCGGTGTCCTCTGCAACAACGCCAGTCTGAAGCGGAATGGTCAAACAGGTTCCAGGTGGGACATCGTGGGCGACCCCACGGAGGCCGCCCTTCTGACCGTGGCTGCCAAAGCTGGTATCTGGCGCAGCGAGCTCGAAGCAGAGTACCAGATGCTGCAAGAGCTTCCCTTCGACTCCAATCGAAAGCGCATGACCACCATCTGGCGTGAACCTGACCGGACGGTGACGGCCTACGTCAAGGGAGCACCGGACGTGGTGCTTGGCCTCTGCACCCACGTTCGGACGGATGGAACTGCGAGGAGCGCCACGCCCGACGACTGGCAGCGGCTGCTTCTCTTGAACGACCACTTCGCCGACGATGCGATGCGTGTCCTGGCGGTGGCGTACAGGACTGTCGAGGAGGAGCTGGCGGAGCCTGATGTCGAGGAAGTGGAGCGGGGTCTGGTTTTCGCGGGCCTGTTGGCCATGAAAGATCCTCCCAGGCCCGAGGCAAGGGAAGCTATCGCCACGGCAAGGCGGGCTGGCCTGGAAGTGGTGATGATCACCGGCGATCACAAGGCAACGGCTGTGGCCATCGCCAAGGAACTGGATCTGTACCGTGACGGCGATATCGCCTTCACAGGGGCGGAGCTGGATGAGATCGACGATCAACGGCTCAGCGAGATCGTGAAGAAGGTGAGGGTCTATGCCCGCGTCTCCCCAGAGCACAAGCTACGCATCGTGAGGGCGTGGGAAGAGCAAGGGCACATCGTGGCTATGACGGGCGACGGTGTGAATGACGCGCCAGCTTTGAAAGAGGCAGACATCGGGATCGCCATGGGCATCACGGGCACTGATGTCAGCAAGGAAGCGGCCGACATGATCCTCACGGATGACAACTTCGCTTCTATCGTGTCGGCCGTGGAGGAGGGGCGAGCCATCTTCGACAATATCCGCCGCTTCGTCCACTACCTCCTTTCGTGCAACATAGGCGAATTGCTGGCGATGTTCCTGGCCTCGCTCCTCGGTATGCCTCTCCCCCTGTTGCCCATACAGATACTGTGGGTCAACCTGGCCACGGATAGTCTGCCCGCTCTCGCCCTCGGAGTAGAGCCGGCCGAACCGGGAGGGATGGAGAGGCCACCGAGACCACCTGGTGAGGGCGTGATCAACAGGAGAATGGCCACCATGATGGGCATCCAGGGGATCATCATTGGCCTCCTTACTCTGGGAGGGTTCGCCCTCGAGTACTATGTGATGGGGGGCGGTGTGGACAGGGCGAGAGTGATAGCCTTCTCCACGACGATCTTCGCCCAGAACGTCCATGCCTTCAATGTGCGCAGCAACCGTTTCTCATTGTTCCAGATCGGTGTCTTCACCAACCGGTGGTTGGTGGCGGCGTTCGCCGTGGTTGCTGTGAGCGAGTTGGCGGTCATCTACCTGCCGTTCCTTCAACCTATCTTCAAGACCATGCCCCTCGGTTGGCAGGATTGGGTCGTAGTGATTGTTCTGGGCGTGATGCCCTTGGTTATCGTGGAGATCGTCAAGCTGATCAATAGACGGCTGGGACGAGTGTAGTCCACACATCAGTGCCTCGGGGAGGGCCTAGTGTCCAAGCCCTGGAGCGACACAACCAAACGGTGGGTCGCGCTTGGCCTCGTGCTGGCCGGGCTCGCAGTCCTCTATAGGGTGCGTGCCCTGCTTCCACCTGTGATCCTCGCCTGTCTTCTGGCCTATCTGCTCAACCCGGTGGTGGACCGGCTCTTGCACCCGAGGCTATCGCGCAACATCGCTACCGCTATCACCTACGTACTGCTCTTGCTGGCCCTCGTACTGGCCGGCTACATGCTGGTTCCGATGGTCGTGCAGCAGATATCCTCCATCAATGTCGATCTCCAGCAGATCTACGAGAGCGTGCTGCGGATCATGAGTCGGTACCAGAGCATCACCATCCTCGACTACTCCATAGAATTGTCCGATGTCTACGACAAGTTGCAGGACAGTCTGATTCAGTTGATCACCGGCTTCGCGTCCCGGTCCGCTGAGGAGATGCTCGTCCTCGCGTTGGGCATCGCGTCAGGCTTCGCCTCCACTTTCGTATGGCTCATATTCATCCTGGTGGTCTCCTTTTGGCTGGTCAAGGATGCCGACGAGATCAAGGCTTCCGTCGGCCGGCTGGTTCCAGAGGGATACGGGGAGGACGTCGAGAAGCTATGGCACGACGTGAGCGTGGTCTGGGATTCTTTCTTCAGGGGACTGCTGCTGTTGTCGTTTACGGTGGGCGTGGTTACCGGCGTGAGTATCTGGGTGGTGGGGGTCAAGAACGCCTTGTTGCTGGGCATGTTGGCCGCCGTGCTGGAGGTGGTGCCGGGCATCGGTCCCATCATAGCGTGCATTCCCGCAGTGGCCGTGGCCTACTTCCAGGGCTCCACCCATCTACCCATAGCCAACGGCTGGTTCGCTGTCGTGGTACTGGCGCTGTACGCGGTCATCCAGCAGGTAGAGAACAACATCCTGGCACCCCGCATCCTTGGTGACAGTGTCAAGCTTCATCCCCTCGCCATAATGGTTGGCGCCATCGGGGGCTATGCGGTGGGAGGCATTGTAGGGGCTTTCCTGGCCGCACCAGTGATCGGCACGTTCAAGATCCTGGGAGGCTACATCTTCCGGAAACTGATGGAGGTGGAGGCCGAGCCTGAGCTTGAGCCAACGGAGCAGGTCTCAGAAGCGGTAGAGTTGGCCCAGGAGGAGCGAGAGGATGCTCAGCCCTGAAGATCCGGCTTTCCTCGCCATCAAGCGCAAGATCGAGGCTATCCTCTTCGATCTGGATGGCACCCTCATCGACACAGATGATACCGTGATAGAATCCGTGGCCGGGAAGCTGGAGCGAGGGACCCGACTCTTCTGGGAAGGTGATCCCAGACCCCTGGTGCGACGGCTGGTTCTTGCGATTGAGAGCCCGGTCAATGGTGTGATCACCCTGCTGGACTCTGTGGGACTGGACGACCGGCTGCTGTCACTAGGAGGTAGACTTCGGCGCCTGAGAGGAGAGCGGGTGGGGGAGGGCTTCGTCCCGGTGGACGGAGTCGTGGGCATGATCGGTTCTCTGCACCGTTCTTACCGCTTGGGCATCGTCACCACTCGCTCCAGAGCCGAGGCCCTGGCCTTCTTGCGACAGTTCGACCTCGAGAGTCTGCTTGATGTGGTGACCGCGAGGCAAGACACATGGAGGCTGAAGCCGCATCCGCAGCCGATCCGCCACGTAGCGAAACTGCTAGGACTCTCCCCATCGCAGTGCGTGATGGTGGGTGACACAGCTCTGGACGTGCGCTCAGCCAAGGCTGCTGGAGCCTATGCCGTGGGAGTGCTGTGCGGCTTTGGCGAGCGGGAGGAGCTGCTCAGGGCGGGAGCAGATCTGGTGTTAGAGAGTACTCTGGACCTCATGGGATGGTTCTGATCGGCGGCTCTCGCCTTTCAGATGATCGGCTTGTCCTCGTCTATCACGTCTTCCTCTGATGGCTCGATGCGGTACAGCTTGTCGAGGCTCTCCACACGATCGACGAACAGGGTTCCGCCAAGATGATCGATCTCGTGCTGGAGAACCCTGGCCATGAGACCCTCTGCCCTCAGGCGGATCTGTTTACCGTGCTGATCTTGCGCCTTGACGAGTACTCTGGCCGCGCGCTTGACTTCACCGACGTACACCGGGAGTGAAAGACAGCCTTCCTGTCCTTCCTCCTCGCCCCAGGTCTTGACTATCTCGGGGTTGCAGAGCACGATCAACTTGCCGCGATACGGGTCCTGGGCTTCCTCGTTTTCGTCCTCACCCTCGGGCAACTCGATCACCGCCAGGCGCAACGAGACTCCGATCTGGGGCGCAGCCAGCCCAAGTCCGGGCGCATCCCTCATGGTCTCGATCATCTCTTCGATCAGTGACTGTAGGGCGGGACCGAAGTCGCGCACCTTCTTGGCCTTGTCCCTAAGCACCGGATCGTTGGTGGGCACAAGGGGTCTGATAGCCATCCCTTTCCTCCGGGGGCCGCATCCTCACGAAGAGCCGAGCTGGAGTAACGCCACGGCCTCCACGTGGTACGTTTGCGGAAACATGTCGACGGGTTGTACTTCCACGAGTTGATATCCGGACTGCCCGAGCCTGCCTACGTCGCGGGCCAGCGTGGCCGGATCGCACGATACGTAGATGACTCTGGGCGCAGAGAGTGTTCCCAGTGCGTCCAAGCATCGCTTGCTGGCTCCCTGTCGGGGCGGGTCCAAGATCACCAGGTCTATCGATTGCTCTATCGAGGGCAGCACCTGTTCGACGCTACCCTCGAGCAAGGTCACGTTGGTCATTCCCTCGGCGTTGAAGTCGGCATCTTCCATCGCTGCTTCATTGGACTCCACGCCTATCACCTCCGCCACCCTGTCGGCCAGAGCGAGGCCCAGGGTCCCCACACCGCAATAGAGATCCAGCAGGCACTCGTGCCCTTGCGGGTCAAGGTACTCTTCGACGGTTCGCACCAATCGCTCGGTCTGCGAGGTGTTCGCCTGGAAGAAGCTCGTCGCGGAGACCCGAAGGGATCTGCTCCCTATCTTTTCCGTGACGTAGCCGTTCCCGACATACGTCACTGGAGTGCCATCTCCGAGTAACAGCACGCAGGAGACTGGTACGTCCACCTCGATGGCAGGCGCCTGGGAACCTGCGCTCTCTAGGACGACCAGTTGTTGTCCTGTGGCGATGCCTGCCCGAAGCGACACCCTCTCCAGTTCGGGGAAGTCTATTTCGAGTCCGGCGAAGACGTCCCAAAGCAGGGTGTGCATGATGTGACATTCAGTTATGGGAACGACGCTGCTTCCATCGGTGCCCATGAATCCCATCCTGCCCTCGTCATCGAGGTGTAACTGTACGTGGTTCCTGTAGCACCACGGATCAGAGGCGGCCAGCGTATGTCGGACCGGCACGTTGGGGAGGTGTGCAATTCTTTTGAGCTGGGAGCGGAGTACTTCTTCTTTTAGCGCCGACTGTCTCTCGTAGGAGATGTGTTGCCACTGACAGCCGCCACACGTGCCATAGTGACGGCAGCGCGGCTCAACGCGATCGGGAGAGGGTGAAAGAACCTCGACCAAGCGAGCACGCGAGTAGCTGGCTCGCTCCTCTGCTAGCTCGACGACCACCTCCTCGCCCGGCAAGGCGTAGGGCACGAATATGACCTTGCCCTCGTGGCGAGCCAGCGCGTCGCCGCCGTGAGCCATGCCTGATACATGGACCTGTAGTTCGTTCATCTCAGGGCGGGCTCGAAGGTTGCCTTGGCGTGAGGTAGCCAGAGTAACGCTGGATGGAGCACGTCGTTCCATCTCATTTGTGGTACCGCTTGACGATATCCTCCATTCTCCCCAGCGCTTCTTCGATGTTCACCATCGAAGTGGCGTAGGCGCACCTCACGTACCCCTCTCCACACTGGCCGAAGGCGGTCCCCGGCACGACGGCGACCTTCTGCTCGAAGAGTAGCTTCTCCGAGAACTCCTCGGAGCTCAACGATGTGTTCTGGATGGAGGGGAAGGCGTAGAAGGCGCCTTGTGGCTCGAAGCAAGGCATGCCGATGCTGTTGAGACCGTCTACTATGACGCGCCGCCGCTGGTCGTATTCTGCGAGCATCTCCTGGACGGCTTTCTCGCCGTTCCGAAGCGCCTCGATGCCGGCTACCTGTGCGGTGGTGGGAGCGCACATGATCATGTACTGGTGGGCCTTTCGCATGCCGTCGAGAACGGGGGCCGAAGCCGCCGCGTAGCCTAGACGCCATCCCGTCATCGCGTACGTCTTCGAGAACCCGCCCAGCAGGATGGTCCTCTCTCGCATGTTGGGGAGCGAGGAGAAGCAAACGTGCTCTACCCCATACACCAGTCGATCGTAGATCTCGTCGGAGATGACTATGAGGTCGTGCTTCTCTGCCACAGCAGCTATCTCCTCGAGTCGCGTGCGGCTCATGACTGCTCCCGTGGGGTTGTTGGGATAGCCGATGAGGAGAGCCTTGGTCTTGGACGTGATCTTGCCCTCGATCTCGGCTGCTGTGATCTCGAAGCCATTCTCCACCCTGGCCTCGACCGTCACGGGAGTCCCGCCCGCGAAGATGACACCCGGCTTGTAGGAAACGAAGCAAGGCTCGGGTACGATCACTTCGTCGCCCAGATCGACCGCCGTCAGCAAGGCCAGGTACAGCGCCTCGGACACCCCCACGGTGATGAGTAGCTCGTCGGCTGGACTATACTCCACACCGTAGAGGCGGTTCAGGTGCTTGGATAGTTCCTCCCGTAGCTCTAGCATCCCCGAGTTGGAGGTGTAGCTTGTCTCGCCTCTCTCCAGGGATCGTATGCCGGCCTGAGTGATGTGTCCCGGCGTGTCGAAGTCTGGCTCTCCCACACCGAGCGATATCACGTCGTCCATGGTGGCGATGATGTCGAAGAACTTCCTGATCCCCGAGGGGGGAACGGAACTGATCCTTTGAGCAAGGGCCCCTCTCATGATGCTCCTCTCTCGTACCTGCTT
>Ga0307421_1002419_pt1 | contig 10484 bp, 6 predicted proteins | sample SalMarWE160270MG_FD_202163 | JGI IMG/M metagenome (GOLD analysis project Ga0307421, IMG submission 202163) | Salt marsh sediment microbial communities from the Plum Island Ecosystem LTER, Massachusetts, United States - WE1602-70 | ecosystem: Environmental > Aquatic > Marine > Intertidal zone >...
GGCGAGTGGGATTGGCTGAGGAAGGGCAGGGCATAGACGAGGCCGTAGAGCGGCGTGCCAAAGGCACAAGCCAGCGAGAACAGGGCCAGCAGGGTGAAGAACGGGACGTGCGGCCCGCGGAACCAGCCCCGGAGCCGTGCCAGCACGCTCCTCTGATCTCTGGGCCGGACAGCCCGGGCATGCAGGACGCCAACCAGAGCCAGCAGCAGCGGCAGGAGGCCAACGTAGGCCGCGCCCTCCACGTAGTTCTTGACGCCCCAATAGATGAACCGGGCACTGCCGGTATCGGGCGCCGGCTGCCAGCTGAGGGTGAATAGGTCCAGATAGCCGTGGTGGGCGGGATTGCCGAAGAAGTTCGGCACCAGGAATGCGATCAAGCGGCGCGGGGGGTAGGCCCATTCGAGAACCTGCTGCAGGCTGGCCGCGGCTTCTCCACCGCGGAAACTATCGGAGGCCACCTCCAGGAGGGGTAGGAGCTGGACCGCCCCGAGAGCCAATCCCAGGGCCAGCATGACGCCGATCCAGAGGGCGGGCCGGAGAGCTCGCTGCACGAAGCCACCTGGGGAGCCGGATCCCTCGTCGCCCCAGGTCGAGAAGGCAAGCCGCCACAGCGCGAAGGCTGCGGTCACCAGCAGCACGAAGTAGGTATTCTCGGCGTGGCCGGCCAGTATGTGGCAGCCCAGACCGAGCGCGCCCAGGAGAGCCCACGGCAGGCTGGCGGGGCGATCGCCCAGCAGAGGCCGCTGGCGGACGACCAGCTCCACCATCGCCAAGACAAATGGCAGCCAAGCCGCGCCCGCGATGACCATCGGATGGGCCGCAGACGAGGCGAGCATGAAGCCGCTCAGCTCGAACGTAATGGCCGCCACCATGCCGCCGAGCCGGCGCGTGCCAAGCACGCGCGCGAGGAGATAGGTGAACACTCCAGCCAGCCCCAGCTGCAGCCAGGCGAAGACGCCGTAGGCGCGCCACAGCGGAAGCACGTAGAACACCAGGCTCAGCGGATACAGCGCAGAATGCTGACCGTTGGCCAGGAAGGGATGTCCCGAGAAGAGGTAGGGATCCCACAGCGGCAGCTCGCCCTCATCGATCGCCTCGACGGCGAGCCTCTTCCAGGCATAGTTCTGCAGAATCAGGTCGGCTACGAGGTGGTTGTCCGGGTAGCCCACGCCGAGCTCTTCGGCGTCGGAACGGTAGGGCTCGAACTGAAAGAGGGTATCGGCCGGGAGGAGCGTCTGCGAACCTAGCACGACAGGCGCCAGGAGCAGGAGAGGCAGCAGCAGAAGCAGCGCGACTACGCCCAGCTCGGGCAGGGCTCTGCGGATCATACCGGCAGTCGGTCGCCCGCCCGCAGCCGCCGGTGGCGCCAGCGGACTTCGAGCACACGCAGCGCGGCCTCGATCTTCACCGGAACGGACATCTTGGAGCGGCCGATGCGCCGGTCTTGGAAATAGATGGGAGTCTCAAGCACGCGGTAGCCAAGCCGCTCGGTCACGTAGGCCATCTCGACCTGAAACACGTAGCCCTGCGACCGGATGCGGCGCAGGTCGATTCCCTCCAGCGTCTCCCTTCGCCAGCACTTGAACCCGGCCGTCGCGTCCTTGACCCTGCAGCCCAATAGCACCCGCGTGTAGACGCTGTTCGCCCACCAGGAGAGCAGCCATCTCCCCCACCCCCACCGATCGTCCGTCTTGCCGCCCTCCACGTAGCGGGAGCCCACCACGACGTCATAGTCAGGCAGGCATTCCAGGAAGGTGTGGACGTGCTCGGGCGGATGGGAGAAGTCACAGTCCATCTGCACGATAGCGGAGGCGCCCTGTTCGAGCGCCCAGCGGAAGCCGGCCAGGTATGCCCGGCCCAGCCCGCGCTGGCCCAGGCGGTGGACGACGTTGACGCGACCTGGATGCTCGAAGCGGAGCTCGTCAGCGATGCGGCCTGTGCCATCCGGTGAATCGTCATCGACGAACAGAACGTCCAGCTCCGGGATGCCCAGACCGAGCAGCTCCTCGGCCATGGGCCGGATGTTGTTCGCCTCGTCGTATGTCGGAACGACGACCGTAGTCCTCATCGATGCCCATTCATGAATGCGCCCCGGCCGAGCGCCCGCGGTCCTGCCGCATTCGTCCTGCCGGGGGTGTCTGTGCTGCTATTCTACGCGTGCTGGCAACGCCCGCCCGGTCCCACGCCTGCCCGCAGCAGCGATGGCTGAGCTGCCCAGGCCGTCATGGTGCCGGTGCCCAAGCGGTCAGGGGCCAGCCCGACCGCTATCCCACGGGCTCCTTGTAGATCGCGTAGACGCAGGCCTCGCCGCCTGCGGCGACGCACTCGATCTCGTCGACGCGGAACTCGCGCCCGTCTGTAACCCAGTGCAGCCCCGCCTCCAACAGCCCCCTACCCGCATAGCAGATGGGCTTGTCCGCCGTTCGTCCCCAACACACCGGACAGGGATTCATTGTGTAGGCGTAGTACTCGCCGTGATCCTCGACGGTGCTCTTCTGGTCGCTGAACTCCGTGAAGAGCCGGGCCATGGCCGGGATACCGGCCTTCAGTTTCGCCTCCATGGTCATCAGCTTGAAGGCCTGCTCGGTGATGCCGATCAGTGGGCCGAGTTGGTCTATTCCTCGGGAGAATGAGGCGCGGCCGGCTCGAAGGCCCAGGCCACGTCCGGCCCGCGGCCCATACATCTCCTCCAGCGCCTGATTGAGCGTGGAGTAGTCTGCGAAGTCGAATTCTCTCTCCAGGTTGGCTGGCGGGAACTCGGCGGCCAGGTGGGACAGGCCGGCCAGATGGAGGACCGCCTTGAGCCCGTTGCTGCCCATCACCTCTTCCATAGACTCGAGGTAGATGCGAGCGATAAGATTGGGGTAGTAGTAGCCACTCGGTTCAATGCGCGGCACGTCGTCGCCTCCTTGTGGCGCCCAGCTCTACTCGTGCAGCAAATCGGCCAGATCGTCGCAGGCACGGCGCATATCGAGAAACAGGAGGCCCAGCTTCGTCTGCTGGCGAGCCAGCACGGTCAGCACCGCCTCCTCGCCAACGGCGCGAAGTATCACGTACCCGTTCTCCCCTTTCACATACACCTCGTCCAGCGTGCCCCTCCCCAACTCACTGGCGATCCGTTCACCCAGAGCCAGCATCGCGGCCGACATCGCCGAGACCCGGTCCTCGCCTACGCCGGCTGGCAGAGAGGACGCGATCGTAAGACCATCGACGCTCACTATCGCCGTAGCCTCGATGTCCGGCGTCGTCATCTGCAGAGACTGCAGGCGCTGGACCAGTTCCTCGGTACGAGATATCTCTGCCACAATCGCCTCCTTGACGCCACCACCCCGATCTAGCCTCTGGGCACGAGGCTTGGGCGAGCGTACCACAGGTAAAGCAAGTTGTCAAGCTGCAAGCCTGCAGGCGCCAGCCGCGGACTGGGACGCCTCAGACCAGGGGAAGTGGCACCGGGACGACTGGTGCACGATCGGCCGTTCTGCAGCGCTCGAATCAGGGCAGATTTACCAGACGGGGCCTTGACAAACCCGAAGAAAGCGCTATAATGACGGGCCGACGCAGTGATGGCGACAACACAGGAATCGACGACAACGGAGCGCTGGGCAGCAGTCTAGGCGCTTCTTTGGCGCATGGCGGCACGGCAGGGCTCAGCACCGGCCCCCGCGTGCGATTATCCTCTAGGAGATCTATGAACGGTCGAGACGACCCACTGGACGCCCACGATTTCCGAGCGCTGCGCATTAGTGTGGCATCGCCGGATCAGATCAAGTCCTGGTCATACGGCGAGGTGACCAAGCCGGAGACCATCAATTACCGGCGCCTGCGCCCAGAGAAGGATGGCCTGTTCTGCGAGGCTATCTTCGGGCCCACCAAGGACTGGCAGTGCTACTGCGGCAAGTACAAGAACGTCCGCTACAGGGGCATCATCTGCGACAAGTGCGGCGTCGAGGTCACACGTTCGTCCGTGCGCCGTGAGCGCATGGGACACATCGAACTGGCCGCGCCGGTGGCACACATCTGGTACACCCGCCGCGTTCCCAGTTACCTGGGCATACTGCTCGATATCTCCAAGCGCAACATGGACCGCGTCCTTTACTTCGCCCAGTACATAATCACCCAGATCGACGAGGAAGCCCGCCAGAAGGCTGAGAAACGCCTGGAGACCCACTTCAAGGAGGAGAAGGGCCAGCTGGAGGCGGTGGCCCAGGAGGGAATCGCTGCCCTCAAGAAGCGGCTCTCTGAGGAAGAGAGCCGAATCAAGGAAGGGACGAAGAAGGCGAAAGCCCAGGTGGAGGAGGAACTCGCCGCGGCCACCGAAAGCTTGATGAAGGAGGCCCAGGCGGTCCAGAAGAGAATCGAGGACGGTCAGGGCAAGGCGCGGCGCGCGCCGCTGGTTTTCAAGCCGACCGGGGCCGTCATTGCGGACAAGGGTGACACTCTCGGGCGAGAGCACCTGACCGCGCTGAACAACACGGTCCAGGCGCATCTCAGCACGCTGGAGAAGGACTCGCGCGCTCAACATAAGGAGACTACGGCCCCGCTGAAGGCGGACCGGAAGCATTGGCGAGAGGCCACCAAGGATGAGATCTCCCGGATCAAGGAACAGCTGAGGAACGACACGGCTGCGCTGCGCTCAAGGCACAACACGGAACGGGACGAATTGCTGGGCCTGGCCAGGCTTCAGTTCCTCGCCGAACCTCGCCTGCGCGAGCTGAAGAGCAAGTGGGGCCAGGTGTTCAAGGCTGGCATGGGCGCAGAAGCTTTCCACGAGATCCTGGAGGGTCTCGACCTGGACACGCTGGCCAAAGAACTGTGGACGGAGGTGCGCACGGGCAGGTCGAAGCAGCGCCGCAAGCGGGCAACGAAGCGCCTGCGAATCGTGGAGGCCCTGCGCAAGAGCGGCAACCGGCCAGAGTGGATGATCCTGACCGTGCTTCCCGTCATCCCTCCCGACCTACGGCCGATGGTGCAGCTCGACGGTGGGCGCTTCGCCACATCGGACCTGAACGACCTCTACCGTCGCGTGATCAACCGCAACAACCGCCTCCGACGCCTGCTCGAGCTGGGTGCCCCAGATGTGATCATTCGCAACGAGAAGCGCATGCTCCAGGAGGCCGTCGACAGCCTGATCGACAACAGCCAGCGGGGCAAGGCACTGTCCCGGCGCGGTCGCCGCGAGCTCAAGTCCTTGAGCGACATGCTCAAAGGGAAGAAGGGCCGCTTCCGGCGCAACCTCCTGGGCAAGCGCGTGGACTACTCGGGCCGTTCGGTCATCGTGGTCGGCCCGAAATTGAAGCTGCATCAGTGTGGGCTGCCCAAGACCCTGGCCCTCGAGCTCTACAGGCCTTTCGTCATCAACAAGCTGGTCGAGTACAACTACGCCAGCAACGTCAAGGCTGCCAAGCGTATCATCGAGAGGGAGCGCCCGGAGGTATGGGAGGTCCTGGACGAAGTGATCCAGGATCGCCCGGTGCTTCTCAACCGCGCTCCCACGCTGCACCGCCTGGGTGTGCAGGCCTTCGAGCCCGTCCTCGTCGAGGGCAAGGCGATAGAGATACACCCCCTCGTCTGTGCAGCATTCAACGCAGACTTCGACGGCGACCAGATGGCCGTACACGTACCTCTCTCCCAGAAGGCGATCGAGGAGGCGCGGCGCCTCATGTTGGCCACGCGCAACCTGCTTAAGCCCGCGGACGGGAGGCCGATCGTGGGGCCGACCAAGGACATGTGCCTGGGCGTCTACTACCTGACCATGGAGGACCCGGCGCGCGCGGAGGAGAAGCCACGGCTCTTCGTCGACCTGGACGAGGTCGAGGTGGCCTACGCTCTGGGGCACGTCGATCTGCACACTCCTATCTACGTCGGCCAGATCTACGATTCGAAGCGGCCTCCAAAGAGCCCAGTGAAGACGACCGTGGGCCGCTGCCTGTTCAATCAGATCCTGCCGGACAAGCTTCGCTTCGTGAACCAGGTCATGGACAAGGGTGCCCTGCAGGAGATGGTGGGGCTCTGCTACCGCCAGCTGGGTATGGAGGAAACGACGCTCCTGGTCGATCGCATCAAGGATATCGGCTTCAGCTTCGCCACCCGTTCAGGGGCAACGATAGCGATCTCCGACCTGGTGATCCCGGACGAGAAGGACGACATACTCTCCGAGACTGACAAGATAGCCAACGAGGTAGACCGGCAGTACCGCCGCGGCCTCCTGACGGAGGAAGAACAATACGCAAGGACGATCGAGCTGTGGTCGCGCGCGCGCGAGCAGGTGTCCGACGCGGTTTCGCAGTCTCTCTCCCCAATGAGCTCGGTGGCCATTATGGCCCGCTCTGGCGCGTCAAAGGGAGGGTTCGGACCCATCGCGCAACTGGCGGGAATGCGCGGCCTGATGGCCGACCCTTCGGGGCGCATCATCCCCATGCCCATTCGCAGCAACCTCCGCGAGGGCCTCTCTGCGCTCGAGTACTTCATCAGCACGCACGGCTCCCGCAAGGGCCTGGCGGACACGGCAATGCGAACTGCAGACGCCGGCTATCTGACCCGCCGTCTCGTCGACGTGGTCCAGGACGTACTCATCAACGCTGGGGACTGCGGCACGAGCGCCGGCACCTGGATCCGCGTCGCTGACGACATCGGTGGGCAGAGCCTGGCCGAGCGGCTCGTGGGCCGGGTGGCTGCCAGGAAGGTCACGGCGCCAACGGGCAGCAAGGTTCTGCTCGAGCGGAACCAGGAGATCGACGAGGAGACCGCCGCTGCAGTCGAGGCCGCCGGCGTCGAGGAGGTGCTGGTCCGATCTCCGATGACCTGCCAGCTGCGACAGGGCATCTGTGCGCTCTGCTACGGGCGCGACCTTGCCCGAGGCGGGACGGTTTCTATCGGGTTGGCGGTGGGCATTATCGCCGCCCAGTCGATCGGCGAGCCAGGCACGCAGCTTACTCTGCGCACGTTCCACACCGGTGGCGTGGCCGCCGGTGGCGATATCACCGTCGGCCTGCCGCGCGTAGAAGAGCTCTTCGAGGCCCGCAAGAAGCCGAAGGGCGAAGCTCCTCTGGCGGAGATCGGCGGCGTGGTGCACATTGTACGCTCCGATGACCAACGCCGGATTCTCATCGTGGACAGCGAGACTCAGCGAATCAAGACAGAGATCAAGTCCGGCTGGAAGATCCTGGTCGAGGACGGCGACGAGGTCAAAGCCGGTGATGTAATCGCTACCTGGCGCGACGACAAGGAGATCAAGGCGGAGAAGGGCGGGACGGTCACCCTTAAGGATCGCAAGATCACCATAGTCCACGAGAGGCGCGAGGAGAGGGAGTACGACATCCCGACGACCGGCCGGCTGCTCGTCGAAGAGGGACAGCGGATTGAGCCCGGCATTCAGCTGATCGAAGGCGTTCTGAACCTGCACGACATCCTGCAGGTCCTCGGCAGAGAGGCAGCAGAGCAATACATGCTCTCGGAGGTGCAGAAGGTCTATCGCTCGCAGGGCGTGAACATCAGCGACAAGCACTTCGAGGTCATCTTCCGCAAGATGCTGAGCAAGGTGCAGGTCGTGGAATCGGGAGATACAGAGTTGCTGCCGGGCGAGCTTGTCGATCGGCTGGCCCTGGAGGACATCAACCGGGCGGCGATGGAGGCAGGGCAGCAGCCGGCCCGGGCTCATCCGGTTGTGCTTGGCATCACCAAGGCCGCGTTGAGCACGGAGAGCTTCCTCTCCGCATCCTCCTTCCAGCACACAATTCGGGTTCTGGCCCGCGCGGCGATCGAGGGCAAGAGAGACCCGCTCCTGGGCCTGAAGGAGAACGTGATCATCGGCAAGCTGATTCCTGCCGGAACCGGCTACCGGGGCGACAGCCCATACTCAGATGGGCCCATAACAGCTTTCGAGGGAGTCGCCCTGAAGAAGCCGGAGGAGCCGGAGGTAGAGGAAGCGGAGGAGCCAGAGGCACCTGCGACTTCCGAGATCCTGGGCGTGCCGGCCCCAGCCTAGCGGCACATACGAACGAGAACGGCGCGGCAGTGCCTGTAAGACCCTGCCGCGCCTTTTGTTGCCTGCTCCCAGCAGGCGTCTTTGGGCGAAGGCGGGCCGGTTGCCCGCCACCGCCAACAGCGATTGTATTTGACAAAGCCGTAGCCGCATGATACGATAGCGCGCCGCGCGGGGTTTCTTCCGGGGCCAGACTGACATGCGCACTGTTGAATGGCACGAGGACAAGCTGCGGCTCATCGACCAGAGGTCGCTGCCAGCCGAGCTTCGTTACCTCGAGCTGGAGGACCCCCAGTCCGTGGCCCAGGCGATTGAGCACATGGCCGTACGGGGAGCACCGGCGATCGGTGCTGCAGCCGCCTTCGGCCTGGCCCTGGCCGCCCGCAACAGCAACGCGGAGAGCGGGCCGGAGCTTCTCCAGATCCTCGAAGGCGCGGCAGCCGTCCTCCGAGCCAGCCGACCCACGGCTGTCAACCTGGCCTGGGCGCTGGAGCGCATGCTCAGGCGGGCTGCAGAGGAGAACGATCCGGAGGTGATTCGCCGGGCCGCGCTTGAGGAAGCGCAGGCCATCGCAGACGAGGACGTCGAGGTCAACCGCAAGCTCGGCCAGGTCGGCGCCGCTCTCATAGCGGACGGGGCGACGGTACTTCACCACTGCAACACCGGGGCGCTGGCTACCGTCGACTACGGCACCGCGCTGGGCGTCATCCGTGCCGCCCACGAGCAGGGCAAGCGGGTACACGTACTGGTCAACGAGACCCGGCCCCGCCTGCAGGGCGCCCGCCTGACCACCTGGGAGCTGCAGCAGTTATCGATTCCCTTCACGCTGATCGCCGACAATGCGGCCGGCCATTTCTTGTATCGCGGTGAGGTGGATCTAGTCCTGGTCGGCGCAGACCGAGTGGCGGCAAACGGAGACGTGGCCAACAAGATCGGCACCTACAAGCTGGCTGTGGTCGCCAGGGAGAACGTCGTTCCTTTCTACCCCTGCGTGCCCACATCCACGATCGACCTGGCTACGCCTACCGGAGACGACATCGAGATCGAGGAGAGGCCGGCTGAGGAGATCACAGGGCTGGACTTCCTGGGCCAGCCAGTCGCTCCCAAGGGCGTGCAGGTGGCCAACCCGGCCTTCGACGTCACGCCTCATCGGTACATCACCGGGATCGTGACCGAGCGGGGAGTGGCACGGCCGCCATTCAGCTCCAGCCTGCCGTCTCTCGTACGACTGCCGGAGGAGGTCCCAGCCAATGCCGGATGAGAAGCTATCCACCATCATCCTCTGCGGAGGATTGAGCACACGCATGCACGGCGAGACCGCCACCAAGAAGGAGATGTTCGTAATCGACCAGCGACCCGTCCTGTGGCACGTGATGAAGATCTATGCCGCCCAGGGGTTCGCCGAGTTCATTCTGGCTATGGGCCACCATGCCGATGAGATCAAGAGGTACTTCCTGGAATATGGGCAGCTGAGCCGCGATCTGACGATCACCCTGGGTACGCCGCCCGCCATCGAGTACCATGAATCCCACCCTGACCAGGGCTGGCGCATCACCTTCGCGGACACCGGGCTGGACGTGATGACCGGGGCGCGCATTCGCAAGGCAGCGCGGTACGTCAGCGGCGGCACATTCTTCGTTACCTACGGCGACGGCGTAGCCGACATCGACCTGAAGAAGCTGCTGGCCTTTCACAGACAGATGGGCCGCCTGGCTACGGTCACGGGTGTGCACGCCCAATTGCGCTTTGGGGTGCTGGGGACGGATCAGAAGGGGCTAGCCACATCATTCGACGAGAAGCCAGTGGTGGACGGCCTGATAAACGGCGGCTTCTTCGTCTTCGAACGCGGCGCACTGGAGTACCTGGACGGCGGCGACGACGTCGTGCTCGAGCGAGAGCCGCTGCAGCGCCTGGCAGCAGATGGGCAGCTGGCCGTCTACGAGCACACAGGTTTCTGGAGAGCGATGGACACATTCAAGGACGCGCAGCAGATGAGCGCGCTGTGGAAGGAAGAGGAGCCGTGGAAGGTATGGTAGATACACAGTCCACAGAGTTCTGGCAAGATCGGCCTACTCTGGTGACAGGCTGCACCGGTCTCCTTGGCTCTTGGTTGACGGCAGCCCTGGTCGACGCCGGAGCCGCAGTCGTGGGACTGGTGCGTGATGACGTACCGTTCTCCCAGCTGCGTTATTCGGGCTACATCGACAGGATCGCCGCCGTCCGTGGCGACGTCGCCGACTATGAGTTAATGGAGCGCGCGCTGAACGAGTACGAGGTGGAGGCGGTCTTCCACCTGGCAGCCCAGACGATAGTCACGATCGCCAACCGGGCTCCTCTCTCCACGTTCGAGTCGAACATCCGGGGCACCTGGACGGTCCTGGAGGCAGCGCGTCGCTGCCCGACAGTGCACAGACTGATGGTCGCCTCGAGCGACAAGGCCTATGGGACGCCACCCACCCTACCCTACACCGAGGATACGCCACTGCAGGGACGCCACCCCTAC
>Ga0307421_1002422_pt1 | contig 10478 bp, 9 predicted proteins | sample SalMarWE160270MG_FD_202163 | JGI IMG/M metagenome (GOLD analysis project Ga0307421, IMG submission 202163) | Salt marsh sediment microbial communities from the Plum Island Ecosystem LTER, Massachusetts, United States - WE1602-70 | ecosystem: Environmental > Aquatic > Marine > Intertidal zone >...
TTTGACCTTTTTTGGCTCTTCTGATGTTTTCTAAGAGTATCCTCTGTCCCAGATTGAGTCCCCGTTGTAGGCTTCGACGTTGCCGCGACGGGAGCAACTTGATGAACTCGTCCATGGACATGCCTTGCAGTTCCTCAATTGTATGACCGCGATATGTGAATTCTTTTTTGGGCATTTTCTGCTCACTCATCCTCTTTTGGGTAACTGGATTTATTAAACATTTCTAACGCAGGTTCAGCTAGAACATGACAGCGAAAACAGCCGCTGATGATTCCCATATTAGGAGCCTAATAACAGCGTATTGTTGAAAACAAGCTTTTTCAGAAAAAATCAGAAGAGCAGCCCTTGACGAGACAGTATCTTATTGCTCATGTAGTCTCGGTTATCCCTTAGTTGATCATATAAGTCAGCAATCATGGACAAGGTATCAATTTTAAAAAAGCGTTTTTTTCTACCCACGCTTAGCCCATAATTCTTTCTTCAACATGTCCCTTACCGCTGCCCGAATGGCGGCGCTTCGGCTCGGGTACATTCCTGATCTCACGAGTTCGTCAAGTCCTGTCAAATAGGCTTCTGGAAGAAGAACTGTTACAAGCTTCATTCATGTTTCACCTGACACTTAACATGTTAATGAGCTAATATGTAGACATAGCCTTAATAGAGTTTACCTCGGTAAAATCCGCATTACATTAAAACACTTTTTTTATTTCATCCAAAGAAAGAATAACTATCGTTTTCCTCCAGGATTCTTTCATCTTCGCCTTTCGACCATAACGCAAACTCCATAAACAGCTTCAATGTTGTTTTCTTTGCAAAAGTTGAGTGCTGCCTCAGATTCAGATCCAGGTTGCATCCACACTTTTCTGATTCCAAGCTTCTTGCAGACTTTCACAATCTGATTTGTCACCTTTGGGGGAACAACCAAATCAACAACTTGCGGCATCTCAGGCAAGGACTCAAGACTCGGATAACATTTATCACCTAAGATTTCATCTGCATTCGGATTCACAGGATAGACATTATATCCAGCGGTTCGCAAGTCTCGGTAAACTTGGTGACCATACTTCCTGTGATCTCTACTAGCACCAACAACTGCAAAGACATTTCTTTTTTTCAAAAACTCTTCTATCAGTTTTTCATCCATAACTGTATCCCATATCCTTCTCATGCCTGAAAGTCTCAAGTTTTTACTTGCCGTTTTTCACGGTTCTGATAATCGTTGGTGTACAAATGTCTATTCCATGCTGTTTACATGAATCCATAACAGTTCTTTTGAGGTTAGAATCTATTTCTGGCAGACGCTTGATATCTTGGATATAAACATAAAGCGTGTACTCAACAGCGTAATTTCCAAATTTTGTAACCCAAACGTATGCTTCTGGTTTTTTCAAAACATCCTTCATTTCCACTAATCTGTTCGCTGCCTCCAATAGCGCACGTTCTACCTGTTCTGAAGAAAGTTCATAGCCAGCCGTAATTGAACAGCCTCTCCGGACAACAGATTTTTTTCCATAATTATCTATCTCCGCCTTCAACAATTCCTGATTTGGAATTGAAACCAAAACATTGTCAAGAGTACGCATCTTAGTGTAAATCAATTCAATGGCTTCAACATCCGCGAATTGACCATTAAAGAATATCCTGTCTCCAACCTTGAATGGGCGGCTGGTCATCACTATCAAGCCTGCAATGGTGTTTCCTAGCGTGTTTATAGCCGCAAAACCTATGATGGTACCTCCGAGAACCGTTAAGAGCCCAGAAACCGTACCCAACGTTATTCCAAACTGCGCCAAAATAATCGAGAAAACCGCCACGAATACGATCCATTTAATGAGTCGGTTCAACGTGTAAGCCGCATGTTCCTCAAGCCTCTTCTGGTTTCTCAGATCCCTTATCTCTCTGGCAACAAGTTTGATGACAACGTACCCCACAATGATTGTTACAAAAGAAAACACGATATTAGGCAGGTTCGCTATTGCCCACTTGCCTATGACATTAAGAAAATCTAACGGGTTCATGATTAAAGAATCCCCATTCTTTTCATTTAAATTGAACTGCAATCTTTAAAAGCATTTCACATTCTACTCTAAGCTATCAAAAGTAGCTGGTGCCTCTCAAATGATAATCTACAGCATACCCCTGCTGGCTGCATCGTTGCTGCTGATTATGTTGGTCAGCGACAGAATCATTAGATACGTGCTAGTTATATCCAGAGCCCTCGGACTATCCGAAATGGCTGCAGGCTTCATCCTCCTCTCCATCGTAACATCACTGCCAGAGCTTTCAGTCTCCACAGTCGCCTCCCTTGCGGGAGAAGGTGGGCTTTCAGTTGGTAACGTCCTAGGCTCAAACGTAGCAAACCTCACCATAATCCTCGGATTAGCAATACTAATCTCCAGAAAGGCAATTACCTTGAAAGGACAATCCAACAAAGAACTTGTGCAATTCCTCTTCATATCCTCAATTATTCCCCTGTTTATTGTCCAACGAGGCAGCCTAGGTCCAGTCTTAGGCATCGTACTTTTGATGCTGTTCGCCTACTTCGGGGTAACAGTCTCCCGCAAAGCCGAAACCACAACCACCAATGAGACACCCCCGCCCCAACAACAACAAAAAGAGGAGAACATGTCCTTTGTAGTCATCAAATTCTTGGTAGGCGTCGGATTGATAATACTTCTTTCCAAGTTTGCAGTGGACAGTTCTGTTGAAATTGCAGACTTTGTAGGGTTGCCGCCTTCAATCATAGGCGCAACAATTATCGGTTTTGGAACCTCCTTGCCCGAGCTTGCGACAACCATCCAAGCCCTCAAGCAGGGACTTGTCAGCATGGCTCTTGGAAACCTGCTCGGCAGCTGCATCACCAACATCACCCTTATTCTTGGAGTTTCGTCGTTGCTCTCGTTTTCTCCAGTGAATGTTGTAGCCGTGCAGAGCATCATGTTCTACGTGTTGCTTTCATCCTTAAGCGTCTGGTACATGGTAGGATCAACTGAACGTCTAACCAAAAAGTCTGCCATCTTCCTGTGTATGATATACGGCGTATTTATTCTACAGCAGGTGGGCGTTTCCGTATTCATTTTCTAGACCGCCCTAATCCCATTTATGTGTGAAACTAACTGACTAAATGCAGAAGAAAGCTTTTGAACAAAAAACACCATACCTGTGCATGAATGTATTCTCGAAAATACTGGTCAATGCCAAATTCTGACGTTCTTGATCAATTAGACAGCTCTGACAAGGGACTGAGCCCTAATCAGGCAGAGGAAAGAATCTCCCGATTCGGAGTCAACGAAATAGGCAAAAAGAAGGTCAGAACTGGACTCTTCATCTTCTTGTCACAGTTCAAAAATCCGTTAGTTCTGATTTTGCTGGGGGCAAGCATCGTTTCAACTCTTGTAGGCGAGATGACTGATGGAATAATAATACTTGTCATAGTTACAATCAACGGGGCACTGGGATTCTTCCAAGAGTACAGGTCCGAGAAGGCAGTGGAACGGCTTGGAAAGTACATTACATTCACCGCGAAGGTCATACGAGGCGGAGAGAAGAAGGTCATCAACACCAGAGAACTGGTTCCCGGAGATATAGTCATGCTGGGGAACGGTGATGTGGTTCCCGCAGACTTGAGATTACTTAACGTAGATGAACTGTCCATTGACGAATCTTCTTTGACGGGAGAATCATATCCTGCTCAAAAAATCTCTTCTGAAGTGTCAGGTGAAGCTCCTCCCATGCATGAACTGAAGAACATTGCTTTCATGGGAACATACGTCAGAGATGGGCAGGGAATTGGCGTTGTCATAGCCACCGGAAAGGATACATATCTTGGAAAAACTGCCCAACTCTTAAAAAGCATTAAACGGAAGAGCGAATTTCAAAAGAGCATGGGAAAAATCAGTTACACTCTCATGAAAGTTGTCTTGGTTAGTGTTGTCATAATTTTTTTCATCAACGCCCTTCTTGTGAGGGACATCATCAGCACCCTCCTGTTTTCTGTGGCACTGGCTATCGGAATGGTTCCAGAGGCGCTGCCGATAGTAATAACGATAGCCCTGTCTTCCGGAGCGCTAATGCTGGCAAAAAAGAATGTTGTCGTCAAAAGACTGGTCTCCGTTGAGGACCTTGGAAACGTTGACATCGTCTGCGTCGACAAAACAGGAACTATAACCGAAAACAAGTTGACTCTAGACACCTACTGTGACATTGACGGAAACCCCGAAGAAAAAGTACTCCGCTATTCGCTGCTGTGCAACGCGATAAGAAAAGAAAAGGACGTGGGAAATCCAATTGACACGGTTCTGTGGAAATATGGAAAAGAAAAATTTGGCACAAAAAACCTTGAAGAATGTCCCATCATTAAAGAGATGCCGTTTGATTCAACTCGGAAAAAGATGAGTGTAGTAGCAAAAATAGATGGAAAGCTGATGTTCATATCGAAGGGAGCCCCAGAGCAGATACTTGACGCTTCTACGCATGTTTGGCAGAATGGCGAAGCCCATTTGTTGACTGACAAGAAGGCAGCGGGGAGACTGTATGAGGAATACGGGAACAGGGGATACCGTGTAATCGCAGTTGCCTACAAAGAAGTGGAAAAAAAAGAAAATTATACAAAAGAGGATGAATCCGGGCTTACCCTTCTTGGTTACATTGCTTTCGTAGACCCTCCCAAAAAGACTGCAAAGCAAGCTATTAGGCTCAGCAAAAAGATGGGGATCGAAGTCAAAATCCTGACGGGCGATAGTCATCTAGCTTCAAAGGAGATCGCTCGCCAAGTTGGATTGGATATTAAAGACGATGAGATGATGCTTGGTCAAGAGGTTGACAAACTTTCAGACCAAGAACTGCAAGAGAAGATTGAGAAGGTAACCATTTTTGCGAGGGTAACTCCAGAACATAAATATCGGGTAGTTAGGGCTCTCAGAGAACGGGGACGAGTAACCGCTTTCTTGGGTGATGGAGTCAACGATGCGCTGGCACTCAAGGAAGCTGATGTTGGAATAGCCGTGGAGCAGGGATCAGACATTGCGAAAGACGCTGCGGACATTGTTTTGCTCAAAAAAGGCTTGAAGGTAATAGTTGACGGCATCAGAGAAGGAAGAAGAACCTTCAGCAACATAGTCAAATATCTGCTCTACACCCTCTCAGGTAATTTCGGCGACCTCTACGCAATCGGAGCCGCATCAACAGTCCTGAATTTTCTGCCCCTTTACCCCTCTCAACTTATTTTGGCAAACTTTTTGACTGACACGCCAGTCATTGCAGTTTCAACCGATAACGTCGAAAAAGAGGAGTTAATCAGACCAAGACGATGGGACATAAAGCACATCTTCAAACTCGGCGGTCTACTTGGCTTGGTAAGCGCTGTATTTGATGTGATTCTGATTCTGTTGCTGTTCTTTGTGTTTGGCGTCGATCAGGTTCTCTTCAGAACCGTCCTGTTTGTAGAAATCGTCCTGTCCGAAATACTTGTGTTGTTCGTTATAAGAACGGAAAAATTCTTTTTGAGGGGTACGCGTCCAAGCAAACAGCTTGTTTTTGCTTCAATAGGAGCAGTCTTACTGACATTTGCTTTGATATATCTTCCAATTACCAGCCTCTTCGAATTCACGCCGCTACCCCTATACTTGCTTGGCTTCACATTGCTCATCGTTTTGGGGTACACGTTCGCCACCGAAGTAGTGAAGCTTGCATACTTCAAGAAACTGATAATTCCCAAAATCTTTACTGTACCCCCAGTTCAGTTACGTCTGCTAGATATTGTGGCAATAATATGTCTACGAGTTGAAAATGAAATTTCCATAGAATCTCTTCTTGACGACTTAGCTAAGACTATGAAGTATCCTCTTAAACCTCAACAGGTTCTAAACTATCTTCATCATCTGCGGCGTGGAGGTTTGATTAGCATTAATTGGCGAGAAAGAACAATCATTCGCGAAAACGCAATGAGAGACTACGTGATGAAACAAGTGAACAGCAAATCTTGGCCTGACATAGTAAAGAATTGGCGCAAAATCCGTTCCAACATCAAGTCTCGACACAACCAAGTGAACCCTGAATATGAGAGTCTTCTGTCCACAAAACGGAGAGCCTAGTTAATTTTCAGAAAACCTAAAAAAGAGACGCCGACTTCTAGGAATGTGCTGAGGAACTGATTATGCTCGCTACTCTTCAAGGACTAATCGACCAACCCATTCTGCTTCTGACGATAGTCTCTACGATAGTTGGCGCCTTTCTAATTGTCACCATATTCAACATGTTAATAGGTAGACTTGAGAAGAGAGGCGCCTTAAAGAAAGGAAAACTTGTTCACATGAAGAGATTCTTTCAGATAGTCATCTACCTCGTAGCTATCATGATAATTCTTGCACTTCTAAACCAGGACATCACAACGATGATTGCAGGTCTCGGAGTAGGCGCTTTAATAATCGGATTCGGCTTGAAGGACATAATCGAGAACTGGGTCTCCGGTGTGCTGATAATCTCTGGAAAAACTTACGCCATCGGCGACGTTATTCGAATTGGAGACTTGACTGGAACAGTCACAGACATAGCCCTCAGAACAACCAAATTGAAGACCTATGACAGAAACGAGATAATCATTCCGAACTCTGTGCTTATGCGAGAAAAAATAATCAATCTTACAGGCGGAAAACCAGAGTCAGTGGCATCACTATCCTTCGCTATAGACTATACGGCGGACGCTGAAAAAGCCAAATCCATAATAGAAGGCATCCTAAAAAATCACAAATCGGTAATCGTCAGCAAGAAAAATAGAAGAGAAATACGCTTCATTTTCCGCAACCGAGAGTGGACAAACGAGATTGAAACCCTGTTTTGGGTAAACGATCCGCCCAACGAGGAATTCATCAAATCAAACATTACCGAGCTAATCCTGAAAGAATTCAAGAATGAATGCATACTGCCTACGATTCCTGCCTTGATGCGAAGAGATTATCTAACAGGACAAAAAACACCCAACGAACAACAAACAGAATAAACGATCTGTTATGTTCTTGATGTGCGGTTGTAGTGACAGTTGGGGCACGAAAAGAATGTCTGCTTTTTTCCCTTTAGTTTTCGCACAATCATCTCGGTTTCACATCTCGGGCACTTCATACCAATGCAATCCTTAAATCGTAAGTTTATGTTTTTCGCTAAATCCTTCCATGTTTGCAATCACGTATTATATATCTGTTTCATCCTGAACTGACAAAGACATCAATGACAGACTATCGCACGAAGTTATAAAAAATGTGAAAACAAAACTAGTTTGAAATCAAGCTATCATTTTCTATTCTTTTCGGTCTGTTTCGCTTATAAGGACAAAGAATGTAAATAATACCCAGCAAATTCAGACGGGACGTGAAGAAAGTTGAAACGGTACGCTTTTATCGTCTTGAATCTGGAAAAATTTTGGAACAGACTCTGTAGCCAAAACAGAGCAGGCAAACGCGCGCACGCCTTTGTTCGCAGAGGAGTAGTGGGTCCTAAAAACGCGAAGCTACTATTCTTCTACGTGACACACCCTCACAAAGACATTCGAGGGTATGCAGATTTCGTTGAACGGGTCACCGGAGACGCTGAGGACCTCTGGAAATCTTTTGGTCATGAATCTCTGCTGAACTCTGATGAATACAAAGATTTTCTGCAGGGAAGAAAAAAGGCCACATTCATCCGGTTCAGAAACCTGCGGGAACTTCCCACGCGCATCACAACAAAAGTGCTGTCACAAGTTGTCGGAAAAGAAAGAATGCCCCAAATGGGATTATACTTAACAGAAAGAATGGCACATAGACTAATATCGGAGGGCGGTGCAGAAATTGGCGGAATTTGATCCGAAAGACTTCGTGGAAAAGCAGGTAGAGGAGATTAAGAGAGTTGTCGGAGGAGAACGAGCACTCATAGCGGTTTCAGGAGGCGTAGACAGCACAACATCTGCTGTTCTCACCCACCGCGCCATGGAAAAGAACCTTCTCTGCGTCATCCTTGACGACGCCTTCATGCGAGAAAGAGAAACTGAAAAAGTTGCACATCTTCTGTCTCAGCCTCCCCTGAATCTGCCCATGAAAGTGCTGAACGTTCAGGAGCGTTTCTTAAGTGAAATGAAAGGGCTGCGTGACGCTGAAGAGAAACGCAAGAAATTCAGAGAAACCTTCTACAGGGTCTTAAGCGAAACCGCTGAACGGGAGGGTTGCCGGTTTTTGGTTCAGGGAACTATCCAAGCGGACATAATTGAAACAAAGGGAGGCGTCAAAACTCAGCACAACGTCCTAGAGCAGATAGGAATAAGCACCAAGGACCTCTACGGATTCCAAGTTATCGAGCCTGTTGTTTCTCTCTACAAAGGTGAAGTGAGAAAGGTGGCTAGATACTTAGGGGTTCCCACAGAACTCTCTGAAAGGCAGCCTTTTCCTGGTCCGGCACTGTCTGTCCGGGTGGTTGGAGAAATCAAACCCGACAAGCTGGAGACGCTTAAGAAAGCCACCGCTATAGCTGAAGAAAACTTCGCTAAACACAGTCCCAGCCAATACTTCGCGGCTATCCTTGACAACCTAGAGAAGCCGTCAAATCACTTTGTGGCGCATATTCAGGACGCGGCAACTAGATTCCTTAACGTTCCAAAATGTAATCTCTCTGTGAAGGTTTTCGAGGACAAGGCTACTGGCGTCGAGGGAGGCGAACGACGCTACGGCGAGATTGCTGCAATCACAGCTCAAACACCGGAAGGGTCTGTCCATCAGGTTCCCATCAATGACCTCGTAACTCTTCAAACCAAGCTTATAACAGAAAATCCCAAGTTCACAAGAATCCTTTACACCATTCAAGAGACATCTGAGAAACAACCCTATGTGATCTCTCTGCGAGCAATCCAAACCAGCGACTTCTTGACCGCGGAAGTATCCAATATCCCGTGGATGACCCTCTCTGAAACGGCTGAGAAGATTCTGGAGAACTGTCCAAAGGTTTCCAGCGTCTACTACGATGTGACGCCGAAGCCTCCTGCAACCATAGAGATGGAGTGAAAAGCTTCTCTTTAAGAACTGATTTAAAGAAAACCGTGGAGCATCTAGCAGCTTAGGTGTGTGGTCTTTCGCCCTCATTTTTTAGGAGCTATTCTCTGTGTGCTCGGGTTTTCCTTCTTGTTCTATCCGGATTTTCAGGTTTAATGGATATAATGATGGAGTTCGTTTGTAGTTGTTAAGTGATAGAATGAAAAAGCTTGAAGATTTGAAGCAAAGGATCAGAGAATGTGAGAAGTGTATGTTGTGGAAAACCAGAATTAATGCTCTTTCTGGCGAGGGCAACTATAATGCTAGAGTGATGTTAGTTGCTCAAGCACCTGGAGAGAACGAGGACAGAGATGGAAAAATGTTCATTGGTCCTTCTGGCAAGAAATTAGATGGATTGCTTCAGGAAGCAGATGTGAGTAGACAGGAGATATACGTGACGAACTTGATCAAGTGCATGCTTCCGAAGTATAGGAAACCAAAACAGGATGAAATCCAAACGTGTGCTCAACATCTAAATGAAGAAATAAAGTTGATAAATCCGTCTGTAATAGCTACCTTAGGCTATTACTCTACCAAGTACATCTTTCTAAAATATCAGATTCCGCTACCTGAATCCAAACCAAACTTCTCGAAATTTTATGGTAAGCTCCTCTTAGCCGAGAACCGAAAAATACTTCCGTTGCGGCATCCAGCCGCCCTCCTTTACAACAATTCCATAAGAGAAGAGATGATAAAGAATTACCGAAAGCTGAAAACATTAATGGTTGATTGCAAGTGGTTCCTGTGCTGTCCGATGAAAAAGTTTTACGAAGAAGGCAGGATACAAAAAAAGTGGATTGAACTCTATTGCAAAGGCGACTGGAAAAGTTGCGTGAGATACCACATGGAAGAAAGAGGACAACCGCACCCAGACTGGATGCTCCCAGATGGTAGCTTTGATGAAAGCTTGCATGATTAACGGAAGTATAACAAATTGAAGACAAACATTTACGGAAAAATGGTGAAAGATTGTTACTCGACGAAAGTAACGACGTTAGTTGATAATGATGTTTGGATGAGAGGGTTAGCGTCTTCTTGGGGGCTTTCATTGTATGTGGAAATAGATTCTGGAGAGGAACGGCACAGAATTTTGATGGACACAAGTGGCTCCTTCGATGTCTTATCCAATAATGCACGGAAACTTGAAGTGAACCTTTCTGATGTTGAAGCCGTTTTTATTTCGCATTGGCATCTAGATCATTGCGGTGCCTTAAGCAATGTTCTGCCATTGTTAAGACAACAGACTCCCATTTATGTGCCAGCTAAGAATACTTCTGGAATCAAAACAATAAGGGAGGCTGAAGGAACTCCGATTGTCTGCTCTGAGCCGGTGTACCTTATGGATGGGGTGATGTCAACAGGCGAAATGGTAGGAGGCGTAAGTGAGCATTCGCTCGTGATTAACATAAGAGACAAGGGTTTGGTTAT
>Ga0307421_1002425_pt1 | contig 10473 bp, 9 predicted proteins | sample SalMarWE160270MG_FD_202163 | JGI IMG/M metagenome (GOLD analysis project Ga0307421, IMG submission 202163) | Salt marsh sediment microbial communities from the Plum Island Ecosystem LTER, Massachusetts, United States - WE1602-70 | ecosystem: Environmental > Aquatic > Marine > Intertidal zone >...
CAGCACTTTCTCTCACCTGGGGAACCTGAAGTTTGACCCGTCCTTCTGCCGTATCCATCCTTGCCGGTCGATAGCCGTTGCGATAGCCGCTGTTTTCATTACTTTCTTCACGACGCTCGTAATGGCCCCGCCCAAGATAATCCGTTACTTCCTGCTCCAGCATTTCTTGCCCAAGATGCTGCGCTCCCAGGAGAATCAACTTCGTGACCAACTCATCTCCATTCGCCCATTCTCCCTCAAGAAGCGCATCAATTTGTTTCTGAATCCGTTCACTTGGTGGTATTCTGTTCATGGCGTGAGTGTCCTTTCGTGCCCTTTCAGGGCGTAGGTTTTGATCAACCTCTAGGATATCTCACGCCGCTTATTTTTACAGCATTATAAGGACATCACCGGACTTTCACGATCCAATAATTCTTAATTATCTTTGGTATATCAACGGGTATAACAGCGAGCAATTGTGACGGTTTGAAGTCCCCAGGGAGTGGAGGATCGATTGGCCAAACACTGTCTGATAATGACAAGTCGCTATTTTGATTCTGTCACGCTGATGAATATCGCCCGTGATCTGCAGGACACCTCGGGGATTGAGGACGCCGCGCTGCTCATGGGGACAGATGCGAACAAGGGACTTCTACAGCAGACCGATCTACTCACGGAAGAAGCCGAGGGCGCTACGCCCAACGATCTGATTATCACCTTGAAAGGGAATAAGAAGGGGATAAAGGCTGCACTGGAGCGGGTCGAATCCTTGTTAACTCGGCCATCAAGAACTGAATCCGGAACCCAAGATTATCATCCACAAACATTACGGACCGCTATTCGCGCGCAAGCGGACGCGAACCTGGCGGTCGTTTCAGTTGCTGGCGCTTACGCCGCTGCGGAATCCATGGACGCACTCCGCGCCGGGTTAAATGTTCTTTTGTTTAGTGACAATGTCCCTATCGAGGATGAGCTTGCACTAAAACGTTACGCTGTTGAGCACGATCTGTTTCTCATGGGTCCCGGAGCGGGCACATCGATCCTCAATGGCGTCGCACTCGGTTTCGCAAATGTCGTCCCATCTGGGCCAGTAGGCATCGTATCCGCCGCCGGCACCGGGCTGCAGGAGGTGAGCTGCATCCTAGCCAGGGAAGGTGTCGGAGTCTCGCAGGGTATCGGCGTAGGTGGTCGTGACCTTTCGAATGAGATCGATGGGCTTATGACGCTGCATGCCTTGAAAGCCCTCCAAGACGACCCGGATACAGAGGTTATTGTCGCCATTTCCAAAATTCCGTCACCGACTGTCGTTCAGAAAATCCTCGACAGATTGACTGCAAGGGGTAAACCATCCGTCGTAATCTTCATGGGCGCATCACCTTCCGGTTCTCAAGCGAAGGAAGCTTTCCATGAGGGACTGTATCTGGCGAACACGCTGGAGGAAGCCGCGCTGGCTGCGGTCGCTCTAGTACGAAAAGAAGATATCGAGCGGGTACAATCGCGTCTTAAAGAGCAGACACAGAAAATCGAGAGTCGAGCGCGCGAAATCGTCTCCCAACTCCATGTGGATCAAAAATATCTGCGTGGTCTTTTCAGTGGGGGAACGCTCTGTGAAGAAGCGATGCGCATTTGGGGAGCGGAAGTTGGTCCGGTTTGGTCGAATGCCCCTTTGGATACGCGCCGCACGCTTGTAGACTCGCATAAAAGCGTCGAGCACTGCGCCGTCGACCTGGGTGAGGAGGAGTTCACCGTTGGCAGGCCTCATCCGATGATCGATCATGACCTTCGCATCCGGCGGCTGTATCAAGAAGCCCAGGATCCAAGCGTAGCTTTAATCCAAATGGACGTTGTCCTTGGTTATGGCGCGCATCCTGATCCGGCGAGTGAGCTTGCACCCGCGATCATAAAAGCGCGAGATATCGCTGAAAAAGACGGGCGCACTTTGGTCGTCGTGGTCTCTATTACGGGAACCGGTGGGGATCCACAAGGCCTGGATCATCTGCGAGAAGCTTTCCAGAAGAGCGGCGCGATCGTCGCTGAGAGCAATGCCGCGGCATCGACTCTCGCTACTTGTATAGTCCATCTTCATGCGTCGACTTGATGGAGATAATGAGCCAGTGGATAGAATTGTCTCTTAGGTGCGTAAAACCGATTCCGTAGAGGGAGTTTGCGCGCTGCACCCTATCTATTAAAACCTTTTACTGCAAAGGAGAATTGAACATGGACATGGAAGTTGAAGAATATCTTCGACCGCCGGAGTTGGATTTGCCACCTTACCCGCCAAAGGTTGTTACACTGGCGACGGGGGGTAAATTAATCATACGGCAGGCGCGTCGGGACGATGTGCCCATAATCCTCGAAGCCGTAAGACCGACAATGAAAGTCGAGCGCGACTTCTACGATATTGTTGGAGCGCGTGTGTATGCGGAGTTGTTGGGCTGGTACCGCTACCGAGTTCGCGATGAATTCTGTCTGATGGGGCAGATCGATGGTTTGCTTGTCGGCGTCGTAAACACACGACTCTATTCACGCGAATTGGGCATAAGCCTGCATACACTTGCAACCGAAAGAGGGTTGCGTATCGGCGCCCACCTGTTTGCCGCTAAGATGGAATACTCGTTTGAGTATATCGGGCAGGAGGAAGTGCTTATCACTGCCGAAAGCCCTATCGGCTTCAGACGTTGGATGATTGAGTATGAATTAATCGAGCGTGAAGGTCAGCACGAGCTTGGAGGCGCCACCCCTTACGGCCTCACAAGAGAATTGTATTTCAAGCATAAAGACAGATTGGTAGCTGGCGAGCGACCTGTGCCTGAAGAACTGCTCGCGGTCGCAGAAAAAGAGATCCTCGTCGCCAGCGAGGACGATATTTTGGAGAAGATCCTTGGAGCGAAGAGGAGGGAACGATGAGACCTGTTGTCGTTGCTGGAGTAGGAATGATACCGTTTGAACGGCGGGATGAAGACAGTCTGATGGATATGCTCGCCACCGCTGGGTTGAACGCCATGGATGATGCTGGTATAGGTGATCGCCCCATCGGTTCCGTCTATGTTGGCAATATGGCCTCAGGCCTGTTCAACCACCAGGTTTCCGTAGCAAGCGCGCTTGTCGATCGCTTGAGCTTGCTCCCTGCCGCTGCCGACCGGGTCGAAAATGGCCCCGCGTCTGGTGGTTCAGCGATAAAAAATGGCTTCCTGGCTGTGGCTTCGGGTTTCAATGATGTCGTGCTCGTCGTTGGCGGCGAGAAGATGCGCGAGGTGATTGGCCCGAAGGCTACGGACATCGTCGCCTGCATGACCCACCCGCAGGTGGAGTACATCTACGGGGTGACATTGCCTGCTATGGCGGGGATGTTTGCCCGCCTCTATATGGAGAAATATGGGATCACCCGCGAGCATCTTTCGATGGTTGCTGTCAAGAATCAGGCCAATGGGTTGCTTAATCCTTATGCTCACATCCAGATGAAGATCACGATGGAGGGCATCCTCGAGCACCCACAAGCGCATATTAATAGTCCTGTAGTGGCTGATCCAATACATCTCTATGATTGCTGTCCTGTCAGTGACGGCGCAGCAGCGGTACTGCTTACGACAGAGGAGATCGCCAATAAGCTCAAGAAACCATTGGTCATGATCGATGGCGTTGGACAGGCGACAGATACCCATACGCTTCAGGAGCGCAGCGATCCCACCGACCTCAAGGCGGTCACGCTTGCTTCGGAACAGGCTTTCAAGATGGCAGGGATCAAGCCTAAGGACATCGATGTCGCCGAACTGCATGATGCCTTCACGATCTTGGAGATTGCTGAGAGTGAACACGCTGGTTTCTTCCCGAAAGGGGAGGGTGCTAAGGCGCTGGAGCGGGGTGAGACGCAGATCGGCGGTAAGCTGCCGATTAATCCATCGGGTGGTCTTAAGGCACGCGGCCATCCCGTCGGTGCGACGGGCGTGGCTCAGGTAGTGGAGCTCGTATGGCAATTGCGCGGGGAAGCTGGTGATCGGCAAGTTAAAAACGCAGCCAATGGTTTTTCGCTCAACTTTGGGGGTTTCGGAAACAATGTCCTCGCGTTCGTGTTGCGGAGGAAATCATGAAAACCATCACAGCATACAAATGCAATAAGTGCGGATTGGTGATGTACCCCTACCACGATCGCTGCTTGAACTGCAAAGGGCGCGATTTCAAAGAGATCACACCGACATCCAAGGGCAGACTTCTGACCTACACTGTTATTGAACAGCTTCCCTGGGGTATGGATGAACGCGGGCGTGTTCTTGGTGTGGTTGAATTCGACAACGGAGTGAAGGCGCTCGGGTTAATTAAAGAAGATGCGCCGCGCATCGGAATGAAAGTGAAAGTAAGTTGGGAACCCGTGCGCGAGATGGGGGGCGAGAAGATCTATGGCCTCACCTTCGAAAAAACGAAATAAACTTTTCGGTCAACCAATCTCGGTAGTCAATATTGGGTTGACGTCCTTCGCTGAGAGTTTGCGCCAGCAGGATGTAAGTGTCATCGATGTGGATTGGCGGCCACCACAAACCGGCATTCTGCGGTTCTCGCATACACCATCCGGGATAGCCATCGATGATGCCAACGAAGAGGTCCTACGCCGCGTTATGGCCGGGCGACCTATGCTTGTGGGCTTGGATCTCGCGCGGGATGTGATCCCTGATATGGGAGAGAATTCGATCCTGCACGCCGGTCCACCCATAGACTGGGAGCGTATGTGTGGTCCAACCCGCGGGGCGGTCATGGGTGCGCTCGTCTATGAGGGTATCGCCTCCACGCCTGAGGGCGCCGAGGAGATAGCAGCAAAGGGTGAGATTGCCTTCGATCCCTGCCACCACCATCATGCTGTAGGACCGATGGCGGGTGTGATTTCTCCGTCAATGCCGGTATGGATCATCGAGAACGTAGAGTTCGGGAATCGAGCCTTTTGTACGTTGAACGAGGGCCTGGGGAAGGTCCTGCGTTATGGAGCGTATGGGCAAGACGTGTATGAGCGATTGTATTGGATGCGGGATGTGCTCTATCCTACTCTCGCCGCGGCGCTCACTTCATCTGGTCCGATCGATCTGCGGGCAATGATCGCGCAGGCGCTGCATATGGGCGATGAGTGTCACAATCGTAACCGGGCTGGAACTTCGCTGCTCCTGCGAAAACTTGGACCGGCGCTGGCTAGGACCTGTGAAGATGGTGAGCGTTTGGCGAAGGTCATCGAATTTATCGATGGCAACGATCACTTCTTCCTTAATATTTCGATGCCCGCGGCGAAGGCGATGATCGAGCCGGCTGAAGGCGTTGAAGGTTCAACAATATTGACAGTGATGGCGCGTAACGGTACCGACTTCGGCATCCGCATGGCCGGGGAGCCGGACCGCTGGTTCGTAGCCCCTGCCGGGATTGTAGATGGACTTTACTTGCCAGGCTTCTCCGCTGATGATGCTAACCCAGATATTGGTGATAGTACGGTAACAGAAACGGCTGGCTTCGGGGGTTTTGCAATGGCGGCAGCGCCTGCCATCGCCAACTTCGTCGGCGGGACTGCGCATGATGCCATTCAATCAACGCTTGAGATGTATGAGATATGCTTTGCGGAACACGAGCATTTCACCATTCCAGTGCTTGACAACCGCGGTTCACCCACCGGGATTGATGTCCGCTACGTCGCCGAGACCGGTATCTTACCTAAGCTGAACACAGGCATAGCGCATAAAGATCCCGGGATCGGGATGGTGGGCGCGGGCGTTCTACGGGCACCCGAAAAGTGTTTCCGGGATGCCTTTGAGGCTCTCAAGAGCTGGTGAACACGAAAATGAACCTATCTAACTGCTGGGAGAAGGAGAGCTGAAAGTAATGAAAATCATTGACCTTACGATACCGCTTGGAATTGGTACGCCCCCTTGGCCAACCTACGAGCCGCTTCAGATTAAATACTTCAAGCGTCTCGCCCCGAATGGAGCAAACGGCCAGATTGTCACGCACTCCAACCACCTGGGCACGCACCTGGATGGGGAGATTCATTTCTACACACCAGGAAAGGACATCGCCGCCCTCGACTTCGACTTCCTGCACGGCCCGGGCGCCATCGTTGACCTTTCGGATGTTGCCGGTGACTACGACATTTACACGTCCAAAATGGTCGAGGATCGGGTCGAGATTCGGGAAGGTGACATCCTGCTCATCCACACTGGCTACCACCGTTACGGTTGGGACCAACCGATCGCCGATGAAATCCGGTATATGGTGAAGCATCCTGGTCCGGACCGCGAGTTCGCAGAGTGGTGTAAAGACAAAAAACTGAAATGGCTCGGGGTGGATTGCGGCAGCGCCGATCATCCGATGAATACCATCATCCGGACATGGATGCCGCGTCAGGCAAAAGAAGCGCAGGCGCATTTCCAGGCGAAGTACAAGAAATCGATCGAGGAAGTATTCACGGATGATAAATACCAGCTCATGCATATCGAGATGTTCCCGGAAGGGATCATCCATGCCGAATGTATCGGCGGGGATATCGATCTGTTGCTTAATGAGCGTGTTGAGATCGGATGCTTTCCGTGGCGGTTCGTCGACGGCGAGTCGAGTATCGCCCGCATCGTAGCCTTTGTCGATGATGATCGCTACGAAGAGCTCATGGAGAAGAAAGCTTCTTATGAATTAACGAAGTATGGCGACTGTGTCTGCCAGAAACCACAGAAGTGAGCAACGTGTTAGTGAAGCTGGATTGAACGATGTTTAGGTGACCCAGGATCAAGGAGAAAGGCAATGGAAAAGCAAATTACCCCAGGTTTGAAAAATACATTCCTATTCCACAGCATCATGATGGCCATATTTGCTCTTAATTACATATTCACCCCAGTGTGGTGGGGCAATTTAACGGGTTGCCTATCCAACCAGGTTCCGCAAGTGTTCAGGCTCTTTGGTACAGCCGTCCTTGGCTACGCGATAAGTTCATTCTTGTCGTACCGGGAGACCGCCTGGGAAAAGGTCGAGATCGTTGTCCAGATGAATTGTATAATTACTGCTCTGTTCCCGATTGTGCTCGTCTTGGCTTTGCTCTTCTGGGACCTGCCATCGATAGGCTGGATGTACTTTGTGGTGATGAGTGTTTTTGGGGTAGCGTTTAACTATTTCTATTTCAAGAAATAAGCCACTGCCTATAGAAGGCACATCTCTTCCAACCCCCGAGATTTTTCTGGCGGTGAAGAGAATTGGATTAGAAGGGATGCCACCGAACAACTCGATGAGAAGGGTTCCTTTACATCTTTAATTTTCAAGGAAGGTGCTTTAAAGGGATCACTCATCTCGATACGAAAAATGATCACCTCCGACCACAATGGGATGGATGGAGATATTTACGTTGTTGATTGCATTAAAGTATAAGGTGGGAGGAAAACATGAAATTGCCGCTGCCGGAACTTCCACAATTTGACTATATACGAGCCGAAACCACTGAGAGGGCGATCGATTTGCTCCAAGAGAAAGGAGTTACCGCACGTATTCTCATGGGCGGTACCGATCTTTTCGTTCAAATGCGAAATGGCAACTCAGCCCCCGACATCCTCGTAGATCTAAAAAAACTCCCGAGTATGGACACGATCGTGTTTAGCAAGAAGGACGGGCTCACTGTAGGTGCTGCAGTGACGATGAACGCTCTCGCTCGAAATCCGGATGTGCTCAAGCACTATCCGCTGCTGGCTCAAGCTGCAGAATCGGTTGCCTCCTATCAACTTCGGAACCGGGCGACGATTGGAGGGAATTTGTGCAACGCCTCACCCGCGGCAGACACGGCCCCGGCTGCTCTTGTTTTGGAAGCCGATCTAACTACCCTCGGTCCAAACGGAGAACGGACGATCCCTATCAAAGACTTTTTCAAGGGACCGGGCGTCAACGCGCTGGAAGAAGGTGAGTTTCTAACCAAAATTAACTTCCGCAACCAACCGAAGGGATGGAAAGGCCGTTATTTGAAGATTGGACGCAATGCAGGCGGTGATCTGGCTATCGTCGGTGCTGCCGTGATGGGTCACCCTGATACGGATGTTCCTTCCGGCTTTCACTTCCGGATCGCGCTTGCCTCCGTCGCTCCCACTCCTATTCGAGTTCATGAAGCGGAGGAGATTCTCGCACAGAACTCCCTCACAGATGCGGTGATTGAGATGGCAGCCGATGCGGCCCAGGATGCGGCGACACCGATCGATGATGTGCGCGCCTCAGCCCGCTACCGCAAAGCTATGGTCAAAGAACTCACCCGGCGAGGCTTGATAGAAGTCTCGTCGTTGCTAAAGAAGGAGGCCTAGATGGACAAGCATGTAATCTCCTTCACCATTAATGGGCTTGAGGAAACCGGCGAGGTTCCCTCCAACATGACCTTGCTCACATTCCTTCGTGAACACTTAAACCTCACAGGAGTGAAGAGCGGCTGCGACGCTGGTGAATGCGGGGCTTGTACAGTCTTGATGGATGGAGAGCCCGTTAACTCCTGCCTGGTTCTGGCAGCGGAAGCGGATGGAGCCAATATTCGCACGGTTGAAGGGTTGGCGAGCGACGGTCAACTCGATCCACTTCAAGAAGCATTCATCGAATTGACGGGCACGCAGTGTGGATTCTGCACACCGGGGGTTCTCCTTCAAGCACGAGCTCTTTTAGATCGCAACCCGGATCCGACAGTGGATGAGATTAAGAAGGCTCTTAGGGGAAATCTATGCCGCTGTACCGGATACACAAGAATCGTAGAAGCGATCCAAGCCGTTGCACAGGAGGGAGGTTAACATGGCTGATTCTAGAGACATGAAAACAGTACCCTCGCCGATTGGAGAAAGCGTGCGCCGCGTCGACGCGCTTGACAAAGTCACCGGGGAGGCGCTGTTCACAGATGACCTCCAGTTTGGGCCAGGTCTTCTGCATGGGCGTGTTGTGCGAAGCCCTCATCCGCATGCGCTTATTAAGGGTGTGGATGTGAGTAAGGCGTTGGCATTCCCCGGCGTGAAAGCCGTAGTCACCGGTGAGGAATGCGAAGAGCACATCGGGCTATATCTTAAAGATCGATACATCTTCTGCCGCGACCGCGTTCGCTTTGTCGGCGATCCCGTCGTGGGTGTAGTCGCCACAACCGATGCTATCGCAGAGGAAGCCTGCCGGTTGGTTGAGGTCGACTATGAAGTCTTGGAGCCGGTCGTGAATCCTCTGCAGGGCATGGATCCCGATGCCCCGCTCCTGCACCCCGACCTCGGAACGTACGGCGTCGTCGATTTCATCGACCCCAAACCCGGCACAAACGTTGCCAACCATTTCAAGGTCAGAAAGGGTGATATCGAAAGCGCATGGAAAGAATGTGAAGTCATTGTAGAGCGCGAGTTTCAGGTGCCACATGTGCAGCATGTGCCCATTGAACCGCATGTGGCTGTCGCACAGTTCAATCGAGCGGGGAAAATCACAATCTGGAGCAGCAGTCAATCACCCTTTGCTCAGCGCAATCTCATCGCCGAAGCCCTTGGTATATCGCAGGGTGATATTCGCGTCATCGCACCATATGTCGGCGGTGGATTTGGGTCAAAAGCCGGCGTCTCCGTGGAAGGAACCGCCGTCGTGATGGCGAGGGTTGTCCCTGGCCATCCGGTCAAGGTTCGTCTAACACGGGAAGAGGAATTCTTCTGCTCTTTCGTCCGCCAGGGATTGATTGCCAAGACAAAGGTCGGCGCGAAAGCGGATGGCGAAATCCTGGCCATGAAGACTGAGTATTATTGGGATGCAGGCGCATATACCGAGTACGGTGTTAATATCACCCGCGCCAGCGGGTATTCATCAACAGGTCCCTATCGGATTCCCAATGTGGAAACTGATTCGTATTGTGTCTACACCAATCACCCGGTTGGCGGTCCAATGCGCGGCTTTGGAATGCCCGAGATTCACTGGGGGATTGAGCAAATAATGGACATCGTGGCCGATGAACTGGGCATGGACAAAGTGGAATTCCGCTTGAAGAACTGCCTGCGTAGTGGCGATGCGAACGTCACCGGCATGATCATGCACCCGATCGGTCTTACAGAGTGTATCGAAAAAGCAAAGCAGGCCATTGATTGGGGAATTAAGGAACCTCCAAGCGCAGCTCATAAATTGCGTGGCAAGGGTCTGGCTATCGCATGGAAAGCGCCGGCCATGCCCCCAAACGCTGGCTCATCGGCATGGCTGCGTCTGAACGAAGATGCCACCGCGTCATTGGGGATTGGAGGTCAAGAAATCGGGCAAGGAGCGTTCACCGTTGCGGCGCAGATGGCTGCCGCTGCTCTCGGCGTTCCATTTGAATGGATCCGGATAAGTGCACCTGTGGACACGAAGTACAGCCCGTATGAATGGCAAACCGTCGCCAGCCGGTTGACGTGGTCAATGGGGAATGCCATTGTCGCCGCGGCCAAAGACGCGCGCCGACAGATTCTTGAGATCGCGGCTGCGCACTGGGATGAGGACCCCGAGCACCTTGATATCCGCGGTGGCCAGGTG
>Ga0307421_1002426_pt1 | contig 10473 bp, 11 predicted proteins | sample SalMarWE160270MG_FD_202163 | JGI IMG/M metagenome (GOLD analysis project Ga0307421, IMG submission 202163) | Salt marsh sediment microbial communities from the Plum Island Ecosystem LTER, Massachusetts, United States - WE1602-70 | ecosystem: Environmental > Aquatic > Marine > Intertidal zone >...
CAGGTGCGCATCGGGAAGCTGGCAGACCTGGAAGCAGAGAACATCTTAAAAGTAAGATTCTTCTCACACAAAAAGAGCCTTGAGCCCCTGGTTGTTCAGGCCACGAATATGGGCTGGGACGCTTATCTGTAGATAAAATTCAGACCGCTCCAAAGATACGGGGCGGTTGAACTTTATAACACACAATTTTTGCATCTTCTTTAGAAATATAAACCATACACCCCACTGGCAGGGCTTCAATCCGGCAAAATCATTTTCGCACAAACCAATACCAGTTGGCTGGAAACCGCCAGTAAGTTCTCTCTTCATATCTTTGGAGGGTGAAAAACCTGGAAAATCTCTCCTTCAGTTCTGTGGGGAAGAAGCCAACCTCTTTCCTGCCCTGTTTTCGGGGAGTGAAAGCATACAGAAGAAAAACTGCGTTCCTTTTTAAAACATGAGAGACACCGGTAATATAGGCTTCCTGATCAGCTTCATTCAGCAGATGAAAGCATCCAATATCAAACGCAAAATCGAATTCCGGAAGCTTCAATTTTTCCAACCGGGTCACATCTCCAACAAGGAATTCTGTTTTATCGGCAACTCCCGATTTTTCGGCTGCGTTTTTCGCGTTTTCAATGGCTTTGCGCACAAAATCGACTCCTGCAACCCGTCATCCCACCTTCGCCAGGGCAACTGCATGTTCCCCTTCACCACAACCCAAATCCAATGCATGCCCCTTTTTCATACTTCTTTCGGTTTCGAAAATTTCCACCGGCGTTTCTTTCAATTTCCACTCCGTGAAGCCAAGAGAAAATGCAAGCGAATAAATGAACTTCATCATTTCAATACTCCCGGGTAATTTCTTTATATTAAACTATATATCCTCTTTAGTTTATTCATCCAATTGGATAACCCCGGATATTTCCCCTTTTATTTAAAAGGCAGTCATTTACTTTTTTATGGTATAAATCACCGTATGGAGAAAATAAGTAAATAATGATAGGAAAAATTCGAAGGGTTGTCCTGGATACATTAAAGCCAATGGACCCCACGATCATTGAAATGGCAAAAATGATCAGTGTAATAGAAGGAGTCTCCTCGGTAAATATCAGCATTGCCGAAATTGACCTGAAAGTAGAGAATGCCAAGATCACAGTCGAAGGTGAAGATATCAATTACGAAAAGGTTGAGGAACTTATTAAAGATATGGGCGCATCAATCCATTCAATTGATGAAGTTGTCGCGGGGAAAGAGATCATTGATGACGCGGAAACCCTGCAAGGTTAATTAATTAATTCCCCATTTAGAAAACAATATGGAAGACGAAGACGAAAGTAAAAATTTGATTCGCCGTTTGCTAGATCAAGCGAGTCAATACAATGACATTTCCAATGTGGGGGAAATTGCCAGACGGTATTTTGTGATGAATGCCTTTGATGGCATCCTGACAATCATCGGCGTGTTGATGGGAAATTTAGCTGCTGGTGTTACAAACCCAAACGTTGTCATAACAACCGGTCTATCCACTAGCATTGCAATGGGTATTTCAGGATTATGGGGATCCTACCTCACAGAATCTGCTGAACGTAAACATGATCTGGGAGAACTCAGCCGCAGCACATTAACAGATCTAAATAACAGCCGCATCGGCCGTGCGTCGCGCTACGCGGCATTTATTGTATCGATTGTTGATGGTATTTCCCCATTTTTAGCCGCGTTATTGGTATTAATTCCATTTTTCATTAACGGAATTTTTCCGAACATCCAAACCGTATATTACACAACATTGGGCGTAGCGCTTGCCACATTATTCGCTTTAGGCATATTTCTTGGAAATATTTCAAAAGAGAACCTCCTCATCAGCGGGATAAAAACTGTCCTTGCCGGGATCGCATCCATCATCATCGGCAGCTTACTGAACGGCAGCCCTCACTAAAGAACCTAACGTAATCAGAAACCGGGAATATTCCGCATTCCTATTTCGTAATTTCCTGTTGACCTTTCAAAACCATAATCACATAAATTTAGAGCAGTAATGAAACCTGTTGAGATAAAGCCCAATATTTTCTGGATTGGCATCACCAAACCAGGCCTAATGCCTGGTTCCTTTTTTTAAAGAAACTATTTTCAGCATTTTTCGTAAAAAAGATATGACAATGAAAAAAGTATTTAGATCTTGGAGGTTTATTAATTATGGAAAATAGACGGGGTATGGTTGGAGGATTGATCCTCATTTTACTGGGCGGATTCTTTCTCGTGGCACAGTTGATGCCTGAAATCTTTGGGTATATTTACTGGCCATTTTTTATCGTAGGTGTGGGCGGTGCTTTTTTATTAGCCGCGCTGTTAACCCGCACCGGTGGATTAGCAATACCGGGCTGCGTGATTGGTGGGATAGGCGGAATTTTATATTATCAAGCAACCACAAACGATTGGGCAAGCTGGTCATATATCTGGGCGCTGATCCCCGGATTTGTCGGCGTAGGTGTTATCATCGCTGGTTTGCTATCGCGCGGGCGCCCTCATTTTGATACGGGCGGGTTGATACTTATCGCGATCAGCGCTATGGGATTCTTGATATTTGGCGGTGTGTTTGGGTTAGCACTTGATATTTCTGTGCTATGGCCAGTATTTCTAATTGGGATTGGCTTAATCACTCTGATCAGCGCGATCTTCCGCAGGCGTTAATATATAATTAAGGGATGGAAGGAAAAAAATTATCCAACAATACTTCCATCCCCCAAGAAACTATCACCTGGCTGCTCAGCAGCCAGACTCCTTCAATTCGCTACCTGACACTAACCAACATTCTCAAGAAACCTTTCAATGACCCCGAGGTTGTTTCAACTAGGTCTCGTATTTCTTCTACTAATCCGGTAAAGGCAATTTTCTCCAAACAAGATCCGGGTGGATTCTGGGTCTCCAGCCGCCATGATTACTCACCCAAATACCGCAGTTCTCACTGGACGATGTTCTTATTGACAGAGTTAGCCGTTCCACCAGAATTTCCCGCCATGCAGAAGGGGTCAGCCTTCCTGCTAAACAGAAATATTTCTTCTTTTCCATACAGTTACAAAGATGAGGAAGAGGGTTTATTCGGTTGTTTTTGGGGAAACTGGCTGCGCTATCAGTTGTATTGCGGGAGATTGGGCGAGCCTTCCGTACAGCATGTGATCCGGGTTGCCTGTAAAGATATCCTCCGGCTGGGAAAATGCAAATATAACTGGAATTTGCCCTGCGCATGGGCAGTTGTACGAGATTTATTTGGGTTGGCACTGATTCCAACCGATCAGCGCGGCGCGGAGGTTGAAAAAGCAATTAAGCGGGGAATCCAATTCCTGATTGAGGATTATGATCTGCTTTCCGCAAATTATCCGTATAAAGAGAAGATTCATCCATTGTGGTTCAAATTGAGTTTTCCCCTTTTCTATCATACGGATATCTTATTCGTACTGCGGGTATTAAAAGAACTTGATTCGTTGGATCATCCAAATGTGGCTCAAGCAACCAAATGGCTGAAGGAAAAACAAACCCGAAAAGGCACGTGGAGGGGCAGCAGCCCATTCAAGAGCCGCACATGGCCTTTCCTTGAAAAACCGGACACACCCAACCATTGGATCACGCTTCAGGCAGCAACCATATTTTCCTAGCCAATTCCGCTGGTCATGGGAATGATACAATTCGAGCAGTATGCCCTATCCAAAGCTTTTAACCCTGAATATTGGTGATCTTCACCTGCCGCAGTATCTACCAGATGCTACCTTTGGTCAGGTACGGAATCTCAGTTCAGCTGCAACCCAGGCATGCGGGATTGAAGCGGTTATGATGAATACATTTCATCTGATGCAAAAACCCGGCACGAGTACTGTCAAATCACTAGGCGGGCTCCACAGGATGAGTGGGTGGAATAAAGCAATTTTCACCGATTCAGGCGGATTTCAAGCATATTCCCTGATCCGGCAAAACGCAAAATTCGGCAGCCTTACCGATAACGGCATCTCTTTTTACCGATCAAACAGTAAGAGAAAATTCTTGCTCACGCCGGAAAAATGCATCCAGCTTCAAGTGAGTTTCGGCGCCAATGTCATGTTTTGCCTGGATGATTGTACGCACATTGATGATCCAATTAGTGAGCAGGCCATATCAGTCGAACGCACCATCCGCTGGGCAGGTCGATGTCGCAAAGAGTTTGACCGATTGATGGAGGAAAAAGGGATTTCTTTAGAAAAACAGCCAAAGTTATTTAGCGTTGTCCAGGGCGGCCAATCTGTTGATTTGCGTACGCGGTGCGCAAAGGAATTACTTGAAATTGGTTTTGATGGATACGGTTACGGGGGATGGCCGTTAGATAGCAACAGCCAGCTTGTCGAAGATATGCTCGCTCTACTGCGAGAACTAATACCACAGAAATATACAACTCATGCGTTAGGCATCGGACATCCGCCCTACGTAGCCCGCACCGTGAAACTCGGATATGGTTTATTCGACAGCGCGATGCCAACCAGAGACGCCCGCCATGGGCGTTTGTATCGTTTCTCGCAAGATCCAACTCTTTCATCAATTGAAAAAGAGGATGATTGGTTCGAATATATTTACGTGAATGATAAACGCCACATCAAATCGTCCGCACCAATCGAAGAAAACTGCGGCTGCCCAACCTGCACTCATTATTCTTTGGGATATCTAAGGCATTTATTTAAAGTCGATGATGGCTTATATCGTCAGTTAGCGACACAGCATAATTTAACCTTCATGGTACGGTTGATGAAATACCTGCGGAAAATTCTATGAGAAAAGCCCCTGATGAAAACGCTTTAGGTGATCTGGTCCGCAAAGTCCTCGAAAAGCCCAAGTATCAGCACATCCATAAGGGATTGGTTGAAACCGTTGCCGCAGCCGAGCTGGCGAAAGGCCGCAAGAAAAAAGAGACACAAAAAGCTGTTCTGAGCAAACTGCACCAGATTGGCGCAGCGTATTTTTCACAAAAGCCGGATTATGGGGAATGGACGAATGAACTCTCCTCTCTGCCAGATGACATCCATGCAGATCGAACCAAAGCATATTGCGTAAAAGTAATGGAGAGCCATTACTCCACTGATGAAAGGTTGCCCATCCTGAACGATTTTTACTCACAAATTCTTAATTCCATCAGGCCAATCCCGTCTATTTTAGACCTTGCCTGCGGGTTAAACCCCCTCGCTCTGCCGTGGATGCCGATAGATGATGAAACCCAATACTATGGGTGCGATATCTTTGCTGATATGATCGATTTTCTAAACACATTCGCCGCTCATTTTGGAATTCACGCGAAATTTGAAACATGCAACTTGCTTGATGCCGCTTTCAATAACCCGGCGAAAATCGCTCTCCTTTTAAAAATAATACCCTGCCTTGAGCAGCTGCAGAAGGGATTCATTCCGCAATTGCTGGATGCAATCCCGGCAGAATATATCCTTTTTTCCTATCCGATCAGCAGTCTTTCAGGAAAATCAAAAGGGATGCGCGATAACTATACTGATCAGTTCACATTCATCGTTTCCAGTAAAGGATGGGAATATGAACGATTTGAGTTTTCAAGTGAGCTTGCTTTTTTAGTGAAGAAAAACTTAATGATCGACGAAGAATTTGACCAGATTGTCTACCAAATCACTAACAGCAGAAAATATCGTTCGATGAAAATTCCACGGGAAACGATATTAGATCTCCTTGAAAAAGAACTACCGCGGCATGAAAAAAAATCTAAAGCCATCAAGATAGTTAAAGCCAAATTACATAATATTACTGCCCCATATTTAGATGATCTAGATTATGCGATGGCAGCTCAAGAACTTGAGCAGGTTTTTTCTAACAGGAATAACAAAAGCATCAAAGATGTCTGCATCCAATTTCTGCAAGCTCATCATTCAACCAACGAGCGCCTCCCATATTTAGAAAAATTTTACGCATATATTTTTAAAAAGATCGGAAACCCCTGCTCTATCCTCGATCTCGCCTGTGGACTGAACCCATTCATGATTCCGCTGGTTGAATTTCCATCCTCAATCACGTACTTTGCGTATGATATTCATAGACCCAGAATAGAATTGATTAACAGCTTTTTTTCCGGCCTTGGAATTCATGGTTTTGCTGAAACACGCGATATTCTTGTCCGCCCGCCGACCCAAAAAGTGGATGCTGCATTCTTCTTCAAAGAAGCTCACCGCATGGAAAAAAGGCGCCACGGCGCCACCCGAGATTTATTGAGACCATTAAACGTTGACCATCTTTTCATATCTCTCCCCAATCACAGCCTGAATGGAAAATATGATCTCCGTGAAAGAATGCTTAAACTCACGAAAGATTCCATTCAGGGGTTGGGCTCAATTTTAGAAATTGAGGATTTTCCAGCAGAAACTCTTTTTTACATCGGATTGAAAAATGGCAAAGCATAAGCCGCATCCGTCAAATTCCAACCCGGTTGTAGATCCATGGAAATGGGCACAGGAGTACCTTTCACCTCTGGAATTCAATAACTTAACCGCTTCTTTAGAAAAAGATTTATCTATCTCTATCCGCGTTAACTTACTGAAGCCAAATCCAAACAATAGTATCGGGAAATGGGAACAAGCCTATCAATGGGCTTCATCCCCAATCCCATTCTGCGACAGCGGCTTTTGGATTGCGGAATCATCCACTCTCCCCAGCAGAACAATCGAGCACCGGCTTGGTTATTACTACATTCAGGAAGCGGCTTCCATGCTGCCCCCGGAATTATTTGATTTTGATGGGTTAGATCATCCATTGATCCTTGATATGGCTGCCTCCCCCGGTGGTAAAACCATCCACCTTGCTGACCGTACAATGGATAAAGGATTAATCATTGCCAACGATGCCAGCCGGTCGCGCATCCCTGCGCTGCGGATTGTTCTCCAGAATTGGGGCTCAATCAACCAGGCAATAACCTGTATGCCAGGAGAGTGGTACGGCCATGCTTATCCGGACACATTCGACGCTGTCTTGCTAGACGCCCCCTGCAGTATGCAGGGGCTGCGCACAAGCCTCTCGCACAAAATGCGCCCGATCACAGAAAATGAAATCCAATCTCTTGCTGAACGCCAATTCCACCTCCTCGAAAGTGCCCTGCAAACGGTGAAAATCGGCGGGCAGATTGTGTATTCAACCTGCACCCTCTCACCATATGAAAATGAGGGGGTGGTTTCCCGCATACTTGAAAAATTCCCCGGGGAAGTTGAATTAGAGGACATTCAGCACAAACTTCCCCTCTCTGCACCACCGATCACACATATCGAAGGAATACAACTTCAGGAACAGGTGAGAAATGCTGTTCGCTTATGGCCGCACATCTTTGGCACAGCTGGCTTCTTCTGCGCAAAATTCATTAAGAAAGAGTCCGCTTCACCAAGGAAACTAATTAATGCACGAAGGATGAACCCAAAGACAAAAGGGGGTCATTTAAATGAAAAAGAATCATGTGATCTCACTGACATGATCTCCGATTTATATGGATTTGATCTAACAAGCGTTATTGCTGATCAGTCCCTGGCGTACTGGCAATTTAAAGAGAATATTTACCTTGTCCCTTCAGGGATACAAAATCATTTTCCCGAACTCCCTGTTCATTCAATGGGTATGTTAGTGGGTAAATATTTTCCGAAAGGATGGCAGCCGTCGCATGAATTTGTAAGCCGATTTGGAGACCTATTCACAAAAAACATTTACATCCTTGATAATGAATATCACGATGCATGGATCAGGGGTGAAGATATCCGGGGAATTAAAAAGGCAGAAGGACTAACCAGAAAAACCCTTGCGATCCGAGATGCCAGTGGGAGAAATCTTGGGCGGGGGAAAATGCTCTCCAATCGCTTAAAGAACATGCTCCCGACTAGATTATTCTGATCGATTGAGGTCACTTAATTCATACATCACTAAAGCGGGAAAAACGATCGCGGCAGTTTCCATTCGGAAAACATGCGCTCCCAGAGATACCGTTTCTACGCCAGCTTGTTTCAATACCCCTATTTCACTTTCAGAGAACCCGCCTTCTGGTCCAACAAACAATCCCAGTGAAGGAACGTTCTTCATGCTTTTCACTTGCTGCCTGGTATCAGCAAGCGCATCTTTAAGAATCCGATTCCCTTCCCCAACCCATGCCGCGACCACCTTATTTAAAGAAGCGGCAGCAATTTTAATTGCGTTTGGCAGCAATTCAGGTTTGTAAAGTGCAGGTAATCGGCTGCGACCGCTTTGCTCCGCCGCTTCCCTGATGATGGATTCCCAGCGAGTTCTTCTCTTGTCACTCATTTCATAACTTTGCACCAAAGATCGCTGGCTGATAAATGGGTGGAACGCGTGAACGCCTACTTCAGTCCCTTTTTGCAGGATCCATTCCACTTTTTCCCTTTTTGAAAGGGGGAAGTATAAATGCAGGTGCACATTTAAACCGGATTTCTCCTCGCCAACTGCAATGATCTTCCCGGTCACTATCCCTGAATCAACCCGGGTTAATTCCACCTGATAGGCTTTCCCTTCCCCATCCAACACGACTACACAGTCTCCTTGTTTAAGCCGCAGCACATGCTGGATCTGATGCGCGATATCTCCAGGAAATATAATCTCTTTGGAAGCGGGATCAATCCGTTTGATGAAAAAACGGTGTGTTCCCACTACTTCCCCTTCTCCTTAATTTGTCCACTTATAACAATCGTGTATTCCCCCAGCAATTTATTCACGGTTATTTGCTCGATTAATTCCGATAATGACCCTCGCAGGACGGTTTCAAATTTCTTGGTCAGATCATTAGCGATTGCCGCAGGACGGTCACCATATACTTCCAGCGCATCCTTTAAAAAATCCGCTAAGCGGTGAGGGCTTTCATAGAATATTAATGTATGGGGAGAATCTTTATCAACCTCCATAAACCGCACCCGCGCGCTGGATCTTCGCGGCGGGAAGCCGCGGAAGGTAAACGCGTGCACCGGTAGCCCTGAAAGAACCAGAGCCATCACTAACGCTGTGGGACCGGGAACAGCAGTTATTTCAATTCCGTTTTCCAGGGCAGCCCGTACGAGAGTAAAACCGGGATCAGAGACTGCCGGCGTTCCGGCGTTTGTGACCAGCGCGATATCTCTGCCTTCTTTCAATTGCCCTAAAATACGAGGCAGTTGTTTTTTCTCATTCTGCTCATAAAACGAAATCTGCGGCTTGCTGATCTCAAAGTGTTTCAGCAGGAAACCTGTTTTCCTGGTATCTTCACTGACAACCGTATCCACTGCCCGCAGGGTTTCCAACGCGCGCAGCGAAATATCCCCCAAATTACCGATTGGTGTAGAGACAAGATATAGCATGCTCTAATTTAACCACAAAGTGAAAATCGGGTGTCTTTATGCACCGTTCCCATTGTTTCCGAAGGGATTGCACCCGTAAGAGGAAAGGAAGCTCAAAATTTGTTTTAAAGTATCAAATTTTACAGCTAATCCAGTAAGTGTCTACTTTTGAGTGATACTATTTTAGGGTAGCCTTACGCATTAATCTTATTTACAAGTAGGACAAATTCTGGCAGTTCAAACATCGAATTTCTCTTAATTGCTAGATGAGTTCTGTTTTGCAGCATCATTTCAGGGCACCTCACCGAACAATTCTTCACGGGCAACCTCAAATCTAATCGTATTCCGGTTACCAGCACTATGCCCGCCCCACTGAAAGGTATCGACGAGGATCCACTCACCAGCAACAGATCGATACACCTCCACCTGGGTAGAGCCCAGCCCGCCCCGTTCGATCTCGAAGGCCACAGGGTTCACGCTCTCATCCTCTCTAAAGGAAATTTCCAATATCACCTCCACCTGCCCTCCAGCTTCCGCCCGTTCTAACAGCTGGCTCAGTCCCAGGTGGCCCTCAATCATGCCGTACCCCGTAGCTTCCTCGCTTACTGAGATCAGGTTCGGGCGCTGCCATGCAGCCCCTGAGATCAGGTATAGATCGGTCCAGTCCGAAGTTGTTGCCATTTGTATCCTGACTGTATCCGTCTCAGGGAAGACCCATTCCATGTATTTGTCTACCCATTCACGTGTCATGATCAGGTATCCATCAGGCGGTAGGGGGTCATAATCCATATAAATATACCCACCCGGAGTAGTCATCCCCACTGCTGCAGGCTCGATCTGTGTTCCCTCATGCCACTCATTGAAAGAGGTGATTGTCACAAAAGCAGGCGCAACACCAACATTAAGAGCCTTTTCCCAACGATCACCATAGGTCGCTCCATCCCGTCGAGGTGTAACATCACTGGCAAGCTGGCCGATACGTACCGCAGAAAACCCTGGATTAATCCCTGGAACATACCAGGATCCAACCGGAATGTTTAACGCCCACTTGTATCCGATCTGGTCAGAATCCAATACTCCATAGTTATACGATCCGTCAAAATGACCACCATACACCCACTCAGGCCCATTTTGATCTGTGAGCACGATCGCACCTCTTTCTGAA
>Ga0307421_1002428_pt1 | contig 10466 bp, 5 predicted proteins | sample SalMarWE160270MG_FD_202163 | JGI IMG/M metagenome (GOLD analysis project Ga0307421, IMG submission 202163) | Salt marsh sediment microbial communities from the Plum Island Ecosystem LTER, Massachusetts, United States - WE1602-70 | ecosystem: Environmental > Aquatic > Marine > Intertidal zone >...
ATAAGCGCTGCGTTGAACTGGCCGCTTTTGCCTTGGCTCTTGCCGCCTGGCGTTATCCAGATGCAGGGGGTTACCGCCTGCTAGTACCTTTGAATGTGGCCTGCTCAGGGCTCACCATTAGTGCAAAAAAGGAACAATGGCTCGCCTTGGCAGGTGACAACACCAATCTACGCATTACGTTGGAGGGACTGTACAATCAATTTAAGAATGCACCGCTGCTGGGTAGCCTGATTAATCCCAAAGCTTACCTTGGCAAAGGATCTTTGATCGAGATCGGGTGGGAAGAGGTTGGCCCAATTCTGGCAAAGGTTCTATCGGGGGAAAAAGATAATGAAAAGATCCTAATGGGGGTCGTTGCTCAAGGAATTGCAAAAGCGGCCAGCTTGCTAAGTTGGAAATACAATCTCATCGCCACGAATGTTCCATATCTCGGTTCCTTAAAGCAACACGAACTCATTCTCGAGTATGTGGTAAAACATTTTGGCGAGGGAAAACCGGATTTAGCAACGGCCTTTGTCCTTCGTCTATTGGATTTAGCTGCAGAAGGCGGTACAACTGCATTAGTTACGCCTCAGAATTGGCTGTTTTTAAAGAGCTATGCTCGTTTTCGAAAAAAAGTTTTGCATTGTACAAATTTACGCTTTGTTGTGACGTTAGGTGAAGAGGCATGGTCATCATTTGGAATACGTGGCCCGAGAGCAACTTTAGTCACATTTGATACAGGTAAAAAAAGTGAGATAAATACTTTCTTTGGAATAACAGCGTCTACGATACGAAGTGAGACCCCTATACTCATCGATCAAAAAAAAGAGATCCTACGAGGAGAAAAATCGTCAGATTTTGCGATACACTCACAGGCTGACCAGCTAAAAAAGCCTGACGCCGTAATTACATTTGAACCCCTTTCCGGACATGGTCCGTTGTCCAAGTTCGCTGAATGCTTTCAGGGTGCGAGCACGCTAGATGTAGTGAGGTTTCGTCGTAATTTTTGGGAGGTAAATCATGGTGATAAGTGGATTTTTCACATGAGTACTCCTAAGGGTAATCAGGTATTTACAGGATTGAGCTACGTTAGTTATACCCGCGAAGAAGGTGAGGCGATGTATGAACTATCGAGAGAAATGAAAAAGGAAGGATTTTTAGGTGGTTGGTTATCTAGGAATAATGCGTGGGGGAAAAAGGTGTCGCTTGTTCGTGGATGAATGATCTTCCAGCAACGCCATACTACGGCTCTATCTACGACAACATGGCAGCTGTAATACTCCCAAAGGATGAAACACTTTTGCCTGCCATATGGGCTTATTGTTCGTCTCCTGATTTTAATATCAACGTGCGAAAGATTAACCAAAAAGTTCAAGTCGCGAATGCTACTCTGGTTAAAGTCCCCTTCGACTTAAACCACTGGACAAAAGTTGCCGAAGAGAAATACCCCAACGGCCTGCCGAAACCGTACTCTAATGACCCAGCCCAATGGATCTTCCATGGTCATCCTGCAAAAGGCGATGAACAACTGCAGGTAGCTGTGGCACGGTTATTGGGTTACCGCTGGCCGGCGGAACTGGATGCCGGAATGGAGCTTGCTGAAGAACAGAGGGAATGGGCTATTAAGTGTGATGACCTCTTAAATTGCGTTGACGAAGATGGGATTGTATGTATCCCTTCGGTACGAGGAGAAGAAACTTCAGATAACCGACTTCGTGCACTCCTTTCAGTCGCTTTAGGCTCATATTGGTCACCATCAGCGGAGCAGGAATTGATCAGAGGAACAGGAGCTAATGCCTCTAGCTTGGATGAATGGTTGCGCGACCATTTTTTCGAGCAACACTGCAAATTATTCCACCATCGACCGTTTATTTGGCACATCTGGGATGGCCGCAGGCGTGATGGTTTTCATGCACTTGTGAATTACCATAAATTGGCTGAAGTGAACGGAAAAGGTCGACAGCTCTTGGAAAGCCTGACCTATAGTTACCTTGGTGATTGGATTTCACGTCAAAAAGAGGAGGTCAAACGAGGCGAGGGAGGAGCGGAAGACCGCTTGGCAGCAGCGTTGGAACTTCAGAAACGACTCATCGCAATCATTAAAGGTGAACCCACTTTCGACATTTTCGTGCGTTGGAAATCAATCGAGGAACAGCCTATGGGTTGGGAACCTGATATTAATGATGGGGTTCGATTGAATATTCGCCCTTTTTTGGCCCAGGATATTCCTGGTGGGAGGAAAGGAGCCGGAATCCTGCGGTGGAAGCCCAACATAAATTGGAATAAGGATCGTGGAAAGGAACCGTTCCGCTCAAGAGAACAATATCCTTGGTTCTGGAAAGATGGCGACTTTACCGGTGACCGGGTCAATGAGATCCATTTGACCATAAATGATAAGCAAAAGGCGCGGAAGGAGAAAAAACAAACTTGAAGGCGTATGACTCTCAGGCGCTACACCGAAAACTAAGCGAACTACTGGCCCTGCCTGCTGAAATCGAATGGGTTGAATTCAAGCAAGCATCCCGATCGTTTCATTTCGATAAACTGGGGCAGTATTTTTCGGCGCTCAGCAATGAGGCACGTTTGAAAAAACAAGAAGCCGGATGGCTTATCTTCGGTGTTCAGAACCACCCGCGAAAGATCGTGGGGTCGGATTTCCGCCGTGATCGAGCGGACCTGGATAACCTGAAAAAGGAAATTGCGGATCAAACATCCAACCGGCTGACATTTGCAGAAATCCACGAACTGCATCTGCCAGAGGGTCGCGTGGTAATGTTTGAAATTCCCCCAGCCCGGCCGGGTGTGCCCACAGCCTGGAAAGGGCATTATTATGGCCGGGACGGTGAATCCATTGGCCCGCTCAATCCCCATGAACATGAGCTTATCCGGCTACTTACTCAACCGGATTGGTCAGGGGAAATATGTCCGAATGCCAGCCTCACAGATCTCAACCCTGCTGCTATAGCCCGTGCCAGGGAATTGTTCAAGGCCAAGTATCCCAACCTAGCCTCTGAAGTGGAAGAATGGAGAGATGAAACCTTTCTCAACAAAGCCAAGGTCCTGAAAAACAGTAAAATAACCACTACCGCTATTATTCTATTAGGCCGGGAGGAGGCTGAATACCACCTTGAACCGGCAATAGCCAGAATAAGCTGGATTCTGAGGGACCAAAGCGGCATGGAAAAAGATTATCAACATTTTGGACCGCCATTTCTTCTCAATTCAAACCACCTGTTCAATAGAATTCGCAATCTCACTTACCGTTACATGCGAGACCATTCCCTTTTTCCAGTAGAGATTACCCAGTATGATTCATGGGTTATCCGTGAGCTGCTTCATAATTGTATTGCACATCAGGATTATGCTCTCAGGGGGAGAATTAATGTTGTAGAGGATGAAGATTCTCTGTTTTTCGTCAATGGAGGTTCGTTCCTTCCTGAGAGTGTTGAAAATGTCATCCGTCTTGATGCACCACCTGAATACTACAGAAACCAGTTTTTAACCGATGCTATGGTCAATTTGCAGATGATTGACACCATCGGCAGCGGCATCAAAAGGATTTTCAACTTGCAGCGTGGCAGATTTTTCCCCATGCCAGACTATGATCTTTCTGATCCCCAGCGGGTTAAAGTCCGGCTGCTTGGAAAAATATTGGACGAAAATTATACAAAGCTTCTGATGAAAAATACCGATCTTAGTTTGTTCGATGTTATCGCCCTCGATAAGGTCCAAAAAAAATATCAACTCTCAGATGAAGAATTCAATCGATTAAAAAGACTTAGACTTATTGAAGGTCGTCGACCGAATCTTTTTGTGGCTGGCCGGATTGCCGAAGCAACTCAGGGAAAGGTTGACTATATCCGGTATCGGGCATTTGACAAAGGGCATTATAAGCAAATGGTACATGCTTTTATTAAAAAATTTGGCTCCGCAAGCCGCAGTGAAATTGACAATCTTCTCTATGAAAAGCTGCCGGATATCCTGAGCCATGAACAGAAAAAGAACAAAATTCGTAACTTGCTCCAGGAAATGTCCAAGAATGATAGGAGTATCCGAAGACAGGGGGGCCCAGGCCGGCATGCCAAATGGATTTTAGACGGGAACTAGACGGACTTTAGCAGGACTTTTAGACCGACAATCATTTAACCATTTAAAATAAAAAGATAAATTAAGGATATTTTTTGCCGTGATAAACGGACGAGTGCAGAGGCGAATTGGAGAAAGGGAAAAACGGGGAATGGGTGGATGGCAATGGAGAAAGGTGGAGTTTTAATCATGAAATCAATTGAACTAATTGAATTGATAGGGCACGGAGAAGATTCCTGCACACAGTTTAAGCGGGGCCAGGAAATCACCAATGCAAAATCTCTTGCCGGAGACATGGTGGCTTTTGCAAACAGCAAAGGGGGAAGACTGTTCATCGGTGTGGACGATTCCGGATCTGTCATCGGTGTAACACCCGATGATATCCGCCGTATCAATCAGATCATCTCCAATGTAGCGACCGATTGCATTCGACCGTCGGTCAATCCGGAAACCGATAATGTTACCATTGACGAAAAATTGGTCATGGTCATCACCATTCCCGAAGGCATCTCAAAACCCTACACTGATAACGAAGGGGTTTTTTGGGTCAAATCGGCGGCCAACAAGCGACCGGTCACCTCCCGTGAGGAGATTCAGCGGATGATGCAACGCGCAGGTCTTGTTCATGCTGATGAAGTCCCCGTTGAAGGGACAACCCTGGACTCGTTGGACGATGACCATTTCAACGGCTTCTTTCAAAAACAGTATGGTCGATCCGTGAAACAGGCGCTGGAAGACTCGGGCCTGACGATGGCCCGGCTTTTGAACAATTTGGGCCTTGCCAAAGACGAGACCCTCAACCTCGCCGGCTTGATTCTGTTCGGCCGGGACCCGCAACGTCATCGCCCCGCCTTTGTCGTCAAGGCCGTCTCCTTTGTAGGTAATGACCCGGCGGGCGTGAAATATCGGGACAGTGAGGACATTGGCGGTTGTCTGCGCGACATGCACACCCGCACCATGTCATTTATCACCCGGAATCTTCGCCGCTTACAAGGCGACAAGGATTTTAATACTGAAGGTGATCTGGAAATTCCGGCCGTTGCAATCGAGGAACTCGTAGTCAACATGCTTCTGCATCGCGATTATTTCATTTCAGCGCCCTGGCGCACTATGATTTTTGACGATCGCATCGAGTTGATCAGCCCAGGTGCGTTGCCAAATAACCTGACGATTGAGAATATCCGCCATGGCGTGTCGGTCATCCGCAATCCCCTTATCGCTTCGTTCGCAACCAAGGAATTGCCCTATCGAGGAATCGGCACCGGTATCCTTCGTGCCTTGGCCTTGGTGCCGGATCTGAAATTGGAAACGGATTATGATCGTAACCTGTTTACGGCACGGATGACAAGGAAAGCTGAATAATGACGCAATATTCCGAACATAAGAATTATTCGACACTTCTTGAATCAGTGAAACTTTCACTCCTTCACGCGGGAAGGTACAACCGATCCGACATGGTCGGTCCGACGGCCATTTTATGGACCGATTCGGACAACCAATGGGCTGCCCTGGTGGATCAATTGCGGCCTTTAATGCTTGAACTGTTTACGCTGGGTGAATATGACCCGGGAAAAAGGATCGGACCCGCCATCTGGCTTCGGTGTGTTATCGAACGCTCTCTGCCGGATATTGATCTGCCCGAAGATGCCATTCCTATTATTTACATGCCGAATGTCGGCAGGCAGACGTTGAGAGCTGTCGAGGAATGCCCTGACACATTGAAACCGCTTGTTGAGTTGCAATACCGGGGTACGGTTTGGACGCAGCGTAACGGAAGGGACTGGACTGTTGAGGCGTTTTTGATTTCAAAAGATGGGGGCTTGGGCTTGGATGTTGCCAAGGATAGACACACCAGGCAGTCAATGCTCGGTGCATTGGCTCAACTTGCGGTGACACCACTGGCACGGCTGGCAGGTAAACGGCTTGAGGCAGAAGATTTTGATAAAATGATGATTGAAGATACACCGCGAGATTTATTGGTGTGGATGAATTCTCCATCAGAAATTCAAAAACAATGGGATGAAAATAGGTGGGCCGCATTTGTTTCACGTTGCAAGGCTGAATACGGTTTTGACCCAGAAAAAGATGGTGTGATTGTCGCCGGAGAAAAACTTGGGCTGAGGGAAGATGAAGCTTGGAAGAATCTCTGGAGGCGTTTCGAGGAATCGCCTTTGCTGTATCCCGGCCTTCCGGAAGTACTGAGAAAATCAAAACCTTCCGGTAAACTTATTTTTGACAAAGAACCATGGCCCGATGAAAACGACAGCGAAGAAAAATCATTACGTCAGGACTTGGTAAATTTATCTTCAAAGGGCGCTGCAGAGGCCAGGAAAATAATTGAAGAATTGGAGGCTAAACACCATAAACGCCGGGATTGGGTATGGGCAAAAGTCGGGCAAAGCCCCCTTGCAACAGCATTAGAATATTTGGCTGTGGTGGCTGATGAGACTTCCCAAAACATCGGTGGTGATTCACCGGATGCAATAGCCGCTGTTTATAGGGAGAGTGGCTATAAAGCAGATATGGCCGCGATTTCAGCGCTTGGAAGTGTCAAATCCAATGAGGATAATAAGGCGATTGAGGCAGCTTTACGAAGCATATATTTGCCCTGGTTAGACGATACGGCGCGTAATTTCCAAAAACTGGTAACAGAAACTCCCCTGCTTTCAGGTTCAGGTGAACTGCCTGGAATAGAAGCTGATGTTGGAGAGTGCCTGTTGTTTGCTGACGGCCTTCGATTTGATGTTTCAAAGCGCTTAACCATTTTAGCAGAAGAAAGACGGCTTAAGGTATCGGCCCATTGGCGCTGGGCTGCCCTACCGACAGTCACCGCGACCTCTAAACCCGCCCTTTCACCGGTAGCTAAAAAAATTAAAGGAAATCAATTAGGGGATGAATTTCGACCGGAAACAAAAGAAGATGGTAAGCCATTATCAATCGACCGTTTCCGTAAACTTCTCTTTTCGGAAGGATACCAGGTTCTCAGCCCCTCTGATGTCGGTGAGCCTGAACAAGCAGATGCTCGCGCGTGGACGGAATTCGGTGAGATTGACAAGCTCGGTCATACATTACAAGGCAAGCTGGCAGCCAGAATCATGGAACAGATAGAGCTTTTAATTGAAAGAATCCGGGAGTTGCTTGATGCCGGATGGAAACGGGTACGAGTGCTAACAGATCATGGCTGGCTCCTGGTTCCAGGCGGTCTGCCTGCTGTGAAGCTGCCGAAATACCTCACCGAATGCCGATGGGCAAGGTGCGCGGCTATTAAAGATCATTCAAAAGTCGATTTTCCGATGGCCAATTGGTATTGGAATTCCCATGAATATTTTGCTTATGGTCCGGGGATAAACTGTTTTTCAAATGGAAATGAATACGCTCATGGCGGTGTGAGTTTACAGGAATGCCTCATCCCCGATCTACAATTCAGCCTGAGCGATGCGACTATTCAAACCATCGCTAAAATAAAGGACATTCAGTGGCTTGGTATGCGATGCCGGGCCACCATTGATTCAGGGGGAGCTAAAATAAAAGCAGACCTTCGAACAAAACCAAATGATGAAACTTCAAGCGTAGCCGCCCCTAAAATGGTTAGCGCTGACGGGCAGGTGAGCCTGCTTGTCGCAAATGAGGAGCTGGAAGGCACCGTGGTCAGCCTGGTACTAATTGATCCTTCCGGGTCAGTAATCGGAAAACAGGCTACCACAATTGGAGGTGATGAATAGACATGGAACTTGACAACCTCGACCGCCTTGCTGCCTCTGCCTTTGACGGATTCTTGGTGCGTAAGGATCTGGTCAGAAAATACAGCCGACAATACCCTGTGCCCACCTATGTTGTTGAATTCCTTCTTGGACGGTACTGCGCTACGGTTGATGAAGAGGAAATAGAGGAAGGCCTCAAAATCGTTGAAAGACAGTTGAAAGATCGAACCGTCCGGACCGGAGAAGAGGAACTGTTTAAGGCCTGGTCACGGGATAAAGGGTCTGTAAAACTCATTGACCTGATTAAAGCCCGGCTTGATGCAAAAAATGATTGCTTTGTTGCAGAACTCCCAAGCTTAGGGTTACGGGACGTGCGCATCAGCGACCAGCTTGTTCATGAAAACGAACGGATGCTCACCGATGGTTTTTATGCCGAGTTGAATTTGACCTACGATGCTGCAATCGCCCAAGAAAAGAGTGGAAGGCCCTTTGCAATTGAGGGATTAAGAGCGATTCAACTCTCTAAGGCGGATGTCTTGTCAGTTCTGGATCGAGGTCGGGGCCAATTTACCACCGATGAATGGAAAAGGTTATTAATTCGTTCTGTCGGCCTGGAACCTGAAACGCTTTCCGAGCGTGGCCAGATCGTGGCTCTATTACGAATGGTGCCTTTTGTTGAGAATAATTTTAACATGGTGGAGCTTGGGCCACGTGGAACCGGAAAAAGCCATCTGTACCAGCAAATATCCCCTTACTCTCATTTGATTTCAGGCGGCAAGGCGACCGTAGCAAAAATGTTCGTCAACAATGCCAATGGCCAGCGCGGCCTTGTTTGCCATTATGATGTGGTGTGTTTTGATGAGATTTCGGGGATATCCTTTGACCAGAAGGATGGCGTCAATATCATGAAAGGCTATATGGCCTCAGGAGAGTTTTCACGGGGCAAAGATAGCATCCGGGCTTTCGGTGGCCTTGTGATGGTCGGTAATTTTGAGGTTGACGTCGAACAACAGCAACGGATCGGGCACTTGCTCAGTCCTTTACCGATTGAAATGCGAAACGATACCGCTTTCATGGACCGCATTCACGCTTATGGACCGGGCTGGAATTTTCCTAAATTAAATCCTGACAACCTCACTAATCACTTTGGGCTTGTAAGCGATTTTCTTTCGGAGTGTTGGAACAAGCTCCGCTCTGGAAGCCGCCTCTCTGTTTTGCAGGGACGCGTAAACTGGGGAGGAGCCCTTAGTGGCCGTGACATTGAAGCGGTAAATAAAACCGTCAGTGGACTGATTAAACTCATCTTTCCTGATCTAGAGATGCCGATCCCCGATGAAGAGCTGGAATCGATTGTTCGGATCGCATTGGAGGCTCGCCGCCGTGTAAAAGAACAGCAGAAACGGTGTCTGAAAACCGAATTCCGAAATACCCATTTCAGCTATTTCATGGGTGTGGATGGCGTAGAGCAGTTTGTTTCAACCCCTGAACTTCACAGTGACGAATTAATTGATACTGATCCGCTTCCTCCCGGCCAGGTATGGGCCATTAGTCCGGGCGGCCAAGAAGCCTCTCCAGCGCTGTATCGAATCGAGGCAACTGTTGGTCCCGGAAGTGGTGTAAGAATTCTTAACATGCCAGTGCCCCCTGCTTTCCGAGAAAGCGTTCGTTACGGGGAACAAAACCTGTATGTGCGGGCTAAGGAGCTTGTAGGTGATCGTGATCCCCGTAACCATGAGTTCTCGATACAATTGCGGTCTATGGATATCGACAATTCAGGACAGGGCCTTGGCCTTGCTGTTCTATTATCACTGTGCGGGGGCCTGATTGAACGGAGCGTAAAAGGCGGGCTCATCATCGTTGGGGCATTAAACCTTGGAGGTTCAGTTGAAATGGTGTCAAATCCGGTCGCCGTCGCAGAGCTTGCCGTGGAGAAGGGCGCAACTACACTGTTGATGCCCATATCATCTCGGAGGCAATTATTCGAGCTATCCGACGATATGGCCACCAAGGTTAGCATAGATTTTTATGCGGATTCTAATGACGCGTTTCTCAAGGCTATCATGGATTGATATGGAAAGGCAGTACGTAAATTCCCTAAAAAGATTCTTCCTCACAATTGAGTTATTGTCAAATGTTGTGTATGGAGCATTAGGCAGCGTTCCTCATTTCCTCAACCCCATCGACGAATTTTATTCCACTGATTACCTTTCCTAACTTCCGGTAGCCATAAAGACGTTGCCATCGTTTCTGAGCACACTGACACAGCTTAAATGCCATGGTGACGACCGTCTTTGAAGAAAAGCAGCTCCGTACCTTGTCTGTCCTTAATCTGACGGTTGAGAAGGTCGATTCTATCGGATTGGTTGTCCGTATATGTATCCAGTGCTCAGCAGGAAAGTCATAGAAGCTTAACAATGCCTCCCGGTCCTTTTCAAGGCAGTGGGCAGCCTTGGGATATTTTGCCTTATAGAGGCTGATAAAGGCATCAAAGCTCTCCTGGGCCTCTTCTTTGGTGGGAGCCATCCAGATCTGCTTGTGAGTATAGGGGACGTCCATTTGTAATTAAGTAAATTGACATGAAGGCTACGATTTCTTATATATCCGGTCATGCCAAGGCTTGCGAGACTAGATGCCCCTCAAGTGATACATCACGTAATGATTCGCGGCATCGAACGCCGTTTAATATTTCGGGACAAC
>Ga0307421_1002429_pt1 | contig 10466 bp, 8 predicted proteins | sample SalMarWE160270MG_FD_202163 | JGI IMG/M metagenome (GOLD analysis project Ga0307421, IMG submission 202163) | Salt marsh sediment microbial communities from the Plum Island Ecosystem LTER, Massachusetts, United States - WE1602-70 | ecosystem: Environmental > Aquatic > Marine > Intertidal zone >...
CTGAAAGATTCCAAACCCAAACCGATCGTCATAAAATAAACGTTGAGTTTCCAGAAGGATTTCCAGTTATTGTTGGTGATAAAAAAAGGTTAGAACAAGTATTTTTTAATTTACTTTCCAATTCAATAAAGTATTCCCCTGAAGGCGGAGAAATTTTGATCAGCGGACAAATCAGGGCGGAGCAAATCATTGTCTGTATCCAGGATCAGGGAACGGGTATATCGCAGGAAGATGTTCACCATATATTTGATAGGTTTTACAGGGCTGATGAAGCAGCAAAGAACACTCAAGGAGCAGGATTGGGCCTGTATTTAAGCAGAGCAATAATCGAAGCGCACAATGGACGAATGTGGGTTGAAACGAGACCTGATTCAGGATCGCGTGTATGTTTTTCTCTCCTCAAGGAACATTTAATAGAAGATAAATAAAAATTCAAAACAAAAAAGGTAAAGTTATTATGCCTAAAATTAAAACGAATTGTCCGAATTGTCAACAACCCATGGTCGCTGAAATCCAGCAGGTGATAGACGGAGGAAGAAATCCCCAACAGAAAGAGTTATTTTTATCTGGCGGATTGAACTTTGTGCAATGTCAGGCATGTGGATTTCAAGGACAACTGCCGGTGCCTATAGTTTATCATGACGCTGAAAAAGAGCTTCTTTTTACATTCTTACCACCAGATTTTAGTAAAACTATGGAAGAAAAAGAGAGGGCATTAGCCCCATTGCTGAAAAAAATAATTGACAGCCTTGAACAAAAAGAACGAAAAGGATATTTATTTCAGCCAAAAGCCATGTTGACAATGAACAGTATGATAAAGAGCATACTTTTGGAAGATGGCATTACAGAAGAGATGATAGAAAGCCAGCAGGAAAAAGTGAAATTTATGGAAGAACTATTTGTTCAGGAGGGAAATGTTCTAACAGAGACAATTAAAAACAATAACGATCGAATTGACAGAGAATTCTTTGCGCTGTTCGCCGATATAGCTCAGAGAATTATTGCAAGCAAGGACGAAAAGGCGATAGAAAAAATTAAATCAATCCAGGAAATACTTATGGCTGAAACTGACATTGGCAAAGAGATCTTAGCCGAGACGCAGGAAATTCAAGCAGCTAGCAAATCCCTGGAAGCGTTGGGAAAAAATCTAACCCGATCGTCACTGCTGGAGTTGATTATTAGCGCACCGACGAGTGAAAGAGTGAGGGCATTGACAAGTTTAACGAGACCCGCGATGGATTATGAATTTTTTCAGATGTTTACGGAAAAGATCGAAAATTCAGAAGAAGAAGAAAGAAGGGATTTGGTTGAAAAACGGAATTTAATGCTAAAGTTGACGCAGGAAATTGATCAAAAAGTGCAAGAAAGAATGAATGCAATAAAAGAAATAATCAATACTATTATTGACGGGGTATCCCTTGAAGAAGCGTTGATAAAGAATATTGATCAAATTGATCAGTTATTTATTCAGGTCCTATCTTCAGAGCTGGAGTTGGCAATAAAGGAAAATCTAACAGAGCGCAAGGACAAGCTGGATAATTTACTGCATAAAATTCAAGAACTTACGACACCGCCAGAATTAAAAATGGTTGACCAATTGTTATCTGCGGCTGATGGTAAGAATGAATTAGAGAAACTTATTGAGGAGATGAAAGATCAAATTGGGCCCCAATTAATTGATTACATGACATCAATAATCAGCAATTACGAAGAGCAAATTAATGCTGCTGAAGGCGAAAGACGAGACGAGATGGAAGATACATTAAAGCGGCTTAAGACCGTTTATAGCGCTTTGCTGCGCAGATCAATGAAGATAAAATTTGGCGAGAAAAAAAACTAGCATTTGCAACTATAGCGTACATCTTTTATCGAGGAAGCAATAATGTTAGTCGGCGGATCCCCCGGAGCTTATTGGTGGATTATCCAAGCGGTAGCCCTGACCTCTGATTGTGATTATATAATTGTACTGACCGTCAAGTTCAGAAATTCGTTCCCTCAAACGTCTGACCAGGGCATCGAGTGCCTGGTTAGTAACTCCGACAGATTCCTGAGAGCCCCAAACGGAATTAATAACTTCTGACCTGGATATAACCCTACCGGTGGACTCTATCAGGAGGACCAATAATTTAAATTGCAATAGTGAAAGGGAAGGATTCAGCTCGCGGTTCAAAATCCAGGTTCTATGAGAGGATTTTTCAAGACGGATTCGCCTGAAATAGGAGATGACTGAGGATTCAAAATCATCGGGTGCAAGAGGTACTGTTGCATCTTGGCCGAGAAAAACAAATTCTTGCGCAAGAGCGATTTGGATAATATCACCGTCCTCCAGGATTGTTATTTTTGCTACTGGTTTTCCATTATGAAAAGTGCCGTTTTTACTGCTTAAATCCTCAAGGGCAGGGCCATCTGGAGAAATAAAAATGCGAGCGTGTTTTCTGGAAACCTGTTGGTTGGGGATCATTATTTCACAGGCACCTGTGCGTCCAATGGTTATTTCACCGGCAATAGACCAGCGATAACCGTTTAACGAACCACCTTGTCCTACAAGAACGGGTTGAGATTGGATAAGATCAGTCATCATGGTTTTGCATCAATTATAATTAGGGAACTTCAATTCGATTATAATTCAATTGTTAAAGAAGCGAAATAAAAAATTTCCCCATATAAAATGGATAACAATCACAATAAGAACGAGACTGTAAAACAACGTTATAAAATCAAAGAAATTATTGGACAGGGTGGAATGGGCTGCGTCTACCTTGCAGAAGATCTTCGCTTATCGGGCAGACTGTGTGCGTTAAAAGCAGTTTATTATGATCTAAACTTGCCTGACGATGTAATAAAACAGACCCGGGAACAGTTTAAAAGAGAAGCGACTGTACTGGCTAGACTTGATCATCCTAACCTGCCAAAAGTTTCTGATTTCTTTTCTGACGAAGATAGAGATTATCTGGTGATGGATTATGTTCCGGGGAAAAACCTCAGGGAACTGATGCTTGAAGAAAAGAAAAAGGGAGTTTATTTAACAGAGCGCATTGTATTAAACTGGGCAAGCCAAATTTCAGATGCACTTATTTACTTACATAATCAATCTCCAATCATTCTTCACCGCGATATTAAACCAAGTAATATAAAACTTACACCAAACGGTATTATTAAGTTAGTTGATTTTGGGTTGGTTAAGATTTTAATCTCAGGAGAGAAGACAATAACTGTAGTTCAAGGACACGGCTCGGCATACTATACTCCACTTGAGCAGTACGGAGGAGATACGGGACATACAGATCCGAGAAGTGATGTCTATTCTTTAGGAGCAACTCTTTATCATCTCTTAACAAATAAGGCTCCTTTTGAGGCAAGGCAAAGATTCCTTGAACCAACAAGCGAATTGCCAATCAGGGAATTTAATAAAAATATAAGCCCAAGAACTGAAAGGGCAATAAGACTGGCGATGAAGGTTCATCCTGATGAGCGGATTCAGAGCGTAAACGAGTTCAAAGAAGCGCTTCTGGGGGATTGGAATCCCAGGCAAAAACCAAATGCCGCGCTGCCAGCACCAAGTCTGGGGGATTTCATAAAGGTTTCAGAAGAACAGGTGCTCGCCTGGATGGCAATACTCCTGTTGGTGATAAGTATCTTTACAACATTAATGAAATGATTTTCAAGAAGAATAGAACCGGTGATAAAGGTAAGCAAGCAGCCACCCTGTCAGGGATCCGACAAATACAGATAGTCCAGTGCCGAGGGTGGAAGTATTGTTTGGCAATATAAAATAGGCACCAGGTAAATCTAACATTAAATAGTTATATACAAACAATCCTGAGATAAAAGCAGAAAAGCCCCATTTTATTCCCCAGCGAACGATACCAAGCATTGCGCCTGCTTGATAGGCAATCAGGGAAATTGTGACGATTATTACCAAAGATATTATCCATAATTGCCAGGAAGATGTGTTGTTTATGGGTGCGTCAGGTTGCGAAGGCTCATCAGTTACAAGCAGGGGTTCAGTGGGGGTTTGTGTGGAATCCTGAATTACATCATCTGTTGTTACATTTGGAGTAACGTCTGTTGCGTTATTGGTGTTATCCCCGAGAATATTAATCTCAATTGATTGAGATTTGGCAAGGGAGCTTTCGGCGTGGATAATAATGTTGTTGCCGTTTTGAACCAGATAGCTGATTGATGCTGACCCTTCGGTTGTAGTAACTTGGGGAAGGGATATCGATTCGCCTTGGGAAGTGATGATAAAAGTTAATGGAGTCCCATCCGGTACAGGGTTGCCATTATGGTCAAGGATAATTCCAGCATGAAATTCGATGAGATCTCCCACATGGAAAACTTGAGCCGCAGGAGTCGCGAGGGATGGTTCTTGTGTTGTTGTTAGTTCAGGTTTATCTCCGACATAAAGAGGAAAAATTCTGGTTTGGTCAGGAGAAGTTGCTGATATCAAATCGTAGTTAATGCCTGGCACAGAGACCGGAAGATTTCCAGGAATAGATGGGAATTCATTAAATAGAATCCTTGCGGCAACGTCTATCGAAGACGGCAGCTTGGTATATAAACCAAAAAAGGCGGTGATCTTGGAGATGTTTGTAGCATCTAAATAATATGGAGCACCAAGTGCAAAGACAACCAAAATTTTGTCTCGAAGCAGGTCTTGGCGTTCGGACAGGAGTCTTGTGAGGGCAAGGGAGTATGGTCGTTCTTCGTGAATACCAAGTGTTGTTACGATGATCCAATCAGCATTGTAAAGATCAATAACCATCTCTTCCACTTCAGAGGGAAAATCGAGCAGAGTGGTCAATTCTTTAAAAGAATAGGAAGTGATGTTAGCCCGCACGAGCTGGCGGCCAGAAAAAGGACCATAAAGTTTGATAATTGCGTCTTCAAGAGATTTTGTTCCCAGGGTAGGAGTTTCAGGACAATCTCCGCAGATAGTAGCATATTCAGTGTCAGAAAGAATTAATACTCGCTCAGAAGATGTGGGAGGATTCTGAAGGACGGTAGTCAATTCAGTGATGCTTGGGTTTATTAATGTCGCGCTTTGTCTGGCGACGATTTCTGCTGCGTTGCCTTTGCCAATGTCAGATAGGTTGTTTTGAGAAGTCAGAACAGTAGAAATATTAAAACTTGAGTAAATCGCATATTTTAAGGAAAGAATTCTAAGAACAGATTCGTCAACTCTATCTGCAAAGTCTTGATCCTCGGTGTATTTCTGAGCAAAAAATTCTAATGTAGTACTTATTTCATAATTGAGAATTGGTTTATTGTCATCGCCAAAGTTCCCAAGATATAAAATATCATTACCGGCGATAAAAGCATCCACAGCTACTCGCCTAATGTTAAAAGATTCACCTGAAGGATCATATAAATTTTGTAAAGCTTGACGCTGATGATCAACCCGCCTGATTCCCGCCAGGATCCAAATGGCTCCAGGCTCATCAGCAGGTCAAATGCCTGCGGGTCTAGACTGATTGGTCGCGTAGTTGAACGTATATTTCCCTGCAAACCCTGATAACGAATGTGGGAATTGAGCAGGGCGTCAACGGCAGATTCCGGAGAAGTCGCATAGCCCGTAACAGAAAAGAAGGGGGCTAAGTCTATTTGTTTTAGCTGTTCAAGGGATTTCCTAACAGTTGCAACTTCTTCTTCTGGTAGTCGGTCTGAGCTACCTAGTCCTGGGAAATATTTTCCGACAACGGCAAGGTTATTCAGGCTGCCTTTATGTAATCCGCGTATGTAGGCCTGACCCAATTTACCAACCCAGTAAGGGTCTCCTCCAAAGGATCGTACGCCTAAATCACTCTGCCCCGGGGACGGATCAGAAATAACATCCAGCGAGGGACCAAAAAGCATATTGATGCCCAAGGATGAGAGCTCTCTTCCGATTTGCTCACCAACGAGTTCCGAGAGGTCCGCATCCCAGGTTGCGCCCAGGGACATTTGACTGGGAATAGGGCTTAAGCCAAAGAGAATTTCTGAGTAATCGGATAGATTTCCTTCTTGAGAAAGGCCAACAAACAATGGAATGTATGCTGGAGATCTATTTTCAGGTGGAAGTGTGTCCTGAATAGACCGCCGAGAATCATCATATTCTACAAGTTGCAGGTTATTAACCAGATCCCAACAATCCTTCGGCATCTGATCTGGGTTTAAGAAATTATCATTGTCGCGGTCCAAGATGACACCTCCAATATGATAATCTACGATCAAGTCGTAAATAGGAGATGCAGCGCTGGTGTCATTTCCATTAAACGTAATTAAGAAAAGCTGACCTACTTTTTCTGCGGGCGTAAGGGATGCCAATTGAGTTTCTGCTTTGCTGAGAGAAGTCTCCCAGGAGCTAGCTGCATATGAAAATCCCAGAGGGGATACTGAGACGAAAAAAATACTCAATAGAAGGATGGAAAATAAGCTATGATGAAGAAATTTGCGTATATTCATAAAAAACGGGTTTTTGTTACAGAAAATAAATTAGGTATTTTATGATGGTTTGTTTTCATGATTTAAGGGCATATTCAAGTAAGGTCTGTCTGGCAAGTGCCGGGTCATCCGTAAAAAAACCATCGATTCCGAGATCAAGGGCAGACTGAATATCTCGGGGATGGTTTAGTGTGTAGGAAAAGACTAACTTTCCCTTTGATTGGAACGATTTAATCCTCCTGAAATTGAGAGCTGAAAAAGATAAGTGGGCAGTTTGATACTCAAAAGGATATAATGAAACATAACTGAATAACTCAACTGATAGGGAGCCGTGCAGCAGCAAACCCTTTTTTACATCTGGTAAAAGCTTTTCAATTTTGTGTAAGGCTACTGGATTAAAAGACGATACGAGTACTTGGTCTAAGAGTCCGCTATTCTTAATAATGGAGGCTACAATGGCTGGCAGGTCATCAAAAGGTGTCATCGAATTTTTAAGTTCAATGTTATAAAGGGTGGATGCTCTAAATTTATCAAATACTTCCTCCAGAGTTGGTATCTTATCATCTGGAAAAGCCGGACCATAGGCCTGGCCGGCATTTAGTGTTTTGAGGACAACTAGACTATGATCCTTTACTAAACCTGAACCATTTGTGGTTCTGTCAAGTGTCGAGTCATGGATTACGATTACAGACTTATCTGAAGATAACTGAACATCAAATTCAAAAGAATCCGCGTCTTGGGCTAGTGCCAATTGAAAGGCGGACAGTGTGTTTTCCGGAGCATGCATACTAGCACCGCGGTGAGCAATAACTACAGGCCTGGGAAGTAAATCTAGCATCAAATCAGGGAAGAACTAAGATTTAAAGATCCACAAAAAAAGCATCGGCTGCCTGATCAATTAATTCGCGAGTCATTTCAGGTTTGCAGCCAAGGAATTTTGATATGTCCAGGATCTGGTTACAGATTTCTTTAGGGTGTGAACCCCTGAGATTTCGACCAGGTTTAATGTACCAATTTTTAATAAGATAGGCAAGAATTTCTTCATTAAAGGGAATTTTAGTAGATTCAGCAACGGAAATGAAAATGGATCTATATTCATCAAAGGACGGGTCGCCGATGCGGATTTTATGGCGTAACCGGCGTAAAAAAGCTTCGTCAACGAGATCTTTTGGTGGAAGATTGGTTGAAAAGACAATCAATTCATTAAACGGAACTTCCACTTTACGTCCGGTGTGAAGAGTTAGGTAATCAATCTGATTTTCGAGAGGAATAATCCAGCGGTTCAACAAATCAGTTGGACGTACCTGTTGTCTGCCAAAGTCATCTACGAGCAATAATCCGCCAGCAGCCTTTACCTGGAAGGGGGCCTCATAAAACTTTGTGACAGGGTTAAAGACAAGGTCCAAGTCAGTTAAGGTCAATTCCCCGCCTACAATAATGAAGGGTCTTTTGATTCGGATCCAGCGCGGATCCCGGCGCATACCTGTTCTTAATTGACCCGTGCCAGACTCGGTTACCTCTCTTTCAGGAATGATTTCATGGTTTACTGAATCGTACAATTTAACGACTTGTCCTTCAATATACAGTGCATATGGGATATACATACTCTCGCGCAAGAGCATTGAGCCGATCGCCCTGGCTATACTTGTTTTGCCGTTTCCAGGAGGACCATAAATAAATACAGATGTGCCTGAGTTTATTGCCGGCCCAACTCGGTTTATGATGTCCTCAGAAAGTATTAGATCTGACAAGTACGATCTTAGGGCTCGAGGAGAAACATTGAGCTTGCCCAGACTTTGTCTTCGTATCGCATTGTTGTAATCAGCAAGGGTGACGGGTGCGGGTCCAGCGTATTGGCTTCGATCCATGGCTTCACGGGCACGGTTTATGCCTGCCTGAGTAATACCATATTGATACGAACCCTCACCAAGACCCATTGTAGAAGCTTTCACTTCGATGAACTTCTCTCTCTTTAACGATTCAGCAATTTTGTCTACCAAAGAGGTGTAGGGTAAACAAATTTTTCCAGCCAGTTCATATCCGGTAAGATAACCCTGAAAATAGAGAATTTTTAAAGCTAAATCTTGCAGCCAGAGCCTGGATAATCCAGTATCGCTAATCTGGGTAATTGGAGTTGGTCCGAATGGTTTTGTGCCTGTGTGTTGAAATTCTGATTCCTGATTGCCAAATTGGGTACTAGAAGGATTCATAGGGTAACTCCGATTCGCGGATAATGGATCATAAATACAGTATAATTAGCCAAAATTAACCATCCAAATTATAGCATGCCTTAAGCAAGCTTTGTCAATCATTCATAAAAAGGTAAACATGAAACTATCTGTAATTATCCCAATTTATAACGAAAAGGATACGCTTGAAGAGATTATTTCCAGGGTTACGGCAACGGGGATACCAGATGAAATTGTTCTGATTGATGACGGATCAATAGATGGAACTATAGATATAGTTAAAGAGTTTGAAGGAAAAGAAGGATTTATTGTAAGACTACATCATAAAAACCAAGGTAAAGGAGCGGCGGTACGCAGTGGCCTAGACGCTGCTACTGGAGAGGATGCAGATCTTGAATATGATCCTCGCGATTACCCCATCTTACTTAAGCCGATTGAAGAAGGTTCAGCCGATGTTGTCTATGGATCAAGGTTTCTGGGTGCTTCGCGGAGGGTAGCTATGTTCTGGCATATGGTTGCTAATAAATTGTTAACTTTATTTACAAACATATTGTATAACACCATACTCACTGACATGGAGACCGGGTATAAGGTATTTAGAAAGGAAGTGGTTAATGATATGCCTCTTCATGCAAAGCGATTTGAATTCGAACCTGAATTTACTGCAAAAATACTAAAACGAAATTACCGAATATTTGAAGTTCCAATTACATTTAATCCAAGGGATTATAAAGATGGAAAGAAAATTGGACTTACGGATGCATTTGAAGCAATTTGGGCTCTAATTAAATACAGATTTGTTGACTGAAACAAAAATCAGACAGGACGGAAGTCCAGGATCTTTAATTGAAATGTTTTAATACCTCGGAATTCATTTAAATCAAATCTGTAAACGACATCAAATTTAGGGGGTATGAGATCGACCTGGTACCCGAGCCCGAATCCAATCGCATCTAGAGAATAGTTTCCGTCAGTGACTTTCATTTTGAGATGCGTTTTATCCTGACCAACTGCTTTTATCTGGGAAGCAGTTAGATTTTTAGTAAGAAATGTTGCTTCTGGATTCTGGCAACCTGTAGGTTCAAGTTTCTCAAGTTCTGAGTATAGGTCGGGATCAAGATGGTCAAGTGATACTTCAGCATCAATGGAAATGGATGGCTGGATCTCAAGACCGGCAAGTTGTTTTTCTGCAAGAACCATCAATCGCTCAGTTAGACCGGTTAGATTGTCATTGGAAATGGTGAATCCGGCAGCAAGAGAATGACCGCCGTAACGGAGTAATATATCCTTACATTGGTCAAGGGCGGCGATGATATTAAATTCAGGGATGCTTCGGCATGAAGCAGTTGTCAGTTCAGGACCAGCCTTTCCAATGATTGAGGGCAAATAATATTTTCTTGTTAAGGATCCTGCTGCAATTCCTGCAACTCCAAGATGAAAATTGGGATCAATTGCAACAAGCATAAACGGGAGCGGGTCGTCCGCCGAAACCAGAATTTCCACCTGACGCTCAAGATCTTTGCTGAGCTTCTTTCTTTTAAAATTATGGTTTTCTAAAATCTGAGCCAATTTCCCGCATTTAGATGGATCAGAAGAAAGAAGAAGATTGAGAGGAGTGTCTGCAGACCCTAATCGACCAGATGCATTTAAGCGGGGACCTATCTGGAAGCTGATATCAGAAGAGCGAATTTTATTTGAGATCAAATTTGATACGCCGAGTAGCGAGGAAACACCCTGTCGGTGGGATGGATTGAGAGCAGCAAGCCCCTTACGCACTAAATATCTATTTTCACCAACAAGAGGAACAACATCAGCAATTGAGCCAATTGCCACTAAATCAAGGTAGTCTGCAGG
>Ga0307421_1002432_pt1 | contig 10461 bp, 6 predicted proteins | sample SalMarWE160270MG_FD_202163 | JGI IMG/M metagenome (GOLD analysis project Ga0307421, IMG submission 202163) | Salt marsh sediment microbial communities from the Plum Island Ecosystem LTER, Massachusetts, United States - WE1602-70 | ecosystem: Environmental > Aquatic > Marine > Intertidal zone >...
AGGGAGGCGAGAAATACCAGTTGAGGTTAAATCGAGAAGGTGAAATGCTTGAAGTTTCAACCACAAAATTCTTTAAAGGAGAAGAAGGGATTAAGATTTCAATTCCACGCTCTGTTATTCCGAATCAAGGGATGACTCTTTATTCAAGAAGGGCGGCAGATATATCTCGAAGAAGCAGGGAAATTCCAATTAGAGAAGCACCTAATGTCGATAAATGGCGACTACCTCTTCTACCTCGTGGTCCTTATCCAAAACACGAACGACTCGGAATATAAGAGCGGGATAGGGGAGTCGAACCCCTCTCTTCACCTTGGGAAGGTGATGTTGAACCGCTCAACTAATCCCGCAAAAAACAGTTTCACCCAAAGCGTGATTTTATTTTAACTTCAATTAAAGAGTCTTCTTTATCTAGGAAGGCTTAAAACATTGCCTGGGTGAATTACGTTCGAATTGACGATTCCGTTTTCACTCGCTATTTTCACCCATTGATAACCGTCGCCGTAGGCACGGACAGCAATTCCCCAGAGATGATCTCCCTCTTGAACCGTGTATTGATCATTGTTGATTGCCGAACCAAAGACTGTTTCGGTGACTGGCTCAATCACGGCCGCTCGAGGAATGGTTAGCTCTTGACCAACAAGAAGCTGGTCAGGATTAACCAGATTGTTCTCTTCGGCAATGTCTACCCAGTTGTAGCCTGAGCCATAATATTTTTCGGCAATGGCCCAGAGATGTTCACCAGCGGCGACTTCGTGAGTCACCGGCAGTCCTTCTGGATAGAAGTTGCCTCCTTCCTCAACAAATCTTACTTCTCCAGGAACGATGACTTCTTCTTCCGGCTGTTCGACCCCCCGGAAATAATTGAAGATCAGAACGCCCACGACAACAATGACTAAAGCGCCTAGAATTTTACTGATGGTGGATTCACTGAGTTTGATGCTTTTCAGCAATCCTTTTAAAGGGCTGTTGTTCACTAAAACCTCCTTTCTAGGCAGGGCTGAGCGGGCCCGACCGGACTCGAACCGGCGATCTTCCGCGTGACAGGCGGATATGTTAAACCACTACACTACGGGCCCTGTAAGAGATAGAATAGCAGATGATTGGGTCCAAGTCAACGGATTTAGACTTAACCGAGATTATGCTATGATAAAGAGGATGAAAATGAGCCGCAGCATGAATAATCAAGAATTGGCCCAGCTTCTTCGGGCGATCTCCGCTGCTTACGAAGTCAAAAAGGAAAACAGATTTAAAATCATCGCTTATGATCGAGCAGCGGTGGCGGTCGAACACGCTACCAGTGAAATCAAAGATCTCTGGGATGACCAGAAACTGATGAGTCTTCCGGGAGTTGGTCCCAATATTGCCCGTCATCTTGATGAACTGTTTCGGACTGGAAAAGTGGGCCACTTTAAACAAGTCATGAAAGATTTGCCCCCGGCCATGTTTGAGCTTCTCCATATCGCCGGTATTGGCGCCAAGACGGCTTATCGTCTTTGCCAGGACCTTAAATTAAAAAATCCAAAAACAGTGGTTAATAAGCTAATAAAGGCCGCTAAACAGGGAAAAATAGCTTCACTAGAAGGCTTTGGCGAGAAGTCTCAGGCCGACATTCTTGAGTCTTTAGAAGAGTTCAAAAGAGGCCAAGTAAAAAAGAAAAGAATGACTTTGCCTTACGCGGACGCCATCGCCCAAGAGATCATTGATTATCTGAAAAAATCGCCTTCAGTGCTTCAAGCTGATCCTTTGGGAAGTCTTAGGCGAAGAGTGGCGACGGTGGGGGATATTGATATTGCCGTCGCCACCAAAAAACCAGCCGAGGTCATTGATCAATTTATTAACTACCCCAAAAAGAAAAAATTGATTGAAAAAGGTCCTTCAAAAGCTTCAATTCTGCTTAGCGGTGGTTATCAAGTTGACTTAAGAGTCCAGAAACCAGAAGCCTACGGTTCAATGCTCCAGTATTTCATTGGCAGTAAACATCATAATATTCATCTCCGCGAACTAGCGCTTAACAAAGGCCTTTCTCTTTCTGAACACGGGATTAAGAAAAGAGGCAAGTTAACCGAATATGCCACTGAAAAGGCTTTCTATGAAGCTTTAGGCATGGCCTTGATTCCTCCGGAAATGAGAGAGGATATGGGGGAAATTGAAGCGGCTCAAGCAGGCAAGCTGCCTGATTTAGTGGAGATTAAAGATATTAAGGGTGATTTGCACCTTCATTCCAGCTTTCCGATTGAACCTAGCCATGACGAAGGCGCTGATTCCATGGAGACTATGGCTCGAAAAGCGATTGAGTTAGGTTATGAGTATCTTGGCTTTAGCGAACACAACCCCAGTTTGAGTCAACACAGTGAAAAAGAAATAATTGACCTTTTAAAGCGTAAAAAAGAGATAACTGAACAACTTAACTCCTCGTTGAACAAATTTACTCAGAAGACAAATAAAAAACCGATAAATCTTATAAGTGGTTTAGAAATAGACATTCGGCCTAATGGTGAGCTTGCCTATCCTGAAAAAGGCTTTGAATTTTTGGATTATGCGATTGCCTCAATCCATTCTAGCTTCAAAATGAACCGAAAAAAGATGACGGCGAGGATTCTTAGAGCTTTAGAGCATCCTAAGGTGAGAATTTTAGGCCATCCAACCGGCAGGAAATTAGGCGAAAGGGAGGGTTATGAACTTGATTGGGAAAGGATTTTCACTGTGTGTAGACAAAAAAAGATTATTCTAGAAATCAATGCTTGTCCTGATCGACTTGATCTGCCTGATGTTCTTGTCCGGGAAGCTGTGAAAAGCGGAGTGAAAATGGTCATCAACACTGACAGTCATGCTTTAGACCAAATGAAGTTGATGAAGTACGGAGTTTCGGTCGCCCGGCGGGGCTGGGCCGAAAAAAAGGATATTATCAACACTTTACCCTGGGAGGAGTTGCGTAGTATACTCAACCTCTAATAAAAATGGCTCAAGGAAAATTAACCACCTCTCAAGTTGAACACCTTGCCCAGTTAGCCCAATTGACCTTAACCTCTCAAGAGCGGCAAAAACTTCAAAAGCAGCTTTCTGAGATTCTTGATTATGTCGGTCAGTTAAATAAACTTAAAACCGCTGAGGTTGAACCTACGAGCCAGGTGACCGGCTTAGAAAATGTTTTCCGTCAAGATGAGCCTAGTCCTTCCCTTTCCCAGAAAGAAGTTCTTTCAGAAGCAAAAGAAACGAAGAATAGTTTTTTCAAAGTCAAAGCTGTTTTTGAACGATGAAGCTTAATCAATTAACTATCAAGCAAGCCCAAACAGGCCTTAAAAAAGGTCAGTTTTCTGCTTTAGATTTAACTCAAGCCTGCCTAAAGCAAATCAAAGCCGTTGACAAAAAGATCAATGCCTTTATTACCGTTTGTGATAAAGAAGCCCTCGGTCAGGCAAAAGAAGCCGATCAATTATTAAAAGACTCTTCAATTCTTAAGCAAAAACCTCTTTTGGGAATTCCCCTAGCCATTAAAGACATTTTCTGTACCAAGGGGATAAGAACAACGGCCGCCTCAAAAGTGCTGGAGGATTATTTATCTGTCTATGATGCGACGGTAGTTAAAAAGCTTAAAGAAGCCGGGATAGTCATTTTGGGAAAAGCAAACATGGATGCTTGGGCTCATGGTTCTTCAGGCGAAAATTCTGATTTTGGTGTTACCAAGAACCCCTGGGATTTAGGTTGTGTGCCCGGAGGGTCTAGTAGTGGTTCTGCCGCCGCTGTCGCCGCCGCCATGTGTTTGGGGGCGACCGGAACCGATACCGGTGGTTCCATCAGACTGCCGGCCTCTTTCTGTAATCTGGTGGGTTTGAAGCCGACTTACGGTCGAGTTTCTCGTTATGGTGTCATTGCCATGGCCTCTTCTTTGGACGCCATTGGTCATCTGACTCAAGACGTGACTGATTCGGCTTTAATTTTAAACGTCACCGCCGGTCAGGATCCCCACGACGCCACCACGTTGCCAGCGAAAGTGCCTGACTACACTCAGAGTCTTAAAAAAGGCGTCAAGGGTCTCAAGATAGGCTTTCCCAAAGAATATTTCCAGAAGGGGATTGATAGGGAAGTAGAAAAGAAAATTAGAGAAGCTTTGAAAAAACTTGAGAGTTTGGGGGCGAAGGTTCAGGAAGTTTCTTTGTCTCATACTCAATATGCTTTAGCCGTTTACTACCTTATCCAACCCTCTGAAGTTTCTTCTAACTTAGCCCGTTACGATGGAATTCGCTTTGGTTTTCCTCGAAAAAGATTTGGCGAGGAGGCGAAGAGAAGAATCATGCTGGGTACTTTTGCCCTTTCGACCGGCTACTACGAAGCCTATTATCTGAAAGCGATGCAGGTGAGAACTCTAATCAAAGAGGATTTTGAAAAAGCTTTTAAGAGAGTTGATGTTTTAGTGGCGCCGGTTTCTCCGACACCGCCTTTTAAGCTTGGTGAAAAGGCAGACGATCCTTTAAAGATGTATCTTTCTGATGTTTTGGCAGTGACTGCCAATTTGGCCGGTATTCCCGGTTTATCTGTTCCCGCCGGATTTGTGAATGATTTACCGGTGGGGATGCAAATTTTAGGGCCTCAGTTTAGTGAGGCCTTGTTGTTTCAAGTCGGTTATACTTACGAGCAGGCGACTAATTGGCAGAAAAGGAAACCAAAAATAATCTCATGAAAGATAAGTGATAACAAATGAAAGTTTTTAAAGTCCTTAAAAACAAGAATTTTTCTAAGATTTGGTTAACTCAAGTTCTTTCCTTGGTGACGGCTCACATGCTCAACTTTATCCTCATCGAGCGCATTTTCCGGATTAGTGATTCTACCGTAGCCATTGGTCTTTTCTTTGCTCTTTATTATGTGCCGACAGTGATTTTTGGCCCTTTTGTAGGTGTTTTGATTGACCGCTGGAACAAAAAGCAGATTTTCATTTTCAGCAATCTTGCCCAAGCCTTTATCGTTCTTTTTTATCTAGGGTTGGGAGAAAGGCTCTGGCCCATTTTTACGATTGCCTTGCTTTATTCTCTTTGTGATGAGTTTTTTAATCCGGCTATCGGCGCTTCTTTGCCGGCGGTGGTCAAGAAGAAGTCTTTGGCGATGGCCAATAGTTTCTTTTTTATTACTACTCAAGGAGCCATCGGCCTGGGCTATCTTTTAGCCGGAATTTTGCTCCGTTTCTTGGGGCATAAAAATATTATCTTTGTTTTAGCTTCTTTGATGCTCTTTTCTGCTTCCTTAGTGGCAAGCCGGCTTTCAAAAACCATTCTCGAGAAAAGCAAAAAGATTAAATTAAGTTGGGCCCACTTCCAAGAACAATTAATTGAGGGCTACAGTTTTATTAAAAATGAACCCCGGGTGCTTTTCCCGATTCTTCTTTTGGCCGGTCTCCAGGTTTTTGCCGGTATTGCCGTCATTCTTCTCCCTTCCATCGCCAAGAACATTCTCCGGATTTCTTTTGCTGATTCTTCCTTTGTTTTTATTGCTCCTCTCTTTTTAGGGATTCTCATGGGAAATTTTTTGGTGGGCAGACTTTCTCAGAGTTGCCGCAAGAAAAACCTGATCAGTACTGGCCTTTTCTTGGCTGGGCCAATGCTTTTAATCTTAGCGTTTATCGTGCCGGTCTTTAAATTTAGCTTGGCTCTTGCAGTGATGACCGCTGTTGGTTTGGGAATAGCCGCGATTCTCATGTTGATCCCCTCAATCACTTTGATTCAAGAACACACCCGTTTCAATCTTCGAGGGAGGGTTTTTGCGGCTCTGAATACCCTGGTTACTCTGGCGGCGGCCTTACCCATGCTGGTCACCGCCACCCTGGTTGATTTCTTTGGGGTTAATTTTATTTTGGTAATCTGTGGTTTATTAATTATCGGCGCGGGTTTTTATGCCCGGAAAGGAAAATATGGCCTCTTATTGGCCAATCATCGGGCTTGAGATTCACATTGAGTTGAAAACAAAGTCGAAAATGTTTTGTGCTTGTTCGGCTGATTATTTTGGTCACGAGCCGAACACCCATGTCTGTCCGGTCTGTCTGGGTTTGCCTGGAGCCCTTCCAGTGGCTAATAAACAAGCGGTTAAGTGGACGATGATGGCCGGTCAGGCCCTTGATTGCCAAATCCCCCTTTTCTCTAAGTTTGATCGAAAAAACTATTTTTACCCTGATCTGCCCAAGGGTTATCAGATCAGCCAATATGATTTGCCTTTAGCCCAAAAAGGCAAAGTTAAAACCGGTGAGAAAACTGTGGGTATCACTCGAGTTCATTTGGAAGAAGATACGGCCAAGCTGGTTCATGTCAAAGACACCAGTCTGATTGACTTTAATCGCTCTGGTGTTCCCCTGATGGAAATTGTCACTGAGCCTGAGATTAAAAATCCTCAGGAAGCCAAAGAATTTCTGAAAAAACTCCAGCAGATTATCCGTTATTTAGGGATTTCCGACTGTGATATGGAAAAAGGCTCGATGCGCTGTGAGGCCAATATCTCTCTAAGTAAAACAGGAAAACTGCCGGATTATAAAGTGGAGATTAAAAATCTTAACTCTTTCCGCTTTGTCGAGAAAGCCTTGATTTATGAGATAAAAAGACAAACAAAAGCTCTCCAGCAAGGCAGAAAACTGACACAAGAAACCCGGGGCTGGGATGAAATAGAGCAAATAACCTTTGTCCAGCGAGTCAAAGAAGAGGCGGCTGATTATCGCTATTTCCCGGAACCGGATTTACCGCCGATGCGCTGGAATCAAAAAGAAATAGAAAGGCTGAGAGAAAAACTGCCGGAGTTGCCCGACGAGAAAAGGGTTCGTTTTCAGAAAGAATATGACTTGACGTTTGATCAAAGCCGTCTTTTAACTCTTACTCAGGAAGGGGCGGATTATTTTGAGGAGACGGTTCGGGTGGGCAAGAAACATCAGCTGACGGCCAAGGAAATAGCTAATGTTATCATTAATAAAAGGATTGACCAAGAAAAACTTTTACCCGCCGAACTCGTGGGAGTTTTGGTTAAAAAAAGAGTGGTTCCCAAAATCTCAGCTCAAGCACTGAAAACAATCATTCATCAAGTTCTGAAGATTAACCCTCAAGTGGTAGAGGATTACAAACAGGGTAAAAAGACAGCCGTGGAATTTTTAGTCGGCCAAGTGATGAGGCAAGCCAAAGGGCAGGCTGATCCAAATCAAGCCCGACGAGAGATCATCAAAGCATTAGCATAAACGTGGCGAAATTTACTCACCTCCATGTCCATACGGAATATTCTCTTTTGGACGGTTTGTCCAAGATTGATGAGCTTTTGGCTAAAGCCCTTGAATTGGGGATGGATTCTTTGGCGATTACTGATCACGGAGTAATGCATGGCATGATTAAGTTTTATCTCAAAGCCAAAGAATTCGGCATTAAGCCCATTATTGGCATAGAAGCTTATATGGCCGCACGTTCTCGGTTTGACAAACAAGCGAATATTGATTCAGACCGTTATCACCTTGTTTTATTAGCCAAAAACGAAACCGGGTATAGAAACTTGATTAAACTAAGTACTCTTGCTCACCTTGAAGGCTTCTATTATCGACCCCGAATTGATATGGATCTTTTGCGTGAATACGCCGAAGGTTTAATTGCCACTTCGGCTTGTATTGAAGGCGAAATTCCTCATTTGTTTCTTCAAAGAAAACCGAAACAGGCAGAAGAAAAAGCCAAAGAATTTTTGGAAATTTTTGGTAAAGATTTTTATCTGGAAATTCAGCATCATCCCAAAATTGCCGAACAAGCGAAAGCCAATCAAGAATTAGTTAAACTTTCTCGCAAATTGGGCATTCCTTTGGTAGCGACTAATGATGTCCACTATGTTAACAAGGAAGACGCTGAGGCTCAGGATGCCCTTTTGGCTATCCAGACTCAAAAGCTAGTCAGCGATGAAAATCGAATGACGATGATTGATTCGCCTGATTTTTATCTGAGAAGCCAGGAAGAAATGAGCGAAGTTTTTAAGGATTACCCCGACGCGATTGAGAACACCAGGAAAATCAAAAATAAATGTAATCTTGAAATTGAATTAGGCCAGTGGCATTTGCCCACTTTTGAAGTGCCTGAAGAATATACACCCGATTCTTATTTTAGAGAATTGGTTGAGGACGGCTTAAAAAAACGTTATCCAAAAATTACTGAAGAAATAAGAAAAAGAGTTGATCGTGAACTTACAGTCATTATTAACAAAGGTTATTCAACCTATTTTTTGATTGTTCAAGACTTTGTTAACTGGGCAAAACAGCAAGGGATTCGCGTCGGTCCCGGAAGGGGTTCGGTAGCCGGTTCGGTGGTTTCTTATGCTTTAAGAATTACCAGCGTTGACCCTTTTTATTTCCAGCTTCCTTTTGAGCGTTTTATGCACCCTGACCGGCCCTCAACGCCCGACATTGATCTTGATTTTGCTGACGATCGTCGAGATGAGGTAATTGACTATGTGGTTAAAAAATATGGCCAAGAAAGAGTGGCCCACATTATTACTTTTGGGCGAATGGAAGCAAGAGCAGCCGTGAGAGATATTGGCCGGGTTTTGGGTATGCCTTATTCTGAGCCTGACAAAATTGCTAAGTTAATTCCCTTGGGAATGAAAATCACTCAGGCCCTAAAAACAGTCCCTGAATTAGAAGTTTTCTATCGCCAGTCAAATTATAAAAAACTGCTTGATTTAGCCAAAAAAGTTGAAGGAGTGGCTCGTCATGCTTCGGTTCATGCAGCGGGAATAATCATCGGTGATAAAGCCTTAACTAATTATGTTCCCTTGCAGCTTGAGTCCAAAACAAGAGAGAAACGAGTTACCCAGCTTGATATGTATGACCTTGATGTTGATGCCAATGAAAAAGCAGTTGGTTTGCTGAAAATTGACTTTTTAGGATTAAGAAATCTTTCTATTTTGGAACGCTGCCTAGACATTATTAAACAGACAAGAGGAGAAGAAATTGATCTTTCGGAAATTCCTTTAGATGATAAGAAAAGCTTTAAACTTCTTTCCCAAGGGGCAACCGTGGGCATCTTTCAATTAGAAACAACTGGCATGCAAAGAAATATTAAAAGATTAAAACCGACGACTATTTTTGATTTGATGGCTTTGGTAGCTCTCTACCGCCCGGGACCAATGCAGGTTATCCCTGAATACATCAGCCGGAAGCACAATCCTCAAAAAATTCGCTATTTTCATCCTAAACTAAAAGATATTCTCTCTCGTTCCTATGGTTTGATTGTTTACCAAGATGATGTCCTTTTAATCGCCACTCAAATTGCCGGTTATACTTGGGCAGAGGCAGATAAACTTCGTCACGCGATGAGTTCAAAAAAACATCGCCCTCAAATGACAAGATTAAAAAACAAATTTATTAATGGTTGCCTTGACAATGGTTTAAAAGAAAAAGATGCCGAGGAACTTTTTCATTTAATTGAGCCTTTTGGGGCTTATGGTTTTAATAAAAGCCACTCGGCTTGTTATGCGATGATTGCTTATCAAACTGCCTTTATGAAAGCCAATTATCCGGTTGAGTTTATGGCGGCGATTTTAACGGCTGAATCGGTCGCTTCTTCAGGACCAGTTAAAGACGAAAAACTGATTCGAGTAGTAGAAGAGTGTCGACGAATAGGAATTAAAATTCTTCCGCCTGATATCGATCAATCTCAAATTGGCTTCTCAATTGAGGATGAACCGGATTCCTACGAAGGCAAGGCGATTCGTTTCGGTCTGTCAGCGATTAAAAATGTGGGTGAGGCAGCGGTGGGGGTTATCCTTGAATCCCGTGAAGTCGGAGGCGACTTTAAATCTTTAAATGATTTTTGTCAACGGGTTGATCAACAAAAAGTGAATAAAAAAGTTCTTGAGAGTTTGATTAAAGCGGGCGCGATGGATGCTTTTGGCAAACGAGCGGCCATGCTTTCGGGACTAGAGAAGATTCGGGCTAAAGGAGTGATGGGGCAGAAGAAGAAAGACAGTGGCCAAATGGGTATTTTTGATAGTCAAAATCCAGGCGATGAACCGATCCTTGTTGAGGATGAATTACCTGAGATGGAGGAGTTTAGCCATCAAGAATTGCTTTCCTTAGAAAAGGATCTTTTAGGCTTTTATTTGACCGAACACCCTTTATCAGGAGTTCTTTCTCTTCTTTCTCAACAACGCTCTCATCAGCTCTATCAATTGTCTCAAGGAGAGCTACCTCAACAAAGAGTCAAAGTGGGCGGAATGGTTAATAAAGTGAGAGTGATTTTGACTCGGAAGAACGCTCGGGAGATGGCCTTTGTCACCATTGAAGACGACACCGGTTCTATTGAAGCAGTGGTTTTTCCCAGTGTTTTTGCCAAAACACGCGGTTGCTGGGAGAAAGATAAAATTATTTTGGTTGAAGGCAAGGTGGAAACCAGAGAAGAAGCGGTTTCGTTGGTGGTGGAAAAGGCCTCTTTCCTAAAAGAAACGGCTTTGAAGGCAAGTGGCAAG
>Ga0307421_1002437_pt1 | contig 10452 bp, 10 predicted proteins | sample SalMarWE160270MG_FD_202163 | JGI IMG/M metagenome (GOLD analysis project Ga0307421, IMG submission 202163) | Salt marsh sediment microbial communities from the Plum Island Ecosystem LTER, Massachusetts, United States - WE1602-70 | ecosystem: Environmental > Aquatic > Marine > Intertidal zone >...
AATAAGGAAAATAGTAAGTATGAAAAGATTGATTGGCAATTACATCTTTGATCCCGAAATGACCCAGGGGAAGATGATTTTCCTTACCGGCCCTCGACAGGTTGGGAAAACCACATTCGCCCAGAATTGGTTAAAATCGCAGGGATCGGAAGAGGGTTATTTCAATTGGGATGATCCTTCGGTAATGGTGGCATACAAAAGAAATCCTCTCCATTTCCAAAATATTATTGATGAAAGGTTTCATGATAAACCTGTTCTGCTTGTATTTGACGAAATCCACAAACATAAAGAATGGAGAGATATTTTGAAGGGGCTTTTCGACACCAATCGAGATCGGATAAAACTTATAGCTACAGGATCCGCGCGTCTTGGAATTGCAAGAAAATCCGGAGATTCTCTTTTGGGTCGTTATTTTTCATACCAGATGTTTCCGCTCGGGCTTCCTGAAGTTGTGGGGGATTTTTCTCATGTTCTTGATGACGGAGATAGTTTTGCCGACGGTAATACGCTGATTGGACGCGCAAGAAAAGCAACATCGAAAAACACGGCCGAGGGGCTTGAATTACTTCTGAAATTTGGGGGGTTCCCCGAACCGTTTCTGAAAGGATCTGAAAGATTTCACAGAAGATGGCAAATGGAATATAAAATGCTCCTCACCAAAGAAGATGTCAGGGATCTCTCTCGGATTTCAGATATTAAGGGCCTCGAGACCCTTGTGGAGATTCTGCCGACAAAAGTAGGATCCAACTTGAGTATTCCGTCGATAAGCGAGGATTTAAGTCGAAAATATGACACAATAAGGAACTGGATCGACATACTAGGGAGCCTCTATCTGATTTTTATGCTTCGCCCGTGGCACAAAAACATTGCCAAAGCCATTAAGAAAGAAAAGAAACTCTACTTTTTTGACTGGTCGCTCCTTTATGATCAAGGAAGCAGGTTTGAAAACCTTATCGCCATGGCGCTTTTGAGAATGGCCGCAAGGTTTACTGAAAAAGGTATGGGCAGTTATGAAATCCGATACATTCGGGACAGGGAAAAGCGGGAAGTTGATTTTACCTTGGTGAAGGACAACGAACCTGTTGCTCTTTTTGAGGCCAAAGAAAGTGAAACCGGCATTGATAAGTCGGGAATGTTTTACAGTAAGAAAATGGGAATTCCCTTGTTTCAGATCGTTCACAAAGCCGAAAAGGTTGAAGCATTTCCAGGAAAATGCTTTATCATTCCTGCTTCAAACTTCCTTATGCTTACAGGATAACCGTCCTGGGTTTCGGTACTTCATTTTTAAAACTAATAAAGTCAGTTTTTGTTTTTCGCAAAAATTGTACACGTCCAGCATGAAAGTCCCCAAGGATTTTTTGTTTATGCTCAATTGGGGTACAAAAGGATCCCCGTATGATCTATAATCAGCATCATATCACGGAATTGTTCAAACAGTATGCGGGTTTACAGCAAAATCTGTTGCGCAGACCGGATATCGAACAACAACATGCCGCAAACCGGTTTTTTAAGCGGTTGCTGGATCGTTTTCATCGCGAAACAGATGTCTCCATTTTGTTGCGGGCATTACCGGACCCCTTCTTTCCCTTAGGCATGCTGGAACAAACCATATTTGCCGATGTGGTGGGCATGCGGTTTTTTATCAACAAGCGGCGACCCGACCTGGAACCGATCCTGGGCCAAGAACTCGTGGAATGGGCCGGAGCCTTTCTAAGGATTCGACACGACATTCAAACTCTGTTTGATCCGAACACCATTACCTGCATACCATTGGACGGTACCCGTCACCGCCTCCTTTCCGGCCACTGGTGCAGTCTTTGCGGAGTATGCTGTCAGGTCGGGGGCATACCGCCGGATCCGCCAACAGGTGTTGTTTATCCGGATCACTGGTTTGGCTTCCTTTCCGGTGAAACACTTGAAAATCAACAACTCTGCCCATTTCTGTTTCAATACTTTGGTGAACCGCGCTTTTTTTTGTGCCATCCATAATATCAAACCGGTAGCCTGCCGTGTTTTTGACCGGGAAAACTGTCGCCGACGTCTCGAAGGCCGGGGCCTTCACGGTAATACATTGTTTTAAATCGGAATTCTCACAAGCTTGATTTGTCCATTTGCAGGCCAAAGATCCAGTGCATCTGGGTTGACCCATCGTTGCATAAACAACACATCAGATTATACGTTAAACGACTTAGACAAAGGCTTTGCATTGATTGGAGCAACCATCATAAGATCTAATCGTTGGTGGCATCCAATGAAAACACCTTTTTTGCTGTGTTGTTTACCTTTCAGGAAAGACGATGACACCGCATCTCCTGCGTTATCAAGACCTTGCGGTAGACGACTACAGCTGCGGCCTTGATGCCTTGGACCTGCGGTATCCTCGGCTTTTGCAACGTTAGGGTTGAGTGAAACGAAATACCTATTTTCTCGACTCATCAATGTTCAAGGTTTGCCCAGTTCACTGCACGTTCAGTACGAACGCCTCGTAAGACCAACTTCTATAAAAACATACAAACTCTGGGACTACGAGAAACGGCGAGATAACAGGTGGTCGCTCAAATAATTTTCTTGCTGTCTAATGTCCTTTTAGTAGAATGAAGCAGATCAAGCGGAATGGGTTTTATCTTTTTCCATTCTTTGGATAGGCTTTCGGCATTCCATAAGTCATAATTTTTTTGTAAATTCAGCCACAAGTCAGGTGTGGTATCAAAGGCGCGGGATAGCCTTAAAGCCATATCCGGAGTTATAGAGCCTCTTTCATTAATAATTTTTGATAAAGTTTTTCTCGAAACACCCAGAAGTTGCGCCATATCTTTTATGGTTATAGATAGGGGTTCCAAATAATCTTGTTTGATGATTTTTCCAGGATGCGTAGGTTGCCTTTTTATTTTTCTCATTATGTCACCTATTAATGATAATCGTTATAATCAACTATATATGCATCACCATCAATAAACTCAAAAAATACCCTCCAATTTCCCGATACTCTGACTGAATATTGCCCTTTTTTATCTCCGGTTAATTGGTGAAGAAATGAACCGGGATAATTCATATCTTTAATATCACCTGCAGCATTAAGTCTGTCAAGAATGCGTTCAAGCCTGTTCGCATGCTCGGGCCTAATGCCTCTTTTGCTACCTGTATAAAAAAAGTCTTCCAAACCTTTATGTTTGAATGATTTTATCACAGATCAAACGTAACTCAAAGGGTTACGCATGTCAATATTTTTTTGCAGAGGGTCCTCAGGGGTAGCGCATTGTAATTGTTTTAAATCTATGTCTCTCGAGAAAAGTTTGTACAGATTTTAGGTCCAAGGCAACCCTTGTTTCGGGCTGGGATTCTACCACGTTTGCAGGAAACCTTGCGATTTGAATTTTGACCGATCTGGGTTTCGGTAGTTCATTTTTCAAACTAATAAAGTTAGTTTTTGTATTTCGCTAAAAATTTATGCATTTTCAGAACGAACGTCTCCAAGGATGCATCACCATCAATAAACTCAAAAAATACCCTCCAATTTCCCAATACGCTGACAATAAAATTATGTAACGCTTAAGGCTCATCTATCCTTGATCTGCGCTGCATATCTCTTTTCAGGCAATGCTTTTGCAACAGCCAAACATCACTCTACTCCAAAATAGCCTTGACTATTTTGGAGTTTTAGTTAATATGGCCATATGCGTTATATTACTCCATATATTCTTGAAGATCTAAATAAAAAAATGGTCTTTGTGGGCGGGCCCCGTCAAGTCGGGAAAACCACGCTTGCCAGGGCCGTTCTTTCAGAAAACTTTCCGGCAGGACGTTACTTAAACTGGGATTATGACGAGGACCGACAGGATATCCTGCAAAAAAGATGGAGCACTGAGAACACCCTGCTTGTGTTTGATGAGCTGCATAAATTTCCTCGCTGGAAAGGCTGGATTAAGGGAATTTACGACGTATCTCACGAAAAGCACTCTTTTTTGATAACCGGTTCCGCCCGCCTTGACGTTTACCGGCGAGGGGGTGATTCTTTAATGGGGCGATATCATTACTGGCGATTGCATCCCTTTACTCTTGATGAAATTCCCAATGGAATTTCTCCGGAGGATGCCTTTAAGAGGCTTTTGACCGTTGGGGGTTTTCCGGAGCCGTTTTTAGATGGGAATGAACGTAATGCCCGGAGGTGGCGGCGTGAACGGTTTGACAGGGTTCTTCGTGAAGATGTGCGTGATCTGGAACAGATACGGAATATTCAGTTGCTCGGTATGTTTCTGGATATGCTTCGATATCGCGTGGGCGGGCTGATTACAATATCCAATATGGCTTCCGATCTGCAGGTTTCTCCAAAAACCGCAAAGTCCTGGCTTGAGGTTCTGGAAAGAATGTATCTTGTATTCAGTGTTCGTCCCTATACAAAATCATTGCCAAGAGCCGTGTTAAAGCCGCCCAAAGTATATTTTTTTGATAATGGCGATGTATTGGGAGATGAGGGAGCACGATTTGAAAATCTGGTTGCCGCATCGCTTCTTAAACGGCTTCACTTTCTTGAAGATCGTGACGGGTATCGTTATGAGTTGCGCTACATTCGGGACAAGGAAGGGCGGGAGGTGGATTTTGCCATTATAAAGGAGGGACGCCTGATAGAGTTGATTGAAGCAAAATATTCTGATGAAAATATTTCCAAGCATCTACTCTATTATGCCAAGCGCCTTAAACCGAAAAAAGCCACTCAAATCGTAGCCAAAATAAAAAGGCCCTACGATAAAGGAAGAATCAAGGTTGTTGACCCCATTACCTATTTTCAGAAGCAGATATGATCAATCACCCCAAAGGCATTAAAATGCGTATTCCGGTGATGGCGAACAGTCATTCCGGAGGAATCGGTGACTATAGAAGAAATGAAACTCGCCATAAAGCAGCGCAAAGGCAAGATCTGATGAAGGGTTTGGATACCCATGTTCTGGTTCGATATCTGACTCAGGACCATTAGAAAAAGAAAGAGGTCAAGTCTACTTTTGACCCTTATTAATATTGTTCAGCTTTTTACATGTATGTTTTTAGTTTTTTAGTTATATTTTTAAGCCTCGAAACTTTCTGGTGATAAGACAAAATTAAGGTTATATTCTTATCTTTTGCCATTAAGGGTCAAAAGTAGACTTGACCCCATTTCCATGGATAAATATCCATTTTGCGGACACAGCGCAATTATGGGGCGAAAGAGCAGGAAGTGGCAGAATATAGCCGGGATTTTGGATCTTTTTTCGGATACCGTGTTCCCGGCACGAAAATATTATCGCAGCTTCGTGAAAAAGGGGATCGATCAGGGCCATAGAGAAGATTTGATCGGTGGGGGCCTGATACGAAGTAGTGGTGGCTGGTCCAGCGTAAAAGCGATGCGCAAGGCTAAAATTTATGAAAAGAGTGACGAACGAATATTAGGTGACGGTGAATTTGTTGAAAATGTTTTGTCGACTTGCCAGGAGCAACTGGAGAGAAAATACACCCTGATAAACTCAGGCGTTACCACTGATGAGATCGCCGTAATCGCCGCTAAGTTGTTGAATACTGAACCAGAGTTGATATTTAAACCAGGGAAGGAACGAGATAGGGTTCGGGCAAGAAGTCTGTTTTGTTACTGGTCGGCAAAAGAACTGGGAGTTCCCATGACGGATCTTTCAAGGTTGCTGAAGATTTCACTTTCGGCCATCACTCTATCGGTTAAACGCGGTGAAAAAATCTGTTTATCCAACGATTACAGCATTACCGATTTGTTAAAACTGTAAAACTGTGGAGCGTCCCCAATACTGCAAAGACGGCACGGCGCTAAAGTTGACAAAAATACAAGTAACCCTCAAAATCACCATGGGTTTAAGGAAATATTGTCAAATTCAACAATGAAAACCCTTGACAACAAAACCTGATACCCATAAAATAATTGCGGGTTTTGAAGTTCGATGTCAAGGAAGTGTGCGATGAAGCTTGAGGATTTTTTTCATAGGCGACCGGTCTTTACCGTCGAGGAGCTTGCCGAGTTCCTGGCATCGGATGGATCGCGCAGCCCGAGAACGCAGGAGTCTCTTCTATCCTACCACAGGAAGGCCGGTCGGATCGTCCGGGTGCGTCGTGGCTTCTACGCCGTCGTTCCGAAAGGCGCAATACCCGAAACGTATCCGTTCGATCCTTTTCTCCTGGCTTCAAAGATGACAAAAGACGCCGTTCTTGCGCACCACACCGCCTTGGAAGTTCACGGCAAAGCCTACTCCGTACACGAGCACTTCACTTACCTGGCCGGGCGGCCCCTACGTCCTGTGACTTTTCGTTCTCATGTATTTCGAGGAGTGAAGTACCCGAAAGCTCTCCGTCTTAAAGGTGAAGAAAGCTTTGGAGTGGTGAACGTGGACCGAGTCGGCGTAGGAATTCGGGTAACAGGTTTGGAGCGGACGCTTGTTGATGTGCTGGACCGGCCCGACCTGACCGGAAGTTGGGAAGAAGTCTGGCGCTCGATGGAATCGGTCGAGTACTTTGACCTTGATAAAGTGATCGACTACGTTTTTCTGCTCGGAAATTCAACTACTGCCGCCAAGGTTGGTTTCTTCCTGGATCAACACCGGGAGCCCCTGATGGTTGAAGAAACCCACTTGAAACCGCTTCGCGACCTCCGGCCGCGCCGGCCGCATTACCTCGAACGTAGCAAGAGAGAGGCCGGCCGTCTCGTGGCGGACTGGAACCTCGTCGTCCCAGAAAAAGTTCTCCATCGGTCCTGGGGGGAGGTTCTATGAGAATCTCGGTCGAGAGACTGACTATCGAAGCAGAGACCACCGGTTTTCGACCGGATGTACTCGAGAAAGTCATTCATTTGCTTAATCTTCTCGACGCATTCCGAAGCCATCCTTTCCTGAAAGGGAAGCTGGTACTCAAAGGGGGAACCGCCTTGAATCTTTTTATTTTCAACGTTCCGAGGCTTTCCGTAGATATCGACTTAAATTACGTGGGAGCCGAAGACCGGGACGGCATGCTCGCGGATCGCCCTAAGATTGAGCAGGCTATCCAGGCAGTATTTTCGCGTGAGGGGTTTACGATCCGACGCATGCCGGAAGAACACGCCGGCGGTAAATGGTCTCTCCGTTACGAAAGCGCCACCGGTCAAGGCGGCAACCTCGAAGTGGACCTCAATTTCATGTTTCGCATCCCGTTATGGCCTGTGACTACTTTGAATTCACGCTCGGTAGGGTCCTACCGAGCTACAGGCATTCAGATACTTGATCTTCACGAACTTGCTGCGGGTAAGCTTGTGGCGCTTATGGCGCGTCGTCAGGCGAGGGATCTGTTTGACAGCGTTCAGCTTCTTCATCTGGGAGGTCTTGACCACGAACGGCTGCGAGTCGCTTTCGTTGTTTATGGCGCGATGAACCGGAGGGACTGGCGATCCGTCTCTGTTGGAGACGTGGATTTTGACGCCGGTGAACTGACGCGACAGCTTGTTCCAATGCTTCGAACCGGCGCGCTACGGGAGCATGGAACGCTAACCGAATACGAACGCATGCTTATCGAAAATTGCCGACAGGCATTGACTGCGGTGTTGCCTTTCACGGAAATGGAGATGGAGTTCCTCAATCTTTTGCTGGATAATGGTGAGATCGATCCTTCGCTGTTGACCAACGATATCGAACTTCAAGATCGCATCAGACGGCATCCTCTCCTCGAATGGAAAGCCATTAACGTTCGGCAGTATAGAAGTCGTTCCTAACTCCGTAAATGGCTCAACAAAGTATCGGTGTCGAGATTTGATACATTTCTTAATAAAAACCCCCTCCAGTTATTTGCCGGAGGGGGTTTTGGATCTTTTTTCGGATACCGTGTTCCTGGCACGAAAATATTATCGCAGCTTCGTGAAAAAGGGGATCGATCAGGGCCATAGAGAAGATTTGATCGGTGGGGGCCTGATACGAAGTAGTGGTGGCTGGTCCAACGTAAAAGCGATGCGCAAGGCTAAAATTTATGAAAAGAGTGACGAACGAATATTAGGTGACGGTGAATTTGTTGAGAATGTTTTGTCGACTTGCCAGGAGCAACTGGAGAGAAAATACACCCTGATAAACTCAGGCGTTACCACTGATGAGATCGCCGTAATCGCCGCTAAGTTGTTGAATACTGAACCAGAGCTGATATTTAAACCAGGGAAAGAACGAGATAGGGTTCGGGCAAGAAGTCTATTTTGTTACTGGTCGGCAAAAGAACTGGGAGTTCCAATGACGGATCTTTCAAGGTTGCTGAAGATTTCACTTTCGGCCATCAGTCTATCGGTTAAACGCGGTGAAAAAATCTGTTTATCCAACGATTACAGCATTACCGATTTGTTAAAACTGTAAAACTGTGGAGCGTCCCCAATACCACAAGAAATTGGATTAGAACAGAAATCAATAATACAATAGAATACGGTTCTAAGTTATGGAATTTGTATATTGAATTTCAAGGCCACCTTGGAATGGCAATGGAAGATGAAGGTTGTGATGAAAAAGATAGAGAAGATATGTCAGATGTTGAGTTTATGGATTTAATGAGAGAATGGATTCGAGATAAGAAAAGTCAGCCAAAATAAATTTGTTAAACGCTCACTCAGTTGTTTCCACATTAATTCTTTCCTATTAAAATTATTCAGACAAAAAATATTTAACGCTTTAAAATAATTGCACCTCATAAAGTTTGAGTTCTTTTTAAACCCAAACCATAGGAGGTGTATCGTGACAGAATATTTATTCGAGCTGCCCGTAACAGTTTAGTCACTTTAAGTGGGGGGGCGTGGCAGGTTATTGATAATTTAGAAATAAGGTATAAATCAGAACATTTTTTCACAGTCATTAAAAAAAGATAAGCACAGGATCTTTACATTGAATATCAGTGGGTTCTAGTGATTTGAACTGCCTGTCTGTTTGACCTGCTTTGCCTCTCAAAGAAAATATAAAATTTTTTCTTGACAGGGTTCCGGGCGTATGTAATGTTACATATATAATATAACATTTGTAATATAACATGGGTGGTCGCAATGGCACGTGGACAAAGTGGCCGGATCGTACTGGAGGTAGACCCGGAACTCAAAAACGAATTGTATTCTGCTATTTCAAAGAAAGGAATGACTCTCAAAGACTGGTTTGTCGATACTGCGGAACAGTACATAAAATATCAGGTCTCAGAAAAGCAGCTTGCATTCGATTTTATGATACCCTCCTCACAAGATGGCGATAAAGAATAATTTACAATTTTAGTAGTCGGTTTTGATTAAATAGACCGGGAATATTTCTTTGCTAAGCGAAAGAGGATAGCTAATGCTAAAAATAGTTGAACACACACCCGTTAACAATTCACTGAGGGACATACTAGGCAAAAGCATGGTAACAAGCCTTTTGCCTGAGCACTTGGAACTTGTTCCGCAGCTTAATGAAGTCTATGAGCTTGAGTTGGCGTTCTATGAAAGCCAAATTCTTAGTGAAGCGGAAATTTTGCGAAACGGAGCATATTTTGCCAAGGTCAACGGCCAGCCAACCAGACATTTTCTAATGTGCCAGGGCGAACCGCTGAAACTGGCTGACCACTCATCAATTAGGCTAAAATCATTTTTCAAGACCAATCAATTCAAGACCGGATACGCAACAAACGGCCTTTTCCCATACCGGGGCAAGTTCCATCCACAGATGATTAAGGGTTTAATCAACGTTATGGGGTGCAAGCCGGGGGATGTGGTGCTTGACCCCATGATGGGTTCCGGGACAGTCCTGATAGAAGCAACCCTCATGGGAATGGATTCAATCGGGATTGATGCAAGCCCTTTTTGCAGCTTCATGACCAAGGCCAAGATAGATGGTCTCAAGGTACCGGTAAACAATCTGAAAGCCGCTTTGGTCAATTTCGATTCGACCTTCAACTATTTCCTTGAGAAAGTGGGCGAGTTGGCACTCTCGAAACCCAAAGGGCAGACTAAACTCTTTGGCACCCCTAGCGTCAGCGCAACACCAAAACTGCCTTATGGCTGCAAAAGACAAGACGTGCAAGATTTCCTTATGTTGGCGTTCCTTGATGCCAAAGGGTATGCGGAACGCAGCAAAAGAAAGTCCTTCCGGGAACAGTTCCACGCAATCCTTGAAAGATACGTCTTTGTCGCTGAAAAGATCCAGACGGTGTTGAATGGCTTTCAGGATGAGCTTGGAACCGCAAACCCACGAACGGGTGATGCACGTAATATGGATATCCAAGATGAAACCATAGATGGAATAATATTCTCACCACCTTATAGCTTCGCCATCGATTACCTTGAAAATGATGCCTACCATCTGAATGCCATAGGCGTAGAAATCGATAAACTCCGGGAATCTATGGTTGGGCTCCGGGGAAAGAGGCCGCTTGAGAAATACGAAACCTACCTCTCAGACATGGACAAAATTATTTCGGAATGCTCAAGGGTACTTAAGCCCGGCA
>Ga0307421_1002438_pt1 | contig 10445 bp, 10 predicted proteins | sample SalMarWE160270MG_FD_202163 | JGI IMG/M metagenome (GOLD analysis project Ga0307421, IMG submission 202163) | Salt marsh sediment microbial communities from the Plum Island Ecosystem LTER, Massachusetts, United States - WE1602-70 | ecosystem: Environmental > Aquatic > Marine > Intertidal zone >...
AGGATGAACTAATTGCTTTTAATCCAATTTAACATGAAAGGCAGATATTTTCAATTTTTGAAAAGTTCGTATCGTAATCGGAAAGACTCAAAGGCTATGAAAATTTTTGAATTGTAAACCTAATCAAAACCTTTCTGAAAAGGTGTTAATTTTCGAGCATTTGAAAATCCAGGAAAAAACTTTGACCAAGGCAGATTTCTCAGGGACTATGATAGGCTTTTTGCGTAACTTTATGTAATAGTTGCCGATAATAGGCATAGTTTTCGAAAGGCACATCGACGCGAATCCGACCATCGGCAAGAGGCACATAGCCGCCGTCTGCCACAAGTGACGGTACTTTTTCCTCAACTTCACGCCTAATTGCCTCCCTGTCACATCGCAAGGCGTCCAGGTCAATACCGCCAATCAGTCTCAATTGGTGGCCGAATTCCTGGCGTAAGTCGCGATAGTCCATCGCTTCTATGTTCACTTCGCAAGCCCAGAGGCAGTTGAATCCCCACCGCAGGATGCTCGGAAGCAGTATTCTGAAATTTGCATAAGTCACAAGTACTATGGTTTCCACCCCATGTCGCTTGAGGACTTCAATGATGGGCTCATAGCATCTTAATACCAAATCCTCATACATTTGGGGTGAAATCAATGGATTATCGTTGCCCCCAATGGGCTCGCTAAACAAGACTGCATCCACCTCAACCTCGCGCAGCACCTTTTCGGCCAGTGAAGCAGCAAACTCGCCCTGGATCATCATGGCTTGGCGCACGAAATCCGGATCATCTATAACCAGATCCATCAGTTCCATAAACCTATGCCAGTCATACACCCCCATGGTTAGGAAAAAGCCGCGGTGAATTCGCAACATAAGGACGTGTTTCCTTTTTTGCCAGGCACGTACACGTCCGGACCAACCCCTCGGCAGCCGGCCTCGAGTGTTGGGATCAAGGCGCCTGTGCATTTCGGCAAGTTCGGTGCGCGAGGAAGGCCACTTTTTGAATTTTGGGCGGGGTTCAAGATCCAGTACTATTTCTTCACGCCGATCGGAGGGAAACATACTTAAGAGATCAGTATCTTTCGGTAGGCCCTGACGATACCAGCTCCTAAGCACATTCTTCCTTATACCTTCTTCAAAGTAAGGCACTCGGTCTGGTGCGCCGTAGCGCATTGTCTCCATAAATCGCTGTCTGCTATTCATGGGTTCGCAGATAATAATTGGGTGCATTAACAGTTCGTTAACAGCTTCCCAAGCCTTTTTAGTTTCAGGTTTCGCTAATCAGTAAGTTTTGCCATTCAAGTCTGCGATAAAAGATACATGCAACTTGAATTTGAATAAAAATATGAGGGCAAAATGTGGTGTTATCTGGCCAGTACAGCAACCTGACGTCAATTAGTTACGATTGCATATATCGCATATATGTTAGGGGACGATTCTTTTATCCGTCGAAGGCTGCCAGCGCTCTTCTGGCGATCTCTTCACCCCATTCCTGTACAAAATGTCCAGCTTCTGAATGTTCATAGGATCTAGGACAATTCCTTATATCATTGCGAAGCGCCTGCATCACCGGTGGGCCGAGTACCGGGTCCTTCATCCCGACGGCCATGAACACTTGCCCCGTCCATTTGTTGCGCAGCCATTCGCGGGCTTTGCGCGACAACTCCGCACCAGGCGCATCCGGTCGATCAGGAACCATTTCTGGAAAACGGCGCACTCCTGCCTTATACCGAATATCGGGAAATGGAGCTTCGTAAGCCGCGCATTCAGCTTCAGACAGATGAGGACACGTTAGCTTCATCAAACGCCCGGCAGACATATCAGGATTCTTTCTGACCCAGGCGCGCCATTCGAGAAATCCTTTAGAAAGTTGAACGTCTCCAGTACCAAGGGTCGTGTTCATGATCAAAAGGCGTGAAAACCGACCAGTCATCTCCATTGGCAGGGTGAGTCCGAGAATCCCGCCCCAGTCCTGACATACAAGGGTGATGTTTCTGAGTTCTAAATGTTCAATAAACGACATAAGCATGTTGCGATGAAAGTCGAAAGTATAAACTTCTTCTTCCACCGGTTTGTCCGAACGCCCGAAACCGAAATAGTCCGGAACAACCACTCGATATCCCGAATCCGTGAAGATTGGAATCATCTTACGGTAAAGGTAGCCCCACGTTGGTTCACCGTGTAGGCACAGAAATATGTGGTCAGCATTTTGAGGGCCTTCATCCACGTAATGCAATCGCAAGCCTTCAAAGTTTTTCAAATCATCTATGTAAACAGGGTCGTAAGGAAAATCGGGAAGATTTATGAATCGTTCATCGGGAGTTTTTAAAACCTCTGTCATGGTAACACCCTCTTTCGAAATCCTTGGGTACGTTGATGCTGAACGTGCCTTAAACCCTCATGATTTTTTGCGGTATGCCCTTTGTTTTTCCTTCACTGTAAACCCGATCTCCCAGGATATACAGGATCTACATGATAAAATATAAATCCTGAATATCTTGTTCATCCTGTCGGAAAACAAACTTGTTTATAATTCAATCCCATAATATCTTGATTGGAAGTCGCAAATTGTGACCTCCAATTCACACAAAAATTGAGGATATTATTTCTGGTTTAGCTTTTAAGCTGGTTTGAATCGAACCATATGATCTTTTAGCCAATGAACAAGTTCAGCTCGTTCCATTTTGCCTGTTGCCAATTGGAGTATAATTTTTTCCTGATCAGCTACTGATGCATCAATTTCATATCCATTTAAGACAAGAAACACTTCCATAGCGGCATGACATATCCGCTTATTTCCGTCAATAAACGGATGATTTTTAATGAGAGAATAACCAAGGGCTGCGGCTTTGTCACTTAGAGAGGGATATAACTCCTTTTCATCAAAAGTCATTTTCGGTTGTGCCACAGCGGATTCAAGGGCAGCCATATCTCGTAGATCTGGTGTCCCTCCTGATTGTTGGATCAGTCGTTGATGAAGAAACAGTATCTGGCTTAAAGTAAGGAAGTATGTCATACCAAGCGCCGATAGAGTTCAGCGTTTTTGTTCAGAACGTGTTCTATTGCATTACGGAAGTCTGAATCAAGGAGCAACAACTTCTCTTCCACCCCTGATTTAATAAATTCTTCCGGTGAGATTCCAATTTTGCTCGCAGCTTCTTTGACTTTGATAGCTAATTGGTCCGACAAATTTACAATAACCGGTTCCATTTTTACACCCTCTATATTTTGAATTTATTGATAAAACAATTAATATCACACTCTGTCTATATCTGCAAATCAAGGGATTAGGGCATCATAACCCCTTAATAGAGGACGTTGATGCTGAACGTGACTTAACCCCCATCAATAATCCGGGACGTATTTCGGAACATTTTGAATTTATGCGTTTTTCTATCTCCAACATTTTGTGACCTTTAAGATTGATTTTCCTCTGAGTCATCCGCGTTCATCTGCGTCCAAACTCTTTGTCTTTGGGAACGTGAGTGTTTAAAAATTGAACTTTTCACTATATGTCTGCACCAGATCATCGATGTAGGAGAGCCCCGGGCCAGGATGAGAATGAGAATCAATATCAATTGGATAAAAAATATTCTTGTAAATTCAAAGACATGCATACACGATTCGGGCTGAAGAATCAAGACCAAATTTTACCTATAACTACTGTAAAAATTAGGTATTGTCGTCGAATGATCGAAGGAAAGTGTGTTCTTATGATATGCGAAAACACAAAGTGCTTAAAATAATATCGATCTTTGATAAATTCCAGATATCTATTCTTCATTTTCGGGATAAAACGTAAAGTCTGTTGTTGATTTTTTGGCAAAGAATTTTAGAAAGCTGACTTCCTTTATTTCTTCCAAATTAATTTTCGGGCGATCATCAGTTTCATTTAGGACGGTTTTCCTTAAATTAGGATTTTGGTGAGTTAAGATGACGGCAATTTTTTCGGCCTCTTGTGGATCCTCTGCCTTTACAAATCTCGTGGCATAAAACCCAAACTTTTTGGGCTCACCGTCAAGATTGAGGAGGAAATTCTTCCCATGGAGTTTAACCTTGAATCTTTTCATAAAATTCTCTTTTCTGGCTAACATTAGATATTAAATAGTCGGCGTGATAACTGGTACTCTTGCCAGTACGCCAACTGAAAGTCATTTGATTTCGATTACATATACCATTAAAATGAAATAGGCAAACCCTCCAAAAAAGATTTGCCCTTTTTTGAAAAACGATATCCCAAATTTTTCAGGCCCCTGATACTTACATTTCCATAGCAGATATTCAAACATCAAAAAGGCAGAACCAAATGACAAGCCGATCGCTTAACGTGTTGAAAGACTCTTGTAATTCCTTGATATATGAACGAAAACAAGCAAAAGCTATCAATATAATAAGTTTTTGGAAGTCTTGCCTTCTATTGCATATAAAAACAACATATTAGGGTGATGCATCAACACTTTTAACGATCGGGTCGGCCAAATGACTCTGCCTTAATTATTGCTTGATGTTCAGTTGTTTACTTCTTGAGCTTCTCCCTAATACCAACAATACCAATCAGGCCAGAACCTAAAAGCCAAATTCCAAACGCAAAAGATTTAGCCTCCCCTGTGTCGAAGATTGGATACTTCCTGTTTGAAACAACTCGGGGAATTGTTACCATTACTTACAAGCATACCGATATAGCCCATCTACGCAAGCGTTTGAAAAATGATTCAGATCCTTTATTTTTTGCGGTCACATTTATAATGTTGTTGTAAGTCCCGAAGCAATTGGGGTATAGTTGATCATTTTGTGGATCTTCTTTCCATTGACCGTCAACCAGAAACTTGTATTCGTATTTTCCGGGAGGAATTATCACGTCCCTGACCCACGTCCCGTTTCCATCGTTTTTCATAGGGTCGGTTTTCGGATTCCATTTGTTAAAATCCCCTGTCAAAAAGACCTCATTGGCATCGGCGTTTTCAAGTGAAAATGTCACCTTCCGCTGTTTAATTCCCTGTCTTGTTTTGATTCTTGTCATCTAATACCTCCTTAAATGACACTGATTGATTCAAAAACATAAAATCCGTTTGCCTATCTATTAGATCAGCAAATCACCTTGCCGGATCCAGGAAGATATACATTATATTTATTATAGCATATCTCTTAAGTCGAGATATACTAACCGCCCCTTAAAAATTGCATAAGATAATATAAATTGTATGTCAAGTAAAAAATAATGCAATATATGGTGGTAGAAAGCTATGTTTTATTGGTAGGACTATAGGAGTTAATTGTGAGCAGATGATGGAGTTTGCCTCAAAAATCGAAAAGGGCAAACCCTATAAAATGGATTTGCCCCTATTGAAAAATGATATCGCAACAATTTCAAGGCCCTGATATTTACATTTTCATAGATAGTCACGATTTCGAAGTGAAGATTTCGAGGCAAAATCTTAAGGATTTTATGGTTTCAATTTATTAAGGTCGAAGGCAGAAATCAGTCAAACGACTTAGCGCTTGAAATAGTAACATTGTGGTATCAAAAATGAAAAGCAGGGCCATTTTTGATGACCCTGCCAATACAATGGCCCCCTAAGATGCCGTTATTTTCTAATGAAAAGATGCACGCACACCCGAGAAGCCTTTTAGATGCCACCCCTAACTTCTTTTTTAAGATATAACCTTTGGAGGCCTTCAGACCATCTCATGGTTTATTATAGTTTGTTCAGTTTGGGTAGTATCTGAGGTAGTATATGATAGGTACTTCCCTTTGTCAAGACCTATTAAATAAAATGAATTGAATACATTCTTATTAGTAATATTCCTCTTGCAAAGCCAATGCTTGTTGTAACTGATAATCTTTGAGAAGTCTCATTTCTGTTAGGATCTCTCCCAGCTTTCTCTTCATTCGACTCAAAGCCCAATTGAGGTCTTTGTTCATTATGTACCCCAACACCTTAAGTGTTTCTCCTAACTTCATAAAGGTGTTCTTTTGATAATCCAGTGCAGTTTCTAATTGTTTGGGCGTTATATGACCAGATTGAACCAAAATTTCTCCAATCCTGAGCTTTTGTTCTGATAACGCCTTGTCAAGTTCATTTTCTGCTATGTATCCTTCCGAAACCAGGATCTTGCCCAGTTTTGAGCTGTGCCTTTCTCGTATTGCAGGAGGATATTCAACCAGCTGGTTCCTGCCAGCTTCTTTTGCTTGATAGAGGGCTTTGTCTGCCAACTCCAAGATTTCAATGGGAGATTGACCCATAAAACTATTGTATGATGTTATTCCTATGCTTATAGTGATATTAAACTGGGATAGGTTGTGTTTAAACGGATGCCCGGCCACAATTTTCCTGAACCTTTCACAGACAGCCTTGGCTTTTTTGGCAACAGTATCAGGCAATATGACTGCAAACTCTTCACCTCCATAACGACAGGCCAAATCGCTCTGTCTGATGCAATCTTTGAGTATCTTTCCAATCTCAGCAAGTACCATATCTCCAGCTGTGTGACCATAAGCATCGTTGACTCGCTTGAAGTAATCCAAATCCATCATACACATAACCAGAGAAGTACCATACCTTTTCGCCCTTGCCATCTCCCGCTCCAGGGCCTCCGTGAAGTACCGGCGATTATAAAGCCCGGTTAATTCATCCGTGGTGGAAATCTCTGCCATTTTCGTCATGGCCATATTTATCTCTCTGTTGAGGCGAAATTTTTCAAGGGCATTATTTATGCTCCGAGAAAGGGAGCTTTCGCTGATATTCTCTTTGGAAAGATAATCATAGGCGCCTGTCTGGATGGCCTTGGAAGCGATCACCTCATTCCCTTGGCCTGTAAGCACCACCACAGGAACTTGTATATCCTGTCCTTTCATGAACCTTAACAAATAAAAGGCATCATCGTCCGGCAGCTTGTATTCTGACAGGGTGAGAGCATAAGTATTCTTTGTCAATAGCGCTTTTGCCTCCTTAATATTCACAGCCTGGGATACCTTGGTCATTCCCAGGTTGCTCAACATTTTCTTTAGCATTGAAAAGTACATTTTGTCATCTTCTACCGAAAGGATATTTAAATCCTGGTCTATGCTTATGATCTCGCTCCCGTCGAAATAAGCCTTTGTTTCGTAATTACGAATGGTTTGAATTTTCTTCACAATATCGGAGATCCTGTTTCCGGCATCCTCTATGGCGGCAACGCAATCAGACAACTTTTCAGGATCGCTCTTGTACATTCCCATAAACTCAATATTACCCAGAAGGACCATAAGCGGTTGGTTCAGTTCATGGGCGGTAGCTCCTGCCATCTGTAGCAACACTTTGAGTCGTTCTTCATCAATAAGCTCTTTTTGTTGCTCAAGAATCTTTTGATTGGCCTTTTTTAACTCCAACCTCAGCCTATGTCTCTCAACAGCATAATATATAGCACGAATTAACAAACCGCTATCTATTTGTCCCTTGACTAAATAGTCCTGAGCCCCCTTACTGATAGACTTGATTGCTAAGTTTTCATCTTCAAGTCCTGTAAGTACAATCACGGGAATTACCTGAGCTTTGGCATGTGCTTTGACGAATGTGTCTAATCCCTGGCTATCCGGCAAGTTCAGGTCCAGAAGAATCAGGTCGATTTCCATTTGGACTAAATGTTCCAGACCTGTAGAGAGACGATCAAAATGTTCTAACTCAAAACAAGCACTCTTGGATTCTATCAGCATTTTCCGAATCAGGTGTGCGTCACCGGGATCGTCTTCGATTAATAGAATTTTTAGTTTTTTGTTTAACGTATTGGGTTTTGAGTTCATGATCTTTGTCTTTTTGGAATTGGTATCTCTTAATTTATGGTTTGTAACTTGTGTTTCGTTATTTTCAACATACTATAACTATAAATTATTCACATCGGGATCCTCAAGCAAGTTTTCCAGTACCAGGAGGTTCTCCAGCATGTCATCTACAATACGTATGTTCTGTTTTTCTTCTTTAAGGCGTTATTATTGTATTTTCCATGGCCCTATTTATCCTCCTTTGGCGGCAGAACAACAATCTGGAACCAATATTCCTCTAAGGTTCGAATCACATTGAAGAACTGATCCAGATCTACCGGCTTGGTTATGTAAGAATGCACACCCAGATCGTAGCTTCGGGTAATATCTTCTTCCTGGCGGGATGTGGTTAAGACCACTACTCTGATATTGCGAAGTTCATGGATTGAACGTATTTGCTCTAAAACCTGTCTGCCGTCTAATTTTGGCATATTAAGGTCAAGCAGAAACAGATCCGGCTGAGGTGATGTTTCCGGATCAATGTACCTTCCCCTTCGGAACAGGTAATCCAAAGCCTCCTCGCCATCTTTTACGATATACAGTTCATTCTCGACCTTTCCTTCTTCCAAAGCACGCTTTGTCAACTCTTGATCTCCGAGGTCATCCTCGGCCAAAAGAATGATTGCCGGCCTCTTCAGCGTTACTGCCATGATCTCCCCTCCTTATTGTAAACTTGAAATGAGCCCCTTTGCCGGGCTCAGATTCAACCCAAATTTCTCCGGTGTGACGTTCAATCGCTTTTCGGCAAATTGCCAGCCCGATTCCTGTCCCTTCGTATTCAGTCTGGGAATGCAACCTCTTGAAAGGCAGAAATATCTGTTCGGCGTATGCTGTACTTATGCCAATACCATTGTCCTTAACGCCGAAAATAGAAACTCCGTCTTTATTTTCAACCGTAATTTCCATCCTCGGAGGTTCTTTATCGCTAAACTTCAGGGCGTTGCTGATTAGATTTCGATAGATTTGGGTTAGTAGTATCTTGTCTCCCCATACTTCCGGCAATTCATTGCAAACGATTTCAGCTTCAGTTTTTGCTATCTCGCTTTCTAATTCCTTCAAGGCAAGGTTTACACAAGTATCCAATGAAAACCGTTCAAATTTCATATCCATCCGGCTGGTGTGTGAAAGCTTCAAAAGATCCTGAACAAGGGTTTGCATCCAAAGGGCCGCATCGGCAATAAAAAATAAATCTTTTTCTGCTTGTTCTGGAAGATCTTCTCCCAAATCCTTTTTCAGAAGATCACAAAAAGCGGATAACTTGCGCAATGGTGCCCGCAAATCATGGCTGGCAAAGTATGTAAATTCATTCAGTTCCTCATTCTTTCGTCTCAATTCCTCGTTAAGCCTTTGCAACTTAAGAGATTTCTCAGCTAACTTCATCTCTGTCTGCTTGTGCTCGATGATTTCCCTCTCCAATCCCCTCGTGGTTTCTTTCAATTTCAGGTTAATCAGCCCCAGTTCTCCAATCATAACTGCAATTTCGCTCAAGAAAGAAAGAGCACTTTTGAACTGTTCCTCCGTTACGATCGGAACCTTATTCAATGCATTCAGATACGCATCTATATCATAGCCATAACTTTCAGCTTGCCTTCTGAATCGTCCAATATCGGGTTTTTTAAAAAGGATCTGTCCGGTAAGTAGACTGGCTATATGTTTACCATTGATAATGATCGGTGTTGCTCCATCTACTAAACCATTTTTACAAGGCCTTACGTTCAACTCCTTCAATTCTTTTAGCTGGCTCGTCAAGGATCTATTGCTCTCCTTACAATGTTTCTCAGATTCAGGAAAGACGAGATGATATTTAGTGCAGATATCTCTCAATCCCGTACCTATAAGAAGATCCTGTTCAGGATATGAAACCAATCCTGTAGTAAATCCGGTGGCATTGGAAAACTTTTCTAAGACTTCACGAAGATGTTGAATGTCAATCAGATCCTTAATTGAATATTTGCCATCAACTAAATGTGGGGTTTCCGATTCGGCATTAGAAAGGTCAAGTTCATCTGCATTTGGTATGAGAGACTTCTTTGCCCGCTTGTGTTTAACGACTTCCCTTTCTTGTTCCTTGACCTTTTGTTCCAATTCTTCATATGTCGGTTTATTAGCCATTTGGACATCCTCCAAAAACAAAAAAGGTCCATACAATGGTACAATTGAAATCCAATTATGAGCCTTTATATCACATAGGGCTTACTCCTGGAATTTTATTACATTTTAATCAACGTTTAAGGTAGATTCATTTTCACAGGAATGTATATTCCGGCGCATAAACAGGAACCTTAAAATTATATTTTTGAATTTAATCTAAAATAACATGTGGAAAATGAAACTGCAAATATTAATCATAATGGAAATGATGGCATGGGGTCTAATTCGGTCAGGTGAGAGGTTGCTTCTCATAAAAATACGAGTGTTCAATGCTTTTATATTGTGATCCACCACTGGAGATATCTTGCAAGTATCTATTTTCACTTACAAAGAGATACGATAATGATATCTCAGGAATTATTCCCCCCTAAATTCCTGACATCTCTTGCAAGTACAGCAACCTGACGTCAATTAGTTACGATTGCATATATCGCATATATGTTAGGGGACGATTCTTTTATCCGTCGAAGGCTGCCAGCGCTCTTCTGGCGATCTCTTCACCCCATTCCT
>Ga0307421_1002439_pt1 | contig 10441 bp, 8 predicted proteins | sample SalMarWE160270MG_FD_202163 | JGI IMG/M metagenome (GOLD analysis project Ga0307421, IMG submission 202163) | Salt marsh sediment microbial communities from the Plum Island Ecosystem LTER, Massachusetts, United States - WE1602-70 | ecosystem: Environmental > Aquatic > Marine > Intertidal zone >...
ACATTCGCCGCGCCGCCTTTTAGAAACAGGCAGAACCGAGGTGAAAGTTCTTTTAACTCTGGCGGACCAGGTATTTCTCTTTTTATCAGCCATAATCTTCTAATTTACGCAAGCTGCGATGGTAACATACATTCGTAATGAATATACTCGAAACCCATTCAAAGGTCAATCGACAAGAGCCGGCGTCGCCGAAAATCTCTTACGATTTTCTAAAAACGGCGACAACATTTTCTACGTCGACGACGAAGAGGCGATTGTCGCCCTCGAAATCGACGGGTATTGCACCCTTTGGATTGAACAGGACCTTGTCGTATTGGGAAAGTGGAATGTCTTGCGAGTTGCGTACCTCAGCCGAGATGGCTACGATTCGGCCGGTTATCGTGGGAATCTCGATATTGTCCGGCAGACGGATACCGCCCTTGGTCTCTTTCTTGTCCTCATCCTTGCGAATCAGGACCCGGCTGCCTATCGGCTCGACCGTTTCAAGTGATGATGTCTTCGTTTGGTCTTTTTTCTGGGCCACTTTGCATTAATCCAATTAAAATAAGCTGCCTTTAAATTCCATAATCATTATACACGCCCAACAGCAACTTTGCAAGATGCTCCATTTTGGGGCGTATGAAATTGGCTTTGATCCTGCTTCGCCAGAGGCTACGCCAGGATAAATTGGGTTTGATTGGGTTCGTTTTGGGTTCGTTTTCACCAAGTGTCCAATTGGGTTTATTTTCATAATCCTTTGTTAATACTTTACTTACGTTCATTTGGTCTTTCCCGAAATTGGGTTCGTTTTGCATAAAAAGGTGATTTTGTAGTGCGCTCTCTACACTTGTAGAGGGAAAGTTAGTTAAGAGTGAGCTAAAGTGCCTAAAGTGAGCTAAAGTTGGATTCTCGATGCTCATGATTGGTGATTTCCCCTTTGTAACTGGTTAATGGTAATTGGCTCCTGGCTACAGACTGCTGACTCCTGACTTCTGATTGCTCAATTATACATTTTACATTCTCAATTCTAAATTGCCGTTCATATTATACCAAACTCCTCCTAAATGTTCAACAAATACCAAACTTTTTTAAGAAAAAAATCAATACTTGCTCTCGACACCGATCGGGAGAGCGTGGATTGTAATTTAGAGTTTCCCATGATTCTGCCAACTCATCCGGTTAAAATCTAAATTTCCGCCCACACCATCATCACTCATGCCAAAGATTGCTTGCGCCTAATCCTTCTCTGTAAGAGACCATAGGTCCTCCGTCAGGAATTTACTGAACAACGAAACTTCTTTCGACAGACGTGCATCTGTCATCATGTTAGGCCGAGGATCAATATAATAAACACCGTCCAGTGGATTCAAAGCCACAGAGTAACCCAAAAAATGATTCGATTTGAACGTGCTATTGATTCCAAAGATACTTCCCTGTTTTTTTGCCCTCTGCACATCGTGAAGGAAGATAGCAATCAAAGGAATAGTACGCCCAAGAAATTTGCTCAACATAAATTTGTCGAGAAACACTTTATCAATACGGTCCTTGCTTGTGGTCTTCACTGAACCCACCACTTCATTTTCTCCTATTATTGAGGTTTCAGACGTGACAATCGCTTTATTCCTTGAAATCACCAAGTCAAGTTCGTACGACATAGTATAACCCGGACAACCCGGCAGTTCGAGTTTGATCGTCCTACTCTCGCACTCAACTCCGACTTCTTTGATTAATAACATGATTAGTTTCTCGAAAATCATCCCGACCCGCTTCCTGGACTGGTTCGCATTCTCGAAGGTATCACCTATGCTACCGATGCTTTGCTGCATCGTGTATATAACACGTTCTATTCCTTTACCTGCCAAGAACTTTTTATACTTTGGCATCCTTGAAGCCTTCGATTCCTTCCTCCTTAGGTCACGCAGCAACCCAATAAGCCGGTTGAAATTTGTACTGAAAGCTTTCCTTCTTTCACATAAAATCTCGGTATTCAATGGTCTTGTTATTTTGTGGCCAAATTCCTCACCAAACTGGAAGAAGATGTAGTTATGATTAGTAGGCGATATTATTTTTGTTGGGCGTTTATCCGCCAATAGCTCTAAAAACGAAACGGTAATGTTAAAATATTTCTGCAGTGAATCAAAAGCCCCCGGATCTTTCACAACTTCCTGAAGTTGGTACAAGTCCACTATGGTCTCCTACCTGATAGATTCTCTTCGTTGCCGTCCCATACGGTCCATCTCAATCCATTTCCGAATCGGTTTTTTTTCAACATTCTCAAGCCTTGCCACAGCCCAGTTGTTATATTCCTCCTTAATTTCACATCCACTCCATCTACGATTAAGCTGTTCGGCACATACAAGTGTTGTCCCTGATCCCGAGAACGGATCAACTACCAAATCCCCTTCATTTGAAGATGCCAGAATAATATGCCGAAGAAGTTCTTCAGGTTTTTGCGTTGGGTGTGGTGTTTTCTCTTTCATGCCATTGTTTGTGACTGGAATCTCAAAAACATCCTTAGGCTTGGCGCCATCAGGATGCGGCTGCCAATGCTTTCGGTTTTTCTGTCGATTGAGATATTGGCTAGATGAAGCTTGAGGATGTACAGGATACTTAAGCGTATGTTTTCCGTATGGTACCCGTACCTGGTCAACGTTAAAAGTGAAATCTTTATTCTTCCTAAAATGAAGGATTGATTCGTGCGATCTTCCCCAATCATCAATTAGATTCGCTTTATTTTTGTAATACCAAATTAACCACTTACCCTTATAGAAAAACAGCGAAGCTGGCCTCCTAATATCAGCAAGTATCTCCGAAAATCCACAAACATACAGGCTGCCATTTGCTTTAAGGACTTGTGCTGCTTGCTCAATCCACTCCAAAGACCATTGAATGTACTTATCATGGCTCTCAAAATGATCCCAATCCGCCTTCCCCAGATTGTATGGAGGATCGGCAAAAATCAAATCAACAGACTCGGGCTCTAATCTTCTTAACCACTCGAGGCTATCCCCAAGCCAGATCTGACCGCCTGGATGGGAATAAAACAACTGGGGCTTGTGTGCATATATCATATTAGGATTTAATTTACTCAGCTTGCCAATCAAATTTGGCTTCCCAAAAAAGATTGGAAGGGAAACATTCTCAACAAAAGTATTTCCTACCTTAATCTTGGGCACTTCAGTCTACTCCTCTGTCGCTTAACCTACCCACAAGTTTAACACACTACCAGACTTCAACGATATATATTATCTTATATCGAGATGCGCATCAAAGCAATGAATTTCGCTGCTCTTACATTTTAAACTTACATGTCATACTCTAAAAAAGACTTTCAAATCCGTCAAATCCAAAAAAAACAGTGTCAACTTGTGCCTGCGCAGAGAAGTATCTATACAATCCGTGGTTAGTTTTGAATTTTGGGCCTTTGAGAATTGAGATTTATCCTTCGACTTCGCTCAGGATGATGAGCCTGTCGAATTATTGAGTCTTTGCGACTTTCTTTTTTGCTTTTTTTCTTCCGAGGAGCCGGTCGGCATCTTCGAGTGTTTTGGGTGGCCATTGGCCTTCGGCCTGGAGTTTCTTGAGGTGGTCTAACTGCTTGATGCTGATAATGGTCCTGCACTTTGGGAATCGGCCGCAGCCGAGGAACGGGCCTTTTTTGCCCTGCCTGATAACAAGCAGGCCATCCTTGCACTTATGACATCTGATTTCGGTCGGCTCGGGCGGCGGTTTGGGCGGCAGGACGTTGCCGTCTTTATCGATATTGAGGATGGTCCTGCAATCGGGATACCCGCTGCATCCGAGGAATGGTCCGAATCGGCCGTTCTTATACACCATCGGCTTGCCGCAGGCCGAGCATTTATGTTCACTTACCTTTTCTTCGAGCATTTTGCCTTCCTTATCGCAGGGTGCGCTGAATTTACAGTCGGGATATGCCGAGCAGCTCAGGAACTTTCCGTTTTTGCCGAACCTGTAAACGAGCGGCTTTTCGCACTTGGGGCATTTATATTCGCTGGGGGTGACCTCGGCCTTTGCGTGTTTCATCTCCTCGGCGGCGATGTCGAGGTTTTGTTTGAACGGGCCGTAAAAATCCTTTAAGACGCCGAGCCAGTCGAGGTGCTGTTCTTCGATTTTGTCAAGCTGGCCCTCCATATGCCGGGTGAAGGCGATGTCCATTATTTTCGGGAAGTACTCGTTGAGTTTGTCGGTAACGACCTCACCCATATCGGTGGCGAAGAACTTTTTGTCCTGCTTCTCGACGTAGCCGCGGTCCTGGATAGTACTGATGATCGAGGCGTAGGTGCTCGGCCGGCCGATGCCTTCCTTTTCGAGCGCCTTTACGAGCGAGCCTTCGGTATACCGGGCGGGCGGCTTGGTGAAATGCTGCTCAGCCTTGATATCCACGACGGCCAGGCTCTGCCCCACTTTCGTCTGCGGCAGCTCTTGCCCATTCGAATTAGTCGGCCAGATTTTTGTGAAGCCATCGAAGAGAAGCACCCGGCCGGTAGCTTTATAGTAACAGGGGCCGATGGAGGTCTCGGCCACGATTTCCAGAGTCGTTATATTCGATTTCGATGGCTTCATCTGGCTGGCTACGAAGCGGCGCCAGATGATGTCGTAGAGCTTGAACTGCTCATTTGTAAGAAACGACCTAATATCAGCCGGCGTAAAGTCGACGTCGGTCGGGCGGATGGCTTCATGTGCCTGCTGGGCGGTTTTCTTCGAGGTGTAAATATTGGCTTTTTTGGGCAGGTACTCGGGGCCGATATGCCTGTTGATAAACCCTCGTGAATCGTCGAGGGCCTCCGGCGAGAGATGCGTGCTGTCGGTTCTCATATAGGTAATCAGGCCCAGATGCCCCATCGAGCCCAAATCGATGCCTTCGTAGAGCTGCTGGGCGACCCGCATGGTCCTTTTTGTCGTAAAGCCCATGCGATTCGCAGCGGCCTGCTGCAATGTGGAAGTGATAAAGGGCGCTGCAGGCATGGAGATGGACTGCTTGGTCTGTATGTCAGCGAGCTTAAATTCGGCATCCTGGAGCGCATCGAATACCTTGTGTGCCTGGTCCGTTGTGGAGGCCTCGAATTTCTTATCGCCCACCCTGTTTAGCTCGGCCTTAAAGGCATTGTGCTCGGCCAGCCATTTATTCTGCTCGGCGACGGTAGGGGGCTTATCATCTTCGGATTTGGGCGCGATAAAATCGAGCCAATCCTTATTATAGTCGGCCTGGATATCAGTGCTGAAAACCGCGGGAATATACCAGTACTCATCGGGCTTGAAATCCCTGATTTCCCTCTCCCGCTCGACGATCATTTTGGTAGCCACGGATTGTACGCGGCCTGCGGAGAGTCCGCGGGCGACTTTCTTCCAGAGCAGGGGGGAAATCTTGTAGCCGACTATGCGGTCGAGGATTCGGCGGGCCTGCTGTGCCATGACTTTATCCATATCGATTCGGCCGGGCTGTTCAAATGCGCGTGTTATGGCGGTTTTGGTTACGGCGTTGAAAATCACGCGGTAGATTCTTTCCTTCGGGACGCCGAGAACCTCCGCGAGGTGCCAGGCAATGGCCTCGCCTTCACGGTCGAGGTCGGTGGCCAGGTAAAGGTCCTTGCAATCCTTAGCAGCGGCTTTTAAGGATGTGACGGTGCGTTGTTTGCCGGGCGTTATCTCGTAGGTCGGCTCGAAATCGTTCTCTATATCAACGTTGAGACCTTTCGATGGCAAATCGCGAATATGTCCCATCGAGGCCTTTACTTCAAAGCCCGGGCCGAGGTATTTGTTTATCGTTTTGGCCTTGGCGGGCGACTCGACAATTACCAGCGATTTTTTAGAATTCGATTTCGGCATTTTAATTCTTTACCGCGGATTACACGGATTTCACTGATTTTCTCGTTTATATTTAATCTGTGTTAATCTGTGAAATCTGTGGCCATTTTTTCCACTCATCGGCGATTTCGACGATTCAATTTAGAAAAGGACAAATACAGGCAACTTATAAAGATGTCAAGAAAAAATAATTTTACGTAAATCCTGCCTTCTCCTTGAATTAGGGGACATGCCTTCGGCGAGTCGCTAATCGATAGTTGTTAGTATTGAGTTGAAGGATTGGAGAATTTGGGATATTTTGGGCGTGAGCAGGCCATGACAATCTCAAATAATGGTTAGCCTCGCCACCTGCCTGTCCGCCGACTTGTCCGTCGTAGCTTTAGCGAAGATGGAAGTCTCGGCGAAGGAGGATGGGCGGGGTTGTTTTTATTTGTATTCCCCTGTGCTGGGGGGGATTTTCTTTGCCTTTTCCCTTCTTTTATGCTATTTTGTCCCTACTTGCTAAGAGAAATCACCCGGGACGTTAGCGCAGTGACTATATACTAACGACTATATACTAAATACTAATTGTGGCGTGTGAAATCTTTGAGCGGAAACTTCATTGAACCGCCAATTTGAAATACGAGATCTGAAATATGAAATTATCTCTTCATGAACTATGAACCACGAACTACGAACTATATCCGCCTTGCGGAATTTAATTGTTTGACGGGAATTTCATATTTATGTATTGTAGAGAGGCAAAGAAAACAGCATTTCATTGAATAGGAGCCAGATAATGAAAAGCTCGTTTGACGAAAACATTTATACATCAGTATCGCTTACTAAGCTAACCATCTTTGCGATATCAAAAATAGCCGAGAATGGTGAAGAGTGTGCGTATGAAAGGATTGTAAAAGAATGCTTTACTATTTTTCCCAAACGTTTTAGCTTTCAGAGATATCCTGATTGGCCTGACGGTGCTAGGCTCAAAATTGAGATATTACGTTGCCGCGATAATGGGTGGGTGACAGGAAACGAGAAAAATGGGTTTCAAATTACCTCTTTGGGAAAAAGAGTCGCTGATGAGGTGTTAAAAGAATTACAGCAGGGCCCAGCAAGAGAATTGCGTCCCACACAAACTCGCGACCGTGGTGATACTGTACTTAGCTACTTAAAGAAAAGTGAGCCCCATAGGAGATATCAGGAAAACAAAGAAAACTTCATTATCACTGAAGAAGAATTCAGAAGGTTAATCATCTCTACATTTGAAACACCACCTAAGGTCCTTGAACAAAATTTTAATTATTGTTTTGGCCTGTGTCGCGAATATGGAGAAAAAGAACTCTGTAACTTCTTGGAAAAATGCCGTGAACAAAAGAGCTTTCTACTAAAAAGTTGGACGAAGCGCAAAAAAGTTAAACGCCGGAGGGCTAAAAAATGAATGAAAGAGAGTTTGAAAATGAGCTTGAAGAGGAGCAAGACCTTCCTACCGATTCAAGAATACAAATACAACTGAGCTATGGGACTATTCGTTACTTGTATGATGCGGTGGTTGAGCTTGTGACTAACAGCGATGACAGTTACAAAAGACTGGAAGAGGAGGGGAATTCCACAAAGGGGGAAATCAAAATACGCGTTCGGAGGTTAAAAGGTGGCAGGTGTGATATTCTTGAAGTAATAGATTTCGCAGAAGGAATGGATAAAGAACAGCTTAAAAAGGCTCTGAAGTTTGCGGGTGAGGCAAGTGGATTTGAGGAAGGGAAAAGCGTTAGGGGATTATTTGGAAGAGGACTGAAAGAAGCAATATTAGCATTAGGAAAAGGAGAAATCTATACTATAAAGGACGATAAATTATCCAAGGCTATTTTGTGGGCAGGACATAAGGGTGGAAAGTATAGACCACCAAAAGAGGCCCACATCTCAAGTAAAGAAGAAAGAGAAGAACTCGGTATTATTGAAGGAAATGGGACAGTAGTAAGGATAACTGTAACAAACGATAAGATAAAATGCCCGGATTTGAAAACATTTCTCCCTCAGATTGTTGATCATTATGCGCTGCGAGATATCAATTCGGCAACAAATAGGAAAGTTACATTAGAGTTTGAATCTCCCGAAAAAAACATGAAAAGATTCAAGCAGATTTCATACGAGAGACCGAAGGGCAAAGAAGTCGTTGCTAAGCCTATAAAACTCCCTGGGTATGGAGATAATATTGAGTTGAGAATTTATGAAAGTGACCAGCAATTGGAAAGCCCGTACAACAATCCTTTTGCTAAAGCAGGGTTATTGATAAAAACCTCAGGTGCTATTTTAGACAATCAGCTTTTTAAATACCAGAGTGAAAAATCGGGGTGCTTCTTCTTTGGAGAAGTAATCTGGCCGAATATGGCCGAAAGGTTGAGAAAAAAAGAGTCTCTACTTGATCTTAATAGAGTTGGAATTGAATGGGGGCAAGAAGTTTGCCAGGTTTTAAAAGGCGAAACAGAAAAAATACTCGAGCCTTTTGTAGAAGAAAAGAGGAGACAACTTGAAGTAGAACCAGTTCGCAAATCGTCAGAAAGAGTGAATAAATTAAATATGGCGATTTGCTCTTTATTGAACAGGCTTGCAAAACAGCATTTTTCTGAGACACCTATAGACATCGGCCCCGGTCATGAAAAGATACAGGAATTAACCATTAAACCTCCATATGCAAACCTTGAAATTAATAAAGAACGCCCTTTTTCTGTTTATGCCCCAATAGCTATTGTTGGTATTGGCCCCGGTCCTTACCAAGCAGAAGTCGAATCAAGTAACTCTACTCATATCCAAGTTTTAAATCCTATTGTAACCCTCCAGCCACATCGTGAACGCCCACTGCTTTATTATGGAAATTTTCGAGTCGTAGGCAGAACGGATAAGGAGGAGGCAACCATAACTTGTAGATTCGGGGATCGTAGTGCGACTGCAAATGTGCGGGTTGCGCCACCAGGGAAAATCGGGCCGCGAAAAACACGAGAAAGAAAAGGGGGATTTTTTCGGGAAATCAAAGCAGATAGAGGAGGAAATCCCTCTCAGCGGGTGCGTTACGATGAGCATAGTGGGATCATATGGATTTACGTTAAATTTCCCGGGATAAGTAGGTATTTTGAAGACAACTTAGATTTCAAAGATGAAGGATCTCGAGCAATGTATGCAGAGTTGGTAGGCGAAGCTTTCTGCCGATTTATATCCAGAGATTACCTTGATACTGGAAAAGTTCTTCGGATCCCCGGTGGTGAGATAGAAGCCGTTACTATAGCTATGAGCATGGTACAAGAGCAATACTTGCACCATATACATGATGCTGTTCTCAAACGGAAATTATAACAAGGTAGGTTTATGAAGAATGTACTTCTAGTTGAACCAGCATACAATAATCCTTATCCCCCTTTGGGTCTTCTTAAAATTTCTACATGGCATAAGAGGAAAGGGGATGATGTACAAATTATTAAGGATACACCGCATAGTGTAAACCTCGACCTTTTTGAGAAAAAGGAAAGATGTTATAAGAGGCTAAAAGAGCATTATGACTTAATATATATAACCAGCTTGTTTACATATCAGGCTCATTATGTGATAGAGACCATAAAATATTATAAAAACAAATTTCCGAAGGCTCGAATAAAAGTTGGGGGGATTATGGCGACTCTCATGCCAGATTATATTAAGGAAAAAACGGGTATTAAACCACATGTGGGATTGCTTCGTGGTGCTGAGAATTGTCCTCCAGATTATTCATGGTACCCTGGCTTACCTTACTCAATAAGTTTTACGACTCGAGGTTGTCCAAGGAATTGTAAATTTTGTGCCGTTAAAAGCCATGAGCCGGAATTTAAGGTGAAGCAGAATTGGCCGCAGGATATTGATATTACTAAAAGACAAATAATTTTCTGGGACAATAACTGGCTTGCATCACCAGCATTTCAGAAAGACGTTGCGAATCTTATGAAATTTCAGAAAGTTGGAATAACACGATTCGATTTTAATCAGGGATTGGATTGTAGATTATTTGATGAGGATAAAATAAAACTACTAAGTCAAGTAAACATCAAACCTTTGAGATTTGCATTTGATAATTGCTCGGAGGATGGTCATATACAGAAGGCGATTGAGTTAGCTCAAAATTACGGATTTAAGGATATAAGGGTTTACGTTCTATATAACTTTGATGACAAAAATGACACGCCAGAGTATTTTTACTATAGGATAAGTGAAATGAACAAATTAGGAGCGCTAGCATATCCGATGCGCTTTCGTGCTCTTAATAATTTGAACGGCCAATATGTATCAAGTAAATGGGATAAAAAGTTGTTAAGAGCATTGAAGTTGACCGTTATGTTCTATTATCAGAAAGGAATGATAAGTAAGAACCGCAAAGCTTTCAAAGAAATTTATGGGAATAATGCGAAGACATTCAAAAACAAGTTATATGAAATATACAAAAAAGACAAATTAATAAACACGAAAAGCAATTCAAGAAAAAGGTCTATTCCAAAATCACAATTCATAGACTAGTTAAGCGGAGAGGGGATATCTGGGTCCCCGCCCCACCCCATCACATAAGGGGCAAGCTACGCGGGGATGAAATAAAGCCATTTTTTGTTGTCTTTTGTGCATTTTGTGCATTTTAGTG
>Ga0307421_1002444_pt1 | contig 10427 bp, 12 predicted proteins | sample SalMarWE160270MG_FD_202163 | JGI IMG/M metagenome (GOLD analysis project Ga0307421, IMG submission 202163) | Salt marsh sediment microbial communities from the Plum Island Ecosystem LTER, Massachusetts, United States - WE1602-70 | ecosystem: Environmental > Aquatic > Marine > Intertidal zone >...
TTGGAAGAAAGAAAAATCGCCAGTCCGTCACTCTGATGTTGCCAGAAATCAAAATCCTGCAGGAGTACACTGGCTGGCTCGAGCATTTTTTGCACATCACGCCTGCCCATGCCCCGGTCCGACAGGTCTTTTTCAGCCTTGCCGAGCAGGTTTTTCAGCCGAATCGGATCCTGCTGAGCATCTGTCCCAGTACGATGGGTCGGCAGATAGATTGAAACACACACTTGCTGTTCTTTACTCATTAACTGTTCTAGTTCTGCTCTTATCAAAACATCCATTTTCTGTCTCCTGGTAAAAATACCCTACATCTCGCGATACTTGCCTTCGACCATGTCCTCACCGCAGGGCTTACTGTGGCTGCCTCTATATCGCCACCGACGCCTATCAAATCATTATATCCTCAATCAGTGGCAGATCGAATTCCCCAGTAAAAAGGTATTCTGCGTCAGAGTTGATTTGGTCTATTATGATAGGCCGTCGGTTTCGTCCGCGAATTTCATTTTTTGCCGTGTTTGTAGCCACAGTGAAAATCCAGGTTTTTAGGGACGATCTATTATGAAATTGCGCTAAGGTGCGGAATATCTTAAAGAAGACTTCCTTGGTTAAATCTTCCACATCTTGTTCAGACGGAAAATAGCGCCAGAGTATCCGATTTATAAAAGGTGTGTTCCGCTGGAATAATTCGATAAACGGTCGTTCATCCTTGCTGCCAGACTTTATACATAAAGAGACGGGATCAGAATCACTCAGATTGTTTAGTTCATCCATTAAAACTACCAAGCCTGTGCTAATTATCCTGGCACAGGCTTGATCATTATAGATGCTGAAACGTATTTTTAGGAGGGTATTCTCAATGCTAAATTATTCGTCTTTCCCTTCCAGTTTTTTCGCCCAGCCTTCCACAAAACGCCCGGCTGTCTCACGGGAGCCAAGGCCAAACGCCAGTGCTATCGCAATTCCAATCGCACCCAGCATGACACCGAAGGTGATATTGACTATCTCGCCGGTGACGCCAACCTGCTGCAAAGCCATGGCAGCCACAAAGACCAGGATGGCAATTCTTACCAGGCCGGCCACGAGAGTGGGATTATCTCCCCCGGCTGCCAGGATCAGATTTCGAGCCAGGTTCGCCAGGTAAAGGCCAACTGCAAAAATGACCAATGCCAGCAGAATCTGACCGCCAAAAGCCATGAAGGTAGCCAAAATCTCAGCAAAGAATGCAAATCCAATCATGTTGGCAGCCTCAATGCCAGCCAGCAGCAACACCGCTATTAGGGCAACAATGCCGGCAACTTCTGAGAGGCTGCGCTGATCTTCGCGAGGGGTAACACTTAATCCTAATACTTCAGGGACTTTATCAAAACCTATCCCAGTTAAGAGATTGCTAACCAAATTAGATATCAGCTTTCCAGCGTAATAGGCAACCACCAGCACCAGAACAGCCCCGAAGAAGATTGGAATGCCGTTTAATACGACAGTGAGCATAGAAATCGATGGAGTGGAAATTGCCTCCACTCCGAGAGCGGTCAGGGCCGCAATTACTGCTGGGATCAGGATCAAGATGTAGACCACAGTACCGATGATTATGGACAGCGGTCGGGGCTGGGTTTCTCCGCTGACGCCGATTCGCTCGCCAAATTGATCGATTGTCGTTGCTGCCAGCAGATTTACAACAATCTGGCGGACTATCCGGGCAATCAGCCAGCCCACAAGTAAACTCAAGGCTGCTGCAAAGATGCTGGGGATAGCACCTAGAATGGCATCCACGACTCCTGTTACAGGTTCAACCAATCCCTGCATGCCGAGAGAATTTAATACTGCAGGCAAGAAAAGCAGGAAGACCAGCCAAAAAACTCCATGCCCCAGCGATTCTGAGATATTTACATCAGGCTCATCAATATCTGCATGAGCAGCCAATCTTTCGTCCAATTTTGTTATCTTCATCGTGCGAAGAATGACGAACCGGACAACTGTAGCTGACACCCAGGCCACCAACAGTATCAATAGCGCACCAATTAGTTGAGGCGCTGCCAGGGCGATTTGTTCCAGCATGGCATTAAGAGGCGTTGCTACTGCCGGAAGCTTGACAGCCTGGAAAAAAGCCACAAGGACAAAAAGCATAATCAGGTAGAACGCAGCGGCAGAGACCCATTTTTCAAGGTTCAACTTGGCCGGTTCCTCCCCTTCAGCAGCAGCACCTGCCAGGCGCTCATCCAGGTTGATGCGCTTCATCAGGCGAAAAACCAATGCTTTAACTATGCGAGCAATGATCCAGCCGATGAGCAAGATTCCCAAGCCTGCGAGAAGATTCAGCATATCCTCACTAAGTAAGGTTGTTAATTGAGCCAATATATCATTAAACATTTTCACATTCTCCTTTTCTAAGGTTATTCTTGGATTCAAGTTACAAGTGCAACTTTGAAGGTTGAGAGAGGTAAGCTGGAGCAAGCTTTTCTAAAACGATCTGGGTGTCAATAGCTGGTAAAGCTGCTAATGGCACAGCATCTTTGATGCGGAAAATTCGTGCCTGCGCCGGTCCCTCAGAACGAGATGCATAGATAAAAGTTTGAGCTTCTGCCACGATTATATCATTTGGGCACCCTTCCTCGTCAAGAATCCTTCGGAACTCAATCGCCCCCAGCGTACGGCCAGGGTTTAGGACCACAATTTGTCCTTCTTGTAGGTAAGGAGCGGCGGATCTGGCAATATCGATATGGCCATTGGCGGGGATCACTACCATGAGGACATCGCCTCGTTCTACTGCTTCCTGGATGTTGGAGGTAACATGTGCAAGAGCCCCAAAACCGGATGGACCACTTGGGTTTTGGCTTTCTAAGGTTATCCCCCCACGGGCTTTGATCGCGGCAATATTATCAGGCGTGCGGTTGTATAATGTCACCTCGAAACCCATAATGGCCAGATGAGCTGCCATAGCTTTCCCGCCGTTTCCTGCTCCAATTACTGTATACCGAGTAGATGTATTGTTCATTTCGTGCTCCTCGTTTGCTTGCTGTATTCGAAAGTAGCCGGATTTTTTAATGATGTAATTCGATTATCTTCGCTTATGGGATCGCCGGTGTGAAGATCAACTGCAATGCAGTCGCCTCGTTTATCAATTCGAGTGATAATTTGACCCCTCCCATAGGGATTATTTTTCAGTTGAGGGGCATCTAACAGTCCAGTTTTGACGGCCTGTGTCAGGGTGGCTGCGTCCGTTAGGGGATCTGTAACACTTTTAGGTGCTAGCGAGCTGATCGCTTCAAGAGTGATGGCAGCTTCCTGGATTAATTCATTTGATCGGGCGATAACGCGGCTATCCTGAGTCATATCTGGAGCACCAAAAGCATTTTCAATCGATCGTCGTGCCAGCTTACAGGATTCGATTACATCTGCAGCAGTGGCAGCATGATCAGCCTCGGAGTACCCTACCACGTGGACAATGTGGGGGCGCAAAGCCATTTGGGTTTTTTTGCACATCCCCTCAAAAAGGTTCAATCCAGATCCTCGTAAGTATTGTCTGATCCCTGGGCTAGCTCCTGAACTACAGATTCAAGATCGATGGGTGCAGGTGGATCCAAGAACTCGAATCTTCCGTGGAAGTAAATATGTTGCCAGGCAATCGGAGAAACTCGTCCAAGTCGCGCCACCTGTTGGACACAGAGGGCAGCGGGGGCATTTGAACAGAAAGTTACGGTTTGGAGATTGCTATTTACTCACTGTTAGAGGTGAAGGATACAAACTGAACGGAGAGTGCCCACCCAGAGGGGGTTACCTGTTTAATGGGAAATGAGCCTCTCTGAGGGCCGGAAAGCTGATAGGATTAAAGATCCTATAGTTAGATCGCGTGATAAAACAAGCCATAATACCATATTGCGTATAGGCAATATGGTATTATGGAAATCCTTATTCAAAAACACTAATAAAAATAAACCAAACTATATTGTTCAAAACGACAACCTTTTCCAGAGTGAAAAGATGGCAGAAATCCAATTTGGAGTCTGGAAAATTGAATGGATGATCTCTCTTTTTGAAGGAGATCCGCCACAATTCAAAGCAGGGGACACAAAGGTTCGGGGACTCAGAAAGAACAACACGGTTTACGTCAGGATTAAAGATGTCTCCGGGGTTGTCAACGAAATGGATCTACAGGCTTTGGTAATGGTTGAAGGACCCAATAGGGTAGAGGAGCTGCAGCTCTTTTTTGATCTAGACGAAATAGACGGGGATTGGAAATGTACTGTTCAACAATCCGGAGCTCAGAGCGTTGGTCTGGCTGTTAGGACTGATACGTGTTTATTTCAAGATCCTCCTTATATCCAGTTTGATTCATCCCTGGCAGATCAAACTCCCTTATTAAAGGAAGTCACAGATCCTTTCCTTATGAATACAGACCGAGACGACCTTAATGAGCTGCATAAATTTGAGCGGCGGCCACTCTACACAGAAGTGTGTCTTGCCATCGGGAAGTCTTTCCGGATCCTGGGCGTTCATCTGAAAAGCAAGGAGATATTCAGCGCCCTGGAGTGGGCTGCCTGGTGGGCAAAAGCCGAAGGCAATCGGAAAAAATTACTGGCCCAGTGCTACCAGTTGCGTAGTAAGTTCCTGGATGTGTATCTCGCTGAAAATGCTACAAAAGACATTCCTTTAATAGTTTGTGGTGACATCAACGATGGTCCCGGGTTTGATGCCAGCGAAATGAAGCTTGCAGCCAGCGGAGTGGAGACATTAATGGGCTCCATCTGGAAACCAGCACTAACTATGGGAAATATTCTCTACGATGAATTGGCAGAAAAGGATCAAAACGCCCTGGACTTTGAAGATTTGTACACGGCCAGTTTTCGTGATCCCATCATCGACGGTTCATATATGCGAGTCTGGATTGACCACATCCTCTACAGCCGCAACCTGGCAGGGTGGGTGAGTGATGTAAAGATCTGGAGAGAGATGCCTGGCGGTGAGCGGATCTATCATAAGTATCCGGCTGGGTCAGACCATTTCCCTGTGGCTTGTAAAATTTCTCTGGATTAAATGGGGAAGGGAGAAAATCAACATCAAAGTTCTTATACAAATCTTAGTAATTGGGTGTTGAAAACCTAAGCCCTCTAGTTTACCTCTGGGAGTTTATACAAGTATGTCTGAGAGTGTTCAGTCCTATCGCAGCAACCGTGGCACATATAATAAGACATATGAACAGACATGAACAGTAGGAGGGGCCAATGGCAGTATCTTTCAAAAAACTAGAAATGCAGGCTGCTGAAAAAGCTATCCTGATGGTGGGCAGTAAATTCGGTTTAAACCTCAGTGAGGTCGCCTCTGCGTTGGATGTCCATCCCCGGACAGTGTATCGGTATAAAAACCACGAAAGCGTTCCATCACCCGATGTCCGTGATAGATTAGGCAAGCTTCGTGAGATCTCCCAACTTCTGACAGAAGTATTCGTTGATCAAGAAGCACAGTTAGACTGGCTATACGGCTCTGTGCCTATGCTCCTGGGACAGCGACCGATTGACAAAATCCGAAAAGGGGAGCTTGACGAGGTTATTTCTGTCCTGGCTGGTATCCACTCTGGAGCTTTCGCATGAGGTTCCAGGGAGAGGGTGTTCTGTTACAAACACGCGGTAATTACCGGTCTTCATGTGTAATCGCTACATAGGATTATTTTTACATGGAACCGTTTAGGAACCTCGAGACTACTAATGGACAAGAAAATAGCGGACCGCAAGGAAATTCGCAAGAACATTAAAAACATACAAGCAAAATTAAAGCTATTGGGCATATAATCTTTTGACCAGTCTTGTTTGCTCTTCGGAGTGGACGACTATTTCCGGAATCAGTGGATTCTTTCACCGGAATATGCAACCTCAGGAAGCGACATCGATTTCCATGATTCTGTCATGTTTATTGATTCTCTGCGATGGTACAATATAGACAGCATCAGGAAAGTGTTAACTATGTCAAAAACATTAGAAAAAGCTTTTAAAGAGGCTTCTCAACTTCCCAAAAAAGACCAAGAAGAATTTGCGGCTTTCCTTCTTGTAGAGTTGGATTCAGAGCAAAGATGGCAAACTTTGCTTTCGTCATCTGCTTCAACTCTTGAACTGTTGGCTCAAGAGGCAAAACAGGAGCACAAGGCAGGAGAAACACAACCCTTTAATGTGAAGGGTGTATGAAGTCACACACGACAAAACGTTTTCGTCAGACATTCAACAACCTTCCTTCTGAAATCCAGCGTCGTGCTGAAATCGCCTATAAGATGTTTGACCAAAACCCAAGACATCCTAGTCTTCGATTCAAAAAAGTGCGTTCGGTCGAATTAATCTATTCAGTGCGCATCACGCGCGACTACAGAGCTTTGGGTTTAATGGAAAAAAATGAAATCCTATGGTTTTGGATCGGATCTCATGATGACTACGAACAGCTGCTTCAATCCGGGTTGTAATTCCTCTGGTAGCTCACGCTGATTCACGTTTGAGCATTCTATTATCTAGAAAAAGAATCAATCGAAACTCCTTCTGACAACACTTTTCCTTTAATATATAATACTTACGTAAATCGGAATATAATCCGGTAAATAAAAATAAGGGTTGTGCCAATCGCTTTTGGGACAGCCCCTTTTCTATTAATAAGGACATGAAATGGATATCACTATTCAATTTGCCAGGCCGCCGAAAAAAGGAGTAGTTCAAAACTATAGTGAGGGGGTTGGCTTATCCAAAAAGCCTGTTTGGTTTAAAAACTTCATTTGGGCAATTATCAGGTTAATTAGTTGAGTTTTGAACAAAATAGGATTAAAGTTAGTAAAAGAAACAGCAAATTAAAACGTCAAGATTTAACATTACGACCATAAAAGTCGCACGAAATTAAATAGAGAGAGAAGATTAAGAACCCCGATGAAATTATTTGGGATAGAAATTATTGGCAGGATAAACCAGATCATGTAATTTTCTCGAAAAATCAGAATGATGTACTATCGAAGACTTAATATTACTGTATTTATAGAGGAAAAAATACGGATGAGGTATTGAAACCCTACGGGTAGATGCAGTTGGTCAGGATCTCCTCACAGGCTTTCCAGTCCTTCTCGAAGCAGAAGTCATGGTTGCCGGCGATGACGATCTTGTGGGGATGGGGCAAGGTGCCCAGGAAGTCGTTGAAATCACGGACGTCACCCAGGGTTCCGTGGCTGGTGAGGTCGCCGGCATGGATCAGGACGTAGCCGTCGGGGATCTTGAGGGATCTATGGAATCCGTGGGTGTCTGCAATGGCGACGAGTTTCATAGTCTATGATCTACAACTGAAAAAATTTGGAGTAAGGCGCGGCAAGGTGTGTAGTGAATATTTCTGGTCCGGATCATTTATTGCCAAGATTCTATAAGTATGTTGACCGTCTTTAGGGTATCTGGAGAGAAGGAATCTAAATCACTATCTGTAACTAGATCGTTATACTTCCACTGAGCGAGCTGGAGGATTGCACTGCTCCGCTTCAAATTGTTAAACATGCGCGCGATTTTTTTGTCTTCCATCTCCAATATATTCCATAATTCGAGATATCTCGCATGAGCGCTTTTCTCATCAATGGATATGATATCGGACAGACTATCTAGGATCCGATGGCAGGCAAGATCCAGAGCGTCGGTTTTCATTGATTTGACTTTCTTCCAGTCCTTTTCGAGTATTTTTGACATATCAACTATCCAAGATTTAAGTAAATTTGACAATTAATTCTTCATTGTTCATTCTCAAACTAAGGGCTTCAACTACAGAAGCATTTTGATATCCTTTGGAGTAATTAATTGGAATTGAAAAATCGCTAGTAAGACTTTTTATATACCCTTTAGGACTTGATTTACAAACCCCGCTACTTCAATTTGTGTTTCCTCGTCTGGATGACCGAATAAGAATCTGGAAACCCTGACGCAACCAACAAGGCCGGGATCAGAAAAATCTCTTTTTAGAATAGCAATTGCTTTTTCACCATGCTCATTCTTGATCAATGGCAAGAGATGTTGAATGATTTCCTCATATCCACTACCGAAGTTGCGAACGACATAGAATAGATCATATGCATCTTTGTTCTCCCCTCTTTTGTCAAACGATAGTGCTTTGAGGATTATGTATGCGCCAGGTCCACATACCCAGATATCCCTTTTGGCCTGTTCTCCAAAAGGAGTATTCCCTGAAATCGTTAATTTAATCCGATCCTGAAATGCCAATTCAAGACCAGGTGTGATTATGGCGCCAAAATCTGGTTCTAAATGTTTTAGGGATCCACCGACATCTTTAGGAGAAGTTTGCGGAATTAGAAAATCGACTGTTGCATCAGCAAGCTTCTCGAGTTTCCATCTTTGAAGAGTGGGATTTTGTTTTTCACTGACATCGGGTACAAATCCGGCCCCTCGTAATCGAACGGCAATTTCCTGATACCGACTGCTATCAAAAACCCCGAGGGAAAAGCCAAGATCGAGATCTTGTGTACCTACGTGTGCTTCAGCCCCTTCAGGTGGAGGAGTTTGGGGGACAATAAGGTTTGGAACAAGTCCACCAGCAATCACCAGATCGTCAATATAATCCCCAATTATCGTACTTATGTAGAGGCATACCGAATGGACAAGATCCAACTGCTGAGGGTTGTAATCTGCTGCAATTGCAGGTTTTGGTTTCATTTAAAGTATTCCCTATTGATATATTGTCTTAATTCGGGCATGGCTTCCTGCGCTCTCTCTGGTTGTCCTTTTAGGTCAAGGTATGCTTGGATTGGGTGAACACATTGAATTCCATCGATTTCATTCAAACGCCATAAGATTGAAGGATCATTTGGTTTTGCAATAATTGTGTTAAATCCAATGTCAGTTTCAGAGAAATCCAAATACGACAGGAGCTCATTTCCTATATTTTCGTTGATGTAAATGGTTACAGCTCGAAAAGAAGCAAAGTGAGTATACAACCAGGCGGCACCAAGTCCTGTAACGGCATAATCTATCCCTTTCTTACTTAAGGCATCGCTTATTTGCTTCATCAAAGATTGTCCTGAGCGTGCAGGTATATACCCTCGAATTGGATAATGTTTAGACAAGTCGTATTTTTCCAACCAGGCATCAAGGAGCGCATCGGGATCCTGATTGGATATTCGCCCATTTTCATCTCTGGTAATAAGCTCAAGAGTTTCCAAAGATCTCGCGATTCTACTTACGTGCCCCTCATCAAGATCTGCTTGCAGGGCTAACTCCCGCTGGCTGAAAGTGTCCAATCGATTGTATAAAAGAAATCTTGCCACCCGCGAACTTTTCTTTGCAAACACACTGGAGGACCGCCCCGGCCGCTTATAGAGGTTTGGTTGATCCTCGATGATAATTCGAATACCTGGACCTGCGATATTTGCATTTCCAGATAAGTCAAGCCAAGATGTTTCCTCTTCTTTGCAATGTTTGCGTCCAGGTTCATACATATAGGGGACAACTAGTAACCTTATGAAGTTTTTTTTCCTACTCTTTGCTTGGCTTAAGTAACGAACCCCATTCATTACAGAACCTACATCACCGGATTCTTTGTACTCAATTAAATACTGAATATCCTTGATGTTTACTGCTGCGTCAACCCTGGAGTCTAGGGATTGATTTTCATTCAACCCGGATTCGTATTTGATTTGCGAGGGCTCGCAATCAAGCCACACGCACAATATATCTACAGCTTTTTGAATAGCTTCTCTTTCTGATAGTTTACTCATGACTTGATTATATACCATAGCTTGAAATAAAAATCAAATCAATGTATATAATCAAGTATGCCAATGGGTTTTCCCGTTTGCCTTGTTGTAAATCATCATCGAAGAAGGGGATATATCGAGTCGCTTTTCTAAGAAATGGACTTATAACATTCTTGAGGGGTGGGGCAGAGCTCCTGGGATTTCATGATCGCATTCGTTATTTGTGGGGCTTGATCGGGAAGTAACATTTTTTTGCATGATAACAAAATTAATGTTATCGTCCGTCTGAGATTGTTATGATCATGGTGTCCGAGCAATGGAAGAAAAGATTTTCACTCATTTATTTGTTTTCACCGGACGGTGAAAAGCCCGTTTGGTTTAAAAACTCCATCCGGACAATGATCAGGTTAATCAGTTGAGATTTGAATAAAACAAGATTAAAGTTAGTAAAAGAAATAGCAAATTAAAATGTCAAGATATAACATTCCGATCAGAAAAGGCGCACGAAATTAAATAGAGAGAGAAGATTAAGAACCCCGATGAAATTATTGGCTGGATAAAACTAGGTCGCCAGAAACACGATAGTAGTCACTGATGATTCCGCCCAGGATTTTTCTGCGCTGAATCGAACCAGTGGCTTCCAGTGATTCATTGGGAATTGGAAAGCGCTGCCCAATCCCCTGATGGGGGCGGGCAATATTGTAGTAGCCATCAATATATTCGA